>BNJU01000567.1_pt1 | contig 158987 bp, 123 predicted proteins | sample 8539281 | NCBI WGS metagenome assembly BNJU01 (sample SAMD00202456, study PRJDB9452) | human saliva metagenome | isolation source: human saliva | place: Japan
CAGATAGGTGAGTGCCTGCTGCTTGTTGCCGCAAAGTGCGTAGATACAGGCCGCATTGTAGGCTTGTTCGTCGTCGCCCTTGGCCATGATGGAGTCCATGAGCGCGGCGGCTTCCTTTGCGCGACCGAGGAAATAGAGGGCAAAGGGGGTATAAGGGCGATAAACATAGGTCTGTTCGAGATCTAAAATGCGCTGAAAGTCTTTTGCGGCGCGCTCTTTTTGTCCCATTTTGAGGAGTAAACGGCCGCGCTGATTGAAGATCTTGGTGTCGTCTGCGCTGAGTGAGAGTGCCATGTCGTAGGCTTCGAGTGCGCTTTCTGGGTTTTCGCGCTCGCTGTTGAGCTGTCCATAGTTCTTATAAATGTCCGGGTTCTCGGCATCCAAAGCGATGGCGCGTTCCAACGCGGCGTTGGCCTCGTTGAAATTGCCCTTTTTCATGTGCAGCACAGCAGCCAACAATGGCGCGTCGATATTTTTCGAGTCGTGATTCTCGGCGCGTGCCTGCCACATGAGAGCGGCGTCGTGCAGGTTGAGCGAAGCCAATTTATCGGCGAGGTTGAGAGCGCTCTGAGCGGTAGGAGAAAGTTGATACTCTTTGAAATAATAGTTTGCCGCGCGGCCGTAGTTGCCCAGATGGTCCTCCAAGCTGTAGAGGTAATACAACCATTTTTGTTTTTGGGGTTCTTTGTTGTGGAGCACTTTAAGGCGTGTGCGCAGAGTAGTGGCAGCTGAGTCACAGAGAGTGCGGAAGACTTGGTAAGCACGGACGTCTACGTCATCCCACAAAAGGGAGAGCGCGCTGGTGCAGTCCTCTACGGCATGCGGATAGTCGCGACGTAGTAGATGTGCCTCGGCGCGGTAAGAGTAACCGTAGTTGAACTCCGGTGCGAGTTGCACCACGCGATCGAAGAAGGTGACGGCGCGGTCATAGTCTTCGCGCGCCATAGCGTTGCGCCCCAGCCCCATATAGGGGTTGAAATTGTCTTTGTCGAGTTGTGCCATACGCTCATAGTCGTCATCGGAGAGATCGTAGTTCCCCGTTTCATAGTAGAGATTTGCGCGTTGCATAAGGTAGTTGCTCTCTTCGGGTTCGAGGAGAATGGCGGCGTCGAGGTCAGTAAGTGCTGTGGTGGTATCGGCACGGCTAAGGTGGGTGTCGGCTAAAATGGAAAGGGTTGCGGCTCGCGTTGATTTATCGTTCTTCGGTAAATGTTTCAATGCTAATTCGAAGGAGGTGACGGCGCTGTTGGGGTTATCATTGCGGAGCTGGATGAAGCCGATGAAGTAGTGGGCGTAGCCGTTGTGCGGGTTCTTTTTGAGCGCTGTTTTGAAATGTTTCAACGCTTTGTCAGGGTTGGCGTTGTTTTGCAGTGTCTTGAAGCCGAGTTGCACGTTGGCGTCGTTGAAGTCTTTGTTCTTCTGCGCCGCGAGGGGCAGGAGGGCGAAGAGGAAAACGAACAGCACGCCGAGCAGGCGGAGCAGTGGTCGGGGAGTGGGGTAGGTCATTGTGTGATTGTATTTAGATATTGAGGTGTTTTTGGGGAATGGAGTTGAACTTCTGCGGGGCTGCGCGAACTATTTGTCGCCATAATGCCCTCGCATGGAGAGCACGTAGACACAAACGGTCTCTTCGTAGATGGAATAGATGAGTCGGGCCCCTTGTCAATGCGTCTCGCTCCACAAACCGGAGAAGTCGCCTTTGAGGGCTTCGGGTCTGCCGGTGCCGGTTTGGGGGTTCACTTTGAGTTCTTCGAGCAGTGCCACGATTTTCTTCAATACCTTTTTCTGCCCCGATCGTTTCCAATAGGCAAGATCTTCGATGGCTTCCGGGAGCAGCTGCAGATCGTAGTTCACAGGTCGACCAATCGTTTGATTTCTTCGATCGAAAAAGTCTGTGCCAACCCGGCCGCCTGTTGCTGCAAACCGCGGCGCACCGCGGCGATGTTTTGCGGATGGTCAAAACCAGGCATCGGCAGAGGGCGACACGCGTCGGGCGAAGGACGGCGCGTTGGCCTCCTCGATCAGCAAACCTTCGATGTAGGTTTTTAGCGACATCCCGTTGCTGAGCGCCTTGGCGTAGAGCTTTTGCAGCGCCCTTCGGGCAGGGTGATGTTAGGGGGCTGAAGGGTGGTGCGCATTTGAGTTTCTGCGTGTTAGTGAAGGTCTGTCTCGGCGTGGGGAGCCGGAAAGGACGATAAAGGGCTTTCTCCGGCGGGTGTGCAAGGCAGCTCGCGTTCTGTCAGGAATTAGGGGCGATACGCCGGGCGCGACTGTGGAGCGCGTGTCGTTTCCGATCGGTGCGATGGAAAGAAAGGGCTTTGTGCACCTCTTGCACTGCCGAGGGGGAGGGCTTTGGGATCTTCTCCTTGTTCTCTCCGGTGGGCGGAGTGCGTGCGCACCGGCTTTTGCGATTTTGCGAGATTGGGCGGCCGGGGGTTACTTTTGTCCGCTTCGTGCGGGGCGAACGGCTTATGCTTTCGGCAAAAGTACAAAGAATATGGAGAATGCAAAGGAATTGACTAAAAAATATGGCTCGCCGGTCGAAGAAATTGCTATTATATAGGATCGCGCGCGTAGAATAATGATTTCGCAGGGTGCCGAGGGGATGTGAAAAATAGGACTATTTTTGTTGAATACGGGGCGCTTTTGTGCCAAAGCGCGGGGTTTTGCTCTGCGCGAAGGGAATGTTTCGGCGCGAGGGGCGGAGGGCGCCGAAAAGCGGGACGAGAAAACGCGCCGAGGTGCAAAAAGCGTTATTTTCGCACCACAAAAGCCTATCGGGTGCGAAGTTTCGGAAATGCACACTTGGTCTGTCAGAAAAGAAATATTACCTTTGCCCTACGGACGCCCGCGCTCACAGACGCAGGGCTCCGGTGCAAGGTCCGAGAGGACCGCTCGTTCATCTCCATTCATGGTGACCGACTACGCTCCACCCCCGTGTGCACAACGGGCAGCAGCGGTTTCCGGCATGGCACGCCGGCTCCGGCGGAACGTTCCGCCCACAAGGACATCATAACATAACAATCATAACACCATAGAAGGATGGCTAAGAAATTCATTACTTGTGATGGCAACCAGGTGCTGCCCACATCGCCTACATGTTCAGCGAAGTGGCCGCCATTTACCCCATCACGCCCTCGTCTACGATGGCAGAATACGTCGACGACTGGTCGGCGCAAGGCCGCAAAAACATGTTCGGCGAAACAGTCCTCGTGCAGGAAATGCAAAGCGAGGGGGGCGCAGCAGGCGCTGTGCACGGTTCGCTCCAAGCCGGCGCACTGACCACCACTTTCACCGCATCGCAGGGCCTCTTGCTCATGATTCCCAACATGTACAAGATCGCCGGCGAACTCCTCCCCTGCGTGTTCCACGTTTCGGCACGCGCCATCGCCAGCCACGCCCTGAGCATCTTCGGCGACCACCAAGACGTCATGTCGGCACGCCAAACCGGCTTCGCCATGCTGGCCGAAGGTTCGGTGCAGGAAGTGATGGACCTGGCCGGTGTGGCCCACTTGGCTTCCATCAAGACCCGCGTGCCGTTCATCAACTTCTTCGACGGTTTCCGCACCTCGCACGAGATCCAGAAGATCGAATGCCTCGACACCGAAGACCTCAGCCCGCTGGTGGACCGCAAAGCACTGAGCGAATTCCGCGAACGTGCCCTCACGCCCGAGCATCCCGTGGCACGAGGCACGGCCGAAAACCCCGAAACCTTCTTCGCACACCGCGAGGCATCCAACCCCTTCTATGAGGCAGTGCCCGAAGCGGTGGAGGAGTACATGAAGGAAATCAGCCGCATCACCGGTCGCGAATACGGCCTGTTCAACTACTACGGCGATCCCGAAGCCGACCGCGTGATCATTCTCATGGGTTCGGCCTCAGGAGCTGCACGCGAAGCCATCGACTACCTCCGCGAAAAGGGAGAAAAGGTCGGCATGGTCTGCGTTCACCTCTATCGCCCCTTCTCGGTCAAGCACCTCCTCGCCGCTGTGCCCGCCACGGCCACGCGCATTGCCGTGCTCGACCGCACCAAAGAACCCGGTGCCAGCGGAGAACCCCTCTATCTCGACGTCAAGGATGCCTACTACGGCCGTGAAAATGCCCCCCTCATCGTGGGCGGACGCTACGGACTCGGATCCAACGACACCACCCCGGCACAAATCATGTCGGTCTATGAGAACCTCGCGCTCAACGAACCCAAGGACCACTTCACCATCGGCATTGTCGACGACGTGACCTTCACGTCTCTCCCTCCGAAAGAGGAAATCAGCCTCGGCGGAGAGGGCATGTTCCAGGCCAAATTCTACGGACTTGGAGCCGACGGTACGGTGGGAGCCAACAAGAACTCCATCAAGATCATCGGCGAAACCACCGACAAGTATTGCCAAGCTTACTTCTCTTACGACTCGAAGAAGTCAGGGCGGCTTCACTTGCTCGCACTTGCGTTTCGGCGATCACTCCCATCTCGTTCCACCCATCTGGTGAACACCCCAACTCGTGGCTTTGCCACGTGCAGAGCTACATGCACATGTACGACGTGCTGCGCGGCATTCAGCCCGGAGGTACCTTCCTGCTCAACACCGTTTGGGACGATGAGGCACTCACCCGCAACATGCCCAACAAGATCAAGCGCATCTTGGCACAGAAAAACATCACGGTCTATGTGATCAACGCCACGAAAATCGCTGCCGAAATCGGATTGGGCAACCGCACCAACACCATTTTGCAGAGCGCCTTCTTCCGCATCACCGGCGTGATCCCCGTTGACAAGGCCGTAGAGGAGATGAAGCACTTCATCGAAAAGACCTACGGCAAGAAAGGTCAGGACGTGGTGGAGAAAAACTACGCTGCCGTCGATCGCGGAGGCGAGTATCACCAGTTCACCGTCGATCCCGCATGGGCTTCGCTCGAAGATGACAAGGCCGTCGACGACGGAGCACCCGCTTTCGTCAAAGATCTCGTGCGCGTCATCAATGCACAGGTCGGAAACGACCTCCCCGTCAGCGCTTTCAAGGGACTCGAAGACGGTACCTGGCACCAAGGCACCGCCGCTTACGAGAAGCGCGGCGTCGCCACGTTCGTCCCCACTTGGGATCTGGAGAACTGCATCCAGTGTAACAAGTGCGCCCTACGTTTGCCCCTCACGGTTGCATCCGTCCCTTCGTGCTCGATGCCGACGAAAAAGGCCGGTTTTCGACGCGCCCGCCATCGAAATGAAGGCGCCCGCCGCCATGAAGGGCATGAACTTCCGCATCCAGGTGAGCGTTCTCGACTGCACCGGTTGCGCCAACTGCGTAGACGTGTGCCCCGGCAAGCCCAAAACAGGAAAAGCCCTCGCCATGTCCACCCTCGAAAAGGAACGCGACGAAGCGGCCCACTGGGATTACCTCATTAACAACGTCAAGAGCAAACATCACCTGCTCGACATCAACGCCAACCCCAAGAACTCGCAGTTTGCCCCCACGCTCTTCGAATTCTCGGGCGCATGTGCAGGCTGCGGCGAGACACCCATGTGAAACTCGTCAGCCAGCTCTTCGGCGACCGCGAGATGGTGGCCAACGCCACCGGCTCGCCTCCTCCATCTACTCCGCTTCCATCCCCTCCACCCCCTACACCACCAACGAAGAGGGACACGGACCGGCATGGGCCAACTCGCTTTTCGAAGACTTCTGCGAATACGGACTCGGTATGGCCTTGGCCAACAAGAAAATGCGCACCCGCATCACCGAAATCCTCACGCGTTGCCTCGACGATGAGCATGTGAGCGCAGAATTCAAGGAAGCCGCACAGCAATGGCTCGACGGCAAGGACAAAGCTGCCGAGAGCAAGGCGGCCGCCGCCCGTCTCAAACCCCTCATCCAGGCCGGAAAGGCCGAAGGTTGCCCGGTTTGCGCACAACTCGACGAACTCAGCCACTATCTCACCAAGCGTTCGCAGTGGATCATCGGGGTGACGGCGCAGCCTACGACATTGGCTACGGCGGACTGGACCACGTGATCGCCAGCGGCGAAGATGTGAACATTCTCGTCCTCGACACCGAAGTTTACTCCAACACCGGCGGTCAGTCCTCCAAGGCAACGCCTACCGGCGCCGTGGCCAAGTTTGCCGCCAGCGGTAAGCGCATCCGCAAAAAGGACCTCGGCCTCATCGCCACCACTTATGGTTACGTTTACGTGGCGCAAATCGCCATGGGCGCCGACCACAACCAGACGCTCAAGGCCATCCGCGAGGCAGAAGCCTACCCCGGACCTTCGCTCATCGTGGCCTATTCGCCCTGTATCGCCCACGGTCTGAAAGCCGGCATGGGCAAATCGCAGCACGAAGAGGAACTGGCCGTGAAATGTGGCTACTGGCACCTCTGGCGCTACAACCCCGAGCTCGAAGAACAGGGCAAAAACCCCTTCCTGCTCGACAGCAAGGCGCCGAAGTGGGAGGATTTCCAAGACTTCCTCACGGGCGAAGTGCGCTTCCAGGCACTCAAAAAGCAGTTCCCCGCACAGGCTGCCGAACTCTTCCAGGCCTGCGAAGAGAACGCCAAGCGCCGCTACCAAAGCTACGTGCGCATGAGCCAACAAGACTGGTCGAAGGTTGAGGCCTAAGCCCACTTCGTGACCCGGTCACACAATGATAACGCGCGAGGGCGCTCCACAGCGATGTGGAGCGCCCTCTTTTTTTGTGCAGTGGAGTGGGAAGACGGCGAGCAGAAGGCCGCTCCCGCCGTGCAGATCGGGTGAAGTCGTGAGCGAAGTCGGCCGAAGGCGAGACACCGCAGGCGCTCCGAAGCTGAGAAGCTGCCGTGTTTTCCCAACGGGCGGGCCCTGCAGACAAACGAAAGCGCCGAGGGAGTGAGCAACTCCCTCGGCGCTTGACAAAATGCGGTGGCTTTGAGCCGGACTCGCCTTATTTCGCGGGCTTCGCAGCGGGCTTTTCGGGCGTAGCGGCCTTGCGCGAGAGCGAAGCCGGCTTCACTTCGAAGTCGGTCGTCGTGTTGTCGGTGTCCACAAAGCCTTTACCGTCGAACTTTGCGTTGGAGCGAGAGCCCCATCACCTTGAGGAGATTTTCATTGTTGTAAGATGAGAAGTTTTCTTCGGTCACGCCGAGGAAGCCCTTGTCCAACTTAGAAGGTTTCATCAAGAAGCGTTTGCGCGGGCAAATGGTCATGCAGTCGATGACGTTGTTGAAAGGAATTTCAACAGCTATAAAGTCAGCGAAGTCCGTGTTGGTGACGTTGATGTAGTGCACAGGATTTTTCACCTTGGCTTTCTTATCAGCTTCGGGATTGCGCTTCTCATATTGAGCAAAGGTGGCAGGCGACCAAGGCAGACGCACGAGTGCCAGGCCCACAGCTTCAGGAATTGTCGACATGGCGCGGTTGGGCGTGATGGGCATCAAATCGGGCACATTGGGGTTGTTGTTCTTGTCGGTGCTGGGACTCCACTCAAAGTCAGCCTTAGAGAGGTCGAGGAATTGGTCGATACCTTCATATTCCTTGAGGTTTTCGCCATTATCATCGAGATATTTTTCGTAGTCCTTCGCATGGTCAATGGCGTGATTGGCAATCACGATGGTTTGACCGGGTTTCACAGGATAGTCATGACCCTTACCGGGGAAGCACATGATGCTATTTACGCCATAATAAGAGTTGACAAAGTTGTCGCCGGGCGCAAATTCAAAGATGACGCGAGGGTCGATTTGGTTGGTCACAATCGCCAGGCTATCGAGGTAAAGCGTTTGCTTAGAAGGATTGTAGATGGTGATGTATTGGTCGTTATCCACACGAGTGTAGAAACGTTTTTCCGACGTTGCGGCACGAGTGGACGCAGTTGTTGCAGCGCTAGTAGAATCTTCTGCAGTGGAATCTTCTGCAGTGGAATCTGTGTCATCGCCATAACCGCCGCCACCGGGGAACGGTGAATAACCTCCATTGTAGCTGGTGGATGGAGTGCGAATCATAGCGTGACCCGCGTAGAACACCTCTTTGATGATGAGGTGGTCGGTGGTGGTTTCAGATGTTTGGACGTTGGTGAGTCCGGTTTCGCGTTGGCAGCTGCCCAATCCGAGGGCGAGGAGCGCGAGAAGAGAGTAGAAAATATTTCTCATGGTGGTAGAATATAACTATAATAAGTGGAAGCGGCGCTTGAGAGAATGAGCAGCGCAGCCTTCCCATGATGCAATGTTGGCAAATCCCCGCTAGAGCAAGGGGGAGAACTTGCTGATGAGCCCCAAAGTGCACCCTCAAAAGGCGAAGGCTTCACTTCTGCTCAGTGTTTGACGGTGTACTTTCTTTGCTGTGTTTGGCCTTTACGAGTTAGAGGAACCAGTTGCCGTAGCCCGAACCACCGCCGATGCCGTGCGTTTGCACGTTTTGTGCGACTTCAGCGCGTCTTCGGGCGAAAGACCAATCTCGTGTCCCATGAAAAAGTAGAGCGGGTCGTTGGCGTCTACGCCTGTTGGGTCAGTATCGAAGCTGCTGCAATAGATTTTGATGGGGATGTTGAAACGCAACACTTCTGTCCATTCCGAATCTTGTCCGTATTCTTTGGCTTCATCGGGATTCGTGGCCTCAGCACAAATGCGGTCGCTGACAAACTTATAGGTGGAGTGGCGTTTCAGATATTCATCGCGAGGAATGAGCGCCTTTTTGCCTTTGGGGCATTTCATCACGCGCACAGAAAGATAGAACTTCGGCAGGAGATAAGTAGGACGCGTGTATTGCGCTGGTTTGCCCGTCACGTAGTCAGGACGATTGGCAATGAGATAGGGCCATTGCACGTGGTCTTTGTCGGTTTCTCCGAGATCGATGTCGAAATTGAAGTGTCCTTTCAAGCCCACGCGGTCTTGGTCGTAGGGAGCCACGGCATAGTCCATGGCCGATTTGTCGAGCGGCGGGAGCAAACGCTGGTTGAACAACTCGCGCGTGCCATCTCCCATCAGCCCGTGTTTCCAGGTGTCGCGATAGGTGTATTCAAAGAGCTTAGAAGACAATTCGGCTCGTTGCTTCCACGTGGTGGCATTGGCAAAGGCAGCCGCCTTGATGGGCGTTGGGTCCACAGTGCCTTTCTTCAAGGGATCTTTGCTCGTGGGGTCATAGGTCCATTTACCACGACAGTCCATCACGTCATAAGGCCTACCCTTGTCGTCCACATCGCTGACGGTGAAGAAAATCTGGTATTCGTCGGAATGTTCGAGAATATCATCATTCATCAACTTCCCCTCCTTGTTGAAGAAGTAGAGGCAAAGTCCCCAGCGTTTCAGTTTTCCGCCGATGATGCGGATGTAGTTGGGGCCTTGTTTGCCGTCAACCGATTCCAGATAAGTCACCGTGGAGGAGCGTTGCACCTCAACAGTGGGCCATTGTGTGGTGTTGTTGTGAATGAGGACAAACTCTTCTTGCTTCCAAGGCGCATTGCGATAGACAAAGTTGCCGTGCATCTTACCGTCGCCGTGCGAATGGCCCTCCTTGAACATGGCCAAACAAGTAGACCAGTTCTTGAACGCTCCATTAGGATCGGGGTTGGCCATCGCATCGTTCGTCTTGATTTTGGTCAAACTGTCGACATAGTGGTCGGCTCCGGAGTGAGCAACGGGCTTAGCTTCGAGAGGATTGTCATCATAGTTGACGTGGACGTTGCCAAAGACAAAGTCGTCGCACGAAGTGGTGAGACATCCGACTGCCAACAAACAGGCGGAAATGGTGGATAACTTAGTCATTAGAATAATACGGTGCTTTGTCTGAATCGATAAGAAGAAAAATAACTTTGTGGCTCTGAGAGCATCCGCCACAGACTAGCGGCATTGGCATTGGGATAGAAGCGGTGGATGTCTTTGACACACTGTTCTTCTCCATCGTCAGTGTCGGCAATGACGCGAATGGGCAGCGGATAGTCGATGTCGAAGTTATCCCAACCGGGTTGTATTTGGTTGAAGTCCCACACGTATCCGATAGCCGAGTTGCCCACGTTGGTGTATTTCGCAGGCTTTGTCTTGAGAATTTGCTCCTGCACCGGCTTGCTGATGTCCGCGGTTGAGGATGTTGCAGATGCGTGCTTGCAGAGAGAACTGAACGTCTTTGCGTTTGAAGCGCAAGATGCCTTTGAAACCGAGTCGGTCGAAGGGTTTACCGGCATCAAGGCTGCGTTCTTGGCGCAACAAGCCCACGGTGTGGCTATAACGCTGACGGGGCAAGTTAGTGTCCGGGTCGATGAAGTCGTCATTGTAAGACTCCACAAAGAGTTTTCCGATTTCTTCTTCCACAGGGTCGGTGTCGCGATATTCGTAGCTGAAGAGTTCGGAAGTCAGTTCATTGAGTTTTGTGCCTTCCACGGTTTGGTAGAGGCGCATATTGCCTTCGGGCGTGCTGATGGTTTGCAAAGCCTCGGGGCGTCCACCCGTTTCGATGGCGCGCCAAGCCAGATCCACATTGTAGGGCACGGCGTTGTTGCCCAAAGTCAAAGCCGCGGGCGCATAGATGTTGCTCGTGCTGTATTTGGTGGCCGGCAAAGGTTGTCCTCCCTTCTCGCGGAAGGTGTAGCGATCGATGAAATGCGGTGTCGCATCGAGGGTGCGAGGATAGGCCATTTGCAAACCTTTCTCCACGATGGGGGCTTTACCGGCTGCAACAACGGCATTTTGGTCGAGGGTGCTGTGACCGATGCCAAAGAAATGTTGGTGCATTTGGAGCGCACTGCTGATTTCGTCGGGCACTTGATTGCCTTGTTTGTCGGTCTTATAGTAATAGCTGGAGAACTGGTGGTTGATGAGCAGTCCGTTTTGGTCGTAGTAGCGGAGTTCGAGCCCGTAGACGAGGCTGTCTGAGGCCACCACATCGAAGTGGTTGCGGGCGGTGGTCACGGTCATTTGGCCTTCATCGTCCTTGGCGATGTCGATTTCTTGCATCACGGGCAGCGAAAGGCTGTCGGCCACGGTGTGGTAGGTGCGATAAACATTGATTTCGTCTTCGCCGTTAGGGCCAACATTGAGTGTGCCACCCGGATAGCCCATGCGCAAGATGGCGTGGACGGCATAAATTTGGTCGTGCCCCTTCACGTCGCGTTCGATCGACGAGGGAGGCGCTTTGACGACCTTCTTGAAGAAGTCGTCCACTTGGTTGTCTGAGCAGCTCAAGAGCGAGGAGAGCGCCAGACAACCGGTGCAGAGGAGAGAGAGATAAGGATGTTTCATTATGGAGAATCGTTGGGAAGGAGCGGGCCTTGTGGCCGGTGAGGCGGCGCTTCGTGCTGCACGCCGAGTGGCGGCGCGACTGCGGCCGAAAGCGCGCCACGGTGGAGAAAAAGTGTGCAGTGCGCAGCCAAAAACGCGAGGTTTTGCTGCGGAAACGCGCTGCTTTTGCCGCCGCGGAGCGAGACGTACCGCCGCAGCCCGAAGGCATCAGAACCGCAAGAGGGTGCGCAGCGAGAAGTTGGCGCCGCGCTCGTGAGCGTAGTAGCGGAAGCGGTCGGTGTACTCCTTGTAGAGCGCATTGAGCACGTTGTCGCCCACGAGCATGAACTTCACTTCGCGCCGATGCGGGAGATGAATGGCGAAGTCGAGCGTGCCGTTGAGCAGAAAATAGGCCGGGGGCGAATCGGGCACGAGGTCTTTGTCCGGGTCGAAGCGCGTTTGCTTCGCCACATAGATGCCCGAGAGCGAGGCCGTGGCCACATATTGCTTGCGGCGACCCAGCGTCTTACTGTAGGTGGCCGAGAGGCCGTAGCGATCGGAGGGCATGAAGGGCAACCAGCCGCTGCGCGTGAGGTTGCGACCGAAGATCCATTCGGCTTTCGCCACGAGGGTGAGCGGCTCGATGGGCTTGTAGGTGGCTTCGATGTCGCCGCCGTAGAGCCGAACGTCGTCTTGGTCGTAGATGAACTTGGGGTACTTGCCGCTCGGATGGTTGTGGAAACGGTCTTTGCCTGCGCCGATGTGGTCGTAGATGTAGCTGTCGATGCGCTGATAGAAGGCACTCGGTTCGACGGAGAAGCGGGTGTTGCGCCACTTCGTGCCGAGCACCGCCTTGTAGCCGCGTTCGCTCTCCAGATGGCGGTTGCCCACCACCCAGTAGGAGCCTTCTTGCAGCCCGATGGCGTAGAGCTCGTTGATGTCGGGCGGCCGCCACGACCAACCGACGTTGGCGCGAGCGTCCCACTGTTCGCTGATTTGGTAGTGCGCGGCGAGCGAGGAGGTGAAATTGCTGTAGAGTTTGAAGTCGTCGTAGTAGGTGTAGTTGCTCAAACTCGTGTAGCCGTTGACCGACATCACGCGGAAGTCGTAGCGCAGGCCGAGGGCGGCTTGCAAGCGGCCGAAGGTGGCTTTGTGCAAGGCGAAACCACCCATGGAGAGCGCGGCGAAGTTGGGCACAAAGGCCGGTTGTTTCGTGCCGGGATAGTTGAAATTCTCCTGGTAGGTGTTGGCCAGTCCGGCCTCGGTGGTCATGTTCCAAAGGTGCCATTGGGCGTTCCACGTGGCATCGAACTTGAAGGTCTTGAGAATCAAGTCTTGCATCGGAATCCAACTCCACTGTTGTTTCTTGCGGTTCTCGAACTCCTGACGCAGATTTTCCTGAAACGAGGCCACGAAATCGAGGCGATGGTCGGGATTGATGCGCCATTTCAGCTCGCCCTTCACGGTGAAGTGCTGCGACTGCTGGAAGGGGGCTGAATGTCGTAGGAGAAGGGGCGCAGGGTGGTAGGATCGGGCCGGCCGGCCTCGAAGCGCTTCATGAGTTGGTCGAGGTCCGAGATTTTCGATCCGTAGTAGATGCCGCTGCGCTGGTAGTAGATGCTCGAAAGCAAGGTGGCGGTGATGTTGCGATCTTGATAGCCCAGCATGGCCGAGAGGGCGATGTTGTTGTAGCCCGTGTTGTTGAGGATATAGTCGGCCGTGCGGTAATCACCCCCTTTGGTGTAGTTGCCGTGCACGCGAGCGCCCCAGCGTTTGTAGCCCGCTTCGAGGGTGCCGCTGCCCGACACGCCGCGCGCGTTGGTGTCGTAGCCCACGTTGGCCGAGCCTTTCACGTGGAAATGCGTGCTGTCGTAGGGCAGGGCGCGTCGTTGAGGAGCACCACACCGCCCATGGCGCCGAAACCGTAGCGGATGCACTCGGCACCCTTCACCACTTCGACCATGCTCGAGCCGGTGTAGTCGACTTCGGGCGCGTGGTCGGCACCCCAACTCTGGCTTTCGAGGCGCACACCGTTGTTCATCAAGAGGATGCGACTGGAGTGCATGCCCTGAATCACGGGTTTGGCGATCGTGCCACCCGTGCTGATGGAGCTGACACCGGGGATGGTTTCGAGCAATTTGGCCAACGACATGGCGCCGCCTTTCTCAATGTCGGCCGTTTTCACGGCGGCCGATTGCTGCAACACGGAGGTGTGTTTGCGCTGGGTGGTGACCACGGCGCTTTGCATCTCCTGACTGGCGTCTTTCAAGGCGAGGTCGATGCGGCCGTCGGCGGGGACGGGGAGCGTGCGCACGAGTTTGTGGCAACCGATGTAGGTGACTTCGACGTGCACACGGCCGGGATTGTTCTTCAAACGGATGGTGCATTGCCCTTTGTTGTCGGTGACGGCGATCACACCCTCGCAGCGCACGGCGGCGCTGATGAGGGTTTCGTGCGTGTCTTGGCGCGTGACGGTGAAATGCAGCACAGTCTGTGCCTTCGACGGCGCATCGGCGGGCGGAAGGGGGCGTTCGGTGAGGGAATGGGGGACGGGTGGCCGCGCGGGACTGTTTTCCGGGTGCTGGCGGGAAGTTGTGCGCCGCTGTGGGCTGCGGCTGTGACGGTGGGCAAAGGGCGCCGCTTGGTCGGCCGCGGTTTTCGGAATGGTGGTCGGCCGACAGGGTACCGTTGCGGAGTGTCGCCGCGCGGGGTTGTCCGAAACGTGCGCTGCGGGAGCCGGCAGGCGCACGGTGCCGAAGCGATGGCGCAGCCTGCGCGAGCCCCGGCGCACCCAGCGCCGCGAAGAGCGCCCATTGAGCCAGGCACTGACGGGAGGATGCGGATCTTGTTGTTTTTCTTCATATGGAATGTTGGCATTTCTTGCGTCGAAACGTCTCCTCCTCTCGGGGGAGCTTTTTGTTTGGGGTCGCACCACGGCTTGCTGCGGGCCTTGCATTTTTAGGGCCGCCACGTTCGGTGCTGTGCTTGGGGGCCGAGAACTGAGAGCGGCTTTGTCTCGACCCTTTCTCATGTCGGCTCGAGCGGTGTGCGCCTTCGTTCGGTTTTCCGATCGCGGTGTTTCAGTATGCAGCAAGCGGTTTGCTTTGTGCTCGACAAATGTTTTTAGTTTTTCGACGCCGGTTTTTCGGTTTTCCACAACCGATTTCGAGCTGACTCACCGATTTTTAATTTTCGACTGCAAAGTTATCAAGCGCTAAGCACCTGCTCAATACCAAAATGTGGGTATTTTTTTCTCTTATCCGCATAGGTATGCATAAAGAGTGGGTATTAACTGCATTTCTCATGTTGGTTTTTAACTTTCTGATTCTGTATTTTGCTTCGCTCTCCGCCTTTTGCGAGAGGAAAAGGGAGCATTCCATCGAAAAATCCCCCACCTTGACACCAAGGTGAGGGGATTTTTGTGATGCCACCGTGCCAGCGGCGGGGAGAGCGGCGGGGAGAGCGGCGGGGAGAGCGGCGGGGAGAGCCGGTGGGTTGGGGCGAGGGTTGGGGCGAGGGGCGGTGGAAAATTTAGGAGCGAGGAGATCCTCTTCCTCTCTTTCAGCGCTTTTCTGCACGGCATTGAAAGTTAGCCAGTTGCTGTCCGGCCGTGCAATGAGTCGTGCATTGTCATAGGCCATGGCAAGGGTGAGAATGGTGCGTCCTTCGTAGTTGTTCACTCCTTGTGTTTCATCGAAACGATGGTTGCACAGTAAGGCCGCGTCCACCACGTCAGAATTTTCGAGGGCCAAAGGGAGTAGAAGTTGCATTTTCTGCTCTCTGGGGTAGTAGACCGGGATGGCCGTTTTGTAGTTCCAATCTACGCGTGCCAGGGTGGTGTGGAGTGCCTCTTTGAAATCGTTGGTCAATCGACGTTTCCATCGAGCATCGGCATTGATGGCTTCGGCCAATCGGCGGAAATAGGCTTTTCGCTCCTCCGGTGGTAAAGCGTGTGGATGTTCTTCGGCAACGAAGTCCTTGTTGGCACCCTCCATGACGAAACCAAGAGGGAAACGCTCGATGTTGTCGCCGATCAAGTGCTCCCAATTCAGCATGGGCTCCCCTGCCGAGGTGTCATAAAGGAGTTCTCGCTGATTTTGAAAGTAAGAAGCCTTTCGAGGTAGCTCACGGAAGCGAGAAGTTGTGGTGTTCATTTGACTGTTGGCCGTGTTGAAGCAGAGGAATATCCACTTTTGGGTGATATTCGCGTTGCGCCGGTCGTTGCGCTTGAAGAAGGCATAGATGGGGTCGTAGAGGTTGTCGACCAGCCCGGTATTCCAAATGGCATATTCCTCGCTTTCGATGATCTTGAGCAGAGGTTCCCGCTTTTCGGCCTCGGCGGCCTCGGTTTCTTGTTCATCTTCGTGCAGAAGTCGATCGAAGGTGCGGAATATGTAGTTGCGCAGGATGTAGGAACGCTCTTTGTCGCTCTCATTGTAGTACCAACGTTCCGGAAGTGCACGTTTTCTCAACTCTTCGATTGCAGCGTTGATGCCGTTGCCCAGTTTCGAAGTCGCGCGGTTTGGGGAAATAGGCGAATTTCAGCAATGCGCGACTAGTCTTCGTTTGTGGGAGAAGCGGAGCGCGGCACTTTGGCAGTAACGGGTTGAGCGGGTTGCTGTTTCTCCTTCTTGTCGCGGACATAAGAGTGGCGCCTCACGTTTTGAAATATCACCTTTGCGGAACTCCATGCGAGAGGGGAATATCGCCATGACCGCCTGACTGAGGGCATCGAAACCCAGCGGTTGGAAGAGGTCGCGACTCACATGGTTTCCCACTTCGGCAAACTTTACCCAACCTTCGCTGTCGGTGTTGGCCTCACCCACCGCTTTCTCGATCGCGCGACGCAGTAGATTAAGTTGCTTTAGACTTTTGGGACTGGCTTGGATGGCGAGAAACTTTTCGCCGGTGTATTTGTCGGTATAGTCCTCGTTAAATTTGGCTTCGGATAAGCATTTGCGGACGCATTCCTCTACGTCTTCGACAGATAAACCACGTTTGGTCAATAGAATGGTAAGTGAGCGGCACAAATCTTCGAATTTGAGCCAAAAGCCCGGATGGGTGGGCGTCATAGCGTAAGCCCCTTCTAGAAGTGAGGCGATTGGATTAGTATAATCCATGGGAAATGATTAGAATTTTGGGTAATAAGAGCGTTGGGTGCTATACTCCGAAAGAGAATAGTGAGTAAAACTGAGAAAGCACATGTATTTCGTGCTATGTACCCTATGGTACTTTTTAGATAATCAGGGTTTTTTGTTGTTGTGGTTGGCTGTTGTTCTCTATTTAATAGTGGTTGCTGATATTTTCTGCAAGTAGGTTGCTACTGCACTGTCGCATGTGGTGCTTAAAGATCGATTGGTCTGCGATGATCAGTGTTAGTTGTTTGGCTCGACTTGTGGCTACATTGAAAAGAGATTTCTCCAACGACATGTTTAGCATGGTGTTGGGGATGTAGTATAAGCAAACATCACAGGTCATGCCTTGCACTCTTTCAACCGTATCAATCAACACATTGTCGAGCTGACCAAATTGGCTCACAAAACAATGTTGCAGCATCCTGACGGTGGCGCGGAATTTTGACAGCACTGCAATCGTGATTTTTGGGATGACAGCTTAGAATTTGAGCAACGATGTCGATTGCGTAAGCGCAGCAAGTGGGGTTGGCTTGTTCACCTACGGGCATTGCCGTAAGAAGCAGAGAGGAACCTCCCTGCTTGGGCGCGAACGTTAGCCGGTTGAAGTCCATGCAGTAATCGAAATTGGCTGCAGATAGAATGGGAGTGTGATAGAAAAGACTGGTAAGTGCAGCCGCGTTGGGGAGTAGGCGGTAGGATTGTGTGAGGATATAGGATTTGAAGGGAAAGTTGTCGCACAGCGTTTGGAAACCATTGGCCAACATGCCGTAGCCGTTCCTACTTAACGCCTCCTCACTTTGTAGGATGATGGGTTGCATCTGGTTTTGATCGCCAATCCAGATGATTCTTTTCCCGAGATTCTTGCAGGCGGCGATCATTCCAAACAGGGCTTGACTGGCTTCGTCCATGATGACGTAGTCAAATGGCTGCTCCTCATAGCTGGTAATAGCCCATCCACTTGCATTATAGAAGGTGGACAAGGTCACACTCCCCGGTGTACACGTGATTTGTTTGCCTTCGATAGGGAGAAGGTTTTTGCACGCAATCAGTTCTTCGGCAGATACGTTTGTCTTCTGTACCTTCTTCTCTGCAAGAGCTTGCCGGAGCGAATCCTTTTGGGCCAATTCTATCAAGGCACGGTGGGTAAGTGCTGTGACGAGCACGCTTTTGTTCTTTGCTATCAACCGTGCAACAATGGCGGCCATCAAGTGTGTTTTCCCTGTTCCCGGGTGGGCCTTGAAAAATTAACTGACTGCTGGAATCGAGCGAAGCGACGATTTTATCCACTTGCAAACCGTTGGAATTGATTTCCTCCGGGCACCATGTCGTCTCGCGTAGATCGAAATCTAATAATTTGTTTGCCGGATGATTCGGTAAGCTATTGTTGACTATCGATATGAGATTGCGATAGTAGTCGATGGGCGGTTCCTTGGGTCCCAAGACGATTACACAATGTTGGAGCTGGTGGTTGATGAGGAACCGGGCCATTTCCAAAGAAAGTCCTGAAAATCCGCATAATGAGAAGCCATTGTCGTCGGTTTGGCCTTGCCATACACAGCGAACTTCGGAAAATTCTACTTGATGTGCGCGAAGTCGCCCCCAGGTGATGTCCCCCCAATTTCTGGGAAGGCAAAGGTCTTTCTCTAAGATGACGGCTGTAAAGTATTCGTTCTTTCGAGGAATGCCTTTGTCTTTCCGCAGACGGAGCATCAATTGGCCGGAACCGAAGTCTTTTCCGTCTGTTTCCTCGTCATGCTCCTTGAAGTTGAGTTTCACATACTGGGTGACATATACTTCATGGCTGTCTAACAAAGTGAGCGCTCGGGTATTGAGCAATCTCAAGTAGGAATCGGAGATGGCGGTTAGCTCTTTGTCTAAGAAGCGCTTGTGCTTGTCTCTTGTATAGTACATGACCATCATTCATTAAAGTTGAAGATGTCCTCGAGGGAGAAGCCGGTATCGACGTCGCCCTCTACCTTTTCGCTCAATCCGAAAGATTGGATGGCATCCGACTGGGAGTATTTGGGGTTTTCTATGACGAAGTAGGTATGTTTGATAATTTCTGAACAGGCTCGAAAGTTTGGCGATAAGTCGGGGATTGACGGCATCTGTGTCGAAAATGAGGTTGACATTCGGATTGTCCATGAAGATATCGTCGAATCTTAGCGAGTGGATGCAATGGTCGCTTCCGTAATTGAGGAGTAGGTTGTCGGGATTTCCATGATTGCAGAGAATGTCCAAGGATGCAGATGCAACTTTCCGCCTCGAGAACTTGTAATGGCGACTGTAATCGGTTCGCCTTTGTAGCGAATGCCCCCTTTAACGAGCTGGCTGCTTTCTTCGGGATCCCATGCCGAACAGTCATAATCTTCCAGACTCTCCAAATATTCTTTGGCAGCCCTCCGCGCTTCAAGGTTGATTTGGGCTCTATCTATTTGACCGACATTGCCTCTCTCGGTGTATTTCCCGCGTGCCGCTTCTTGTGCGGCCAACCTGAACTCATTGAACTGTTGCTCGAGTTCAGCTTTCTGCCGTTCAAGTTCCGCCTTTTGCTGTTCGAGTTCTTCTACGAGCAAGTGTTGTTGCGCATAGCTGGCAGCGGAAACCAAGAAAATTTGATTCCAGTCTTCTTTCGTGAAGGGGCATTTCGAGGATTTGGAATAAACCTCGGCCAAGATTGCCTCTGGCTCTCTGTCGGCTGTGATGTAGAGATGCTTGGAGTCAAAATAGATGTAGCTCTCCTCACAGTAGTCTTTGAAAAAATACTGGTTGCCGTAATAGCCTCTGTGTGGGAAGAGTCCCTTTACGGTGTAGATCGTAACTTCTGATTTTTCCTTCCATTCTAAATACCGTGGATTGCCCCATTCTTCAGCCTTGTCGAAATCATCTCTGTAGTAATACCCCTTGTAATACTCTTTGATTTGGGGCGTATTTGCAGAGAGCCTTTAGCACTTTGACTTGTGCTTCTGCATACGATCGGGAGTTGAAAAGAACCGGCTACCCAATCCAAGAAGGGCTTTGATCGAGCTGCCTTCGGGCATACTCCAGTCTTCTCCAAAATTTCCTTCCTTGAACGCTTTGCGTCGTTGTATCGCTGCGCTACGATTGCCGTACAATCCGAGGCGAAATAGGAAACCTTTCTTTTCGGGGGTGTCTGCCCAATGCTCTACGAACGAAGGGGTGCGTTCTGAAGCCAGCGTATATTCATCACAACCGAAGTAGGTTCCGATCAATCTGTCGAAAGGAAGTGTGAGTCCCCAGCTTTCTATGGCATATCCGAACATCGTGTAGATACCCATTTCCATACACCTGTCGAGTATTTTGATGAACAAATCTTGGTTGTTTACGCGAATATTTGAGATGAAGCTACTGTCCAGCTTTTTGTAGTTATGTGTTCTCCTGTAAACCATGAGAAAGCAGAACTGTTCTGCGGTGATGAGTTGAGCTGATCTTCCGAGGTTGTTATTTAATTGTTCGTAAACAAATTTCCCATTCACCGGTCTTTGGGCAAAAATCTTCTCGTAACCGCGGATGTTCGAGAAATTTGCGCTCACACGACTCGATGCTGATGAGTCCGAGTAGCCGGGGAGCAGTTTCGACAGCGAGAAAGTGAAGTTCTTTGAGTCGGTGTACAGATTAAAACTATCCCGAAGATTGTATTCTGACAGATGTCGCCCGTCTATTGTGATGATGGAGAGAGCATGTTCTATGCTCTTTTCTGAGGACAAAGCCAGCTTGATCCACCTGTATGCGAACGATTCGGTGCCGTATTCTTCCGTACTCTGCAGTGGCATGGATCTTATGTTCTGCGCATAGGCACTTTGCGTTTCCGCATTAGATTGTTCTACGATGTAGAGCAGACTTTTCGGCTTGATGTTGCCTTTTGAAAACAACGATTTGGTGAATTCCGAGGTCCAACAGTAGGAAAACGCTTCGTAGATCACCGTGAGATCGGTACTTCTTAGCAGGTCATCAATGTGGGATGCGACGATCTTTCGAGAAAACCTCGTTTCGGTCAATCAGGTACTTGCTCAAGGAATCATCGTTTTCCTCATCTTTGAGCATGAACTCGTGCAACCATTCCGGGAGATTCGAATCATAGGCACACATGGAAGACAAGGGATAGTAGTCCCCTTTCTGATTTTTGAAGATGCTCCATGTGCCAAGTTTTCTCGTTCCTACGTTTTCGAGCGTCGAGGCGTAGCGAAACAATTGTAGTCTTTCGCTGAAAGAGAGCGCATCCAAGGATTCTTCTTCTATCGCTTCGAAGATGTCCTCCTCGTCTTTGGGCGAGCTATATAAGAGGACAAAGGGTGAGCTTCGAGGGGTTGATCGGAGCACCGAAATCCCAGCTTCGACAACACGGGCTTTATTGTCGTAGTCTTCTCGGTCGAAATCAGAAGTTGGTCTGTTACGTCTATTTCGTGTGGAGTTTTCCACTCGTCTCCAAACTTAAACGCCGGAATGTAGGGAATCAGAGCGTGTGCTTTTTCCTCTTTAGCCACCCATTGGTAGAATGCGGTGCGCGCTTCCTCCTCTGATTCTATCATCCATTTCCTAAGCACATCGAGTTTCTGCTCCAGAATGGAAACGACGGACTTGACAGTGAGCCTTTCTACTCCAAAGATCTCCTTTGACAGCGAACTCGGGTCAATGGCAGGATGAGGCAAATGCTTGGTTGTGCCAACGAGTTCGTAGAAGGCCGGAGCACCGATCGCGGAGGAGAGACCTGATACATCATATATAATATCATTTGGCCCTACGATTTCATTGACATCGTTCAGCACAAAGGGAGTGTGTTGCAGCGCATACTCATATCCACGATTGAAGGCATTCGCCAAAGCCGCGGTGTCCTGACTAGAATTAGAGAAGGTTTCCGTGGGCAGCAGATGGAGATAGCGCACGTTGGCTTCCGAAGCATAGCTTGCCACCATGCTGACGATTTCCCTTCCGATGGTGTAGAACAAGAAGTAGTTCCAAGGGTTGTCGCTCTGAATGCCCTCACGGTCCGATTTGGGAATGAAATCTGCGTTCAAGTAGAAGGGAAATTTGAACCGATGCTCATTCATCGGAAGATAAGCATACAGTGACAATTCCTCCTCTATGGGAATGACGCGTCCCTCGTCGTCGAGTCTGACAGCGAATGCGATGCTTGTTTGGGTTGCCGAAGCAATGCGATCGGGAATGCCTGCCACTTCGGTGAGCTCGTTGCCGTCTTGGTCGAGTTTGACGAAGTAGTTCTCGTGTTCTCTCCGGTTGTCGTTTTTTTCTTTCCGCTTAATTTGAACTCCCGCTCGGTTGAATGCCTCATCGTTCACAGAGAGGACGCCGGAGGAATGGATGCTGAAGTCTTCCGATTGGTGATCTTCGTTGAAGGAGTTGACAAGTGAGACTGTGTGGGCGCGCTTATCGATGTTTTTCTTGATGGTTCGGCAGTTGTCTTGCTCAATGAGTTGGACGCGCGTGGTGTTTCTGAGAAACAGCATGAACCGAGGTTCGGAAAACACCTCTAAAATCGCTTCGTTGTATTCCGAGAGCGTTTCCTTGTCCATCTTCAAAGCGATGCTCACGTTCTCATCTTGATTGAAGATGGAATCGACAGGGAGAATGCGCAGAGAGTCATGCCACACCGGCAACAATTGCCACGGAATGTCCTTCACGCCGTTGAACTCCCTCCTGTATTTAGCAAATTTACGGACGAACTCCTGTTGGCTTTCCTCGTCATCGACAATGTCGTTCACGTGGAAGTAGAAGGCATCAAAGTCATTATAGATGGGCAGGCTTTTGTCAAATGAGAATTTGTAGCCGCCACTCTTGATGTATACGGACTCCGAATTGGTGAAAACGGACTTGAAGCCGATTCCCTTGTAGCCGGTTTTCTTCTCCTTGGCACTCTTTGTACTTTTGGCTGCCGAGGTGATGGATTCGAAATCGTGTTTGTTGAAGGGAAAACCATCGTGTGTCAGCACAAAATGCTCGTCGGTCAGTTGCAGCTTGACCTGTACCCCGTTCTCGGGCGCGGAGTCGTCAGCGTTTTGCAGCAGTTCGAAGAACATGCGCTTCTTGCTCGTGTAGAGATTCTGACCCACTTCTTCGAGCAAGTTGGCCACACTCGTATTGGTGTTGGGGCTGGTGTGCTGTTTGAAGGAGAGAGACACGGACTCCTTATAGGGGTTGGGCACTTCCGTGATGTTGTTAGACATCACACGGAACAAATAGGGCGAACCTTTCTTTAAGCGGTAAGCGGTGTCTGCCAAATAGAGCTCTACTTCGTAGTAATTGCCCGGAACAAAGAAGTTGCGCAGCCGATTGTCGACGATTGCCGAAAGCCGATTGCCCGTTACGGGATCGACGAGCACTTACCGTTGTTTTCTTCATTCGGGTCACCGGTAGAAATGATATTTTTGCAGAAATAGAACGCGTTGCTCTCAACGAGTTGAGCCACGAAAACGATTCGTTTTGATCCCCATGGTGTCCAAGAGCTCGGTGAGATTCAAATCGTAGAGTGACCGCTCGTATCGGTCTTCGACCAGCGATTTGCGACTGAAAAGCAATTTGCCCTCGTTTTCGCCCTGATAAACCAGCTGGATCTGCTCGCCCGGGAACACTTCGTCGCTGGCACGAGCTATATGGCTGCACGATAGTTCCGTCTTGTCGATGGGATAAAGCAAGTCCCAACCGACGATTTCCACAATGGCCACTTTGTTGTCCACCTTTTTCACCTCGGCATCGACAACATCGCCCTGCGTCAGTCGTGCCTTCAGTGCATCCGTTCGGGCTTTTCTCGCTTCTTGCTCGATGGGGCGCATGTCCAAAACGAGCTCGCCCGACTGTTCTTTGTACTTCAGATAGACAAATTCGAGTTCCTCACCAAGGGCGATTTCATTGTTGCGCAATCGCGTCTTGTACGGTTCCACAAAACGGTGGAAGGGCACAATGGCCTTGATCAAATCCTCCGTTTCCACAACCGCACAAAGGGAGTCCTCTGTCTTCACCACACCTTTGAATCGGAAGTTCACGTGCTCATATTCACGCAGCTTTTGGGCATAATCGCGATACACCTCGCGTACACTCATGTAGATCTTGTTATAGTGCTTTTCCGAGTCGTAGCTGTTTTCTGTTACTGCGCAAATAATTTGTTCGCCTACGGTATATTTGATGTGGGGAAGCTCACTGACATGGACAAGCGCGGTCGAGTCTCCCAAGTTGACGATGAGTCCGTAACTTTCGATGGAGCGTACAGTGACTTTATATCGAGCTCCCTTCTTCACAGTCTGTGCGTTGGGAAGATGTTCTTTCCTGCTGAGGCGATATTCGCCCTTTTCGTTTTTCGCAAGGATCTTCGCTTTGAAGGTGTCGCCTACAGACAATGAGGTAAGAATTGCGGAATTTCTCGTCCACGTGATGTCTGCGAACCAAATTAGTCCTTTGGCCCCGTTGGGCATTTTCACGAAGATGCCATATTGGTCGTTGATGCCGGTGATGGTAACGTCAACAGTGTCGCCAATCTCAAAACTTTTGTTTTTTGCCTGCGACATTCTTTGTTTTTTGAGTTGTGATTGTGTTTCGTGATCCATTGTGAGGTCGGAATTGTCTACTTGTTCCCGTTTGTTCTTCGAGTGGGCTTTCACTGCCCGGCTGTTTGGGGAGCAAAACGAACGGAGCTATTCTTTGCAATACCTTAGGGCAAGTGCTGCCGAGGGCCCAAATCGAAAAATGGAGGAGTTGTGGCGTTTACGGGAGGAGAGGGGAGTGAGAAAACTGTCGGTGGGGTGTTGTTTTTCTGCCTGTTGTCGGTGGCTTCTTTGGAAGCATAGTCAACAAAAAAGCTCATCAGTATTTCGTAAAATGCTGACTTATATGGGTTTATCTGAACTGAGCAAAAGAAAATGCGGGATGCGCAGTGGCTGCGGGCATGGTTCTTCTGTATTATGACTAGGTCGGCTGCAAAGGTAGTATTATTTTTCGAGTGTTGCGCAGCTTTCTATCAGATATTTTTGATCTATTCCTCGAAAAATGCGTATTGGGTCTTTCTCGGCAAAAGATGATTTGAAAAAATACGAGAAATCGAGATCGATCACTCCTCGCCTTGATGAGTCCCTCTTCTGCCTGACTCTTTCGCAAGGAATCTTTTCCCGGCCTTGTGGAGAAGAAATCAAGTGGAGTGGCACGAGGTATTGGAGCTAGCCCGGAGCTGGTGAGCATAGGCACGAACGACGTACATTCAAAATCGAGGTGCAACAAATCATTCGTTTTTCATAGGTCCTAATCCATGAAAAACACCGCGGGTTTGCCTCGCGGCCGGGGCGCGTAGCCCCGAAGAGCGATACCGGCAATACAAAAAAAGAGTCCCCTTTCGAGGACTCTCGGAGATTAATTATCTTTGTATTGCTTATGTACAAACAACTAGCCTCGGAGCAAAGGTCGCAAATCTTTGCCTTGCTCCAAAGAAAATGTCCAAGAAAAGAGATTGCACGTATCGTGGGCATCAGCCAATCCACGCTTTCTCGTGAATTGAAACGCAACGGCACCCGGTCGGGCAAGTATATTTGGTTCAAGGCGCATGCAAAGGCTATGGAACGTCACAAGCGTTCCACACGCAATGCAGCCCTTGCTCCGGAATTGGCGTGGAGAGTCAAACAACTCATCATCGAAGAACAATGGTCACCGCGACAAATATCGGGCGTGTTGAAGAAGGAAGGCGTCAGTGTTTCACATCAATGCATCTACAACATGATTCATGCCGATGCAAGCGGGGAATTGTCGCGCCACACCCGCCACAAGCTCAAATATAGGCGCCGACCCAAACGCAGGCCTTTCCCCATGGACGATAGAACGAGCATTCACTCGCATCCCGAGCAGGCGGACGGAAAACGCTTTGGGGATTTTGAGATGGATTTGATTGTGGATTCGCACAACCACGCCATACTCACAATCGTGGAGCGTTCCACAAACATGCTCTTCATGACCAAACTTGCCCATGGGAAGAAGTCCGAGCCGTTAGCCAAAGCGGTCAGACGTCTGCTGCTGACCCTACAAGAAGCACATCAAGACCATAACCACTGACAACGGTCCTGAATTTGCTGCACATAAGCTGATTACAAAGTAGTTGGAGCCGTCCTCTATTTCGCAGATCCTTATGCCTCATGGCAAATGGGAGCGATAGAAAATACCAACAAGCTCATCAGGCAGTATATTCCCAAACAAGCCAACTTCGATGATGTTACCGATAAAAAGATTGCGAGCATACAGAAGAAAATCAACAGTAGACCCAGACAAAAACTCAAGTTTGAAACACCCAAAGCTGAGTTCTTCAAAAGAATAGCCTAATTTTGCACTTGCCGGTTGACTCTACGGTTTGATTGATACGAATCCATTAACCCCCAAAAGTTAGGCTATACCTTAAAGGACTTCAGAAAAAAGTATTAGCTTCGCAAACTGTATCACAAGTGAACCATAACCACCGATGTAATAAACAGATAGTGCTAAGGTCGTGGGTCGGTAAAACGAAATAGGCCATCCATGAGAGCGAAATAAGATTAAAAATCAACAAAAAACAAGTATAATCGTAACTTCAGACATAAAATAATGACAGAGAAAGAGTTACAAAACTACCTCCGTGCCAATTTTCCACTGGAGAATGAAAGGTGTGAGTGGAAGGAGTTCAAGAATCTAAAGCATCTCCTTTGTGGACAAAAGGAGGGGGATGTAGTATCTTATGTATCTGCTATATCGAATATGAATGGTGGACACCTTGTTTTGGGAGCAGTTGACGCATCACTGGAGATAGTTGGTATTGAGGAACTTTATAACTACACGACAAACAGTGCATGCCTGAAGCTTCGAGAGAAATGCGCAAATTTACCAACCGAAGGTTTGAAGATAGATGAGTTTATTACCGATGATACAAATAAGAGGGTTTGGATTATTCACATCCCCAAGCATTTGACGCGGCAACCTGTCTTTGCGCATAATATTGCGTTTCAACGGTTGAACGACTCATTGATAGAAATAACACCTGCACGCCGGAAAGCAATTCTGTCAGAGGTAGAGCAAAATTATGATTGGTCTGCCCAGATTGTTGAAGATGCAACGTTTGACGATCTTGACCCAGAAGCTATTAAAAAAGCAAGAGAAGGCTACAAAGAAAAAAATCATAAATTTGCTGAGGAGTGTGACAATTGGAGCGATGCCGTGTTCCTTGATAAGGCTCGACTGACTCTAAGTGGTAAAATTACAAAGACAACTTTACTGCTAGTCGGCAAGAAGGAATCGGCGTATAAGTTGCATCATATAGCCCAAATAGTGTGGGAATGTCATCAGGATGGTACTCGATTCGGTGATATATTCACGCCTCCTTTTATTCTCAGTACAACAGAACTGCTCGGAAGAATACGCAATTACCGATTCAAGATCTATCCAAAAAATTCTCTCATTCCAGCAGAAGTTTGGAAGTATGACACGGAGAGTATTTTGGAGGGATTACATAATTCGATAGGTCATCAGCGGTATGAGGATAACGCACGCATAATCGTTACAGAAACTATGGATCAGCTTCTTTTTAAGAATGCTGGTAATTTCTATTACGGAAAAGCCGAAGACTATGTTGAAGGTGAAATCACGCCTGTATCTTACCGTAATCCTGCGTTGATTAATGCTATGGTTGAAACCAAGATGATTGACAGTAAGGGGTATGGAATCCATAAGATGTTTCTTAGTCAACGCAAGCGTTATCTTCCAATGCCAGACTATAAGCAGTCTACAGATTTTTTTGTAGTTCTCAGTTTACCTGGTACTATCATTGACGAGAACTATAGTTTGTTGCTGATGGAAAATCATAATCTGTCCTTGACAGATGCCATGCTATTGGATATGGTTCAAAAGCGTGCAAGAATTCCTGTAGATTCCTTGCATAGACTTCGCAAACAGAAGTTGATAGAGGGACGTATGCCCAATATATATGTGTGCAAGCATATTGCACAGGCCACTAATAAAAAGGTTGAGTATTCTATGCATCGTGGTCTCGATAGTAATAGCTGTGAGAAAGTCCTTCTTGAACATCTGAGTATTCATGGAAGCATGACCAAAGGAGAGATAGTTGAGTTTCTCTCTAAGATGTTATCAGATCTGCTTTCTAAAAAACAGATTGGCAACAAGGTTGACAACATTCTTCGACGTTTGAAAAAGGACGGCAAAATAACAAATAACAGCCGAGGAAAAATATCTTCTTGGATGCTCGTGAAATAACGAGCAAAAACGAGCAATATAACGAGAATGAAGAGATGCCGCACTTCGTAACACTTTGATATTCAGTAAAATCATGTTCTCGTTATTCGTTTTGGTCTAAATGTTAAATGACCAAATAACGAGCATAAAAACACATTCACCATATCCTTATACGCAAGGATGGGTGCAGCATCGACTCACAAGTGTTCATCGCCAGCCTGAGCGGTTACATCGACGACCTCAAGGCGAGCATCGTCGTAGCCAAGGGCATCGATCTTGTGCCACCGCTCACCATCGCCAACCTCACACAGTCCTTGAAACTCCACAACGTGCAGCACCCCAACATTGTCATTGCCCAAGCCCTGCTTGAAACTGGCTACTTCACCTCTCGCGTCTGCCTCGAACACAGCAACCCCTTCGGCCTCCGCCGACCATTGGACGGCTCGTATTATCATTTTGACAACTGGGAAGAAAGCGTCTGAGCCTACTGTGACTACGTGCAGTACAAGTTTCCACGGTGGCGACTACTACCGCTTCCTCCAGCGCATAGGTTATGCCGGGGTGCAAAAAGTGAGGGCGATGGCGCGGGGGTATAGAATGGAATTCCCGAATACGTAATTTTCATTAGCCCTAATAGGAAGATTCTTTCCAATAAATTCGATGCAATCAGAAAAAGTGGTACCTTTGCCTATATTCAACACTCTGTTTGGAATGACTAAAGGAATTAACAGGTTGAAAGTGGTTCTCGCTGAAAAGAGGAAAACCAACAAGTGGCTGGCTCAGCAATTAGACAAAGCGCCGACCACGGTCTCTAAATGGTGTTCAAACATTTCACAGACATCTGTGGAAACTCTCCTTCAGATAGCAAATATGTTGCAGGTGGATGTAAAAGACTTATTGCAATACACACCACAAAATACCGAAATGGTTTATATTCGAGTACCAAAAAGTGAAACCGCCCAAAAGTGAGTCATATGGAAAAAGTAAATAAAAAGCTACTTCAGACACAGATGGATAAGATAAATGAAGCTGTTAATACACTTCAAAAAGAGTCTTCTGGCGTTGGTTTTACTAATGGAATAGTTTTTTAATAGTCGTATGCGATAAATTAAAGTGTGTAATTACCAAGCGATTGCACTATCGTGCAATATCTAAAAAGATCTTAGTTCTACTTTAAAGCAACAATGCATACGATGTTAAGCTCTGTAGTGTTTTTAGGTTTTTTTATCAACACGGCAAAACAAAATGAAGAAGAAGACATACAATGCCATAGATATATTTTTCGGGTGCGGGAGGCTTAAGTCTTGTGCCCAATGGGCTGGGATAGATATTTCGTATGCCATTGAGATTAACAAAAGCGCAGCTGCTTCATATCAGAGCAATCATAGTGATGTCAAGGTGCTTACTGAAGATATTGGTAAGATAGACGCGACTCAATTTGTCTCACAAGACAACCCTGTTTCCATAATCATGGGTGGTCCTCCGTGCCAAGGTTTTTCGTTATCGAACACTAAGACAAGGAATATGGACAACCAGAAAAATTACCTATTCCGTGAGTTTGTAAGGTTCGTTCGTGATGTAAAGCCTGATTGGTTCTTGTTTGAAAATGTTGGTGGATTGACAAACCTTGATCATGGGGAGGTCGAAAAAATGATAGAAGATTGCTTCCGTGAGATAGAAGGGAAAAATGGGGTTAAGTATACTGTCAAGTCAAAGGTCTTGTGGGCTCATGAGTATGGTGTTCCACAAAAAAGAAACCGATTTTTTATGGTGGGGAATTGCAAGGGTATAGACTTTGAGTTCCCAGCCCCATCGTGCGTGTCAGACTGCTTTGTGACAGTAGAAGATGCCATCAGCGACTTGCCTTTGCTCGACAATGGCGATAATGTAGAGGAAGCAAATTACTCTAAGCCTATAGACAAAATTAGCGATTATGCAAAAAGGATGAGAAGAGGGTCTTTACGCTCAACTCAAAACTATGTCTCCAGAAACAACGATCTTGTGATTAAACGCTATCATCATATTCCACAAGGGGGAAATTGGAGGGATATTCCAAATTCCCTAATGGAGAACTACAAAGACAAAAGCCGTTGCCACAGTGGTATTTATAAAAGACTGCGTGCCAATGAACCATCTGTAGTAATATCTAATTATAGAAAGAGCATGCTTGTCCACCCCTACCAAGATAGGGGTATCTCCGTAAGAGAGGCAGCTCGACTTCAAAGCTTTCCTGATACATTTAAGTTTGAAGGGCCAATTTCTCATATTCAGCAACAAATTGGGAATGCGGTTCCGCCATTGTTGGCCAAAGCCGTTTTTGAGCAAATCATGAAGTATGCACAATAAGCATCAAAATGAGCAATGAGAAAATAAATATCCCCAGGGCTAATTTCCTTGTGGGTTCGATGCGTTCTATAGGGTACACATTTGAATCTGCTATCGCTGATGTTATAGACAATAGCATTAGTGCAAATTGCCATACTATCCACGTCCTCTTTCCAAGTAATCCTATGGAGAGACTTGCAGTTGGTATATTGGATGATGGAGAGGGAATGTCAGATGAGGATTTGTTTGAAGCGATGCGCTATGGTAGCTCATCTTGCGAAAGCAGAAGGTCGGATTATGACTTAGGACGTTTTGGGTTAGGGATGAAGTCCGCATCCTTATCAACCTGCCGAATACTGACAGTGGCTAGTAAGCATGACGGAGTTATCAGCGCTTATACATGGGATTATAATTTCATTGTAGAAAGAAAGGATTGGTATACAATTCAACATACAAAAGATGAGATTGAAGCTCTGCCATATGTCAGTGCCCTAAAGGAGAATGGATCTGGAACATTGGTGATATGGCAAGACTTTGATGTAATTTCAAAATCCAGTAACGGTCAGGTTTTTGAGACGTTGAGCGAGTATAAGACCACGGTTAATGATCATCTTGCTCTAATATATCATCGTTTTCTGAATTCCTCAGGCAACGAAAATATTAAGATTTATATCAACAACTCCAAGGTGATGGGATTAGACCCCTTTCTTGAAAACCATGCAAAGACAACGACTAAGAAAGAAGTTGTAATAGCAATTGAGGATAGTGACGGATTAGAGCAAAAGGTTAGGGTTAAGCCTTTCATTTTGCCCTATGCAACAGACCTAAAAGCTAAAGACAGAAAACTCGTAGGAGGCCTTGAAAGCCTAAAGTCAAAACAAGGATTTTATGTGTACCGCAACAACAGATTGATTGCTCTGGGGACATGGTTTGGTATGAGACCTCGTTCTGAATTGACCAAGAATGCGAGAATACGGGTAGACTTTCCCAATTCTTTGGATGACATCTTTAAGATTGATGTAAAGAAGCAGACTGCTTATATACCTAAACGGATTCAGAACCAGCTGAAACATATGGTTTCTGAGGCCTTGGAAATCTCTATTACAAAACAAACACATAGAGGCCGACGAGAAGACCTCAAAGAGGTTGACTATATTTGGAGCAGGCTTGTAGCACGTGACAATAGGTACTATTATCAAGTCAATCGTGATAGCCGCCTCCTCCAACTAGTGCGAGATCATCTTACATCGGAAGGTGTCACCTACTTAGACCTCTTGTTAAAAGAGATTGATAGGAACCTCCCATTGCAACAAATATATATTGACAAGTCCAATGAAGTCATTGCTGAGGAAACGGAAGATTGGGACACAAGATTTAACGATATTTTCAATCTCGCCATCACAATGGTAGAGGCGAAGAGAAATTCTACCGGACAGAACTTAGAGGATATAATCGAAAGTCTAAAAAAGGTAGAGCCCTTCTGTTACCTCACAGAGTTAATAAACAGGTTGAACGCTTACTACGCAAACAATGAAGCTGAATAACTCACAATATAACAATCTTAAGATTGTCACGGAAACGCAGATTAGTTTTGATATTCAGAACAATAAAGAAATAGTTTATACTGCTATAGGAACATATATCCAGAGGGCAGTTGACTTTTTGGGTATTGCAATTGACGAAGAGGATCGCAACAAGTTGCTTACAGATATAGAATATCAATTCAGAATCACGCACACTGAAGGAGAGGTAATATTCGACCAATATGCAGACTTGGGCGAATGGTACGACAGTAACTCTGAAGGCGAGGCCTATTTCTGGAACAGGTATCGCAAGTATCTCATTGAGAAATCCAGTCTCGATAGTAAAAGTATTGATTTGCTTGACTTTAAAACATTGCCAAGCTTAATGAACTGTCTTGGAAATCCAAAAACGGATGCTGAGCAACATAGAAGAGGGTTGATAATTGGTGATGTACAGTCTGGCAAGACCGCTACGTATATTGGGCTTATGTGTAAGGCAGCGGATGCTGGTTACAAGGTTGTTATTCTGCTTGCAGGTATAACAGAGAGTTTGCGTCAACAGACACAAGAGCGTGTTGACGAAGGCATCATAGGCATCATCAAAAAGAAGATTGGGAAGGAGGAGAAGGCAACTCGAATTGGTGTGGGGTTAGATAACAAGTCATTTAGAGCTTCTTCTTTTACGTCCTATGCCTCAGATTTTGTTGCAAACTCAGATAAAATTGCGACCTCATTAGAAGAACACAAGTCCCTCGTGATTTTTGTTATAAAAAAGAACGTGTCTGTATTGCAGAAGCTACTTGATTGGCTTAGGGCATATAATTTAGACCCTATTTCCAATTATGTAGATCAACCTATGTTGCTTATTGATGACGAAGCAGACAACGCCTCTGTAAACACAAGGAAAGAGGAAACAGACCCAACGAAAACAAACAAGCTGATTCGCCAAATCTGCAATTTGTTCAAAAACTCTACGTATGTAGGGTTTACAGCAACCCCCCTTTGCGAATGTATTCATTGACCCTGACTCGGTTGATGAAATGAAACACGCAGACCTGTTTCCTGAGCACTTTATTTATGTGCTACCTACACCATCTTCGTATATAGGCGCAAGCAAGATATTCTACAAAGAGGGAGTTCACCATAATAATCTTAGATATATCGAAGATATAGAAGAGCCTGATTATTTCTCTCAGGAATATCGGGAAACAAAGGATGAATGTCCTGAAGTCCTGAATACAGGTGGGTTCTACTACAAGCATATGAAGGAGTGGCACGGAGTGTTGCCTTCGTCATTAAGGAAGGCAATACTATGCTTTGTCATAGCCAATGTAGTAAGAGACTTACGAGGTGAGATTGAGAAACCAAGAAGTATGTTGGTGAATATGTCTCGTTTCGTAAAAGTTCAGAGATATATAAGGGAATACGTTGAGGAGGTTCATAACTCGATACTTAGAGAGGTTAAATACGATTTTTCTGAAAAAAACTCTAAAAATATCAGCCTACCTCTATATAAGGAGTTGGAGCAATTGTGGCTCGAAAATTTCTCCAACATTACAGACGTGTCATTTGAGAGGGTTGTAAAGAAAGGACAACCTTCTGTCTTCATGTAGCAAGATAGAAGTCACCGTTGTCAATGGTGGCAAATCGAGTGGTCGTCTTGATTACAAGTCTAAGCCCAATCTAAGAGTTATAGCCGTTGGAGGCTTGGCCCTTTCTCGAGGTCTAACGCTTGAAGGATTGCTGGTCAGCTATTTTTATAGGAACACTTCAACCTTTGACGTGTTAATGCAAATGGGGCGTTGGTTTGGCTATCGTCCCCATTATGATGACTTGTTCCAAATTTGGATAAGTCGCATTAGTGCAGATTGGTATGCCGAAGTGTCAAGGGCATCTGATGAATTAAGAGATGATCTTAAACGTATGCGTGAGCAGCAACTTACGCCTAAAGACTTCGGTATAAAAGTGCGTGACTTTTGCGACGACTTGCAGATAACCGCATCAAATAAAATGCGTAATGCTAGTGATTGGTTTAAGTTCTCGTACTATGGCAATATCTACGATACACCCTACGTTAGTAGAAACATCGAGCAAAACAAGAAAAACTGGGAGGCTGTTTGTGGATTAGCGAAAAGACTATTCGACGACCACTATGATTTTAGATTAGCCGACCAACATAAGCCTATAACTGGAGACGTAGATTCAAGCACAAAATCCAGATATTTTGCAGATGTTCCAAAGGCTATGATTGTTAGCTTTCTGTCGGAAATACAATGCTCGCTTATGAATTTTAAATTCAACACAGAGCAGATCTTGGAATTCTTGAATGACCCTGAGGACATAGGCATCGACAAATGGGATGTTGTGTTTGAAGGTGGTGACGGTTCCCTCAACTATGATATACCTGGCCTAGAAAGCATCAAGTGTGCAAAGCGTGCCATATATGCAAATGGCAATGTTGTACAAATAAGTTCTCGCCGCAGATTGCTGGTACTCGTGAAGGAAAATTTGCTTTGAATGCCGAGCAAATATGCCTTGCTGAAACAGAGCGCAGAAAGAAGTGGTTGGATGAAGAAGGTGGAAAGGAGATAGACCATAAGAGGGCTATACCTGTAAAAGCATACTTTGAGTTCCTGCCAGAAAGAAAGCCTGTGCTAATAATAATGCTAATTGAGGCTCACCCCGAAGAGGATTCACACATCACTGCCAGTGTTACTCAGAAGAATCATTTCCAAGAGTTCGTTGACGAGCTTGGTGATAGCCGCCTTGTTGCATTTGCAATTGGATTTCCAGGGTGTAAGCAGGGCGTTGATGCAAAAAGGTACAAGGCGAACAAAATCTTCGCAAACCTCTATATGACAGACGAAAGTGATCAATTAGACGATGAAGAATAAAATATATAAGATGTTCGAGGAGGGTTTCCAACCAGGCCAGTATATTCGGTTTGGAAAAAATTCTTTGCTAAAGCTATATATAGGTAAAAATAACACAGGGAATTACTCCTTCGAATATCGTGGTAAATATACGCCCAATAGGCTAAGTAGCTCTGATGTCATTGAAGTGCAACAAGCAAAAACGGAAGATGGTATCTACATAGTCCGTTTTTCATTGACCAACAGTGAGTTGTTGGAGTACTTCTGTACATTCTGTGAAGACCTTTTTCAATCTTCTCAGGAGATAGATAATGATGCAGTAGCATACAAGACCATCACAAACCGTTATCTGTCTTGGAAGAAGATGTTCAAGCCTCATGCTGGCAAGATGACAGAAGCTGAAATTATAGGGCTTATAGGAGAACTCCTGTTCCTTGATAAGGAAATGATACCACTATATGGAGTTGTTAAGTCACTTGAAAGCTGGACAGGGCCGGAAAAGACCCACAAAGATTTTTCTATGGACAATAGATGGTATGAGGTTAAGACTATAAGTAGCGGAAAAACCTCTGTTACAATATCTTCATTGGAACAGCTTGATAGCGATATTGACGGTAATCTCATTGTCCATGAGCTTGAAAGAATGAGCCCTTCATTCAATGGACTCAAACTTAATGATATAGTCAAGAAAATCATAAGTGAGATTGGTCCTGTGAATCGCGATATGTTTATTTCAAAGCTGGAGTTGTATAACTACGACTTCTCTCCCAGCTACGACAACTATGTTTATGCAGAGGTTGGATTTGCCTCTTATCTCGTGGATGATAATTTCCCGAGATTAAGGCGAAGAGGGTTGCCAATTGAGATAACGAGGGTGCAGTACGAGATAAGTCTTTCAGACATCGCCCCATACAAAATCTAAAGAGTTCAAAGGCTATGACAGTAGACGAATTTAGAGAGCATTTTATAGACGAGTTGCGCTTCAATGCTGACCATGAAGGCACTGATGCTGGCACTCAATTTGTTAATAAAACTCTTGAGAACTTGGAAGAAATAGGCGATATTGATGACCCAATGCCTATTTCAATAGAGATAAAAGGTCGTCGTAAACGGCTAATGGCATTTGATGCATACGCTTATGATAATGCAGATAGTGCTTTGTGTCTGGTAGCAAGTGATTTCACGAACTCAAAGGAAGCGACAGAGGCACTTACAAATAGTCGTATTAACGACCTTGTTGCACATATGCAGAATTTCATAGACGAAAGTGTGAATGGCAATATGAATGAGTTCTGTGACGATTCAGATGTTGCTATCAATCTTGCAAAAGAGTTTCGCAAGAAAATAGGTAAGTCTATGATAGAAACCGAAATACTTAGGTTCAAATTTTTTATCATCTCTGATAAGCTGCTAAGCAAGCAGGTGAAAAATGTGAGCCGTGAGGATTTCTTGGGGCGTCCTGTTGAACTAAATGTTTGGACACTTGAAAGGCTTTTCCAATCTTTTCAGTCTAACACAAGTGAAATCATCGAGTTCGACACGTCCGATTTCGGATGCGATGGTATACAGTACCTAAAAGCAAATCTTGGCGATGGAGTGTCATATGACGCTTATATGGGCATTGTTCCTGGAAGGTTCTTGGCAGACATATATCTAAAATATGGAAGCAAACTCCTCCAAGGAAACGTCCGAGCATTCCTTAGCGTAAGAGGAAAAGTAAATAAGGGCATCCGGAATACAATTATCACTGGGCCGGAGAACTTCTTCACCTACAACAATGGTATCGCTGTTGTTGCTCGTTCTGTAGGTTTCTCGGAGGATTGTTCTAAGATAGTTCACTTTAGAGATCCACAGATTATTAATGGAGGGCAGACAACAGCCTCTCTTGCAAATGCCATTATTAAAAAAGAAGGCAAGAATGGTATGGATAATCTGTATGTTCCTATGAAGTTGACCGTTCTCAATATAGAGGACGAAATGTCAGAGGAGCAAATAGAGCAGTATAACTCTATTACAAGAACGATATCTGAATGTGCAAATAGTCAGAATGCTGTTTCAGCCGCAGATTTCTTCTCCTATCATCCTTTCCACATCCTGATGGAGAAACTCTCTCGCAAAGTTATGGCTCCACCTGTGAATGGAAAGCCCTACCAAACTATATGGTTCTATGAGCGTTCTCGTGGAAAATGGGAGCAAGAGCAGATGAAACTCACGGTTTCGCAACGTAATTCATTTAGGGAAAGATACCCTAAAAATCAGGTTGTGAAGAAGGAGAAGTTGGCTAAGTGTCTAAACACTATATACATGAACCCAAATCAAGTGTGCCAAAGTTCTGCCATTAACTTCAGTCGCTTTGCAGAAGTAATAAACAAAATGTATGATGAGCAGCGTGATGACATCAATGAGGAGTTCTTCAAGAAGTGTATTGACTCTGTTATTATCTTCGATACGCTAGACACTATGATCTCTAAGGCATCTTGGTATCCAAAAGGAGGAAATAAGGCGCAGATCACTCCCTATACGATAGCCAAACTAATGAGCATATTGCCCCAAAAATGCAGATTTGGATTGGAGAACAATTTGGCAGAAGCAAACTCTCTACCCAGAACTTGCAGAGGAACTGATGAGGTTGGCCTACGTCACTCACAACTTCTTGATGGAAGAAGCAGGGGGTGGCTTGGTACGTACCATATCGCGTACACAGAAAGTCTGGGATAATTACAAGATGTGTAAATTTGATTTATCTTCACGATTTACATCGTCTTTAATATCAAAGGATGAGACAGAGCAGGTCGAGAATGTAGCTAAGCGTGCGCATAGATTTAATTCAGATACAGACAACTCGGTTGAGGTGTTTAACTTGGGCGTTGATTATTGGATGAAGGTATACAATGAACTCTCACAGACAGATTATCTATCTTATGGTGATTGTAACTTTATCAAGGGTATTGCCGATTATATGAAAAATGCAAATCCGCCTTCGCCAAAGCAGTGTGTCAGGTTGATGAAAGTTATTGCTAAGGCCGAGGATAAGGGCTATATTATGCCCAGCTAAAAGAGTATCGACATAGAATTAATCTCGCAAAAAAATAAACAGATGATTAACAAGTTATCTGTTCCGGTTGTAGATGTGAATAACCCTTTTGTCAACTGCAAACTTGGTAGAAAGCAGTATTCAGACATTCTTTCCAAATTGTCGAACAAAGCGAGGGCTGTGTTATGGCGATAGATGGAGAATGGGGAAGCGGAAAAACTACGTTCTTAAAAAAAGTGGGAACAGAGCTTGCGCAATGAGGGCTTTCATACACTCTACTTCAATGTTTGGGAAGATGACTTCATCGATGATCCAGTTGTTGGACTGGTTGGTCAACTTCGCAAAATATCCAAGGATGAGGAAGCCTGAGCTGCCTCTGGTAATTGGTTGTAGCTGCAGGTAAAGTAGCGTAGAGTCAACCGGTAAGTGCAAAATTAGGCTATTCGTTTGAAGGACTCTGCTTTGGGGGTTTCAAACTTGAGTTTTTGTCTGGGTCAACTGTTGATTTTATTCTGTATGCTCGCAATCTTTTTATCGGTAACATCATCGAAGTTGGTGTGCTTTGGAATATATTGTCTGATGAGTTTGTTTGTATTTTCTATCGCTCCCTTTTGCCATGAGGCATAAGGATCGGCGAAATAGACGACCGCTCCCAAATACTTTGTAATATTGCTGTCCGGTAAAAAGTTTTACACGGCAAAAATAAGGCTGAAATCCTACAAGAGGGTTTCAGCCTCTTTTGTTACTTTGTCTTGTTGCAAAAAACACTAGTAACATGAGCAAAAGTACATATTTTACCGGACAGCCGGTCTATAGTCTGGTCATAAAATTGCTGGACAAGGCAAAAATCCAACAAATAAGCCAAGAAACCTTGGGCAGCGAGCGCTATGTGAAGCGTTTGACCGGGTGGAAACACCTGATCATTATGCTCTTTGGCGTACTCAAACACTTTGATTCTCTGCGAGAATTGGAGATCGGAATGAAAGCCGAGACCATGAAACTCTCCCACTTGGGGCTTGACTACGTGGTTCGCCGAAGTACCCTTGCCGAAGCCAATCTCCGACGTTCACAAGAGTTCTTTGCCAAAGTTTATGCCTACCTCTTGGAGCGCTACACTCCATTTTTAGCGGACAGCCGCCCAACGGGGCATAAGAAGTCTTGGGAAAAGCAGCTCTACATGATGGATTCTACCACCATCACCTTGTTTGACAACATCCTCAAGGGCGTGGGTCGGCATCCCAAGCATGGCAAAAAGAAAGGCGGAATGAAGGTACACACCGTAATGAAGTACCAAGTGGGCGTGCCTATGGTGGTAGAACTGACCTCCGCGGCCAAACACGACCATTATCTGCTCAAAAAGGTGCACCTGCCCAAGGAGTCGACTCTGACCATGGACAGAGCCTACATTGATTATGCTCAATTTCAAAGGCTTACCGAGGAAGGAGTCTGCTATGTCACCAAGATGAAAAAGAACCTCACCTACAAGGAGTTGTCCTCCACAGCCTATGTTTCCCCGGAGGGTTTGGTGACACACATCGACAAACACATCCTTTTTCAGAAAGAGAAGGTCAGGCACGAAGCCCGATGCGTAGAGTTGTGGAGCAACAACTCTCGTAAGTCGGTGACCTTGCTGACCAATAATTTTGAGCTCTCCGTTGAGGAACTAGCCGAAATCTACAAGCGTAGATGGGCTATCGAAACTCTTTACAAACAGCTCAAACAGAACTTTCCCCTGCACTTTTTCTACGGTGAGAGCGTGAATGCCATCCAAATACAAACCTGGGTGGTACTCATCGCCAATCTCCTCTGCACGGTACTGTCCCGAATGATCAAAAGGCACGTTTCGTTTTCCCAAATTGTGACTATGCTTAGATTGACGCTCATGTATTACACCGATTTCATCGCTTTCATGGAAGATCCCCAAAAGGATGAATCTGCAATTTACGCTGAAAGGGCTAAATCCCCACCGCCGGAACCATCATTATTTGATTAGGGGGGGCTTGCTTTTCGAAAAAGAAAGCCCGAAGTCCTATTCTAAAGGGCTTCGGGCTGGATTCTTCTGCAGTTTTGAAGTTTACCGGACAGCAATAACTTTGTAATGAGCTTGTGTGCAGCAAATTCAGGGCCGTTGTCAGTGGTTATGGTCTTGATGTGCTTCTTGTAGGGCAGCAGCAGACGTCTGACCACTTTGGCCAATGGCTCGGTCTTCTTCCCATGGGCAAGTTTGGTCATGAAGAGCAGGTTTGTGGAACGTTCCACGATGGTGAGTATGGCGTGGTTGTGAGGATCCACAATCAAATCCATTTCAAAATCCCCAAAGCGTTTTCCTCCGGCCGCTCGGGACGCGAGTGAATGCACGTTCTGTCGGCAATGGGGAAAGCTTGTGTTTGGGTCGGCGCCTATATTTGAGTTTGTGACGGGTCTGGCGCGCCAATTTTCCGCTTGCATCGGCATGGATTAGGTTGTAGATGCATTGATGTGACACACTGACACCTTCCTTCTTCAATACGCCCGATATTTGTCGCGGTGACCACTGTTCTTCGATGATGAGTTGTTTGATTCTCCACACCAATTCGGGAGCAAGGGCAGCATTGCGTGTGGAACGCTTGCGACGTTCCATCGCCTTGGCATGCGCCTTGAACCAAATGTACTTACCCGACCGGGTGCTGTTGCGTTTCAATTCACGAGAAAGCGTGGATTGGCTGATGCCCACGATACGTGCGATCTCTTTTCTTGGGCATTTTCTTTGCAGCAAGGCAAAGATTTGCGACCTTTGCTCCGAGGTTAGTTGTTTATACATACGCAATACAAAGATAATTAATCTCAGAGAGACCTCGAAAGGGGTCTCTTTTTTGTATTGCCGGTATCGTCTTCGGGGCTACGCGCCCCGCCGCGAGGCAAACCCGCGGTGTTTTTCATGGATTAGAACCTATGAAAAACGAATGATTTGTTGCACTTCGATTTTGAAAGTCTAGAAGAGTTTCTGTTCTTGATAAATCAAATGGGGTGAGTTTGTGAGCTGTGATTTACTCTTCCTCCCCCTCTTTTATAAGTGCATTGCTTTTTGCCCATTGATTAAAGCAGGCTGTTAATAGGATGGTTATAAATACGATTGGGATTATTGTGAGTATAATTGTGTTGACAATGCAATTCCTGCAAACATTATGGTCGAAATTAAAGAGAGCTCCGATATAGTGTATGATAAGAACGATAGTCCAATTGATTAGTAGGACCTTCCCAATTAGAATATTTAGTTTTGAAACAGAATAGCGGCCACCATGGTTTGACAAGAGGCATTGGTCTAAATCCCAAGGAGTGCATTTTGATCCCATTCGGTGGTCTTTGGGAATATTTAATTCTGACAGTTTTTCAATATCGCAAATCTTTTTCTCATAAACTTCGTACCATGCCTTAGAACCTTTTGCCATCATGATCCATATGATCGAGAAAACAATGGCTAGTAGTGCAATGGCACAACATAGTTCATGTAGTAGTAAGGTCTTTTTTACTTCTTCGTCCAGGAACTTTGATACTAAGTAGCCATATCCCGAATAGAATAAAAACAATATGGCTGATAGAAAAATGGATCTTTGCCATAAGTTGGAAATTTCGAAGTTTCTAAGAGAGTAATACGTCTCTCTGATTTCTTTGAGAGTGACTTCGTTGTTATTGCTTGTAGGCATAATTGTATAATTGGGGAATAGGCAATTTCAAATGAAAAGATGGTAGGGCTGAATGGGGAATACTTGCAGGAAGCCCACAAAATCAAATGATATACAATCTATTTCTGCACAAAGTTACAAATAAATAGAGTCGGAATTATTATGTCTCGCAATAAAAATCGCAGTAAGTAAATTCTTTACCTACTGCGATTCTATTATTCTTCCGCTATTTTCATGCGAAACACGATTTACTTCACTTCTTCGAAGTCAGCATCTTGGATATCCTCCTTGCCGTTTTGCTGCGTGCCGCCCTGTGCACTTTGTTGTGCACCCTGTGCGAAGTCCTGCGCACCCGGTTGGGCAGCCTGAGCCTGGGCATAGAATTTCTCCATCGCCTTGTTCAGCGTTTCGGTAGCTGCATCGATGGCCGCAACGTCCTGCGACTTGTGCGCCTCCTTCAGCGTGTTGAGCGCAGACTCGATCTCGCCCTTCACATCAGCAGGCAGTTTGTCGCCGTTCTCCTTCAGGAGGTTCTCCGTTTGGAAGATCATGCTGTCCGCCTTGTTGATTTTCTCGATGCGTTCAGCCTCCGCCTTGTCGGCAGCCGCGTTGGCCTCAGCCTCCGCCTTCATGCGGTCGATTTCCTCCTTCGAGAGGTTAGACGAAGCCTCGATGCGGATGCTCTGTTCCTTGCCCGTCGCCTTGTCCTTGGCGCTCACGTTGAGGATACCGTTGGCGTCGATGTCGAACGTCACCTCAATTTGAGGCACACCGCGGCGTGCGGGAGCGATGCCGGCCAGGTTGAAGCGGCCGATGCTCTTGTTTTGAGCCGCCATCGGGCGCTCACCTTGGAGCACATGGATGGTCACTTCCGGTTGGTTGTCCTCGGCCGTCGAGAAAGTCTGGCTGCGCTTGCAGGGGATCGTGGTGTTGGCTTCCACGAGCTTGGTCATCACACCGCCCAGTGTCTCGATACCCATCGAAAGCGGGGTTACATCGAGCAGCACGATGTCGCTCACGCCGCTCTCCTTGTTGAGGATCGCACCTTGAATTGCGGCACCCACAGCCACCACTTCGTCGGGGTTCACACCCTTAGAGGGAGCCTTGCCGAAGAAGTCCTGAACCAACTGCTGCACAGCGGGGATACGGCTCGAACCGCCCACGAGAATCACTTCGTCGATCTCGTTTTTCTCCAGTCCGGCGTCGCGCAATGCATTTTGGCAGGGCACAAGGCAAGCTTGGATGAGACCGTGAGCCAATTGTTCGAACTTGGCGCGCGTGAGTGTCTTGACCAAGTGCTTGGGCACGCCGCCCACCGGCATGATGTAGGGGAGGTTGATCTCCGTCGAGGCCGAGCTCGAGAGTTCGATCTTCGCTTTTTCGGCGGCCTCCTTCAGGCGCTGCATGGCCATCGGGTCGGTGGTGAGGTCGGCGCCCTCGTCGTTCTTGAATTCCTGCACGAGCCAGTCGATGATCACCTGGTCGAAGTCGTCACCGCCCAGGTGCGTGTCGCCGTTGGTGGAGAGCACTTCGAACACGCCGCCGCCGAACTCGAGAATCGAGATGTCGAACGTACCGCCGCCGAGGTCAAACACGGCGATCTTCATGTCTTTGTGTGCCTTGTCCACACCGTAGGCGAGCGCGGCAGCCGTGGGTTCGTTCACGATGCGCTTCACTTCCAGTCCGGCGATCTGGCCGGCTTCTTTGGTGGCTTGGCGTTGCGAGTCAGAGAAGTAGGCCGGCACCGTGATCACGGCTTCCGTCACTTCCTGGCCCAGGTAGTCTTCGGCCGTCTTCTTCATTTTCTGAAGAATCATGGCCGAGATTTCCTGCGGCGTGTAGTTGCGGCCGTCGACGGCCACGCGGGGCAGTCCGCCCTCGTTGACCACGTCGTAGGGCATGCGTTCGATCTCCTTCTGCACCTGATCGTAGGTTTCACCCATGAAGCGTTTGATCGAGTAGATGGTGCGTTTCGGGTTGGTGATGGCTTGGCGCTTGGCGGGGTCGCCCACTTTGCGCTCGCCGCCTTCGACGAAGGCCACTACCGAAGGCGTGGTGCGCTTACCTTCGCTGTTGGCGATGACAACAGGTTCGTTGCCTTCAAATACGGCTACGCAAGAGTTAGTCGTTCCGAGGTCAATTCCGATAATCTTTCCCATAGTTGTATGTCTTATTTTTTTGTTGTTTGCTGAATGAATGTGTGGTTGTGCGGCGCTCCGTGTGGCGCTCGGGTGCGAACCCCTTGCGCGGTCGGTGGGCGGCCCGGTGGGCTGCTCCTGCGAGCCGTACGCCCTGATATTTGCAAGCCGTGTGCCAACGCCGCGGGGCTGACAAAACGGCAGAATTTCGCCCCCTTCTGCCTGCACGGGGCGAAAGGGGGGCGACAAAATGGGGGGATATAGGCCGAAAAACGCGCCTCAGCGCATCATTTTCTGTCCGCCGCGGATGACAAGGCCGCGGGGTGCGGTGGCCGAGACGCGGCGTCCCAAGAGGTCGTAGGTCGTGTTGGCACGAGAGTGGGGGGCGGTGAGGCGGGGTGCGGCGACCGCGTCGGGCAAGGGCGCGGTGAGGGTGTAGCGTACGGCCGTCGGCGCGGAAGAGGGGGCACCTTTCGCCGCGTGAGCGTAGACCATCAGCGTGTAGGCGCCGGCTGTCGGCACGCGCAGGGCATAGCGATCGGCCGCCGGGGCGTCTTCTGTGGGATAGACGGCCGAAATGAGGCTGTCGCGGTCATTGCGCAGTTCGAGGCCGCCGAGGGTGAAGGCCGCGTTGGGCGCGCCGTTCGGAAATCGCACACCGAGCGTACCGCCGAGCGTGAAAGTGAGCGTGCGCGTGAGGAGATTCACAGAGGAGTTGCCGTCGGCGGCCGGAACGAGGGCGGGCGGCACGGCATCGGCGGCGACCCATTCGTACGGCGCCCACGCATCGGGCAGCGTGTCGGCATAGATGGCGGCACTGTCCACGGCTGCAGCACCGGAGGGCGCGGCCGTGGGAGCGAAGAGGGCTAAACTGAGGAGGGGGGAGGGCGATCATGGTGGAAAAACGAGGAGTGAAGACGGGGGAGCACGGCGACTTTGGCAGTCGTGCGCCCTAAACTGCTACAAATATAGGGAATTTTCGTGAGCACGAGGCGCGCGGTCGTACAAAAAAGCGCTCTCCCCGCCGCGGTGCGTGGGGAGAGCGTGAAGCGAAGTGGGCTGATGCGTGTGCAGAGCCCGATCAGCGCGTTTGTTTCTTGCCGACTTCAGCAAGATCGAGGCGCGCGGTCTGTGGAAAAAAAAAAGCGCTCTCCCCGACGCGGTGCGTGGGGAGAGCGTAAAGAGAGGTGAGGCAATGCGTGTGCAAAGCCCGATCAGCGCATTTGTTTCTTGCCGCCCGTGATGATGAGGCCGTGGGGTGCGGCGGTCGACACGCGGCGACCCGTCAGATCATAGGCCGGTGCCGTTGTGCCCGTGGGGGCGAGTGTGGGCGCATTGACCGCCGTGGGATCGACCACATTGAGGAGAATATCCGTGATCGAGCCGCGGTTCTTCAAAATCTCGTTGCCCGCAGCCGTGCTGCCCGCAGGATCGAGGTTGTCCCAGTCGATTTTCAGGCGAAGGCGGTAGGTGCCGTAGGTCGTGGGCAGGGCAAAGGCCGGAATCGTCATGCCCGGGTTGTTATTGCCCTGTGTGGTGAGTCCGTTTTCGCCCTTGGCCTGTCCCTTATAGTAGGTGAAGGCCACCACTTCGGGCGAGTTGGGGCTCGAAGCGTCGAACTTGCCGTCGTTGTTCAGGTCGATATACACGTAAGCGTGCATCCAATTGCCTTTCCACTCGGGCGCAATCGTCACCGCCGAGCCGGCTCCCACCTTGACGGGGGTGGCGGTGAGGTCGGTGTAGGCCTTCGGGTGCTCGCCGAGCGAGAGAACGATGGGCGTTTGTTGGGTGGGATCGGTGAGCGTCACCTTGCGCACGGTGCGCTCGCCGCTTTGCGTTGCGTCGGCATCGAACGAAATCGCGTAAGGCGGAGTGCTCACCTTCACACGCACCGTGGCGGTGTGTCCGCCCTCGGCCGTTACGGTCACGGTGGTCTCACCGTCTTTCACACCGCGCACCACGCCATTGTCTACCGTGGCGATCGAGGGGTCGGCCACCGCCCATTGCACGGCGGTGTGGGTGGCATTGACGGGCGCAACGTCCCAAACGAGGGCTTCTCGCGACCCGGCGCCACATTCACCTCGGGGCCCGTGAGCGTGATGCCCGTCACGGCCACCGCGGGCACGGAACTTTCGCGGCCGTTGAAGACATAGACGCTCGAAGCCGGGAACGACAGCGTGAGCGGCGTGTCGATGTCGATGGGCGTGTCCTCGTTCAAGCCCGTGAGCGCGTCTTGTCGGCCGAAAGCCTTCGAGAGAATGAGGCTACCGTGCACATATTCGGGGATTTCGAGGGCCTGGCGCAGCGTGGTGCGGAAGGTGGCGGCAGAAGCGGCCGGGTTGCGGAGCGCGAGGGTGGCCTTTTGGCCGTTCCACGACGCCCAACCGTACACTTCGGCGCGCGATCCCGTCCAGGGGTTGCCGCCCACCCAGTGCGCATCGGGGAGCACGTCGGCATTGTTCTTTTGCCAGCGAATGGCCTCCGCCAGATCGCCCCACAGGCGGCCGCCGCGGATCGAATTGGTCAGGGCATAGTCGTTGTAGAGCTCCACCATGCCCGAACCGCAGGCGAAGGCGCAGCGCAATTCGCGCACGATGCCGTCGTAGTCCATGTTTTTCGACACCTGCCCGTGCGAGGAGAGGATGAAACCGTGGGTCATCAGCGTGTTGATGGGACACAGCGGCGAGTTCTTCACAAAGTTCTTGTGCACCAGCGCGTCGCGATAGGTGATCCACTGCTCGCGGTCGCTGCCTTGGTTGCCCGCTTGGCCGTAGTCGCCCTCTTGGCGCCACACGGCGTCGGTGTATTGGAACCAGAAGGGCGAAGCCCACGTGCCGACGGTGGTGTTGAAGAAAATATCGGGCTTGATGGTTTCGCGCACCATGCGTTCGGCGCGGATGATGCCCTCGGCGTTCTCTTCGCCCACCGTGCCCGCGTCGGGACCCACGGCCGAGAATTGCGCACTGATGCCGTCGAACTTGAAGAAGCGGAAATCATAGCCGCGGTTGTTGCACAGGTCGGTGATGGCGCGCGTGAAGGTTTCGTAATACTTGGGGTTGGAGAGCTGCATGCCGCCCTTGCCGTTCCAGAAGGCGCGACGATAGTTGCCGCTCTGCCCATAGCCGCCCACCGGGCCCAGCCAGGCGCCGATGCCCGAGCCCATTTCGCGTGCCAAGGCGTCGGCTTTGCGGAAGCCGTCGGGGAAGTTGGGCGAGAACGTCCAGTCACCGTAGTGATCCCAGCCGTCGTCCCACACAAAGGAGTTGACCGCCGTGCCGTAAGGCTCAAACAAATTCTTTTTCCACTGGCGAACCACCTCTTCGCACTGCCAATCGTGCATGTTGCTCGTATAGTTCGGGTCGTTGTTGCGGTCGATGTTGAGTTCGTACCACGAAATGTAGGCCGGCATGGCGCGCCAGGGCACGGCGCGCTCGCGTTCGCTGTAAGAGAGGAAGGAGCGGCGCGGCTGGCCGGGAGCCACGAGGCCCACCACGGCACTCACTTTCCAGTCGTCGCCCGCGCGGAGCGTGGTGTTGCGGCTCCACGTGCCGCGCAGCTGCGTGGTGGCTTGCGAAGCCAGGTGGAGCGTGTCGCTCTGCGTGAGAGCGAGGCGGATGTTGCCCGACGAGGTGATGGCTTCGTCCTTGTCTTGCGCGTAGTAGACGAGCGAGAAGTCGCCGCCGTAGGGCACATTGAAGCGATAGACGTTGCCTTCGGCCGCATTGCCCGTGTAGCCCTTGTGGTAGTCGGAGGCCACCACGTTGCCCGTGGCGTCCACGAGTTCCAGACCGCAGAGATTCAGGCGCGTGTTGCCCGTGCGGTAGTTGAATTGCACGGCCAGCGTGCCGGTCGACGTGAGGCGGAGCGACCGACGAATGGACTTCACGTGCGGCGCATAGTAACCCACCTCGTTGATGCGCGAGGGCACGCGCTCGGGCTGCGTCCATTCGGTCGCTGTCCAGGCGTCGGTGAGCACCTCGTCGGCCCCCATTTGCCCGGCACTCAGGGCGCGCACGCCGCGAGCGGGCGAGGGAGCGGCCGGTGTGGCGTGGCTGTCGAGACGAGGGGCGCTGCCGGGAGCGAGATCGCGCACGATGATGGGGCGACCCACGCGGCCGGAGAACGTGATCTCGCCGCGAGAGTCAATGGTTTCGGGCGCGGTGTCCACGAAATAGCGCAGGCGGTAGACGCCCACTGCGGGCACGTTGAGCGTATAGACGTTGCGGCTGTGGGCATTGCCCATGGTGCCGTAGTGATAGTCCGAGGCCACCACGTTGCCGTTGAGGTCGACGGCGTCGACGCCCACGAGGTTGAGTTTGTGGGGGCCGCCTTTGTAGGTGAAGGTGAGGGTTTGCGCGCCGGCCTGCTTGAAGGTGACGTAACCCTGCGCCACGGCCACCTTGTCGGCCGCATAGCCCAGAGCAGTGACGCCGGCCGGCACCGTGCCGGCGGGGGCGATGGCGAAGTCGTCGGTCGTCCACGCGTCGTGGGTGAAGGGGCGTTCGTCGCTTTCGCCCGCGCCCACGGTGTTGAGCCCCATGGGCGTTTCGAGACCGGCGAAGATCTTGTCGCTCAGCAGCACGGCACCGCGGGTGTTGCCCACCTTGCGCGGCGCACTGCCCGCGGCGTGCACGTCCACCTCATAGAGCATGGGCACGACGGCAAAGAGTTTCGTGTCGCTCGAGGCCGTGAGTTTCATTTCCGTGCGCAGGTAGTGACTGCCGTCGCGCAGCACCGCGCGCCAAAGCACGGTGAGGTTGCCGTGCTTGAAGGTGGCTTCGAGGGCACGGCCGGGGAGTTTCTCCGCCCCTTCGTGGCCGAGGGATTGGCCGCGTAGTTGATCTCGCGCACGCCCTCCAATTGCATTTCCGAGGCGCGCACCACCGTCTGGCCGTTGCCGGTGCGGATTTCAAAAAGTTCGGTGCCGGCGTTCAGAGTTGAGCTGCGGGCAACCGCCGAAGCGGAGGGTGCCGCCCGATTCGACGAAGGTGGCGGTGAGCAGGTCGTTGCTCAGCACGTAGTGGTTGGCGGTGTGCGCCAAACGTGCCGTGCCGGCTTGTTGTTCCTGCGGGAAAATGACTTGCTGGGCCAGGGTGGCGGCCGGGGTGCTCAGGCCGAGCGCCAGAAAGGCGGCACTGAGCAATCGCGTGGCGGAATGAAGCATCATAGGCTGGGAAGGAATGGGGGAGAGCACTCCGACGGGCAAACGAAAACGGGGACGAAGCGCCGAACTTTTGCCATGCGGAGTTGATAAAACGGGTTTTCGATGCAAATATAGCGTGTTTTCACCTCATAGAAAGCAAGCAAAAATAAAAAAAAGTGAATGCGTGCGCATTTCTGCGCACTTTCTCCGCGGCGATGTGAAATTTTTCCCCTGCGCCTCGGCCGTGGGGGTGAGCCCGTCGGCGAGGCGGGGAGAGAAACGCGGGGCTTTTCGCGAGAACGTGGGGGTTTTTCGCATGGACTTGCCCGAAGGGCGCACGGACTTGGCGCTGCGGCGCGACGAATGACGGCCGACGAGCTGACGGGCGTCTACGAAGGCCGCGCACTCTGGGCGCTGACGGACGAAGGGGCGCGCTGAGCGATCGGCTATCCATATATATAATGTGTCCTGCCGCGCGAAGGCGTTTTGCCGCTGCGCATCATCCAACGAAAAGCCCCCACCGGCGACCAAGCGGTCGGCGGTGGGGGCTTTGTTGTGGGGGTGCGTCGGCACGGAGGGTGCGGGCTTCAGCGTTTGCCGCCGTGCTTACCGCCTTTTTTCTTGGGGGTGTGGGCGGCGGCCGGTGCTTTTTCGGCTTTCGGGGCGGGCGTTTCGGCCGGTGCAGCGGGGGCTTCGGCAGCGGGAGCGGACTTCTCAGCTTCGGCCGTGGGTGCGGCGGAGCCTTCTTCGCGAGCCTGCGCCTCCTTCTCCAGGCGGCCGATCAGGTTCTTGAGCTTGTCGATCTCTTTGTCCTTGACTTCGAGTTCGTCGCCCTGGTTCTTGATGGTGGTGAGCAGGGCATTGAGCTCGTCATTGTCGATTTCGAGCGGATAGAGCTCGTTGACGCGCGTGATGAAGTCGCCCAAGATGTTCATGTAGTTGGTGAAGGCATCGTAGGGCGAGGAGTAGATGCCGCGGTAGCCGCCGTAGCTGTTGGCTTTGGTGGAGATGAAACGCAGGTTGTTCGAGGCTTGGAGGTAGTCCCAGTCCTGGCGCAGGCGTTTGTCGCCGCCGATGCGCACGCGATCGGCCACGGAATAGAGCTTGTCGAGCGCCTCTTGCTGCATCACGTTGCCCAACCAGGGCGAGAGGTCGCGCTCCTCGTCGACCCACGTGGTGGGGTATTCCACCGGAAGCGGGCCCACGCTCTCGAGTTGCTCGCAGAGTTCGGAGGGAGTGGCGAAGGTGATGCCCTGATCGCGCAGCTGTTCGGGCAGCGCCTTGAGGAACTCGAGGATGTTGCTCTCCAGGGGTTGGAACATGCCCAGGGCGCAGAGCTCCATGAAGAGGCACACCACGGGTTGGTCGGCGGGTTGTTCGGCTATCCATCGGGCGTAGGTTTCGGCGTAGAGGGGATATTCGTTCCAGGAGCGGTCGTTGAAGCGATAGCTGATGTCTTCCGACAGCCCGGGGTCGCGCAGCAGGAGTTTGAGGCGCGGATCGAGGGCGCAGTGGTAGAGATAGTGCGGGCTCTTCCAACCGAGGGTTTGTTTCGCGCCCTCGGCGAGCATGCCTTTGAAGCCCATTTCGGCGACGAGGGCGCCGATTTCGTCAGAATACATCAGGCAGGAGTTGCGCAGCACGCGGGGTTCGACGCCGAAAAGGCTCTTGATCTTGCGCGAGAGGCGGCGCACTTCGTCCTTGAAGCACTCGGGCGATTTGATCGAAGAGAAGCCGTGGGAGTAAGGCTCGGCGAGAAATTCGACGCAGCCCGTGCGATTGAGCTGATCGAGGAGTTCAAGCACCTCGGGCGAGTACTGTTCGAGGAGCTCAATGGCCGTGCCCGAGAGCGAGAAGGCGCATTTGAAGTAGCCGCCGTAGCGTTCGGCCATTTCGATCAGGGCGTGGAGCGCAGGAATGTAGCTGCGTTCGGCCGTTTCGGTGATGGAGCGCTCGTTTTCGTAGTCATCGTAGTAGTAATGGTCGGTGCCGATGTCGAAGAAGCGGTAGCGCTTGAGGTGGATATTCTGGTGTATTTCGAAATAGAGGCAGATGGATTTCATAAGGAAGCCGGGTGTTTGGGTGGGGGTTGGAGGCAGTTGGAGAGCGGGTGGGGGCACCGGCGGCGCGGCGGGGGCGGTGCGTCACGGCGGGGGGCGATCAGCGGCCGAGCAGGCGGTCGTAGCAGGCGCGGATGCGCAGGCCCACTTTTTCCCACGTGATGGCGTCGACCTCTTTGAGGCCTTCCACGCGCAAGTATTCGTGCAGACTGTCGTTGACGCAGAGCGAATACATGGCATCGGCCATGGCTTCGATGTCCCAATAGTCGGTTTTGATGCACTTGTCGAGGATTTCGGCGCAACCACTTTGGTAGGAGATGATGGAAGGCACGCCGCACTGCATGGCTTCGAGGGGCGAGATGCCGAAGGGTTCGGACACCGAGGGCATGACATAGACGTCGGAGTCGCGGAACACCTCGTAGACTTCGCGCCCTTTCATGAAGCCGGGGAAGTGGAAGCGGTCGGCGATGCCGCGCCGCGCCGCGAGTTCGATCATGGCCTCCATCATATCGCCCGAACCGGCGAAGCAGAAGCGGATGTTGCGCGTGCGTTTGAGCACCAGGGCGGCGGCTTCGACGAAATACTCGGGGCCTTTCTGCATGGTGATGCGGCCGAGGAAGGTGACGACCTTCTCCTTGCGCTCGGAAGCGGGGCGACGTTGCGCCACGATCTGGCGGATGTCGTCGGGAAGGGGGTAGACGGCGTTGTGCATCGCCACCACTTTCGCCGGGTCTTGCCCGTAGTGGTCGATGACGGTGCGGCGGGTGAGTTCCGAAACGCACATGATGCAGTCGGCATGGTCCATGCCGTCGCGCTCAATGGCGTAGACTGTGGGGTTGACATTGCCGCGCGAGCGGTCGAAATCCGTGGCGTGGACGTGCACCACGAGGGGCTTTCCGCTCACTTGCTTGGCGTGGATGCCGGCGGGATAGGTGAGCCAGTCGTGGGCATGGATGATGTCATACTCCTGCTGCCGAGCGATGACGCCCGCCACGATGGAGTAGTTGTTGATCTCTTCCTGCAAATTGTCGGGATAGCGGCCCGAAAACTCGATGCAACCCAGGTCGTCGGTGAGCCGATAGGAGAAATCGGCGTAGATGTGGTCGCGCAGGGCGAAATATTGTTCGGGCGTCATGCGATCGCCGAGGCGTTGGCGCACATAGTCGTAGTCCACGTCGCGCCACACGATGGGAGTTTCGCTCAGCCCGATGATGTTCATGAAACTTTTGTCCTCGTCGCCCCAGGGCTTGGGGATGCAGAAGGTGATGTCCATGTCGGGTTGTGCGGCCAAGCCGGCGGTCATGCCGTAGGACGCGGTGCCGAGCCCGCCGAGGATGTGGGGCGGGAATTCCCAGCCAAACATGAGTACTTTCATGGGAGTGTAGGAGATAGGGGAGTGGGGAGGTGGGTTGGATCAGTCGCGTTCGGCGGCTTCTTCTTCGAGGCGGTGCTTCTCGAGCTGGCGGAAGGCGCGCAGGATGCTGCTCACGTTCATGGCAAACGAGATGGCGCCGCGACCCGAGAAGGGCGGGTTGCCGTCGAAGAGTTCGGGAATTGTGCCGATGCAGTGGTAGAAGAGTTCTTCTTCGAAGCCGATGAGCTGCCGCTCGATGTAGTTCACGCCGCTCATGCGGTAGACGCGCAGGTAGGCCTCGAGGTAGAAGCCCGTGAGCCACGGCCACGCGGTGCCTTGGTGGTAGGCGCGGTCGCGATCTTCCTGACGGCCCACGTAGTAGGGCGTGTAGCCTTGGCTTTTGGGCGAGAGCGAGCGGATGCCCTTGGGCGTTTTGAGTTCGCGGGTGCAGATGTCGAGCACGGCTTTGCGCTCCCGCAGCGTGAGGGGCGAGAAGTCGAGGGCGATGGCCAGCAGTTGGTTGGGCCGAACGCTCCAGTCGGCGTTGCCCCCGTCGACGTAGTCGAAGAGATAGCCGCAGTGGTTGACAAAGGTGGCGCGGAAGCTCTCCTCAAACTGCCGGCACTCGGCCTCGATGCGTTCGGCGGTGATGAGGCGTTCGGGGCGGCCGTCGTCGACCAGCAGCTGTTGGTAGAACTTTTTGGCGTTGTAATACAGGGCGTTGAACTCGACGATGTAGCCCGAGCGGGGCACGATGGGCCGACCCCACGCGGTGGAGTTCATCCACGTCACGGCGCGGTCGCGACCGTTGGCATAGACCAGGCCGTTGGTGTGGCCAAAGAGGTTGGGGTGGCGGCCTTCGAAGATGAACGACATGATGCGGTCGATGAGGGCGCCGTAGCGTTCGCGACAACGTTCGCGACCCACGTATTTGGCATACTGTTGCAGGCACCACATGGCCCAGAGCAGCGTGTCGGGCTGTTCGGTTTCGTAGATTTGCACGCTCACCGGGCGCCCGCCCATGAAGTCGTCGAGCGCGAGGGCGGCGGTGTCCATGTATTTCTCGAACTGTTCGGTCTCGCCGATGGCCAGCGTCAGGCCGGGCATGGCGATGAAGGTGTCGCGCGCCCGGGGTTTGAACCACGGGTAGCCCGCGATGATGTAGTCCAGTCCGCCGAGTTGCTGGCGGAACTGGTGGGCGGCGTTCACCAGCGTGTGGTAGAACGAGTCGCGTGGGTCGTGGGCCTCGATTTCGTCGGCGATCAGCGGTTTGAGCGTCGCGGGGTCGCGGGCGTCGAGCGAGGCGGTGAACACAATGCTCTCGCCCCGCGCGATGGGCATCTCGAAATAGCCCGGCACGAAGAGGTCTTCCGGCTCGTCGTAGCCGCGTTCGCGCTCTTTGGGGTAGTCCAGACCCCGATACCAGTCGGGCGTGTGATGGTAGACCGCGGCCGGGCTGTCGAGCTGCATCACCAGGTCGGGATAGCCCTCATAGAGCCGGAACGACACGCCCTGTTCGACCGCGTGGGCCTCGGTGCGCGCCGTGCCGTTCTCGTGCGTCCATTGGCGCACGGAGCGGAAGGCCAGGAAGGGGCGCAGCCGCAGCGTGGTGGGCGAGTGGGCCTCGAGCAGCGTGTAGCGAATGAACAGCCGGTCGCGCTCGTTGCGGAAGATGATCTCCTTTTTCAGCACCACACCGCCGATGCGATAGATCCACGTGGGCACTTTGTCCCACTCGAAGCTCTGGATGTATTTGTGGCCGCGGGGACTGAAGTTGTCGCCCACGTATTTGTGCAGACCGAGGTTGAACTCCGCGCCGTGTTGCACCACGGTTTCGTCGAGCGAGGAGAGCAGCACGTGGTTTTCGTCGTCGAGAGCGGGCACGGGCACCACAAAGAGCCCGTGGTATTTGCGGATGTTGCACCCCGTGAGTGTGGACGAGCAGTAGGCGCCCGACTTGTTGGTGAGCAGGAATTCCTTCATGAGGGATTCTTGCAGGTTGGTCATTTGCGTTTTGTCGAAACGAAGGAAGGACATAAGCGTGCGGTTGGGGCGAAGATGGGTGAATGGGGCGGCGCGCGGGCCGACATTCCGCAGCGCGGACGCGGCGAGGAGCCGAGGGGCGGCGGTGCGTTGTGAACTCTTCACGGCCGGCCGAGTCGAAAAATGACGACTGCGGGCGATATTGACGAGTTTTGCAAAGCCGACTTTTTATTTACGCTCCAAAGATAGCGCTTTTGCACGATATGCAAAAGACATTACTTAAAAAAATGGGGAAGAAGATGAAAAAACTCCCCGAGTTTCTGTCGAAACTCAGGGAGTCGGAGAAAGTAGAGACGATGGGGCGCACCGCCCGACGGCGGCAAGGTGTGTTTTTCGGGCGGTTGGGAGTGCCCGAGCGCAGCGGCGCGGGCGCTGCCGGGTCGGGGCGGTGCGCTGTGGGGTGTTTTTCGGAGAGGGCGGCGACAGGGCGGTGGGCAGGGCCCGCAGTGAGGGGCGATGCGGCGCGGGAGCCGGCGCAAAAAGCCGCCGCGGGGTGTGTTTTTCAGTGGGGGGGCGGCGAGGGCACGGCAGGGGTGGTGCGGGCGGCCGAGGGGAGCGGCGGGAGGTCAACGCGGTTGGGACGGTTGTGCGGGCATTAGTCGAAGCCCCAGTAGGTTTCGAGAAAGCCCTCGAAGGGATCGGGTGCGGGGCAAGCGATGTCGGGCGCGGCGGCGGAGTGGGGGTGAGCACGTCGGCGGCGGAGCGGGTGGGGTCGGCCGGAGGGAGAGCGGGGTGGGGAGCATAGGGCAGAGTGGGGGATGAGGGGAGGAGAAACGGAGGAGCGGTGCGGCGGCATCGGCACGCGGTGCTGCCGACGGGGGCGGAGGGCGCTGTGGCCGTGTGGGCGGGGCAGGTGCGGGCTCAGAGGAGCAGTAGCACGAGCACCACGGGCAGGGTGTGGAGGTTGAAGGTCTTGCCGTTGCCCAGCCTGATGGGAATCACCGTGGCGCGATAGAAGCGCAGGGCGCGGGCTTTGAGATCGGGCGGGAGCAGCGGGGCCGGGGTGCCGTTGCCGGCCGACGTGTTGGGCTGCCGGTAGATGGGCGAGGGGGCATTGACGGTGGGCGGCGGCGTGGGGGTCGACGTGTGGTGCGGGTGCTCGTCGGACGAGAAGAGGCGCTGACCGAAACGGCGCCAGAGGTAGAGGCCGAGGCCGACGACGAGGGCCAGTTTGAGGAGGTGGAACACGAGCACAAAGGTTTCGCCGAGCAGGTTGTTGAGTTGTTGGAAGAGGTAGAGCATGGGGTTTGGAATGATGAGGGGGGTGAAACGTGGGGGAATTGGGGTATTTGCGGGTTGGGTGTCGGGACTCGTCGCCTTGCCTTGCGGGTTGCGTTGTGCAGCTTCGGCGGTTGGGCGTCGCCTTGCGGGCGTCGGCGGCGTTGCCTTGCGGGTTGGGCCTTGGTGGCCGCCCTGTGGGGTTGTTTTGATGGTGCAAAGATCAGATTTTGTTCGAAAGAAAATAGATTTTTCGGAATCTTGCACGACGAAAAAGCGGCGGACTGCGGTGGGGTGTTGCAAGCTTATGGACGCGAGCCGAGGGCCTCTGCAAGTTTGCAGCCCGATGCCCTGCGACCCCGCCCCGACGGGGGTGCAAGCCTTGGGGCAGGCGGCACTCCGCTCCCCGCTGCCACTCGTTCACACGCACCGAGCCCGACCACGTGCGGAGGCGGGTCGGGCTCGGAGGGGAAGCGGCGCGGAGGGGGAGCGGGACTGTGCGCTGCGGCGACGTCAGTGTAGGTAGCGAGCGGGCGGGAGAACGGAAGTAAACGCCCCGCGGAGGGTGCGCCCGTCGGCCAGCGTGGCGAGCAAAAGGATACTTTCGTCGGCAGCGTGGGGCGGGACGTGGCAGGTGATGCGGATGTAGGGTTCGACCCACCGCAGTTGGTAGGCGTCCATCTCGTCGAAGCGTCGCGTGTAGCGGGCGTAGAAAGTGGTGTAGCCCGACTTGAAATAGGGTTCGAACGAGGTGTAAGTGAGGGTGCAGCGGTCGGAGATGTCGGTGTGCGAGCCGTCGGCACGATAGAGGAGGGCGCGCAGCGAGGTGACGTTCATCAGCAGCGTTTGCGCGCGGAGGGGATGAGCGCGCGGCTTACCGTCTTCGCCGCGCAGGTGGGCTTGGCGGACGTAGGCCAGCGAGTCGGCCGACGAAGTGCCGCGACCGGGCAGGGCAAGGCGCCGACCTCCGGTGTAGTGGCTCGTGACATCGAAGGTGAGAACCACCTCGGTGCCGAGCGCATTCCGCTGGAAAGTGTAGACCAACGTGTCGGGTTCGAGGTAGGTGTCGACGCTGTAAGCGGTGGGAACCACGGTGGGATCGTCGGGAAGGTAGGGCAGGGGATAGGGATTGCCGGGATAGTGCGGTCGGGGGAGGGCGGTGTCTTGCCGACATGGGGGCGTCGGTTCGTCTTTTTGGCAGGCGGTGGCGAGGAGCGCGGTGAGCAGTGCGAGGAGGAGGGGGTGAAGAGGTTTCTCATGCGGGGTGGGAGTTGAAAAGAGGGGAGAGTGATGTGCCAAAGTTAGGCTTTTATGCTGAAAAATCGGGGAGAGGGTGTTAAAACCGTGGTTTTAACAAAAAACCGCCCCGCATCCGATGGGCGTGGGGCGAAATCGGGGGCGGGGCGGGACGAAGGGAGCGAGACGATGCGGACGGAGAAGGTGAACAAGGAGGGGCGTTTCTCGCGCGGGGGCGTTTCCCGATGGGGAGGCGGTGTGGATCGGCGGACGGGGCGCGGTGTGCTCACCGGAATAAGAAGAGGAATGCGAGGATGAGGAGAGCGGGAATGCTTTCGATGCGGAGGTCGCTGTGGCCGATGCGGACGTAGATGATGCTGGCGCGGTAGAGGCGGATGAGCTTGGCCACGAACTGTTCGGGCGAGGGGATGCGGAGCGAGCTGGGCTGCGTTTGGGAGGTGTAGTGGGCGGCCTGCTGCGTGTTGTAGGCGTTGGGCGCGTTGAGGGGGCGCGGCGTGTTGAGGGATTGCGGAGCATTGGCGGCGGGCTGCGGCGGGCGAACGTCGTGGGCGGGCTGCTGTGTGTGGTAGACCGTGGGCGCGTTGGCAGATTGCGGGACGTTGGCGGCGGGCTGCGCCGAGTGGAGGTATTGGGCGGCCTGCTGCGTGTTGTAGACCGTGGGCGCGTTGAGGGGACGCGGGGCGTTGGTGTTGGAGTTGCTCCAGTTCAACACGTGCTTGCGAAGGAGGGGAAAGAGGCCGACGGCGATGTAGACGAACAGGCCGAGACGGACGAAGAAGAACAGGAGGTCGAACGCTTCGGGGTACCGGTCGATGAGGTTTTGGAGGAGGGAAGACATAGCGGTAAGGGGATGAGGAGCGGTGGATGGTTTCGTTTTGACACGGCAAAGGTAGGGTTTTGCCTTCGGCGGGGGGCGATGGCCGAAACGTTGCACGGGGCGGAGCCGAAAGCGGGAGCGGCGACATTGCAAGGTTGGGATTTCGCACGAGGCGGGGCGCAAAAAGCCCGATTCGCAGGGGGACGAATCGGGCTTTTTCGGGGGGAACGAGGTCGAGCGGCGGGACGAACGGGACGCGGCGCACGGGGTGTGTTTTTCGGGTGAGGGAGGAAAAGCCGAGGCGATCGGCGGTTGGTGCGCGGCGCGGGGCGAATCAGTTGAGCTGTGCGAGGTAGGGGATGAGCAGCAGGGCGGGGAGGGTGTGGAGGTGGAGGGTGCGGTGGTGACCGAGGGGAGGATGACGACGGTGGTGCGATAGAAGGCGGTGAGGGCGGAGAGGGCGGTGTGGAACATAGCGGTGAAGGGATTAACGAGGTGGGACGATGGGGGAAAAAGGGGGTGTTTCGGGGAGCGGCGGCGCGGGCTTCAGGAAGAGGCGGGCGGGGTGTTTCGGCAGATGGGCGATGGGGCGCAGCGGTTGCGGGAGTGTCGCGGCGAACGGTGGTTTCGTTTTGACAATGCAAAGGTAGGGCTTTGTCGTCGGCGGGGGGCGATGTCCGAAACGTTGCACGGCGAGTAGCTGAAAGTGGGGGGCGCGGGCGTTGCAAGGTTTGCGGGCGGGGGCGAAGGGACGGGCGGTGCGGCGCGAAACGCGGTGGCATTCGGCGGGACGGCGCACGGCATTCGGCGGGACGGCGCGCGGCGACACGGCGCGGAGGGGCACTAAAAAGGCCCGACCGCGGGGAGCGGATCGGGCCGGAGGGGGCTTGGGCGCGAAGGTCACTTGACTTTGCGCAGGAGTTCGGCGGCGTTGGCATCGCCCTTGGCAGCGGCCTGCGAGAGGTAGCGGCGCGCGAGGGTGCGGTGGCCGAGGAGTTGGTGCGCCAGGCCGAGGAGCTTGAGCGCATCGGGGGTGTCGGGCGCCAGGCGCGAGAGTTCTTCGGCGGCGGCCAGGGCTTCGTCGCCGGCCGAGAGGTGAACGCACAGCAGGGCCTTGAGGGTGAGGGCTTCGAGGCGGAGTTCGCGCGTGTCGGCGCGGGCCGCCGCCGTGGTGTAGTCGTCGACGGCGCGACGGTAGAGGCGGGCGCGCTCGGCCAGGGCGGCACGGCGCAGGAAGAAGGGGGCACGCAGTTCGGCGGCGGGCACGAGACGCTCATAGTCCACGAGGTCGAGCGTGGCGCGCCGTGCATTCCCCATGCGCTCGGCATAGACGGCACGCCAGGCCAGGGGCGCGGCGGCATCGGCTGTGAGGGGTTGGGGCGAACGGGCCACGGCGCTGTCGAGCAGGGCCACCACGGCACTGTCGCTCCCGCCGCTGCGCGCCAGGGCTTGGGCGGCGAAGAAGTAGGAACGGAGCGAGGCCTCGGCACTGCGATTGACGCGCTCGAAGGCGCGCAGGGCTTCGGCGTCGCGGTGGGCGCCGTAGAGCAGGATGCCGCGCAGGAACCAGACGGCGGGGCGGGGCGAGAGACTGTCGGCGCGGTCGAGGGCGCGAAGGGCGACGGGGAGCGACCACGCGGCGGGGAGACGGAGGGAGTCGGCGCCGTTGCGGGCGTCGAAGATGAGGGCGGCACGCGTTTCGCAGGCTTGGCTGCGCTCGGCGGAGGATTCACTTTGTTGTTCGGCGCGGGTGAGGAGCGAATCGCTGCGGCGGTAGTCGGCGCGGGCGGCGTAGAAACGGGCGGCGTCGCGGAGCACGTCGGCGCGGCCGGGGTGGGCGCTGAGGAAGTCGGTGAGGGCGGTGGCCACGCAGGCACTGTCGCGGCGGGAGCGCAGAAGCATGTAGAGATAGGTGTAGGCTTCGCCTTCGTCGGCGGGCAGGAGGGTGGGCAGGCGCAGGGCGGCGAGGTCGCTGCTGAGGGCCGAGACGGCGGTGATGCGCAGGGAGTCGACGGCCGAGGCGGAGATGGCGCAGAGACCGGGGGCGGGGGCATCGGGGCGCGCGGGGGCGTAGTTGAACTGCGCGATGGCGGCCACCGGCGCGGGGGAGCCTTCGGGGGCGAGGAGGGCAAACCGGCGAAGGCGCGCCCGTTGTCGGCCGTGAGGGTGTAGTAGCGGTGCGAGCGGAGGGCTTCGGCGGTGAGCACGGTGGTGGGGATGAGCGTGACGCGCGGGGCGGGGGTGGGGGCTCACGAGGGTGAGGGCGACGCCGGCGGGTAGCCTTGGGCGGTGAGGGGGAGGAATTCGTCGGCACGCCGCGGGAGATCGGTGGTGGCGCGCAGGAGGTCGAGCGTTTCGTCGGCACCGGCGATGCGCAGCACGCGGCCTTGGCGCCGGCGGCTGTCGGTGATGAGGGCGCGGGTGGCACCGCGGAAGGGGGCATAGGGGGCCACGAGGGTGCCGGCGGCGTCGATGAAGAAGCCTTCGGCGTGGGCGAGCGTGTCGCCCGCGGGACCGAAGGTGATGATGTGGGCCAGCGCGCGAACGGCGTCGGACGACGAGGCGGCGCGACCGAGGAGGGGACTGAAAACGAGGAGGAGGAGAGGGAGGAGGAGACGGGTCATGGACTGAAATATATAGGATCGCGCGCGCGAGGTGGGCGGGTGGTCGGTGCTCGGTGGGTGATGGGCGGAGACGGTGGGGAAGGTCGGCCGGCGGTTGGGTGACCTTCGGCGGCCACGCGGGGGGCACGCGCCGAGTGTGGAGAAGATTCCGCAACGGCGCGGGGTGCGCGGCGGCGAAGGTGGCTCAGGAGGATTGGGCGGCGCTGAGGAGTTCGCGGGCGTTGGCGCGGGCGGCGTCGGTGACGTCGGTGCCCGAGAGCATGGCCGCGAGTTCGTCGACGCGGGCGTCGGGTTCGAGGCGGGTGAGCGAGGAGAGCGTTTGGCCGTCGCGCTGCTGTTTGGCCACCCGCAGGTGGTCGGTGGCGAGCGACGCGATTTGTGGCAGGTGAGTGATGCAGAGCACTTGCACACTGCGGCTCATGCGGCGCATGAGTTGTCCCATGCGGCCTGCCATGGTGCCGCTCACCCCGGTGTCGATCTCGTCGAAAACGACGGTGGGCAGGTTGCGGCGCCCGGCTACGAGGGTTTTGAGGGCGAGCATGAGGCGGGCGATTTCACCGCCCGAGGCGGTTTCGGCCAGGTCGCGGGGGGGCATGCCGGGATTGGCCGAGAAGAGAAAGGCCACGGTGTCGGTGCCGCCGGCGTCGGGGGCGGTGCGGGGGCGGAAATCGAAGCTGATTTGCGTGTCGGGCATGCCGAGTTGGACGAGGTCGGCGCGGAGGGTGTCGGCGATTTCGCGGGCGGCGTCGCGGCGGCTGGCGGTGAGCTCTGCGCCGGCGGCCAGGGTGTCGGCCAGGGTGCGCTCGAGGGCGCGGTGGGCTTCGGCGAGATGCTCCTCGGCGTGGTCGATGGTGTCGAGACGCGCGCGGAATTCGTCGGCCACACGGTGGAGTTCGGCCACGCTTTCGACGTTGTGTTTGCGCTCCAGGGCGTAGAGTTTGGAGAGCCGACGGTTGACGCGCTCGAGGCCCACGGGGTCGACCTCGACACTGTCGGCCAGGCGCTCGACGTCGCTGAGGATGTCGTCGATTTCGATGCGGGCGCTTTCGAGCCGATCGGCCAGGGTGTCGGCTTCCGGGCGGTGGCGGGCGGCGTCGCGCAGGTCGCTTTCGGCCTGACGCAGGAGGCTCACGACGTCGAACTCGTCGTTGCTCAGGCGCCCTGCGGCGTGGGCCAGCGACTGCTGGATGTCTTCGGCGTGGGTGAGGGCTTGGCTGTCGGCTTCGAGCTGCGCTTGTTCGTCGACGAGGAAGGCCGAACCGTCGATTTGCTCGAGTTGGAAACTGAGGTAGTCGCGGTCTTGCCCGTCGCGCCCGGTTTGGTCTTCGAGTTCGCGCAGGCGGCGGGCGGCGCTGCGGTGGGCGGCGAGCGCGGCAGCGTAGGTGTGGCGCAGGGGGGCGTTGTCGGCCACGAGATCGAGGGTGTCGAGGAGGTAATTCTCGTGGGCGAGGAGCAAGTTTTGGTGCTGCGAGTGGATGTCGATGAGGTGCTCGGCGAGTTGACGGAGCACGGCGAGGGTGGCGGGGGTGTCGTTGACGAAGGCGCGGCTTTTGCCGGCGGCGGAGACCTCGCGGCGGATGATCAGGGTGGAGTCGTCGGCTTCGATCTGGGCGGCTTCGAGCAGGGGCCCGACGGCCAGGCCGGCGGTGTCGAAGGTGCCTTCGACGATGCACTTGCTGTCGGTGTGCCGCAGCACTTTGGCGTCGGCACGGTGGCCTTGGAGCAGACCGAGGGCGCCGAGGATGATGCTCTTACCGGCGCCGGTTTCGCCGGTGATGACGGTGAAACCCGCGCCGAGGTCGAGGTCGAGGCGGTCGATGAGGGCGTAGTTGCTGATGTGAAGGTGGGTGAGCACGGCGATGGGGTTGGGGCGGTGGAACGAGTGGGGGCGGGCGGCGCGCACGGCGGGGCGGTGCGCTATTTGCCGTCGCGGATGCGGTTCCAGGCGGGATTTTTTTCGAAGGGTTGATGCGCGAAAGGAGGTCGACGATGAAGTCGCGATCTTGCGCGGTGGTGTGTCCGGCGAAGAGGCCCACGAGTTCGTCGGCCTTGCACTCGGTGAAGAGTTGCGGCAGCACGCTCAGGCGCTTGGTGTCGTGGGCTTCGGCCAGGAGGCGCAGGGCTTCGACGATGGCCACGCGGGCACGTTCGGGGTTTTCGGCCATGTGGTCGAGCCCGGTGCGGTGGTAGGTGTAGAGCATGCGCCGGAAGGGTTGCATGGCCGGGTCGAGCCAGTCGGTGATGAGGGCGGCGCGGTTGTGCGTGTCGTCGAACGGGCGCCAACCTTTGGCCGAGAGGGTGAGCGAGCGGGCGTTGTTCACCAGGTCGCGGGCGTGGCCCAGCACGTCGCTCCCGCCGAGCGGCGACATCGTGTCGAGATCGACGCCGATGACGAAGTAGGCGTAGTAGGCCAGCAGGGCGGTGAGGTCGTTGTCGACGGTGGCGGGGTGGAACTCGAGCTTGTCGAACTCGGCGAAGCGGAAGTTGGCCGAGGCGTCGCGGGCGATGAACACGGGGCTGGTGTAGGCGGCGTCGAACACGGGGCGCGAGGAGCTGACGGTGAGAGTGGTTTCGAAGGTTTGCGCCGAGGGGTCGTACTTGCGCACGTTGAAATAGAAGGTGCAGCGGATGCGTTCGCGACGGGCAAAGCGCAGATCGGTGAAACGCTGTTCGTTGAGGAAGTCGGTGACGGCGCGGCGCAGGGCTTCGAAGGTGGCTTCGTTGCCGGTGCCCTGCACATGGCGCGTGTCGACGGTGACGGTGGCGTCGAGTTCGCCGGCACGCAGCGCGCTGCTCCCCACGGCGAGGAGCAGGACCACGACGAGGGGGCGCAAGAGGGCGCCGAACAGGCGGGAGGGGAGGGAACGGAGGAACGACATGGGCGGGAGGATGAGGGCGATGCGGGGCTCGAGGCCACGGGTGGGCACTTCGGCGGGACGTCGGAGCGGGCGTCAATGGGCGACGCGGTAGTCGGAATCCACGGGCGGGCGAAGTTGGGCACCGCGTCGGGGAGGATGAGCGAGACGCGCCCGCAGTGTCAGCGCGTGGCGGGGCGGAAGGCGCGGTCGATGTGGGCGATGAGGGCGTCGGCCACGGCGCTTTTGGCCATGAGCGGGAGGGCTTGCGGCGCGGCGTCGGGGGCGATGAGCGTGACGCGGTTGGTGTCGGTGTTGAAGCCCGCGCCGGGGTCGGAAAGACTGTTGAGCACGATGAGGTCGAGGTGCTTGCGCGCGAGTTTGGCGCGGGCGTGTTCGAGCCCGTGGTCGGTTTCGAGAGCGAAGCCCACGAGCCACTGTGCGCCCTGCTTGCGGCGACCGAGATCGGCGGCGATGTCGGGATTGGGGCGGAGGCGGAGGGTGAGCTCGCCGGTGGTTTCGCGCTTGATTTTGTGCTCGGCGGGTTCGGCGGGGGCGTAGTCGGCCACGGCGGCACAGAGGATGGCGCCGCTGCACCGGGGGAATTCGCGCAGGGCGACTTCGTGCATCTCGCGCGCGCTCTCCACATCGATGCGGCGGATGTGGGGCGAGTGGGTGGTGAGGCCGACGGGGCCGGCGATGAGCACCACGTCGTAGCCGGCGCGGGCGGCACTTTCGGCCAGCGCGAAGCCCATTTTGCCGCTCGAATAGTTGCTGATGTAGCGCACGGGGTCGATGCGTTCGCGCGTGGGTCCGGCGGTGATGAGCAGCCGCGGGCGGGCCGGGCCGTCGGCGGGCGTGGGGGCGCTCACCTCGGCGGGGCAGGAGCCGGCGGTGGGGACGGAGTCGGGGCCGGTCACGGCTGCGGGCGCGCTTGCGGCGCAGTGGGCAGCGGTGGGGGCGAAGAAGCGGGCGAGGTGCTCGACGATGACTTCGGGTTCTTGCATGCGCCCTTTGCCCACGAGGGTGGAGGCCAGAAAACCGTCGGCGGCTTCGATGACGTGCACGCCGCGGCGGCGCAGCAGCGCGAGGTTGTCGTGCGTGGCGGGGTGGGCATACATGTCGAGGTCCATGGCCGGGGCGACGAAGGTGGGGGCCTTCATCGAGAGGTAGGTGGTGAGGAGCATGTTGTCGGCGATGCCGTGGGCCATCTTGCCGAGCGTGGCGGCCGAGGCGGGGGCCACGACGAACACATCGGCCCAGCGCCCGAGATCGACGTGGCTGTGCCAACTGCCGTCGCGCCGGTCGAAAAATTCGCTCACCACCGGGTGCTGCGAAAGGGTGGCGAGGGTGAGGGGCGTGACGAACTCTTTGCCGGCGGGGGTGATGACCACTTGCACTTCGGCGCCTTGGCGCACGAGGAGGCGGATGAGGGTGCAGGCTTTGTAGGCGGCGATGCTGCCGGTGATGCCGAGCACGATGTGGCGGCCGGCGAGGGGCGAGGCGGGGGCGGAGGACATGGACGGGTGGGGCGGAAGGGGAGGCCGAGGGGCGGGTCTTCCTTATTATATATAGGGGGACGGGAGTGGGGAGTGGGCCGCGGGCAGGACGGGCATTCGCGGGGACGAAAAAGCGGGGCGTTTTTTTCGTCGGCGGCGGGGAACTTTGGCCGCAGGCTCGCGGGTTTTCGGTCGGCGGCGCGGGGCGGCACGGCGGTCGGTGGGTCACTGCGCGGGGTGCACGGGGACTTGCGCCTGCGGGGTGCGAAAAGCCCCACGTCGGCCCTCGAACTCGAGAGTCCCGGAGGCCGACGTGGGGTGGAAGTGGGGTGTGTGCGCTGCGCGCGGGGGCTTGCGGCCGCCGGGAGGGGGTGCGCCGAGAGGGCGCACGGTGTGGCGCGCAGGGAGGGGCTTAGTCGTTGAGCATCATGGGCATGAGGAGCATGAGCACATGCTCGTTGTCCTGCTGTTCGGCGGGCACGATGATGCCGGCGCGCGAGGGGTCGGCGAGCTGCACGACGATCTCTTCGCCCTCGAGGTTGTTGAGCAGTTCCATGAGCAGGGTGCCTTTGAAGCCGATGTTCATGGGTTGGCCTTCATATTGGCAGGCGAGGGCTTCTTCGCCGGAGCGTCCGTAGTCGGCGTCGCGGGTGGAGAGAACGAGGCGTCCGGCCTCGATGTGGAGCTTGACGAGGGGGCTGCCGGCGTTGGAGAAGATGAGCACGCGGCGCAGGGCGGCGATCATCGCGGTGCGGTTGAGCGTGACGAGGTTGGGGTTGTCTTTGGGGATGACGCTGTTGTAGTTGGGGAACTTCCCTTCGATGAGTCGGCAGGAGAGGTCGTAGCACTCAGAAGCGATGACGGCGTTGCGACCGTTGAAGCGAATGGTGACGTCGCCCACTTCTTTCTGCAGGATGTTGCGGACGATGTTGGCCGGTTTCTTGTGCAGGATGAAGGAGGCGGGGGTGTCGGTGGTGACATCGAGCAGGCGGGTGCAGGAGAGTTTGCGGCCGTCGGAAGCCACCACGGCGAGGCCGTCGGTGTTGAAGTCGAAGAACACGCCGTTCATCACGGGGCGCAGGGGATCGTCGGCGGCGGCAAAGAGCGCGCGGTTGATGCCCGAGAAGAGGCGCGCGGCGTCGGCGCCCAGGGTCGAGATGTCGCCTTCGAGGTCGGGGGTGAGGGGATATTCCTGTGCGTTTTGTCCCACGAGGTTGTAGTGCCCGTTTTGGTAGGTGACGGTGATGTCGAGATTGTCGGGGTCGACGGTGAATTCGAGGGGCTGTTCGGGGATTTCCTTGATGGCGTCCTGGATGGTTTTGGCGTTGACGGTGAAGTCGATCGGGCCGTCGCTCTCGATGAGTTCGAGGGTGGTGTGGAGGGTGAGCTCGCTGTCGGAGGCGGTGAGCTCAAGGTGGTTGTCGTGGACTTGGAAGAGGAAATTGTCCAGGATGGGCATGCTGTTTTTCGAAGCGATGACGCGACCGAGGGTCTGGAGGCGCTGCGAGAGAATGCTGCTGGAGATGGCGAACTTCATATGGTGGGCTAAACTTATATACTATCTATCTAAGGGAGGGTGTGCGTTTTTGCGCGCGGGGCGCGTCCGGCGGCGCAGCGGTGGCGCGCGTCCGGCTGAAAGGGCACACCCGGCGCTGATTTCGGCGCAAAAGCGACGCGAAAAAAATGAGCGGAAACGGGTGGCTCTGCGACAAAGTTAGGATTTTATTTTGGAATCGGCCGAAAAGTAGCCCGTTTTTTCACACCGGGTGCGCAAGTTGTGGGGTTTTGGCGGGGGACAGCGGAGTGTGAGTGGGCGAGAATCGGGGTGGATTTTGGGAGATTTTTGCCGCGAATTTGGGTCGATTTCGGTCATCGTTTCGGCGTTTTCGTTGTGCTTTGGGGGAGGGCGGTCGGCAGTGGGCTTGTGCTCGCGTCGCGTCGGGCGCGGGGCAAAGAAAAAAAGGTGCATCCGACAGCACGCGCGCTGTGGGATGCACCGAAAAAGGGGATCATGGGGCGGAAATCCGTCGAAAACTTGCCCTCAGCTCGTCGGCGAGTGGGTGCCGCTCTCCGCGTGGGCGGAGGGGTGAGGCGGTTTTCGTTGCGCGGCCGTGACCAACCGCTGTCGGACGGCGCGGAAGTGGAGTTTCGTGGTCGTTTTTTGGTCGGAAAAGGGGGAAGGTTAACGGGTTGGGATGACTATTTGTGGGTGTATTTTTCGTATTCGTTGATGTATTCCATCACGAGGTCGATGGCTTCGGGGCGCATGTCTTTGATGCGGGGCTTGTTGACGCAGTCATATACGATGGGATAGACCGCTGCCCAGTCACGGTCCAAAGCGATCTGCGCTTTGACCAGTCCGATGGCGAGCATGAACGATTGTTTGTCGGTGCGCGGTGTGGTCATGGCCATGCGCACCATTTTGGTCATCGCGGCGGTGTTGAAGTAATTGCTCATTGCACTGAGGTAGACGAGCACGGCCTTCTGTTCGGGCGAGGCGTGTTTGAAAACGTCTTGCTGCGTGACGCGCTTGCCGGGGGCGAGGCCGTACTTGCGTTTGGGGAAGTGTTGGATGCAATAGTTGAGGTAGTCCTTGTAGGCGGTGAGGCCTTCGATCTCCCAGCCCACGGCGTTGATGAGCGCCAGCTTGACATCGAGGGGATTTGCCTCATCGAAGAGGTAGACCTTGGCCTCTTCGGAGAGGACGTTGGGCTGATCGGCGGCGGCTTTGACGATGGGCACGTCGAGATAGGCCTTGTAGAACTCGGTGGAGGTGAGGGCGGAGTCGGCAAAACTCAGTTGCACGGCCGAGACGAGGAGGGCGAAGAGGAGAAAGAGCTTTTTCATGGTTTCGAGTGTTGGGTGTTTGACGTGGGTTTAGTGCTTGGTGACGGTGCCCTTGCGTGTGTTGACGCTGAAGGTGCCGAGGGAGGTTTGGATCTTGTAGACGCGGTTTTTGGCGGAGAGGAGTTTGGCGTTCATGCCCATGCAGGAGTAGGAGCCGTCGTTGTTTTTGTTGATGGTGATGCGGCCGAAGGGGGTGTTGAGCACGATGTGTTGCTTGTTGGCCTCGGCCACGCCGTAGGTGGTGCCGGCGGGTGCGTCTTTGACGGCTTGTGCCACTTCTTTGACCACGGCTTGTGCCTGCGTGTTGTTGACCTTTGCGAAACTTGCGGTGGAGGTTGCTGCAACCATCATCAGCGCGAAAATTGCTTTTTTCATTGTCTTCTATTTTTTGATTTGTATTTCGTTGCTGTCTTGATGACAATGCAAAAGTAAGCAGCGGGTACGGCGGGGCAAAACTTTTGGAGGGGCGTTGTATGAAATGGCGGGTTTGCTGTATGAATTGTCGCTCGCTGCTTTCTCTGCCCGCGCAAATGGGTGATTTTGTGGGGTTTCGAGGAGGGAGAATGTGGGCGGTTTCGGGCGATGATTGCGGCGATCGTGTTTGGGGGTGATTGCTTTCGGGCACGCGCTGGGCAGGGAGTGGGCACGCGGTGCGGAGGGGGAAATGAAAAAAAGGTTCATCCGACGCGGAAGGTGCAATCGGATGAACCAAAAATAGAAAACATGGACGGATGTCTGACGAAATCCGAGCATGGGGTTGGGGCGTCAAGCGCCCTTTTGCTTCGGTTGTGTCGCGGGACGGCGGCTCGTCGGGGCGTTGTCGTGTGGACAATGGCCGAAGAACGGCGGCGAGCGACGGCAAGGTGGTGGTTTTCGGTAGGAAAAGGGGAAGGTTAACAGGTTGGGACTACTGTTTGTTGGCGTATGGTTTGTATCGGTTGGCGTAGGCCATCACGATTTCGATGGCTTTTGGGCGCATGTCTTTGATTTCTGGGCTGTTGACGTAGTAGTTTATGGCCGGATAGATGTTACCCAAGTCGTTCATCGCCGAAGCGGTATGGGCGACGACCAAGCCCATGGGGAGCATGAACGATTGTTTGTTCGTGAGCGGGGTTTGCATGGCATCTTCCATTAGACCGTAGACGGACTCTGTGTCGCTGTAGTAGTTCATGGCATAGAGATAGACCAGCGCGGCCATTTGTTCGCACGATGCGTTTTTGTAGATGTCCTGGATCGTGACGCGCTTGTTGGGGGCGATGCCGTACTTCTTTTTGGGGAAGTGTTGGATGCAATACTCGATGTATTCGCCGTAGGTGGCGAGCCCATCGGGGTTTGCCCCCACGGCGTTGATCAGGGCGAGCTTGACATCGAGGGGGATTCGCCTCATTGAAGAGGTAGGCCTTGGCCGCTTCGGAGAGGTGGTGGGGGCGGTCGGCGGCGGCTTTGACGATGGGCACGTCGAGATAGGCCTTGTAGAACTCGGTGGAGGTGAGGGCGGAGTCGGCAAAACTCAGTTGCACGGCCGAGATGAGGAGGGCGAAAAGGAGAAAGAGCTTCTTCATGGTTTCGAGTGTTGGGTTTTTGACGTGGGTTTAGTGCTTGGTGACGGTGCCCTTGCGTGTGTTGACGCTGAAGGTGCCGAGGGAGGTTTGGATCTTGTAGACGCGGTTTTTGGCGGAGAGGAGTTTGGCGTTCATGCCCATGCAGGAGTAGGAGCCGTCGTTGTTTTTGTTGACGGTGATGCGGCCGAAGGGGGTGTTGAACACGATGTGCTGCTTGTTGGCCTCGACTACGCCGTAGGTGGTGCCGGCGGGTGCGTCTTTGACGGCTTGTGCCACTTCTTTGACCACGGCTTTTGCCTGCATGTTGTTGACCTTTGCGAAACTTGCGGTGGAGGTTGCTGCAACCATCATCAGCGCGAACATTACTTTTTTCATTGTCTTCTATTTTTTGATTTGTATTTCGTTGCTGTCTTGATGACAATGCAAAGGTAGGCAGGCGCCGGTGAGGGGCAAAACTTTTGGAGGGGCGTTGTATGAAATGGCGGGTTTGCTGTATGAATTGTCGCTCGCCGCTTTCGGAGTCCGCGCAAATGGGTGATTTTGTGGGGCTTCGAGGAGGGAGAAGGGGAGCGCTTTCGGGGCGCGGCGGTGGTGTTTGGGTTGTGTGGGCAGTGCGTGAGGGTTTTGGGCGAGATGGGGTGAGCACTTCTGTGGCCGAGGGATAAAAAAAGGGTTCATTCGGCGCGTGAGGGGGCAGTCGGATGAACCTTTGTGGTGATTTCGGGTGGCGCTTTCGGGCTTGTCGGTGCGCCTGTGGCCGCTTTCGGGTGGCGTTGGGGCTTATCGTTTGGGGAGTACGAGCCAAGGCGCGACGCCGTGGTGCTTGTCGGTGCGCCTGTGGCCGCTTTCGGGCGGCGTTGGGGCTTATCGTTTGCGGAGTACGAGCCAAGGGGCGACGCCGTGGTGCTTGTCAGTACGATAGCGGGCAGCTTCTTCGGTGAAATAGGGCGTGCCGTCGGGGGCGCGGTAGAAGCCGCTTTGGTTACCGCCGGTGAGATAGATGGCATCGACGTAGCCGTATTCGCGCAAGGCGTCGGCGAAGCTCCAAAGGGTTTCGGGGTGGCGCGTGGCGACGACGCAAAGACGGTCGTCGGCGGTGCGAACGAGGGCTTTGCGCTCCACTTTGCCGTGGAGGGTGAAGCGCGGGGGGAGTTGGCCGTCGGAAACGAGGACAAACTGGCGGAAGTAGGAGCCGTCGGCGTCGACCATGGCGCGCCGGAGGTCGTCGAAGCGCGAGATGCCGATGACGGCGTGCCCGTTTTTGAGGGCGCAGTAGCCGAGACGCGAGACGTCGCTCTGCTTCTCCTCGCCGTCTACGACCAACGAGCCGATGTATTCGCCGGTGGCGGTGTAGTCGGCGGTGCGGGTGTAGAGGAGCACGTTGTGGTCGGCGGTGTCGGGCTCGGCGAGGGTGAGTTCGGCCTTGACGTTGTGCCACTCGTAGATGTCGAGCGCCACGCCGAGCACGGAATCGCGCTTGAGTAGCACTTCCGAGGGGCCGTTTTCCACGCGCATGTGGTCGAGTTTGCGGAGGTTGTCCGTGGGCGAGACGGAGATGCTCACGCCGAGGTTATAATAATAGTTGTATAGGCGCGTGGCGGCGTAGAGACCGACGAGGAGCACGGCGGCGCTCACGAACCACAGGAGGCGGAGGCTCCACGTTTGGAGGGCGCTGCGCTTTTTCACCGCGGGGGGGAGCTGCCGTTCGTCCTCCACATCGTAGTGCTCGATGGTGATGATGGGGGCTTCGCCCACGTCTTCTGCGGTGGTGTCGTCGGTTTCGTGCTCGATGGTGATGATGGGGGCTTCACCCACGGCTTCTGCGGTGGGATCGTCGGTTTCGTGCTCGATCGTGAAGAGGGGCTGCTCTTGGAGGGGGTTGTCTTCGGTGTGTTCCATGGTCATTTGTGTTCGAGTTCCAAAACGCTCTTCAATTCTTTGAGGGCTTCCTTCGAAGCTTTGAGTCTGAAACTGCGGTGGGCGCGATAGTCCATGAGTTTCAGTTCTTGATTGGTGACGTTGATGGCGTAAACGAAATTTTTGTTCACGATCAGGCTTTTCCCCACGCGAATGAAGAAGTTTTGTTGCAGCATGCCGAGGACTTCGGCGAAGTAGTGCAACTGAAACGTCATGGTCACGGATTCGCCGTTGAAGAGATGCACGTCGCAGTAGTTGCCGGAGGCCTCGATGTAGGCAATATCGTCGGTGGGCACGCGGAAAAGTCCGACGGAGGTGGAGATTTTGAGTCTTTCCATAGTGTCATTGGGCTGGGGGCGGGCTTGTCATGTACCCGTTTTGGCGATTTTGGGTACATGATAAGGTTCTCATGTACCCGTTTTGGCGTTTTCGGGTACATGATGGGTTTCTCATGTACCCGTTTTGGCGATTTCGGGTACATGATGGGTTTCTCGTGTACCCGATTTGGCATTTTCGGGTACATGATAAGGTGCTCATGTACCCATTTTGGCGTTTTCGGGTACATGATAGGTTTCTCATGTACCCATTTTGGCAATTTCGGGTACATGATGGGTCACTCCGCGACGAATTTGCGGCCGGCGCGGAGGTAGATGTGGCCGGGAAGGGGGCGCACGACGCGGCGACCGGCGAGATCGTAGAGAACGGCGTCGGTGGGGAGGGGCGTGGCGACGCGACGCAGGGCGGAGGGAGCGGGATAGGTGAAGCGGATTGTGTAGACAACGGGGGCAGACGTTTCTGCAGTGGAAGGAGTGACACTCGCAGCGGCGGTTGTGGCGGCAGAAGTGGCCGTTGCGGCGGCAGCGGTGGGGGTGAGTGTCAGGCGCGCCACGGCATGGCCGTAGCGGTTGGCTTCAAAATGGCCTTCCAGCTCGAGGGGCAGGCGGGGTTTCTCGGCGGTGAGGCGCGCGTTGCGCGTTTCGCGGTCGCCGCGGGCGGAGAGGAAGTTGCACTCGTGGGTGAGTCCGCACCACTGGAGGGCAAAGTCCGAAACATTCTCCACCAGCGCCGAGAAGTCGAGGGGGGCGTTGAGGGACTCGTCCGTGCCGACGGTGTAGGAGGTGAGATCGGGATATTTGAAGTCCACGACCGTGAAGGGGTCGGGGTTGGCGGGATCGTCGGAGGGGTATTCCGTGCGCTGCTCCACGACAGTGATGCGCACCGTGTCGGCGGGTGAAAGGACTTGGTCGCCGTGGCGCAACACCAAGCGCGCGTTGAGGGGCAGGGTGCCGAGCAAGAGGGCGAAAAGGAGGGCGAGGAGGAGACCGACGCGGCGGGCGGTGCGAAGACGGGCGGGGGCTTGGACGCCGCTGTGGGGGGGCGGAACACGGGCTCGTGCGGGGCTTGTGGGCGGACGAGTGGGCGAAAATGCGGAAATGGCGGAGAATCATGGGTGGGGTTGGGCGAAATGATTTTACAAATTGAGCGGGTGGATACCGACGAGGGGACGAGGTGCCGACGGGCTCGCGGTGAGGTTTTGGATGCTCGGGTTGGGCGTGGGAAGTGGGGGTGCGTGCCGACGGAGGGCGGGGATCAGCGCACTTCGACGCGGGTGGCGGCGACAGCACCCACGGGGGCCGTGGACACCGCGGGTGAGGAAGGCCACGAGCGTGAGGCGGCGGAGATTGAAGCGCGTGGTGGTGGCGAAACGTGCTGACAAACCGAGACCGACGGGGAGCTTTATTTCGCCGTGTACGCGGTAGGGATCGGCACCGGCCACGGCTCCGGGACTTCGGGCGAGGGTGGGTTGCGCTGCCGCGCTGCTGCCGACGGAGGCAGGGAGGGAGTTGCTGCCGACGGGGCGGAGTTATATGCTGCCGCGGATCGGGTGTCGGCCGAACGGGTGGGAGTTGCTGCCGAACGGGGAGTGCATTGGTCTGTGGGGCGGCGGCGGGACGCGTCATGGCCGGAGCCGAGCTGCCCGGGCGGGGCGCTGCCAGACGGTGGGCGGCGGGGCCGGTGAGGTCGAGGCGCAGCACGTGGCGGTGGAGGTAGTCGGCGCGTTCCGTGCCGTCGGCCAACGTTTGCGGGGCCGTGATGCTGTCTTCGACCAACCAAAGGTGGAGATACGTTTCGGCGTCGGCCTGCCCTGCGGCGTCGGTGAGGTGGCGGGGGCGGAGGGTGTAGGAGAGGGTGCGCGTGGCGAGTGCCACGTGGGCATCGGCCACGAGCGACTGCTGGGCCGCTGCGTCGGCATCGGCCGCGAGGGCGAGATGCTCGGCCAGGGCGGCATTCCAGGCGGAGGGGCGCAGCAGTGTGCCCCCGACGGGCCGATCGACCGTGCCTTGGGGCCAGGAGTTGACGCGGGCTTCGTCGGTGAGGCGGCGGGCATCGGGGCCGGCCAAGCCGCGGGGCGAGGCATCGGTGGAGAGGGCGAGCGCACCGCCGTGGACGGAAACGGCAATGATGCGGGCGCCGGCGGGACCGGCGGTGAGGCTGTGCAGGAGGTCGGCGGCGGCGGGGCAGTTGCTGCACCGTTGGCCGGTGAAGTCGACGAGCAGCACGTTGCGCCGCGGCACGATGGGGGCGGGGTCTTCGCGCCAGCGGTCGGGGCGCTCCACGGCGTCGCAACCGACGAGGAGCAGGAGGGCGAGGAGTGGGAGGAGGAGACGGGACATGGGGGTGAAACGGTGAGAAAGGGTGGGACGGTGCAATGCTTTTTGCCGAAGTATTCAATTGAAAACCAAGGACTTGCAATGCTTTTCGCCGAGCCGTCAGTGGAAATCGAGGGCGTCGGCGATGCTGCGGTCGAAGCATTCGCTTGAAAACCACGGCCTTGCAATGCTTTTCGCCGAGCTGTCAGCGGAAATCGAGGGCGTCGGCGATGCTGCGGTCGAGGCATTCGCTTGAAAACCAAGGCGGTGCGGTGCTTTCCGCCAGGCTGTCAGCGGAAATCGAGGGCGTAGGCGATGCTGCGGTCGAAGCATTCGCTTGAAAACCAAGGCGGTGCGGTGCTTGCTGCGCGGGCGTTCGTGGAAATCGAGGGCGTAGGCGATGCTGCGGTCGAAGCATTCGCTTGAAAAACAAGGCCTTGCAACGCTTTTCGCCGAGCCGTCAGCGGATCATCGAGGGCGTTGGCGGTGCGTCGGGCGTCAGCGGGCGGGGTTCACGAGTTTGCGGGTGACCACGGCGCCCGGCGTGACGATGCGCAGCAGGAGGATGCCCGGGGCGGCGGAGGGCAGATCGGCCGGCGTGATGACGAGTTCGCTACCCTGCGCGGGACGCGCGAGCGTGCGGCTGAAGAGCGTGCGGCCGTCGAGGGCAGAGACCGTGACCACGGCTTGCGACTCGGGCGCGTTGAAGAGGATGCGCCAGGCCTCGGGGCTCAGGCTCAGCGAGACGGGCGCCGCCGAGTGACCGGGGCGCGCGATGCCCGTGGTGGCCGCGTGTTTCAGCGCAAGCAGCAGACCCTTGTAGGCATCGATGCGGCCGTAGCCGTAGAGCGGCGTCCACTCGGCTTTTTGCATCACGGAGGGGCGGCGGGCACTGTGGCGGATGATGTCGGTGATGTCGGCCGGTGTGAGGGTGGGGCTGGCCTGCAACCACAGCGCCACGCAGCCTGCCACGAAGGGCGAAGCCATCGAGGTGCCCTGCATCGCGCCATAATAGTAGGTGCGGTCGCCGCGCTTCAGCACATCGGCGATGAAGGTGGTTTTGGCCTCGGGGTTGAAGCCCGGTGCGAGGGCATTGAGCGCGCTGCACACCATGCTGCCGGGAGCCAATACGGTGGGGCGCACGCGGAGGGTGTCGAGGCCCGGGCCGTTGGACGAGAAGTAGCTGCGCAAACCCACCTGGTCGATGCCGTTGAGCACCACGTTGGGGCGGTTGCCGCGGGGCGTGGGGTGGAGGGCATCGGGATAGTCCTTGCGCGAGGTGAAGCTGCCCACGGCAATGGCCGAGGGAATGGTGGCGGCGCCTTCGCCCACGAGGTAGTCGGCGGTGGGGGCGAGGTGCTCGTCGGCGTGGCCGGGCACGGCGGTGGGCGAGAAGCGACCTTGGTGGCGCTCACACCAGAAGTGGAAGGTGCGTTCGCTCCGCGCCGAAGCGGGGAGGCTGATGGCAAAGACCACTTCGGCGGCGGGATCGTTGAGGTCGACGCGCACGCGGTTCACGTGCAGGCGCACACTCCAGTGCTCTTTGAGGTTGTGGCGGTCGGCGCCCGAGCGGATGTCGGCGCAGCGTTGCCAGAAGGCGGCGTCCATGGGCAGGAGTTTGCCCTGCGTGAGGACGTAGGGGCGGAGTTTGAAGCGCACGGCGCGGTCGGGCGTTTGACCCCAGAGGGCGAGTTCGGCATCGGGATAGACACCGTCTTCGCCGGTTTTGGTGCGGGTGAAACGCACGTAGCGCGTCTGTCCGGGTTGGAGGGTGGTGCCCACGTGCAGGTCGTCGATGCCCTCATTGCCCATGGCGGCGACGATGATGCCTCCGGGGCCGGTGAGGGCGGAGAGGGTGCGATCGTAGGGCGTGGTGCCGTCGTGCGGACCGATTTGCGAGCCGAAACTCAGGTTGGTGACCCAGGGCATGTGGCGCCGGCGGGCGAAACTGCTGATGAAGCGCACGTCTTCGATCACCTCGGCGCCCTCGAAGGTGGAGGGGATGAGGAGGAGCGAGGCACCGGGGGCGACGCCGTGAAAGTGGTTGCCCACTTCGCTGCCGGCGGCGATGGCGGCCACGTGCGTGCCGTGGCCCCCGCCTTGCAAATCGACGTGGTCGGTGCCGTCGACGATGGTGGTGCTGTCGACCGGCAGGGAGCCGTCGCGTGTGGGGGTGTAGCCGCTGCGGTCCCAGAGGGCGATGATGCGACTGCGGCCCTCCCGGTCGAGGAAGGCGGGGTGGCGATATTCGAAACTGCGGTCGATGATGCCGATGATCACACCGCGACCGTCGAAGGGCGTGTCGAGTTGGGTGCCGGCTTGCACGCGGTCGACGTCGGCGGCGCGGCGGGCTTTGTCGAGCAGCGGGGCGAAGGTGCGGCGGGGCGTGAGGCTCTGCACACGGGGGTCGGTGGCGAGGCGGCGCAGCGTGGCGGCGTCGGCCGTGAGGGCGAGGAGCCCTTCGGAGAGGACGCGGGGTTGCGCCGCGGGGTAGTCGGCCGCGAGGCGGTCGGCGGGCACGAGGGTCTCGACGTAGACGGCGGTGCGGAGCGTGTCGGCCGCGGGGTCGGCGCCGGCACGGAGGGTGCGCGGGGCGTCGGCGAGGAGGAGACTGTGGAGGGCGGGATCGGCCTTGGACAGGGCGAGGGAGTCGACGCGGGCGGGGATTGCAGCGGCCGGGGCGAAACGGGGGTGCCGGACTGGGCGTGGGCCTTGGGCGCTGCGGCGAGGGCGGCGGAGAAAAGGAGGGGAGCAGGAGCATAACTCGGGGGCTGTGGCGTGAAGATTCAGGGGTTTTGCGCCGGGGGCGCGGGAGTTTTCGGGGTGGTGGGGAAGACGGGCGAGATAAGGCGCGGGCGGATGGCTGCCGTGCGGGGCTCGTTGGCCGTGCGGACGGGCACGCCGGGTTGGGGCGGGCCGATTTTCGGTATGAGGCCGTGGGCGCTCGGTGCCGTGCGGGGCATTTGCCTCGGACGGGCGGATGGCTGCCGTGTGGGCGGGCCTTATCGGACGGAGGAGGTGCCGCTGCCGGTGGTGGCGCCGCGCTGGGTGATGGCGATGCGGGTGGTGACGCTTCCGGTGGTGAGGGTGAGATGGGCCGTGCGGGCGGGGAGGTTCAGGTTGGGCTGCATGGTGAGGGTCACTTGGTGCCGACCCGGACCGGGCTGTGCGAGGGAGTCGGGCACGGTGAGCCAGGAGGCGTCGGAGGTGAGGCGGTGGGAGGGCGTGTCGCGGTCGTAGAGCGTGAAGCGCAGGTAGGCGGTGGTGTCGGCCGCGCGGTAGTTTGCGGCGAAGTAGGTGCTTTCTGTGGCGTCGTCGTATTGGGCGGTGGGATAGTCCACGTCGTGGTGCGGGAACTGGAAGAACTTCACCTCGATGGGGCGCAGTACGGGGGTGGCGGCGGTGAGGGTGAGGGTGCCGGCCAGGGTGCGCCCGAGGGTGTTGGGGGCGAGGCGCACGACGAGGGGCAGGCTTTGCGCGGCGGCGGTGCCGGCGGGGAGGTCGAAGCGGCGCGGGGCGAAGAGCAGGCGGGTGCTGTCGGCGGGGGTGCGGTAGGTGAGGTTGAGGTGCCAGGAGTCGGTGCTGACGAGGCGGAGGGTGTCGGTGGTTTGGTCGGCATACCAGCGGATTTCGCCGTTGACGGTGGGGCCGAGGGCGAGGCGGTGGAAGTTGGTTTCGCTGTCGCTGTTGCAACTGCCCAGGAGCAGGAGACCGATGAGGGCGGGGAGGAGGAGCAGGCGGTGCATGGGAGAAGAAAGATGGGGGAGGTGGGACAAAGGTGGGCGGCGCCGACGGCCGCAGGGCGGGGTGTGCGCTCAGGGCCGCGAGGTCGGCACGCTGCCCGGCGGAGGGGGCGCGGGCGGCGGGACATGCTACGTCCGCCGCCCACGCGCCGAGCGCCGAGGGGGCTACGCGGTGCGGCGTCGGGCCGCGGTGCGGGCGGGCATCAGGGTTTGGCCGCCTGGGTGTAGGTGATGTAGGTGGTGACGCCGGCCGAGGTGAGGGCGAGACGGGCGGTGCGAGGGGCGTGGTCGGGGTTTTTCGGTGAAGGTGAGGGTCACTTCGTGGTGGCCGGCGGCGGGGGTGGCATCAGCGGCGGAGAGGGTGAGCCAAGAGGCGTCGGAGGTGAGGCTGTGGTGGGCGGGATCGGTCGTGTCGTAGAGCACGAAACCGCAAACCACGGTGCCGGCCTTGTAGGGGAGGGGCTCGATGAAGATGGGGGGTGGCGTCAGGGAACTGGAGCCGCTGGGCTCGAGTAGCCGACGCGGGGGTGTCGGTCTCGGCGGCGGGACGCAGCATGGTGGGGGCGGGACGGCGGATGTCGAGCCAGGGGAGTTGCACCACGGGCAGGCCGATGGTGCGGGTCGTGCCGGCTGCGGCGGTGACGTTGAGGCGGGCGGTGCGGGGGGCGCCGGTGGTGTTGGCGCTGAAGCGCAGGGCGAGGGGCTGCGTGACGAAGTGGTTGGCCTCGACACGACCCGATTCGGGCGCGGCGGTGAGCCAGGCGGGGGTGCCTTGCGGCGTGGCGACGGCGAGGGTCCACGAGTCGGTGCTTTGCAGCCCGACGGTGTCGGTGGACTGGTCGGCGTAGCAGAGTCGACCGCCCGATTGGAGGGGGATGAAGTTGAGCTGGTGGAGCTGATTGGGGGTGTCGTTGTCGCACGAGGTGAGGAGGGTGGGGGCGGCGAGGCCGAGGAGGGCGACGGCAGCGAGGAGCAGGGTGCGCATGGTGTGAAGGGTTTTAAGGGTAGGTGGAGTGTGTGAAGGGCGAGACGGGGGCTGCGGGTCGGCTGGGCGGGGAGTGCTGCGGCAGGCGGTCGGCGGGTCTTGCGGAGTTGGCGGATGATGGGCGGCGGCGCGGAACCGGCGCGGGGAAGCGGGGGGCGGCGGTCAATACCAGTCGATGTTCGACGAGTAGGCCGAGCGCTTTTCGTAGCGCAGGGCGTCGGCGAGTTCGGCGGCTTTGGCGCGGATGGAGAAATTGAACGAGGAGTAGGGGTAGAGCACCACGTTGCACGTCATTTGGAAGCAGTGGAGGTCGCGGGAGAGGGCGGCCGTGGTCATCGAGATGGCGTGGCGCGTGAAGTCGTAGCCCGAGGTGAAGTTGATGTTCCAGCCTTTGGAGAGGGTGATGTTGCCCGAACAGTTGAGGGTTTGGGTGAAGCTGTAGGGGTAGCGCATGTTGGCGCGGTGGATGGGCTTGGAGCGGTCTTCGGCCATGGAGATGCCGTAGGAGAAGGTGAGGTTCCAGGGCAGGGCAAAGAGGAGATAGCCGTCTTCGTCGACGCGGGCTTTGGCTTTCTGCTCCTTTTGGGGTTTACGTCGGAGCATGGGGTCGATGTTGGCGTCGTCTTGCGGGTCGCCCTGCTCTTCGTCGGCGTCGGCTTCGTCGTCGGGTCCGTGCTTGCGCTGGGGGAGTGTGGCGGCGTCGGTGTCGCGGTCGGGATGGAGGAGTTTGTCCCAGCCGTGGCCCGTGAGCAGGCCGAAGAGGGTGAGGAGTTTCTGGCCGTTGAGGGTGTAGGAGAGGTTTTGGCTCATGCCTTGGAAGCGACCGAAGCGGCCGTAGCTCCACTCGGTGCGGTTGCCCACGACGACGTTGCCCTTGTCGTCGAACTCATAGGCGTAGGTGGCCCACTGTGCGGCGAGCGAGAAGGTGTAGCTCTTGGTGAGTCGCAGGCGGAGGTTGGTGCTGAGGTCGGACCAGGGGCGGACTTTGGCGGCGAGGTTGTAGGAGAGGGAGGCCGAAAGTTCGTCGATGAGCGAGATTTTGCGGAAGCCCGAGGTGTCGGCGTCCGACTTGATTTTCATTTCCAGGTTGTTGGAAACCGAGAAGTTGAGCGTTCCCTGTCGGGTGGCGTTGGGGTAGCCGAAGGCCCCGATGGCGTAGGGCGAATAGCTCACGGTGGAGACGGTGCCGTCGGGGTTGGTGCGGACGTAGTGGGTGGTGAAGCCGCGCGCCTCGTCGGTGAAGTCCGGGGCGAAGGAGAAGCTCACGGCGGGCTTGAAGACGTGGCGGAAGGCCTGCACGCGATCGCCGAAGAGCAGGCGCACGGGCTTGTAGAATCCGTAGAGGGTGGTGTTGGCCGAGAGGGCTACGTTCCAATCGAAGAGGTTGTAGAACCCGTAGACCGTGTCGGTGCGCTCGCTGCCCGCGGCGGTGTTCCACGTTTTGCGCTGGCGCGAGAAGTAGGTGCGGCCGCTGAGGTTGAACGAGGGGGGAGATGTTGATGTACTTGAAGAGTTGGAAGGTGGCTTCGACGGGGATGCGGTGCTGCATGCCGTTGCGCCATTTGAGCAGCGGGGTGTGGAAGAATTGCGACTCGGAGGAAGCGAGCGAATTGGTCATCTGCCCGGTGTAGGAGAGGGCGATTTTCTCATACCAGCGCTCTTTGCCCACGGCTTTGCTGCGGCGCAGCGGATAGAAGCGGGCCACGGAGAGCGAAACGTCGGGCAGGGAGACGGAGAGGGAGGCGTTGCGCATGTCTTGCGACACGTTGGCCGAGGCCGAAAGCGACAGGCCGAGCGAGGGAACGCTGTGGCTGAAGCTCACCGACGAGGCGCGGGTGCTCTGGGTGTAGGCCAGCGGCGTGTAGAGGGAGGCGAGATTGGAGCGTTCGTAGTTTTGCGTGGCGAAATTCACGCGGGCCGAGAAGGAGGTGTTGGGGTTGGCCTTCGGGTCGGAGCTGTGGCTCCACTGCACTTTGAGCGAGGTTTGCTTGGTGTAGTCGGGCATGTTCTTGTCGCCGTTCACGGTGGTGAGGTAGGAGAGGAAGACATTGCCGCGATAGCTGTAGCGGCGCGCGTAGTTGCTCTCGGCCGAGAGGCCCCACGAGCCGCGGGTGTAGATTTCGCCCAGGAGTTTGAGGTCCATGCGGTCGGAGAGGGCGAAATAGTAGCCGCCGTCGCGCAGGTAGAAGCCGCGGGCGGTCTCGTCGCCGTAGGTGGGCATGATGAGGCCCGAGGAGTATTTCTTGTTGACTGGGAAGAAGCCGTAGGGGATGGCCACGGGCAGGGGCACATCGGCCACCACGAGATAGGCCGGGCCGAAGAAGGTTTCTTTGCCCGGCGTCACTTTGGCGCGCGTAAGTTGGAGGTAGAAGTGGGGGTGGGGGGCGTCGCAGGTGGTGTATTGGGCGTTTTGGAGGTAGAAGTTGCCGTCGCCCGTGCGTTTGGCGTCCACGCTGTAGAGCAGACCCGTGCCTTGGGTGGTTTTCACGTCGTTGATGAAGCCCTTTTTGGTCTTGAAGTTGAAGGCCATTTCGCGGCTTTCGTACTTCTCGCTCCCTTGGGTGTAGACGGGTTGTCCCTGGGCTTGGCCGGTGCTGTCGGGCACGCCGGTGGCGCGCACCAGCGAGGAGTCCATGTTCAGGGTGATGTAGTCGGCTTTCAGGCCCATGTTTTGGTATTTCACGCTGGCGTCGCCGTAGAGGTAGGCCAGTCCGCTGCGGGCGTCGTAGACGAGGCTGTCTTTGGCCGCGTATTGCACCGGTGCGTCGATGCCGGCTTTGCGCACCCGCAGGGTGTCGGCGTGCCGGCGCGTGGTGTCGGCCAGCGCCGCGGAATCGGCTTGGCGCAGGTGGGCGTTTTGCGCCAGGGCCAGGGAGTCGGCGGCGATGCGTGCGTCGAGACTGTCGGTGGGATGGGCGTGGCGCAGCGAATCGAGGTGGGCGCTGAGGCGGCGCGCGGCGGCGTTGAGGCTGTCGAGGGCTGCGGCGGCGCGACGGCCGGCGGTGGTGCTGTCGAAGCGGGCGGCGGTGGCGCGCACACCGGGGGTGCTGTCGCCCACGAGGGCCGAGGGGGAGCGAGTGGGGCGTGCCGGGGTGGCCGCCGCCCGTGAGCAGGGCGCCGGTGTGGCAGGCCAGGGTGAGTAGCCCGAGGAGCAGGGCCGCCAGTGGGGCGGCGAGGGGACGAAGGGCGGGGAGATGCAAGGTGTGTGGGGACTTGGGAGGCGCGCCGACGGGCGGCGGGGCTTCGAAGTTACTATATATATAATGTGTGCGCCGCGGTGCCGACGGGGGGCGTCGGTGTTTCGGCGTGCCGACTGCGGGGCGGAGGGCTTTTTGCGGAAGAACCTGCGGACGACGTGCGCCTTTCGGCAGGCCGGCTGCGGAGCGGGGGACTTTTCGCAGAAGAACCTACGGACGACGGACGCCTTTCGGCGTGCCGACTGCGGGGCGGGGGCTTTCGCGGAAGAACCTACGGACGACGTGCGCCTTTCGGCATGCCGACTGCGGGGTGCAGGGCTTTTCGCGGAAGTGCCTGCGGTCGACGTGCGCTTTTCGGCGGGGCGACTGCGGGGTGCAGGGCTTTTCGCGGAAGTGCTTGCGGTCGACGGGGGCGGTTCACTCCATCTCTGCGCGCCAGCGGCGGAAGGTGCGGAGCCCCACCGTGCCGAAACGGGCCACGCGTGCCTCCACTTCCGAGGGCGTGAGGAAACGCAGCGGGTGGCTCTTCGAATGGAACAGGTCGGCGTAGCAAATGATGCGCTCTTCCGGCGTTTCGGGCAGGAGATCCACCGCAGGGAGGGGGAGTTCAAGCCGACGGATGTCGGCCGCCGTGAGCCCCGTGCCGGTGTGTCGCTCACAGATGCGGGCCAGCGCCTCGTGGCCCTCCGCGCGCAACAGTTGGGCGCCGAGCGGGCCGTGCATCAAGTAGGGCGCCGTGCCGTGGCAGTGGATGGAGGGGGCGGAAGTGAGGTAGATGCCGATGTCGTGGAGCATGGCGCCGGCTTCCACCAGGGCGAGATCGGCCCCGAGTTCGGGGTGGCGGCGCGCGATGTCGAGGGCGCGACGGCACACCTGCCCACTGTGGAGCAGCAGGAGCCGTCGCAGCGACGAATCGGTGGGATAGTGGCGGGCGATGAGGGCGCGGTAGTTCACGGGCGGGGGGCGTTTTTGGGTGCGAGGCGCGGCGCATCGGGACGTGGCGCGGTGGGTTTCGGGGTCGAGCGCGGCGTGGCGTCGGGCCGACCGGGGGCGGTGCGCGGGTCGCCGTCGGGCGTGGCGTCGCCGTCGTGCGCATTGTCATTGTCGTTGCGCGGGTCGGCGCCCACAGCCTGCTTGCGCCCGTCGGCAAAGCCCGCGGCATAGCCTCGGCGGTAGGCCGCGGCGTAGCTTTGGCGCGCGTCGGGGGTGGGATATTGCGACGACTCGTCGTAGGTGGCGCGCTCGTCGTTGTTCATCCCGTCGGTGTTGCCGCTCAGGTAGCCGTCGTCGTAGCCCGCTTCGGCGGGGTCGCGATCGGGCGCCGGGCTGACGTCTTCGGCGGGCGTGGATTCGGCCGGCGCTTCGGCGGGCGAGGCGGGGGCGTTGTCGAGGGTGTCGGGCACCGCCATGTGGCGCGTGCTGTCCCGACCGGCGAGCCCTTCGGGGGTGAGGGGCACATCGGTCGAGCGCTTGAGGAAGAAGATGAGGCCGCCGGCCACGGCGAGCAGCAACACGAAGAGCAGGCTGCGCAGCAGGGTTTGGCGACGGGATTCGGAGGACATAGTCGAGTGGATGTGTTGAGGGGAGGGGAGACGGGGCGCAGGCACCGGCCGCCGCAAGGGCAGCGCGGGCCGAGGCCACCGCGGTTATCGTTTGCGACCCGCGTCGATGCGCAGGAAGATGAAGAGCAGCAGGGTGAAGCCCCACAGCGACGAACCGCCGTAGGAGAAGAACGGCAGCGGGATGCCGATGACCGGCGCGATGCCCAGCACCATGCCGATGTTGATGAACACGTGGAAGAGCAAGATCGACAGCACCGAGTAGCCAAACACCCGCCCGAAGGTCGACGTCTGCCGTTCGGCCAGCGCGATGAGCCGCCAGATCAGCAGCAAGAAGAGCACCAGCACGCCCGCGGCGCCCAGAAAGCCCTCTTCTTCGCCCACGGTGCAGAAGATGAAGTCCGTGTCTTGCTCCGGCACATAGTCGAGTTTCGTCTGCGTGCCGTTCATGAATCCCTTGCCCAACAGGCCACCCGAACCGATCGCGATCTTCGATTGCGTCACGTTGTACGAGGCGTCGCGGTCTTCCTCCACGCCCAGCAGCACACGGATGCGCGTGCGCTGATAGTCCTTCATGGCGTTGTTGAGCACATAGTCCGAGGTGTAGAGGAAACCCACGCTCGAGATGGCAAAAAGGCTGATGAGCAGGTAGGTGTTGGCGCGGCGCCCGATCCACTGCATGCCCAGATAGCCGATCATCACGATGCAACCGCCCAGTTGCGCCCAGCTGATGTCGAAGGGGTGCACGAAGGCCGAGACGCCGTAGGCCACCACGTGCAGCGCGGTGCCCCAGAAGAGCAGGCGGTGGGCGTGTTCCGGTTCGCGCGGCACGTACACCCGCAGCAGGCCCGCCGTGAAGAGCCACACCAAGGCCAGCACCACCGATTCGCCCACGCTGGCCGTCGTGCCCGGCAGCGGCGTTTCGCCCTGACCGATGCCCACCACGAAATAGACCACCGCCGCGGCACCGCAAAACAAGATGCTGCCGGGCATGCCCTCGCGGTAGAACATGAGGAAGAAGGCGAAGTAGACCAAGGCCGAACCCGTTTCTTTCTGCAGCACGATCAGCACGAAGGGCAACAGCACCACGCCCGCGGCGCGAAGAAAGTTGCTCCGGCGGTTGAGTGTGAACCCGTATTGACCAATCACCTTAGACACCATGAGCGCCGTGGCGCACTTGGCAAACTCGGCCGGCTGCAACGAAACGGGGCCCAGCGAGATCCAAGAGCGCGAACCCTTGATGTCGTGGGCGATGAACGGCGTGACGAGCAGCAGCACCATCATCGACCAGTAGAACAGGTCGGCCAGCATGTCGAAATAGCGGTCGTCGAACATCAAGATCATACCTCCCAGCCCCAAAGCGCAACCGATCCACACCAACTGTTTGCCGGCGCGGGTGTCGAAGGAGAGAAGGCTTTGCAGGTCGAAGGTGTGGCTCGCGCCGCACACGCTGAACCAGCCGAAGGTGAGGAGCGCCAGGAAGATGAGGAGCACCCAACCGTCGGCGCGAAAGGCGGGATTGAGCTGATTATCGCGCATGGCTGCCGTAATTGATGTGACGAAGGCGGAAAGACTCGGCCCGAGCGCGAGAGCCCGCCGAGAGTTTGCCGTTGAGATACTGTTCCATGATGAGCGAACCGATGGGCACGGCGAAGTCGGCGCCGAAACCGCCGTTCTCCACGTACACGCACACGGCGATCCGCGGTTTGTTCATCGGCGCGAAGCCCATGAAGGCCGAGTGGTCGTGGCCGCGGTTTTGCGCCGTGCCCGTTTGCCGCACACCTCCCCGCCGGGGAAGTCGGCCCCGCGGCACGTGCCGGCCAGCACCGAGCGGCGCATGCCCGCCACCGCATAGTCATACCAACGCCGCGCCACCAGCGTGCGGTGCGGCCGCGTGTAGGTCGTGTCGAGCCGTTCGCCCTGAATGCGTCGCGCCACATGCGGCACGAAGTAGTGGCCGCGATTGGCCACCGTGGCCGCCAGGTTGGCAATTTGCAGCGGAGTGGCCGTCACCTCGCCCTGTCCGATGCCGATCGAGATCACCGTCAGCGCGTTCCACGACCGTTTGTAGGCCTTGTCATAGTAGGCCGCGTTCGGAATCATCCCGCGGCGCTCGCCCGGCAGGTCGATGCCCAGTTTGTAGCCGAAGCCCATGTGCACCACCTGGTCTTTCCACCGCGTCATCGCCGCCTGCACCGAACCGTACTTCCCGCGATTGCTCAGCAGGCGCAGCAGGTTCCAGCAGAAATAGGAGTTGCACGACGTGCCGATGGCCGGCACCAGATTGATCGGCGAGGCGTGGCCGTGGCAGCCCACGTGCAGCCCCTTGTAGTTGAAGCCGTGGGCGCAGGGGAAGGCCACACTCGGCGTGATCGACCCCTCTTGCAGTCCAGCAGGGCTTGCGAGATCTTGAACGTCGAGCCCGGCGGGTAGGTGCCGGCGATGGCGCGGTTGAGCAGTGGGCGCCGCTCGTCGCGCATCATGGCCGTCATGGCCTTACCGCGGTCGCGACCCACCATGTCGCGCGGGTCGTAGGTCGGCGCCGAGGCCATCGCGAGGATTTCGCCCGTCGAGGGTTCGATGGCCACGATGGCGCCGTATTTTCCCTCCAGCAGGCGCTCGGCCAACTCCTGCGTGCCGTAGTCGATGCCCAGCGTGAGGTTGCGACCCGGCTGGGCCTGCGTGTCATACTTCCCGTCCATGTAGTGACCCTTGGTGCGTCCGTGCACGTCGCGCAGCAGAATCCGCATGCCCTTCTCGCCGCGCAGCACTTTCTCGTAGCTCCGCTCCACACCGAGCTTACCGATGTAGTCGCCGCTCTTATAATAGGCGTCAGAGTCCACGTCGGCCTGGTTCACCTCCGCCACGTCGCCCAGTAGGTGGGCCGCGATGCCCGAGGCGTAGCGACGCACCGACCGCTTCTCGGCCGAGAAACCGTTGAAGCGAAACAGCTTTTCGCGAAACTTCGAGAACTCGTCGGCAGGTATCTGGCTCATAAACAGCTGAGGCGTGTTGCGAGAGTAGCCCGGATTCTTCTTCGGATCTTTGATTTCCGCCATCCGTTGCATGTACTCCTCCCGCGTGATGCCCATCGTGCGGCAGAAATCGGCCGTGTCGATGCCGTGTTGGTCTTGCATCGTCACCAGGATGTTGTACGACGGTTCGTTGTACACGAGCAACTTCCCGTGACGGTCCGTGATCAGCCCGCGCGAGGGGTACAAGATCTCCTTGCGAAAGGCGTTCGAGTCGGCGCTCTTGCGGTAGTCGTCGCTCATGAGTTGGAGCGCCAACAGCCGAAGCACAAAGACAACAACGACCGACAGCGCAATGCCGCCGATCACAAACTTGCGCTTCTCAAAACTATAATCTTGGGGCACGGGCGATGGGGGGAATGAAGGGGGTGAATGGATGCGGACACCGCCGCACAGTCGGGATTCCGGGGACTGCGCGGCGGAGGTCGTGGGGGAACGGCCGCCGAGCGGCGGACGGGGCAGCGCCACGGAGACGATGCCTGAAGGGGGGCGGGCAGAGCGGCGAGAACGGGCAGAACCTGAAGATGAAAAAAAAGGCCCGTTGGAGTCTCGCCGCCGTGGAGCGGAAAGGAATGAGGAGCAAACCGCCCCGATGCCCGCTGGGCGATGGCCGACCGCGCGGAGCGGAGGGCGATGGGTGCGGCGACAGGAAACAGAGATGGACTTAACAGAAATTTATATGAAGAGATTTGCCTCCTGTACGTCGCATGTGGGGGAAGAATGAGGGAGCGGGCGTGCCGCGTTGGCGGGGCGAAACCCGCCGCGGGCGTCTGCGTGCCGAAATGCACCGCCTGCAGAGTGGAAATCGCGGTCGGTCGGCGGAAGGCGCCGCATCGATCGAGGCGACACGCCATTATAATAAGCCGAGCGCCACGCTGTGAATAGGCCGCGGGCGTCTGCGTGCCGAAATGCACCGCCTGCTGCGTGGAAATCGCGGTCGGCCGCCGAAGGATGCCGCAATGATCGAGACGACACGCCATTATAATAAGACGAACGCCCCGCTGTGAATAGGCCGCGGGCGTCTGCGTGCCGAAGGGCGCCGCCTGCTGAGTGGACATCGCGTTCGGCTGCCGCGGAGTGCCGCAACGATCGAGCAAAGTGCGCCATCGCGCTATGGGAAGCGCGGTCGGTAGGCCGAGCGGCCGTCGCTGTGGGGAAGCGACGACGTGAGCGCGATGCGGAACTACAGATACAGGCACCGCGACTCACCGTACGTCGCTAGGAGAAGTGGGGAACGAACATCCCGGGCCGGACGACCGTGGGCGGTCGGCGGCGAACTTCCCGGAGCGCGGTGGCGCGGAAGGCCTGTGTGCGCGATGCGACCGGCCGTGCAAGGGCAGCGGCGGCACAAACGCGCGCGTGTCGGTTTTTTTCATCCACATCCACCCTTGGTTGCGGCGCGCAGGGCGCCGGCGGGGCGGAAAGGCGGACCGATCAGTTCAGCGTCCGGTTATTTTAGTTCGTTGTGTTGGTCATGGGGTCGGCGCGCGGGGCGTCGGCGCCGTGGGGCGGCACGCGCGCGGCGGGGCGAGGAGCACAGGCCGTGCGGGGCAGCGAGGGGGCGTGCGCAGGGGTGTGAAACCTATATTGCGCAGCATGGGTAATGATTCGCGCGACGGGGCAAACCGTTTGCGCAGCGGGGGCTACGATTCGCGCGGCGGAGCGACCTTTCGCGCAGCCGTGGGCGTCAGCCCTCAGCGAGCGGCCGTTTCGGCCGAGGAGAAAGCCACGCGCACCCGTTCGAACGTGGCCACAAAGGCCAGGGTGAGCACGAAGCTACCGCCGATGTTGAGCAGCAGCGCCACCACGCGGAAGAAGGTGAAGCTCTCCAGCAGGTGGAAGCCCGCCACCGTCACAAAAGAGAGCGTGGCGGCAAATTTCAAGAACCCCGACCACGTCATCGTGCGCGCACCCGGCAGGAAATCCTCCTCCAGTTTGTCGTCGGGAGCGAAAAATTGCAGCACACCGGGCGTGCACAGCCCCGTGAGCGTGAGGGAACCCGCCGCCACGCCGGGCGTGGTGCTCACCGCGTCGATGCAAAGCCCCGTCACGAAGCCCACCACCACATACAACCACCGCGGGGTGCCGTGGCGAAGGATGAGGAGCACGAAGACATAGGGCATCGGCGTGGCGTAGCCCCACAGGTGAATGTGGTTGAACACCAGTGCTTGGGCGATGACCAGCACGATGAACCAAAGGCTGCGCGCCAGGGAGGAGTGGAACATGCGATGAGGGGGTGAGAGTCGGGTCGTAGGGGGGAGAAGCGGGCGAAGCGTCAGAGCGCTCGTCCCGAGGGGAGCGTGCCGAGCGGGGCAGAGGGGCGGCGCCGCGGGGGCTGCGGCCGGAAGCGCCCGTGGGGGCGAGGCCGCTGCGGGCGCAGCGTGCGGGAGCGCGGAGCTCGGCAGTGCGAGGCGGGGTGCCCGAATGTAAGGTTCTGGGGCGGCGCGCACACTCCGCGGAGGGAGGGGCGCAGCAAGGCACGAACCGGTCGCCTGCGGGGAGGCGGGGCGCCGCCGCGGGGCGGAGCGAAAGGGTGGCGAACGAGGTCGCGAGTGGCCGCAACGGATGTGGTCGGTTCCCCGACCTAAAAGCCTTGTCCGTGAGATTCCGATGCAGTGCCTCGCACAAGGGCGGCTACCGGCGGGATACCAACTCCGCCGAGCCCCGTCGCCCTCGTTCGCCGAGATAACCTTCAGTGTGTCGGCGTTCCTCTCTTAAAAAGATAAGGAAGGACACAACGCGAATTTCGGCAAAAGAAGCGAGACCACCAAATTTTTCGACCGAAAAATGCGTACGTCTTCTTTATAGTGCGCGCGTCGCGTGCGTGCGATGAGCCCAAGCCCGGCGCCAACGCCGCAGGCGCATCCGCACGCGGCACACCGTTTGGCGCACCGCCGTGGGCGAAGCCCCCACCGCCAGCCCGATTTCCTCTGCCGTCCATCCGTCGGCCGTCAGCAGCACGAGGGCGCGGTCGCGCAGCGGCTGGGCGGCGAGAGCCTCCGCGGCGTCGGCACGCAGCACCGTCCGGTAGGCGAAGGCCGAATGCGCCTGTTGCGCCCGTGCCCGCATGGCGTTCCACAGTCGGCCGCCGCGCGTGCGGTGGAAACCCCGCCGCGGCTGTTCGCGGTGCCAGCATTCCAGGCAGTTGTCCACTGCGCAGCACGCCCACTCGCCCGCCGCCGTGGGCGCACCCCCGGTTGCTGTCGCGGCCTCCGCGCCCGCAGGCGGTGCATCGGAATCCGCGGTTGAGGTAGGCGCTGGCTCGTCGGTGGCATTGCCCATCGCTGCCTGCGCAGCCCGTGTCGCCGCGGCGTCGCGTGTGCTCACGCCCGCCGAGCCCCCCGTTCGCTCACGCCCTGCGCCCAACGTCTCCTCCCATCGCGAGGGCGCCGCCTGCCCCTGCGCACCCGCCGTCGCGGGGTCCGCCCCGACCGCCCACAAGTCCCCGTCGGGATCGGCCGGGTCGAAGAGTTCGTCGCTATCGGCCGAGGCCGGGGTGAGATGCGTCTCGCGGTGGCGCAACGCCCTATGGTTGAGCGTAGAAAGCAGGCGCAGCGTCACCCCCGCCAACCACGGCCGCGGATTGAAATCCCCCACCGTGCGCAGCACCTCCTCCGCCGTCACCGGGAGCGGCGCCCGGGTTCGTTCCGACCCCTCGAGCGCGGCGTCCGCATACGGCTGCCGTTCGTCGGCGGCCGCCGCACTCGCCTCGTCCGCAGCCGCTGTTTCGTCGCCCCCGCGCAGCGATTCCTTGTCGTCGGCGTCCGTCATGGCGTCGAAGGCCATCACCGCAGCGTCGATCGTGCGCAAGGCCTCGTCGGCGCTGGGCTGCGTTTCGTTCACTTCGCGCAAGGACTCGTCGTCGACGTCCGTCATGGCGTCGAAGGGCACCGCCGCAGTGTCGATCGCGCGCAAAGCCTCGTCGTCGGTGGGCGGCGTTTCGTTCACTTCGCGCAAAGTCTCGTCGGAGGCTGGCCGCGTTTCGTCGCCCCCGCACTGCGATTCGTCGATCTCCGCCGCCGAAGCATATAAATGAGGTGCGTGTTCGTCTAAATAAATCTCCGATTCGTCGACCGCAGCGCGTGTTTCGTCGAAATTGCGGGCGACCGGTGTCGTGGACTGCGCGGTGTCGTTCGCCGTCGCGGCGCGTTGTTTCGCCGTGTCGCGGCGGGCGGTCAGGCAAAGGGCGAAATGCGCCAGATCGTCGAGGTGTTCGAGCAGGTGCAGCACCGCCGTTTGGTAGTCGTCGGCGCGTTCGCCGGCGAAGTACGTGTGCCGCCTCACGAGCCCGCGCACCATCGGCAGATGCGGGGCGAGCCACTGCGTGAAGAGCGCCGTGCGGTCGTCGGCCGAGCGCAGCACCACGCCCGCCGCCACCGCTGCCGCCCGCCGTTCGGCCGAGAGGGCACCCGCTGCCGCCGAAGGTTTTTTCGCCGCTGCGCCGTCGATGGCGGATGCCCGGGCGGAAGTAGCGAAAGGCTCGTTGCCCGAGGTCGACCTGACCGCGGGAGCAACGTTGGCCGCCGCAGGTTTTTCCCTTGTCGCACAGGGGGGTGCAAAAGGTCGGGCGGAAGTAGCGAAAGGCTCGTTGCCCGAGGTCGTCCTGGCCGCGGGCGCAACGTCGGCCGCCGCAGGTTTTTTCGCCGCTGCGCCGTCGATTGCGGAAGATCGGGCGGGAGCAGAGGAAGGCCCGTCGCCCGAGGTCGTCCTGGCCGCGGGAGCAATGTGGGGCGCGGCAGGCGTCGGGGGTTGCACAGCGGCGCCGGTGGAAGCGTTCGCCGAAGCTGCGGAGACCCGGGCAGTATCGGCCGCCACCACGGAGCCATGCATTGCCGCCGCGGGGGAGTGATTTACCGCCGTGGGGGCATTCGTCGAATCGGCGCGCCATTTCGCCGAAGCCGTGGCACATTTCGCCGTCGCGGCGCAGGCCGCGGTGCCCCCTCCCGCGGTGGGGAGCGAAGGGCGGCACAGGGTTTCGCTCCCGCGCGACGCAGCGGCCGACCGAAGGGAACGAGGGGAAGATTTGACGCGAACCGACGTGCGATTCGCCGTAGAACAATTGGATTTCATGGAGTAGTCTTTTTTTTCAGTGTGAATGAACTCGGCAGCGGCCGCACCGTCTCGGGTGCGACCCCGCCGAAGGGGTGTTTTTCCGGCTGTCCGTCGGTCGGGAGCGGCCCGCCGTTCGTCAGCACGTGGGGCGAACACGAACCCCCGCGGGGCAAATCCTTTCGCTCGTGCGCCGTGTCGGGAGGCCTTCGCCGAGGAGGGCGTTCCTGCGCGGGGCAAATCCTTTCGCCCGTGCGCCGTGTCGGGAAGCCTTTGCCGAGGGAGCGTTTCTGCGTGGGGCAAATCTTTTCGCTCGTGCGCCGTGTCGGGAGGCCTTTGCCGTGGGGCGTGTTCCTGCGCGGGGCAAATCTTTTCGCTCGTGCGCCGTGTCGGGAGGCCTTTGCCGAGGAGAGCCTTCTTGCGTGGGAGCAAATCCTTTCGCTCGTGCGCCGTGTCGGGAGGCCTTCGCCGAGGAGAGCGTTCTCGCGCGGGGGCAAATTCTTTTGCTCGTGCGCGCCATCGGAAGCCCACCCCGCGGTGCGCGTCGACCTGCGGGCGGGACGGGTTCAGCGTGCGGCCTCGGCGGGCGAAGCGGCCCCCGTGTCGGTCTCCCAAAAGCGCTCCTCCAGCAGCCGCAGCGCCTCTGCCTCGTCGCCACCCGCCAAGACGCGGGCACGGGCGTGGAGCACCTCATACTGCGCGTGCGTGCAGCACCGCGCGGCGCGGGCGTCGAGTTCCTCGGCCAGCGCACGGACTTCCGCACGGCGCTCGTGTTGCGACAGTTCCTCGCGGCGCTCCTTCATGTAGAGCGGGAGGTTCGACACCATCGCGTCGGCCGACAGCGAACCGTAGGCCACCTTGCCGTAACGGCCCCCGCGCAACCGACAAAGGTAGACCATCACCTCGCCCACATTGAGTTCGGCATACGACGCCCCGATGGCTTCCGCCGCGCCCCGCAGTTGGTGGCTCGTCAGACCGTCGGCCGTGCCCCAGAGTTGCGCCGCATAGTTGAGTTGCAAGCACAACCACGTCACCACTGTCTCCGACCCCAGTTGGTCGCGCAGCCGCCGCAGCGTGGGGCGCGGGGAGGAGTAGCACCACTCGGGGTGCTCGCCGAACGACACCTGCCGCTCGGGCGAATAGTGTTCGAGTAGGCGGGCCCGCCAGTGGGGGCGTTCGGCCTCGGGGGTGTCAGAATGCGACGCAACAGTGGGCCAGGTGGCGAAGGGCACCACAGCAAGCTTCGCGCTCGGCCCGCACGGCGCGTCGGTGGGCGGCTGTGTCGAGGAGGCGCTGCCCGGCGTCGGGGTCGTAGGCGGGGTCTGGGCACTCGTCGGCGGTGTGTTCGGGGGCAAGATCGTGCCGTTTGCGCCCGCAGTCGGCGTGTTCTCCTGCGTCGGCGAGGGGGCTGACGGCGTTTGTGGTGTGTTCGGGGGCGTTGCGGTCGGTTTGGTGTCCGCAGGCGGGGTTGACGTCGATGAAATCGGCGTTTTTGGAGTGTTGGGCACCGTGTTCGGGCTCGTCGGCGGGTGTGCTGACGGCGTTTGCTGGGTGTTCTCCTGCGTCGGCGGTGTGTTCGGACTCGTTGCGCTCGATTTTGTGCCCGCGGACGGGGTCGACGTCGATGAAATCGGCGTTTTTGGCGCGTCGGGCGTCGTGTTCGGGCTCGTCGGCGAGGGGTCTGACGGCGTTTGCGGAGCGTTCGGCGGCGTTTGCGGCGTTTGTGCATTTGCGGTCGGGGTGTTCGGGTCGGCATCGGCTGTGTTCGGTGCGGCAGCGGGCGAGACGGGGGCGAAGAGGTCGGCTTCCGACGGTGCAGGCGGGGCGGATGTCGACGAAGCGACCGAGGAAGGGGCGGCAGAACGGAGGTTGGACTGACTGAACACGGAATGTGCGGCCGAACCCGCCAAACGACGGCGGGTGGAGGCGAAGGAGGGGGTGCGGTTCATGGAAAGAGGGATTGAGGTAAGGGTGTTTTTCGGTGAAGGTGCGCAGGGAGCGGCACTCGTCGGCGGGGAAAATCGGTGGATCGGCCGCGAGGGCGGTGCCTACGGCGGCGGGTGGGTGCCTATCGGCGGAGAAGTTGGATGGTTTGGCGGTGAAGTTATTTTCTGCGTCGGCAAAATCGTTTCCTGTGTCGTTGCCGGCGTGCCGAATGGCGTTGCTGTCGTGTTCGTCGTCCGTCGGTGGGTCGGGCCCGCGGGGCGAACGAACGCCCCACCGCCCCTTGTCGGCCGAAAACGCCCGTGCGTCAATGTCTTTCGCGGTGTCTGGGATCGAAAACGCTGGTGCGTCAATGCCTTTCGCGGCGTCGGTCGTGGAATCGTGGCGATAGAGCGCGCCTTCCTCGGTGTCGGCAGGGGAAAGGGCTTGTGCATCAATACCTTTTGCGGCGTCGGGGCTCGAAAACGCTTGTGTTCCAATCTCTTCCTCGTCCTCGTCGGTCGAATCGTCGCAAGCGCGAACGGATTTTTTGGCGGCGGCAGGAGAAAGAACTTGTGTTTCAATTTCTTCCTCGTCCTCGTCGGTCGAATTGTCGCAAGCGCGAACGGATTCTTCGGCGTCGGCAGGGGAAAGGGCTTGTGTTTCAATGCCTTTCGCGGCGTCTGCGGTCGAATTGTTGCAAGTGCGAACGGATTCTTCGGCGTCGGCAGGGGAAAGGGCTTGTGCATCAATACCTTTTGCGGCGTCGGGGCTCGAAAACGCTTGTGTTCCAATCTCTTCCTCGTCCTCGTCGGTCGAATCGTCGCAAGCGCGAACGGATTTTTTGGCGTCGGTAGGAGAAAGAACTTGTGTCTCAATGCCTTCCGCGGCGTCGGTGGTCGAAAATGCTTGTGCGTCAATTTCTTCCTCGTCGTCCATCGTCCAATCGTCGCAAGAGCGAATATATTCTTCGGCGTCGGCAGGGGAAAGGGCTTGTGCGTCAATGTCTTTCGCGGCGTCGTCGGTCGAATCGTCGCAAGAGCGAACGGATGCTTCGGCGTCGGGGGTCGAAAACGCTTGTGCGTCAATACCTTTCCCGTCCTCGTCGGTCGAATTGTCGCAAGCGCGAACGGATGCTTCGGCGTTGGCAGGGGAAAGGGCTTGTGTTTCAATCTCTTCCCCGTCCTCATCGGTCGAATCGTCGCAAGCGCGAACGGATTCTTCGGTGTCGGCAGGGGAAAGGACTTGTGTTTCAATGCCTTCCTCGTCCTCGTCGGTCGAATCGTCGCAAGCGCGAACGGATTCTCCGGCGTCGGCAGGGGAAAGGGCTTGTGCGTCAATGCCTTCCTCGGCGTCGGTGGTCGAAAACGCTTGTGTTTCAATGTCATTCGCGTTGTCTGTCGTGGAATCGTAGCCATTGCGTGTGCCTTCCTCGGCGTCGGTGGTCGAAAACGCTTGTGTTCCAATCTCTTCCCCGTCCTCGTCGGTCGAATTGTCGCAAGAGCGGACGGATACCTCGTCGTCGGTGGTCGAAAACGCTTGTGTGTCAATGATTTCTTCGTCCTCGTCGGTCGAATCGTGGCAAGTGCGAACGGATTCTTCGGCGTGGGCAGGGGAAAGGACTTGTGTTTCAAAGCCTTTCGCGGCGTCGGTCGTGGAATCGTGGCCATTGAGCGCGTCTTCCTCGGCGTCGGGGCTCGAAAACGCTTGTGTTTCAATGTCTTCCTCGTCCTCGTCGGTCGAATTGTCGCAAGAGCTGACGGATACCTCGTCGTCGGGGGTCGAAAGCGCTTGTGCGTCAATACCTTCCTCGTCCTCGTCGGTCGAATCGTGGCAAGAGCGAACGGATTCCTCGGCGTCGGCAGGAGAAAGGGCTTGTGCGTCAATACCTTCCTCGTTCTCGTCGGTCGAAAATGCTTGTGTGTCAATGATTTCCTCGGCGTCGGCGGTCGAATCGTGGACAACGCGGGGCATGGCCTCGGCCTCGGCGACGGCAAGGGTTTGCTGTGCAATGACCTGCGCCGCTTCGGCGGGCGAGAGAACGTGGGCGGGGCGCACCGAGTTGCGGGCGACCCAATCGGGGGTGGACGCGCTTGTGGGAACATCGGCCGCGGCGGCGGGAACGTCGGGTGCGGCGGAGGAGAGGTCGGGGCTGGTCGATGCGGAGGCGGGGGCAGCGGCGGGCGCGTCGGCAAAGAGGTGGAGCACCATGCCTTTGAGGTCGGAGAGGCGCGACTGCTGCAAGGGCGTGGGGGCGGGCAGCGAGAGCGAACCCACGTGGGGTGCGCCCGTGCCGACGGGATTCGCGGGAACAGCGGCGGGGGAGATGCCCATGCCGGCGGGATACGTGCCGGGGCTTGTGGACGAAGTGGGGCCGGCGGCGGGATACGTGCTCGTGCCGACGGGGTGCGCAGTGGTGCTGCCCGCGGCGGGAACGACGACGGCGGATGGGCCACCCACGCCGACGGACACGGGGCTCGAGGCGGGGCGATGGTCGAGGAGGTGACGGGCCACGCGGAGGGGGTAGTCCAACCAATAGCGCGCCGTGGTCTGCCACGAAACCACGGGCCGACCGTTGTGGCGGCGCCAATGGCGTTCGGTGTAGTAGGCCACGAACCATTCGGCGTCGAACTCGGGGTGGTGCAGCGTTTCGGCGAAGCGGCGCACCTCGTTGGCCGTGGGGGGCACGAACGGCTCGACCGCTCTCTCCTCGCCACGGCCTGCTTCGTCGCCTTTCTCGCTCGCGGTCAAGGCATTAGGCTGCGCATCGGTTGTGCTCGTGGGGGGAGTTCGCCGTGTCGGTCTGCGAATTAGGCATGCTCGTCCTCCCGTTCTCTGGGTTGGCCTGCGAATTAGGCATGCTCGTGTCGGCCTTTGCCGTGTCGGGACTCGGGTGGGCAGATTCTTCGCTCGTGGTCAAGGTGTTAGGCTGCGAATGATTCGTGCTCATTTGCCCTTTCTCCGCGCTCGATGCCCCGTTCGGCACGCTCGATGTCCCGTTCGGCTTTTTTCCGCTCGGGTGGGTGTCGCGTTCATTCGGGTTCTCCGTGCTCGTGTCGGCCTTTGCCGCGTCGGGGTTCGGGTGAGCAGTTTTTTCGCTCGCAGTCAAGGAATTAGGCTGTGAATGATTCGTGCTCATTTGCCCTTTCTCCGCGCTCGTCTGCCCGTTCGGCCCGCTCGATTCCCCGTTCTGCATTTTTCCGCTCGGGTGGGTGTCGCGTTCGTTCGGGTTTGCCGTGCTCGTCGTCCCGTTTGTCGTGTCGGGACTCGTGTCGAGCGTTTTTTTGCTCGCGGTCAAGGGATTAGGCTGTGAATGATTCGTGCTCGTTTCCTTATTCTCTGCGCTCGATTTCCCGTTCGGCACGCTCGATTTCCCGTTCTGCATTTTTCCGCTCGGGAGGGTGTCGCGTTCGTTCGGGTTCGCCGTGCTCGTCGTCCCGTTTGCCGCGTCGGGGTTCGGTTGGGCGGTTTTTTCGCTCGCAGTCAAGGGGTTAGGCTGCGAATGATTCGTGCTCATTTCCTTATTTTCCGTGCTCGTCCTCCCGTTCGGCACGCTCGATTCCCCGTTCGGTATTTTTCCGCTCGGGTGGGTGTCGTGTTCGTTCGGGTTCTCCGCGTCGGGGTTCGGGTGGGTCGTTTTTTCGCTCGCGGTCAGGGGATTAGGCTGCGAATGATTTGTGCTCATTTCCTTATTCTCCGTGCTCGTCTGCCCGTTCGGCACGCTCGTGTCGGCCTTTGCCGTGTCGGTTTGCGGGTGAGCCGATTTTCCATTCGCAGTCAAGGTATTAAACTGAGAATTAGGCACGTTCGTCGTCCCGTGCGGGGCGGAAGGACTCGGGTGCGGGTCGAGGGGGTTGTGCGGGTGCGCCGAGGACGGTGGGGGCAGCGACACACGGGGGCGCATCGTGCTCGGCCGCGGCGGACGGAACGGAATGGGGGTTGCCCACGAGCGGCTCCTCATCCCCCTCGGCAGACGCATCGCCCCCCTCCTGCGCACCGACGACGGCCGCGGCGGGGTGGCTCGCGCGGGTCCCTTTTCCACTTTGGGGAAAGGGGACTATAGGGGTATGGGGTTTTTTATTCTGTTCTTTTCTATTCTTTTCTCTTCTGGGGGAGTGCGCATCGGCGAACACGGTCGGGACGTCGTCCTCCTCGGCAGCAGGGTGTTCGCCCTCGGCGGGTGCGGCGTCGGCGTCGGCAGCTTCGTGTTTCACTTCCGCGGGTTCGGCCTCGGCAGCGATCGAAGTGGGGGCAAAATGGCCCGTGGCGTTCTCCTCGTCGGCGAGTGGGGCGTCGAGTTCCGCGGGTTGGGTTTCGCCCTCGGCGGGTGTGATTTCATTTTCGCTCGACGTAGGCAGCTCCTCGGTGGGTTCGTGTTTCACTTCGGCGGGTGTGATTTCATTTTCGCTCGACGTAGGCAGTTCCTCGGCGGGTTCGCGTTCCTTCTCGGCGGGTTCGGCGTCGAGTTCCGCGGGTTCTTCTTCCTCGGCGGGGGGCAGGGCGTTGTCGGCTGCCAGGCGGCGCACGGCACGGCGGTAGGTTTCGCCCGATGAGCGCACCCGACGCTGCCGCACCGTGCGCGTCGTGCCGACGCCCGCCGCCGCGGCATCGTCCGACAGCATGCCCCGCACCGTGGTGAGCACCGGCGAGGTGAAAGTGCCCGACGAGCGGTCGATGTCGAAGAGACCGAATTCCTCCACCACGCGCCGCACCGCGGCGGCGTCCTCGTGGAGGTCGAAGGCCAGCATGTCGTAGTCGAGCGGCGCGCGGCAGTCGCGACAGTCGCGCAGATGCGAGAGCAGCATGACGTAGATGCCGATGCCCGAAGCGCCCATACGGCAGCGCAAACGGCCGCCGTTGCCGACGCGGAAGGCGCTCGAATCGAGCGAGAAATAGGGGGTGAAAAGGGGCATGAGAGGGTGAATGTTTTTCTTAATGTTTAAGGATTGAGGTGAACGACGCCTCGGCGGCGGCGAACACGCCCGGCGAACCTGCCGAGTTGCGGACTGCGGGGGATCGCTGCTGCAAATGTAGGCATCTTTGTCGAGACCGACAAGCAAAAACGCCGTTTTGTTCCGAATCTGCGGACGGGTGGGGGCGAATTGCTTTCTCTCGCGCCCGCGTGAGGCGATACGGCTGTTGCATAGCAGTCGCCGTCGTTCCAGACACGCCCGCCCGGCGAACCGACGAGCGGATGTGAAGGTGAAAACTCGCAACTTTTCGATGCTTTTCGGCTGTCCGTGGCTGAATTTGGGGCTTTCCGCGATTTGTTCCCAAGTTGTGACAACGACTTCCGCGATTTTTTTTGCTTCTTCCCGACCCTCGGAAACGCCTGATTTCGAATGATGAAACACTTTTTATGATGCCTCGGAGGGCCTCAGGGTGTCACAATCGCGTTTTTCGATTGTATTGGTAGGTGTGTCGGCACTGCTCCGCCGACCCCTCGTTTCGCGGCTTCGACCTGCGGATGGCGAACGCTCGTCTTGGGTGGTTTTCGCCGCTCGGGGTGGCCGCTCCGATTCGGGTGGCCGCTGGGCGGGTTGGTTCTTCCGCCTTCCGTTTCGGAGATGGCCGCCGAGCGGTTGGCCTTCGGGCTCACGGCTTCCGCTTTTCGGCACGCACCGCTTCGGGGTTGCCGCTGGGCGGGTTGGTTCTGCCGCCTCCCGCTTCGGGGTTGCCCTCGGCGAGTTGGCCTTCGGGCTCACGACTTCCGCTTTCGGCATGCACCGCTTCGGGGTTGCCCTCGGCGAGTTGGTTCTTCTGCCTTCCGTTTCGGAAATTGCCGCTCGGCGGGTTGGCCTTCGGGTTCACGGCTTCCGCTTTTCGGCACGCACCGCTTCGGGGTTGCTGCTCGGCGGGTTGGCCTTCGGGCTCACGACTTCCGCTTTTCGGCATGCGCCGATCCGCACCGCCGTGCCGCCGACGCGAGGACCGACGGAGCACACCGACACGACACTTGTTTCACTTCAAAACACTTATCTCAACATGTTAACCTACCACATCGTTCGCCGCAAGCACTTCAAAACCGGCAAACTCCTCTACTATCCCCAACTCGTCACCCCCGTGGCCGACGACCACATGCACATCATCGAGCGCATCGAGAAGAAGTGCACCCTGGCTTCGGCCGACGTGAAGGCCGTGGTCGACGCACTCGAGGTCGAGATCATCGACAGTCTCCGACAGGGACGCAGCGTGCGACTCGGCGACCTGGGCTCTTTCCGTCCCACCCTCCGCTGCTCGGCGGGCGTGGACTTGTCCGAACTGGCGGGCGTGGGGCAGATCAAGCGGGTGCACGTGGTGTTCCACCCCTCGTCGCGCATTCGCCGCGCCCTCTCCGTGAAGGATCATGCCGTGAGCTTCGTGCAGCGCGACAAAAAGAAGCACGGCGCCAACGCGCAACAGGGCGGTTCGCCCACGGGTGGCGCTACGCCGGGAGCACCCGCACCTTCGACGGGTTCCTCGGCCGCAGGCTCGGCTGTGACGCCTCCGGGCACGCCCGTGCCTGCGCCTCCCTCGACGGGAACACCCGCGCCTTCGACGGGTTCCTCGGCCGCGGGTTCGACTGTGCCTGCCGCGCCTTCGCCCACGACGTCGACCACCACGGGCACGCCCGCGCCTTCGACGGGTTCCTCGGCTGCGGGCTCGGCTGTGACGCCTCCGGGTACGCCTGTACCTGCACCTCCCTCGACGGGAACGCCCGCGGGTACACCTGTGCCTGCCGCGCCTTCGCCCACGACGTCGACCACCACGGGTACGCCCGCGCCTTCGACGGGAACGCCGGCCGCAGGGGGGAGCTTGATGCTCGCCCACGGTGCGACGCCGTGCCACCGCCCACTGAGGCGCACTGCCTTTCGTCTCGCTCCGCATCCCGCGGAGCGGGACTCGGCGGGGGCATTGCTTATATAATAGCCTGCGCTGTGCGCGTGCCGCTGCCTCGGTTGCAGTCGGGGTGGGGCACGATGTCATGAGATGCTGCGCCCGAAGGACTCGTTGAGCCCGATGGCGAAAGTGATTTCTCGACAGAAGGCGATAAACCAATGTAGAAGAATGAAATAAGTCGGTTTAATTGCATGCACAGCTAATATAGAATGCGTTCATTCGCCTTAATTTGATCGGAATATACTGCATCAACTCACTTATTTACTCCAATCACTACTCAATAAAACACACGATTACAAATGGATATGCCAGTTTATCGGCTGATTGATTTAGCCCGTCTGCTTTTTTTTTTTCCGTGCGCTGTTGCTCGAAGCGGAGCGCCGGCACGATGTTTCACCCTCAACTTCTGCTCATGACACACTACAAACTGCAAGAACACACCGCCGTCGCGCTGCTCGCCGCGGGCGTGGTGTTCGCCCTACTGGGACTCCTCTTTCCGCCCGTGGGTTCGATTCACGACAGCGTGCTGTGGATCTTCGCCCAATGCCTGATCTATGCGGGCAGCGTGCTCGGCGTGGCCGGTTATTTGCGTTCGACGCAAACGGCGAATTGATCGAGGCACCCACGCCTGGGGGAGATGCGCCCTCGGCTCGTCGGACTGCTCGTCCCTCTCGTGGGGCGGCCGACTTCTCTCGTGGGACTGCCGCCTTCTCTCGTGGGGCGGTGCCTTGCGCTGAGCGGCCTATGCCTTCGACTGCGGAGAATGTGGACGCTTCCATGCGAGCGGTGCCTTTCTCCGAACGGCCCGTGCCCTCGGCGCTCCTCGATCCGCTCTTCCCCGAACGGCCTATGCCTACGGCTGCAGGAGATGTGTCCTCGGCTGCGTGGGATGTGCACGCGGCGGTGCGCGATGTGTTGGCGCCTGCGGAGGATGTGTCCTCCCTCGAACGGGCTGCTCGTTCCTCTCGTCGGGCGGTGCGCTCGGCTAAGCGGTCGGTGCCTTCGGCTAAGCGGTCTGCGCCCTCATTGGAGGAGATCGTGCCCTCGGATCTCCTCGATTCGCCCTTCCCCGAACGGCCTATGCCTACGGCTGCAGGAGATGTGCACTCGGTTAAGCGGTCTGCGCCCCCATTGGAGGAGATCGTGTCCTTGGATCTCCTCGATTCGCCCTTCCCCAAGCGGGGGGTGCAGTCGCCCAAACGGTCGGTGCCTTCGAAGACGGGGACGCTGCACACGCGGACGGCCGATGGGGTTGTCGCGGGCGAGGCTCGCTATGCCGCCCTGGCGAAGCGCAGTGCGCAGACGGCCGACCGACTGTTGTGCCGCGTGAGCCGGCACCGCGCCAAGGGGGAGATAGTCCGATGCAAGCGGCGGGACGACGCACGATGCCTCGTCCCGCCGTCGGCGTGCGCCCCTCGGCTTCCTTCTACGCTCCCGCCGTGCCGCGCGGTTTGCGGTTGTGTGGCGGGGGCTTCGGGGGCATGCCTTGCTGTTTCCGACGGGCGCCGCAAGGGTAGGCCGATAGGGCTTTCGCGCTCCCGCCGTGCCGCGCGGTTTGCGGTTGTGCGGCGGGGGCTTCGGGGGGGTATGCCTTCTATAATTTGTGACGGGCGCCGCAAGGGGTGCTCGTATTTCATTCACTACGTCAATTTTTCCAGATGTCTACATTGATTCGTTTGCGCCGCACCGCCCACCTGCCCGGGGGCACGGAGGGGGTGCTGTTTTTCCCCGCCGAGAGCGGACAATCGCCCATGGCCACGCTCGAACCGCCCGCTTCGGGGGCGCATCCGGCCATTCCCGCGGGCGAATATCCGCTCCGGCTCGATGTGGTTTCGCCACGATTTGCCCGCTCGCCCCGCCGATGGTCGGCGGCCTGGGGGGCGCGATTGCCGCGCCTGATGCAGGTGCCGGGACGCGAGGGAATTTTGATTCACCCCGGCAATCGACCCGCCGATTCTTCGGGTTGTGTGCTAATTGGCCGCGCGGTGTCTCCCCTCCGCCTGGGGGAGAGTGTGGCGACGTTCCACCGCTTGATGCATGTGCTCCACCGTCTGCCGCCTCCGCTGCGGATTCGGGTGGAGGATTGAGGCTTTCCCGCGCCCCCGACCCGCCGATTCCTCGGGTTGTGGCGTCGCTCACGGGGCTTCCTCCGGTCGCCTTGGGTCCGCCTGGGGGAGAGTGTGGCGACGTTCCACCGCTTGATGCATGTGCTCCACCGTCTGCCGCCTCCGCTGCGCCTTCGGGTGGAGGACTGAGGCTTTCCCGTACCCCCGACCCGCCGACTCCTCGGGTTGCGGCGTCGCTCACGGGGCTTCCTCCGGTCGCCCTCGCGCTTGTTTCCCGTCACGCCGATGCAGATCGCATCGGCGTGCTTTTGTTGGGGGCGATAAGGGAATAAAATGCACGGTGAACTTGCGCGAACGCGTTGTTTTTCATATATTTGCAGTGTAAACCGTTTCGAACGTCGCCCGTCTGACACCCACTTCTTTTGCGTGCAGCGATCGATCGTTAAAACCTTTCTCTCCACTCGTTCGTATCGCCGTGAAATATCGGGTAAAAACGCTTCTCCTCTTATGAAAATTGAAAGCTTTTCCATTCAGAATTATAAGTGCATCAAAGACTTAGCCGTGGATTGTCGTGGTGCGGACGGCGAGATTAGGCAGTGGACAGTGTTGCTCGGCGAGAATAATACGGGCAAGACGAATGTGCTGCGGGCCTTGTCCTATTTGGTCGTTTCTAAATTGGATTTTAGAACGGAAATCGGAGAGGAAAGGGAGGTTATTGAAGAGTATACTATGTTCACAGCACGAGGTCATGAAGGTCCTTTTAGGAAAGGCGAACCAAAACAGTATGTAAAGTCAATTCTAAGTAACGGGGAACATTGGAATTCTGATTCAAGAATCAAATGCGCAAAGGGAACAGTTTCTTATCTTAATCTCTTTCCCTATGGCGTAAATCGCGTTCCGGCGCGAGCGGTACTTAGTGAGCGGGAGACTTTTCCTTGTTACACTTTGTTTTCGTCTGATGCTCGCTTGTTGGATCTTCAAGAATGGTTGTTGCAGTTGGATTATTCGCAGAAGAGCGGCAGTGAGAAGTCTCAAAAGCATCTTGACAAGATGCACGAATTGCTGAAAAGTGAATTGTTTCCTGAGATAAAGGGTTTTAAGTTCGGGCGTTATGAACTTGAAAACGACCAAGTTTCGGTGCGCTTCGAAACGATAGATGGCGATATGTGCTTCGACGAGTTGGGCTTCGGCTATCAAACCACCTTGACTTGGCTCACAGATTTCTGCAAGCGGATGTTTGAATTGTATCCCGACGCCGAAAACCCCTTGCACGAAGAGGCCGTTGTGTTGGTGGATGAGATCGATTTGCACTGCATCCCAAGTGGCAGCGCGATCTTGTGCCCACGCTTTCGAAGATCTTCCCCAATGTGCAGTTTATCGTCACGACCCACAGTCCGCATGTGCTGCAATCGATGGCAGATGTGAACCTCTATGTGCTGCGTCGCGACGAAACAAGCGGCGAAATTACGGTGGAGCGGTCGGACGTGACGGACTTCACAGGTTGGACGGTTGAGGAAATCTTGTCCGAAACCATGGAATTGAAGGACGGCGTGCGCTCGGTGGTGTACAACGAGAAGAAACGCGCTTTTGAAAACGCACTCAAAGCCAAAGACCGCCAAGCGGCCGAACGACTCTACGCGGAACTCGAACAGATGATGCGACCCGGCAACCCCATGCGCAGCATCTATAGAATTGAACTTGAGGAATTGGCCTAAAACCATGATACAGCTCACGCTCCCACCCGAACCGCCCGAACTCACGGCCAATCGGCAAAGGCTCACGGCCGCGTATGCCGAAAGTTGTCGCGCAGGAAAACCCAAAGCCGTGTGGAACACAACGTACATCCGCGAGGCACTGCTCGAAATGACCCACGGCAAATGCGCCTACGCGGAGGTGAAACTGAAGGGACACGGGGCTTATTGGGATGTGGAGCACTTCAAATGCAAAAACTCTACCCCGGAGAAGTGGTGGAGTGGGGCAATCTGCTGCCGGCGTGCGAGTTTTGCAACCGCAGTGCCAAGGGCGATCACGATGTCGTGGCCGAACCCATCGTCGACCCGATCCACGACCGTCCGAGCGACCACCTGTATGTGCGTTGCGGACGCTTTTTCTCCAAAGACGAAAAGGGACGCAGCACCATCGAGGTGCTGAAGTTGAACGACGAGGTGAACCTCTTGTGTGCTCGCTTTGAAGTCTGTCGACGTTGCGAAAAAGCCTCCGGGAATGCGAATTTTGGATGAAGAGAAGCGCGGCGCCGTTAGATCGGTGCGAGGTGAGGAACAAACTCTTGGCCTTGCTGCGCGGAGGTTTGCCCGATCGCGAATATGCAGCCACGGTGGCCACCTGTTTGTTGTGCGACAACGGCGAGTTGCTGCGCGAAGTGGAAGCCCAACTGCGCATCTGGCAACTCTGGGACGAGGAAATGGAGCGCACCGAGGAGGCATTGCGGCAAATCGCCTTGCCGAAATGACGCGAGTCACCGCCTGCACAGCACAATCAAGACCCGGAAATGACACGGCGCACGCTCGAAAAAGCTGTTTTTCGGGCGGACGAAGGGAATAAAAGGCTGATTTTTTGCCCGTTCGCCGAAAAAGTCGTACCTTTGCGCCCGTATAGAGTCCGACGAGGCCCAAGAAGTCGCGTCGCCCCGTGCGTGCCGCGCCGTTTCGAAAGGAAGGGTGCGGACGAAGGAGCGAAGCGCGCCCCCCGGAAAAAACCGTTTTATCCAAATCAATCACACATCTCATGTACGCAATCGTAGAGATCAACGGTCATCAGTTTAAGGTCGAGCAAGGCCGCAAGCTTTTCGTAGACCGCGTCCGCAATGCCGAAAGCGGACAAACTGTTGAATTCGACAAAGTGCTCCTCATCGACGCCGACGGCGCGGTGAAAGTGGGCGCCCCCACCGTCGAAGGCGCAAAAGTAGTCGCTGAAGTCACCACCCCCCTCGTTAAGGGCGACAAGGTGCTCGTCTTCCACAAGAAGCGCCGCAAAGGACATCGTAAACTCAACGGCTATCGCCACCAGTTTACCGAAGTCACCATCAAAGAAGTTATCGCATAACCACTTAACACACACAACACAATGGCACACAAAAAAGGTGTAGGTAGTTCGAAGAACGGCCGTGAATCGGCATCACAACGTCTGGGTGTTAAGATCTGGGGCGGCCAGGCTTGCGTAGCCGGCAACATCATCGTTCGCCAACGCGGCACCGCTCACTACCCCGGCAAGAACGTGGGTATGGGTTCCGATCACACCCTCTATGCGCTGGCCGACGGCACCGTCGTGTTCAAGCGCGGAGCACGCGACCGCAGCGTCGTGAGCGTAGAGCCCAAGGCTGAGGCCTAAGCCCCACGCGCCACGCCAACGCCCCGCAACGGCGGCGAACAGCGCGCGGCTCACCAACCCCAATGACCGACCGCAACGACGGTCGACCGAGACATTCGGCATCGCACATCCACTGTGCGGTGCCGTTTTTTTGTGCCCGAAGCGGAACGGAGGGGGAGGCAGGGCGGCGCTGAGGGGGCGGGCGAAGGTCTTCGGTGGGGAATGTGTTGTGGGGTCGGCGGGCGTGCGTCGGCGCTGCGTGGGGGTGAGAAAGTGCTCGGGAAGAGCGTGTCGCTGTGCGGGGACGGGTGACGGCCTTCGGCGGGGAATGGGTGGTGAGGTCGGCGGGCGTGCATCGTCGCTGCGAGGGGAGTGGAAGTGTGCGGGAAGGGGTGAGAAAATGCTCGGGCAGGGCGTGTCGCTGTGCGGGGACGGGAGCAGGTCTTCGACAGGGGAATGTGTTGTGGGGTCGGCAGGTGTGCGTCTGGGCTGCGGGGGCGGGCGGAAGTGCTCGGGCAGGGCGAAGATCTTCGGCGGGGAATGTGTTGTGAGGTCGGCGGGCGTGCATCGTCGCGGGGCGGGGAGTGGAAGTGTGCGGGAAGGGGGAGAAAATGCTCGGGCAGGGCGCGTCGCTGTGCGGGGACGGGAGCAGATCTTCGGCGGGGAATGGGTGGTGAGGTCGGCGGGTTTAACGCACTTTCGCCGCAGCCGCTCGCGCGCACGTGTATTATTATATATACGTCCGCCCTGTCCGCGCCGTGAAATCGCAGCCATGGGGCCGAAAGAGCCCCCTGCGAGCACCCATCGCCCGCGAAGACTTCCGCACCCGCCCCGTCCACGTTTGCACTTCCGCGCCCACGTTTGCACTTCCGCGCCCGCGTTCACACTTCCCCCGCATACCCTTCGGCGGCGCCCACGAAGACTTCGGCCTCCCGCAGCAGCAGTTATCCACAATGGGTTATCCACGGAAAAGTTATCCACATCGTTGCCCGCCGCCCTGTGCAAAACGTTCTCGCCCTCGCGCCTGCGCACGCGTATATATAATATATCGTTCGCCCGTCGGCCGCTCCCCGGGAGTGTCCGCGCCGCTCCGGAAAAGAGTCCGCGCCGTTGTGCCACCGTGTCCCGCGCCGCCGTGCGCAGGGTGGGGGAGGGCGAAGGCAAAGGCGGACGCCCCCTCGCGCAGTGCCCCGCACTTTCCCTACCTACGGCCCCGCCCCCGCCCGTCTACGGCCGAATCACTGTGTGCAAAGGCGGAAGTACACAAGGCAATCCCTGCCCCTGCCCGTGCGTTCTCCCCGCGTCAGCCCGCCTACGGCCGCGCCCCTGTCCGCTTATGGGCGAAGTGCCGAGCGCAGGGTGGAGTGCACAAGGCAATCCCCGCCCCTGCCCGTGTGTTCTCCCCGCGGCAGCCCGCCTACGGCCGTGCACTATGCCCGCTGATGGGCGTAGCGCCGTGCGTTCTCCCCGCGGCAGCTTGTCTACCGCCCGTTCCCGCCAGCTTATGGCCGAATCACTGTGCGCAAAGGCGGAGTGCACAAGGCAATCCCCGCCCCTGCCCGTGTGTTCTCCCCGCGGCAGCTTGTCTACGGCCGTGCACTTTGCCCGCTGATGGGCGTAGCGCCGTGCGTTCTCCCCGCGGCAACTTGTCTACGGCCGCGCCCCCGCCCGCTGATGGGCGAAGCGCCGAGCGCAAAGGCGGAAGTGCACAAGGCCAACCCCGCCCCTGCCCGTGCACTCTCCCCGCGGCAACTTGTCTACGGCCGTGCCCCCGCCCGCTGATGGGCGTAGCGCCGTGCGTTCTCCCCGCGGCAACTTGCCTACCGCCCCGCCACCGCCGCCTAAATGGGCACCCCGCCTCCGCAGGCGGGAGGGAAAACGACCGAATGGCGCACCGCCGCACCACAACGCCCACACACCGAACGCAGCGCGGAAACGATACTTGCACAATTCGCGTACCAAGACGCAAAGGCGCACAAAGCGTTGTGCACAATTTGTATTTTTCGTCTTCACGCCCTGCAAGCTTTTGCACAACTTTTCCACAGTCTTGCACAGATCGCCCCGCAACGTACCGAAAAGAGCACAAATGGCCGCCCGAAGGCCCTGATTTTTCCGTGTTTTACCGCCCGCTTTTCCCCCTTTCCCCCGAAAGCCATCGTGCAAAACACCCCCGCACCGCCCCGTTCTCCCCCGAAAAAAACGCCCCGCTTCGCGCCTACGCAAAACCGCGCTCGCACCCTCGCGTCCGCGGGACGCGACAACACGCCACGACCTGCGCATTCTTCACGTTTTCAGCGAGATACGAACGAGTCGGCGGCACACGAAATGCCAATTTTTGCCCCGCCGAAGGCCGAAAATGGGGGCGTTTTCGGTCTCAAATGTTAAAAAACGGCCCTCAAACGAAGAAAAGCACGTTTTCATTTGGACGATTAGTAATTTAACCAATACCTTTGCACCATAATTTATCGGAGTCGACAGACCAAGCTCCGAAAAAACGCCCCGATCGAGCCCCTCGATCACCGACCGGAAGGGAAGCGGCGAGCGCCACAGCGGTGCACCGCGACAACCCCACGGGACACGGGGACGCACACGATGAAACAATGAGCTGAAACGCCGAGACGAAAACCAGCACGCTCCGTCGCTCCACAACACATCCTGTGACCTCCGCAAGGAGAGAAGCCTGCAACTGACAACAGCTTGAGCAAACGAGATGCGAATCCGAACGCACTAGAGATGCCCAACCCGGCCACGGCGCCGCCGCCGACACAGCGGCAAGCGATGCCCGGCACGAACCAACGAGAGACCACGGACTCATCGCAGAGATGATCGGGCCCACCGCCCACGCCTCCCCCTCGCCACGTGCCACACCGACTGCCCCGCGCAGCACTTCCCTCACAGCAACTTCCACCCCGCCCGGGTTCAAACACGGCCCCTGAGGCCACGGCAAGCGCACGCCGCCTGCCCATACATTCCCTCACACGCCACTGGTTCACACCCCCGCCCGAGCACAGCAGGCCCTCCGGCCGCGGCAGGCGCCCCGTCGCAGCGACGACGCCCTCCCGCAACCAGGCCCGCCCCTCCGCACCCCGCGAAGCAACGGCCGCCCATCGCCGGGCGAAAAGACCCCGCACCGGCACACGCACACCGCAAGCATCACCACATCCCACCCCGCCCACACAGGCAAGCATACAACAACCATTAGATATGAAGAAATTCTTCTTGCTACTCACCCTCATGGCAGCCGCCTTCATCGGGACAAGCGCACAGCAAGTCGTGATCAAGAACAATCTGCTCTACGACGCGACCACCACGCCCAACCTCAGCCTCGAGTTCGGCCTGAACAAGAAGCAGACCTTTGACGTGCAGGTGGGATTCAATCCCTTCGACCTCGACAAAGCCGCCAACAAAAAGTTCAAGCACATTGCCATCCAGCCCGAATGGCGCTACTGGACGTGCGAACGCTTCAACGGCCTCTTCTTCGGCATCCACGCCCACGCCGGCCGCTTCAACGTTTCGAACATGAAATTCCCCGGCGGCATCTTCCACACCCTCGACAAGCACCGCTACGAAGGCTGGTTCGTCGGCGCAGGTGTCGGACTGGGCTACCAACTCGTGCTCAACCGCCGCTGGAGCCTCGAAGCCGAAGTGGGAGCAGGCTATGCCTACCTGGACTACGATAAATATCGCTGCAACACCTGCGGCAATCTCGAAGCCAGCAAAACCAAAGACTATTTCGGACTGACCAAGGCCGGCCTCTCCGTCGTCTACGTCATCCGCTAAACCCCACACACGTTAAGCCCCTAAGCCACATGATTTTCAAATCTCTCTCAGTCATCGCATTGCTCTCCGCCGCGCTGGCGCTCCCGGCCCACGCCGCAGGAGACGTTCGGGGAAACGTCGGGTTCACCCCCGCCAAGGTCAAAGCCGGACGCGACAGCATTCGCATCGCCTTCGACGTCATTCTCGACCGCATCGACCTCGGCGCCAACGCACAACTCAACCTTCGCCCCCGACTCGTCTCGCAAGACGGCACGCAGGTCTATGAGTTTGCCCCCATCTCCGTGGCCGGCCGCACACGCCACATCATGTGGCAACGCGGCGATCGCACCACGCCCCAACCCCTCCGCGCTCGCGGCGAACGCATGGTCGTGCCCGTCAGCATCACCGCACCCGCCTTCGAGTGGACCCGCAGCGCCAAACTCAACGTCGAGGAGCAAATCACCGGCTGCGCCTCCTGCGAACTCGAACGCCACGAGTTCACCGTAGCCGAACGCCTCTCTCGCGAACCCTATCGCCCCACCTTCGCCGTCGCCTACCTCACCCCCGAGGCCGAAGCCGTCAAGGTGCGCTCCGAGAAAGTTCGTCGCCCGCTTTAATTTCCGCGTCAATCGCACCGAACTCCTCCGCAATCTGGGCAACAACGCCGTTGAATTCGCCCGCGTCGACAGCGTGGCCAACGCCATCCTCGGCAACAAAGACGTGACCGTGCGCACCGTGAATATCGACGGTTACGCTTCGCCCGAAGGACAGGAAGCCAACAACATCCGCCTCGCCGACGGCCGCGCCAAATCGTTCGTCAAATACCTCGAACAAACCTACGGCCTCTCCACCCGCCTCTTCCAAGTGCAAGGACACGGCGAAGACTGGGCCGGACTCCGCCAGTGGCTCACCGCCAACAACAACCAGTGGAGCGCACAACTCCTCGAAATCATCGACGGACAGGCACGCAATAATAACGCGCGTAAGGATGGCATGCGCAAACTCGACGGCGGCAACGCCTATCGTTTCCTCCTCGACAACGTCTTCCCGCAGCTCCGCCGCACCGAATACCAATTCACCTATGCGGTGCGCAGCTTCAACGCCGCCGAGGCCATCGAGCGCTACAGAACCAATCCGCGCCTCCTCAGCCTGGCCGAACTCTACCAGGTGGGCAACAGCTTCCCCGAGGGCAGCGCCGAGCGCCGCAGCGTGTTCGACACCGCCGAGCGCCTCTTCCCCGATGCGCCCGTGAGCCGCTTCAACGCCATTGCCGGCAATTTGGCCGCAGGTAACAACGGAAACTACGCCGATTTCCTCGCAAAGTTCCCCACTTCGGCCGAACAACTCAACAACCTCGGCGTGCACTACGCCCTGGCCGGCAACTACAAGCAAGCCGCCGAGTGCTTCCGCCGCGCCGGCAACTGCCCCAGGCCATCAAGAATCTCCAAGAATTGAGCAAGGTGGAGCGTTAAGACACCGCCGGCCTCACTGCCTCGCGCACCGCAGGCCCAAGGTTGTCAGTACACTTCCCCAATCAGATAATCCATTTTATAATCAACAATTTATTCGTTATGAAGAAACATCTTCTCCTCGCAGCAATGCTCCTCACGGCCACGGCCTCTGTAGGAACGTTCACTGCCTGCTCGAATGACGATCCGGCACCCAACGTGCTGCCCAACAAGCCTGAGGGCACGACGATGATGTCGATCCAGTTCGCACTTCAAATGCCCAAGTCGAATCGTGCGGCAGATGATAAGCAGAACATTTCGAACCCTGAGTTCAACTACGCCGGTAAGTGGATCGGTAACGACCTCATCAAGGCCGTAGACGTCTACATCTTCAAGGCCGACCCCGCTGCAGCCGGTGGTTACTCGCTCGAAACCAGCGACAACCTCGATGCTACGAAGATCGACTTCCAGCAGCCCATGGTTGGTAACAACGACGTGGCTTACATTCGTCCGAAGAAGGGCTTCAAGGTTGATCCGGGTCAGAAGAAGGTATTCGTTGTGGTTAACCCCACCACCGAAACCCAAGCTCTTCTCACCGGTGCTACCGACCTCACTGCCTTCGAAGCGAAGTACAACGGCGTGATGACCCTCCAGAACGGTGGTGCTGCAGCTCCCACGGTCTACACCGATGCTACTGCTGCTGCTGTTACCGCAGGCGATCCCTTCACCGTAGCCGATCACCTCGCAAAGGTAGAAGGCACCGGTGCCAACCAGAAGGACGTGATCGTCATGACCGGTCTCGCTGGTGAAATCAACGTTCAGGACAACGTGAACGAGGCACAGACCTTGAACACTTCTGCTCCTGTGAACCGCGCTAAGGTAACCGTACAGCGTGCAGTTGCTCGTGTGCTCGTAACGTCCGACGCTACCAGCTACGACGTCAAGGGCGACGACCCCACGACTCCCGCTGTTGAATCGGAAGCTGACGGCAACGCAGTTGTCCTCGCTACGATCGACAACCTCACCTACGTAGTAGCTCAGGGTGAAAGCTCGCTCTACTTCAACCAGCAGGACAGCGACAACCCCACGAACTACCAGTACAAGACGCCCAACAGCACCTACATCCCCACCGGCACGGCCGATGATCCTGCAGCCAACTACGGCGCAGCTCAGTACGCCATGTACGACTACACGGGTCTGTGGCGCAAGCACGACAACAAGCTCGGTGGTTACGACGTTCCCACGAACGCCGCTTACGACGCATCGCTGAACAACGTTGTGGGTCAGGTGCAGAACCAAGACGGTCTCCACGGTGAATTCTTCCTCCCCAACACGCACGCTTACCATGACACCGATCGTGGACAGAGCGGCTACCGCAAGGGTAACACCGCCTACGTTCTCGTTCGCGGTAAGATCAATCCTAAGTTCGTCTACACCGGTGCAAACCAGGTTGACAACAACTGGACTGCAACGCACGCTGACGACGATCTCTTCCTCGGTGACGATGGCAAGTTCTATGCTAGCGCAGCGCTCGCTAACGATCCCACCACCAACGGCAACGCCGCTGCTGCTGCCATGAAGGTGAAGAAGTTCGTCAAGGGTAAGGTCCTCTACTTCGTATGGGTGAACCCCGACCACACCAGTGGTAAGGAATGGATCAACTCGCCCGCGATCCGCAACAACATCTACCACATCCAGATCTCCGGTATCGCCAACTACGTGTACAACTGGAACCCGCTCATCCCGAACCCTCAACGATCCCGTTGATCCCACGAAGCCCGTGAGCCCCGAGAATCCCCGCGATCCCAACAACCCCTAACAACCCCTGATCCTCAGCCTTCTGTGCCCGATCCCAACCACCCGGGCAAGAACATCCCCGATCCCAAGGAACCCCCGACGGACATCACGCCTAAGGATCCCTCTCGTTGAAGGAAGCTTGGATGTCGGTTGACGTGACGATCCTCCCTGGCAGGTTCACACCGCTAAGGTGATCCTCGGTAACTAAACCGCTGTCGAAACGCATCTGCACAGCGCGGCCTTGAGCCCACTGTGACGATGACGAACATATCGCGGCGAGGGAGAAATCCCTCTCCCTCGCCGCAATTTTTTTCTACTCTCTCTCCCTATTTTCTCACATCACGATGCATTTACCTAACAAGCTTACCGGAGTGTTTTTCACCTTAGGATTGGGATTCCTCCTCTCCGGCTGTGAATCCATGTTCCACGATGATCTCGACAACTGCCCCCAGGCTGTGTATGTGAAACTCTACAACACGACTTGTAAGGCAGATTCCATCGGACTCAACACCCAGTCCAACGTTCACCTCCTGGCTTTCGACGAAGACAACAAGCTCGCCGCCAGCGCCGAACTCAAGGACATCGACCTCGGCAACAAGCAAAAAGGCTTCACCGAGATCAAACTCCCCATCAAAACCTCGACGCCCGACCAAGATCGCGTTTACAATGTCTACGCCTGGACGGGACTCAACAGCAAGTTCACCGTAAGCGATGCCCAAATCGGCAAGAGCAAAGACGAAGTCTTCGCCACACTCCGCACGGATGCCGACGCCTCTTACGTGAAACTCGACAACGACCGCGTGTTCTTCGGAAAGTCCGAACACTCCGTCGTGCTCAACAACCCTGCAAAATACGGATCGCAGGATAAGCATATCGCCGTGGCGGTCGGCGAAAAAACCTACCGCATCAATGTTTCCGTGGTGCTCGACAAAAGCATCCGCGAGCGCACGGTGAACGTGCCCAGCACCCGCGAGTTTGGCGTCGTCATCTCGTCGGCCAACGCCACCTACAACTACGACGGCGCGCACAACGTCAACTCCAGCTCGGCACCCTACAGAACCAACGGCCCCGTGCAGTACGGAGACACCGCGCTCACCGCTAAATATACGCTCCTCGACCTCCAGTCCGGACTCAAGAGCCAGGTGAAAATCACCTACCAGAAGAATGGACAGACCCGAGACGTGACCATGCCCCCCCGAGATCAAAAACGACCTCATCGGTGCCATCTTGACCTACGCCAGCAACGAGGACAACAAGTTCAGCTTCAACCTCAATTGCGAACACGACATCGACCTCAAATTCCTCATCAAAGACAAGTGTAAGGATTGTGGAGACTACATGTGTGCGGGCGTGTTTATCAACGACTGGCTGGTACATACCTTCAAAACGGTTCTCGAATAATTGAATCTGTACGAGCGCGAAAGCACGCCCTGTCTCCTTCCCACTCCCCTCGGGACAACACAAAACCCACTTTCCGCTCGACGAATCTATAACGCGTACGCTCCAGGGGCGGGCCTCCCGCTCGCCCCGCCGCGTCCCACTTTCCCACCGCGCCGCGGCACTCAGCACGACGCATCACCTATATGACTATGCTCCCTTTACACGACATCTTACACCGCACCGGACTCGCCTTCGGACTTGCCGCTCTGCTCGGCTTGACCGCGGGGTGCCATGAGTACATCGGCCCGGAAGAGCCCCCCAAACCCGGGGATGTGTATATGTCGGCTGCCGTAAGTATCAGAGGCGTGGCCGGCACCATCAACACCAGTGCCGACTTCGAGGACCGCGTCAAGACGGTGCGACTCATCATTTGCGACACCAACAGCGGAGCCGTCCTCTACAATCAGGTGCACCCCGTCGGGGATTTCACCGGTCAGCCCGAAGGCGCCACCACCGTGTGGTCGAAACCTTTCAGACTCACCGAAGGACAGCGCGACTTCTTCTTCATTGCCAACGAACACGACTGGAACCTCGACGTGCCCCTGGCCTCGGTGGTGAACCGCAGCCAACTCTTTGCGCTCCCCGCCCTCACCCACATCGCCTTCCCCGCCGGCTACCGACCCTCGGAAGCCAAGCCCATGCTCATGACCCGCGTCTATCGCAATGTCAACATCCAGGCTTTGCGCAACGGTAAGGGCTCCTCGCAAACCGACCCCCAGCACTTCGTGGCCGACGGAGACGAACAGGTGGAACTCATCCGCACCCTCGCCAAAGTCAAGCTCACGCTCAAAGGAGTGGTCAATGTCGACGATGTGGCCGGCACGCCCACGCCCACGGACATCAAGTTCAAGCGCGTGGTGCCCTTCAAGGGCATGACCCTCGTCAATGTCCCGAAGTATTTCTCCCTCTTCGTCAACCCCTACTTCGACGGAGCCGGCTATCCCTCCACGGGACAGTTCTCCACCGACTTCTACACCGCGACCGAACTCGCAGAGACCAACGGATTCTCCAAGGCCCAGATGCTCGCCAACTCCGAGGCCCACTACCTCGCCCCCAGTGTGCAGCCCGGCCAGCCCACCACGCTCTACGATTACGTCACCTCCTACTACGTGCCTGAGTATCTGCGCCGCGTAGACAGCAACGATCCCGCCCGCCCCGGCTTTGTGCCCGGATCCACCTCCTTCTATCTCACCGACGGCGGCAACAACGACTACTACAAGTTCTCGATTTGGCAAAGCGCCTTCACCGAAGGACAGCAAGAAGTGGACAACGGTGTCTACTACACCCTGCCCAACGCGGCGAACTACTCCAAGTTCTCCACCGTGCGCAACAACGTGTATAACATCGAAGCGGAAGAAGGTTTCCAACTCACGCTCAATTACAATATTGAGGACTGGTGCACGGGCCGCATCGGCCGCGTCTATGCCGGCTATCGCTTCAACGTAGTGGTCGAAGAGCCCACCTTCCCGGGCGGCGAAAGCACCGTGCGCATCGTCACCGCCGAGAAACCTCGTGCAACTCGGCCTCGTCGAACTCGTTCCCCTCGTGCCCAACGCCAAGTTCACCGTGGGCGGCGCACAGCAAAACACGCTTCGCTTCGGCAACGCCGCGGGACAGAGCGGATTCCAGGAGCAGGTCGAAGGCACACTCCGCCTCCCCGCCGAGCCCACCGCCGGAACGCCTATCTTCCAAATCAAGTATAACAACAAGATCGTCCACACCGTCAAAAGCGAATAACGATGAAACTTCTCCATACGCTCACCTTCGCACTCCTGGCCGTCGCAGCGACTCTCTTCGGAGCCTGCAACAAAGGCTACGTACCCGACGGACCCACCGGCGGTGAAGGCAAGATCAAACTCCAATTTGGCGCGTCCGACCTCGTGCAACACGACACCCGCGGCATCGCCACGCCCGCCGAAAACACCGTCAACACCGTCGACGTGGTCTTCTTCCGCGGACAAAACAAAGAAGCCATCACGCCCAACAGCGGCGGCGCGGCCGTCGGCTCCTTCCACTTCGAAGCCACTACCGTGGGCGACTGGGTGAACAACGATCCCACCACGCAAACGGTCTACATCCCCGCCAAGGCCTCGGACGTGAACGGCACCACCGCCGTGACGCTCATCAACCTTCCGGCCTCCGTGCGCGCTCGCCTCGCCGTGGGTGCCACCGACGAGATCACCACCGTCGACGAACTCACCAAAGCCGTGTCGCAAACCCTTGCCACCGTCGAAGATCTCACCACGCCCCTGCTCATGACAGGGCAAACCAACGTGACCTTCGCCAACCCCGCCACACAGGACAACAAGATCGACGTCAACGTCAAGCGTGCCGTTTCGCGATTGGACGTGGTGCTCTACTATGATTGGGACAAACTCATCCCCAATCAGCAGCGCGGCCTCTACACCTTCTTGCAATTCCCCTCGAAAACCTTCGTCGGTGCCAACGCCGACATCACCGGCCGTGTCGACGGTGCGAAGACCCAAGTGGCCGACCTCACGGCCCAGCCCGCGCCGCTCACCGCCACCGACCCCGTGCCCACATCGGAGCTCCCCTCGGTCTACATCAACGAGTACGACATCTCGGCCAAGACCGCTGCCACCGATCCCGCCCCCTACGTGCTGCTTGAGCTCCCCGCCATTCTCGGCGACGGCAACCCGCTCAACGGCATCTTCCCCCCGCCCGCCGGAGGTGACTTCAGCACCACACCTGTCAAGAGCTACTACAAAGTCATCCTCCCCCGCAAAATCGAACGCAACTGCCGCTATGTCCTCCACGCCCACGTGGTAGGCCCCGGCTCGCCCACCGCCGATCAGGCCGTGGTGCTGCAGTTCACCCTCACCGTGCGCCCCTGGATCGAAACCAATGTCCCCGGCTTCGACGGCACCACGCACGAGAACATCTAAGCCTCCCACCGCCACTCACAAAGGGCGAACGTCTGACGCACGTTCAGCCGTTCGCCCTCACTCATATCAACCCTCATCACAGCAGCTTACTCCGAAATGACCAAGAATATCCTCCTCCTGCTGGCCACCGCCGCGGCTCTCTCCTTCACCGCCTGCTCCGGCGACGAGGAAACCCGCTATCCCGAGGCCAAGTCTGAAAAGGTCGCCTGGAAAGTCGACGTGCGCTCACAAACCGGTGAGTCTGTCAACACCGACGCCGCCGACAAGGAAGACCAAGTCGACAACGTGATCCTCGCCGGCTCCACGTATGTGGCCTCACTCACCGGGCAATCCTACTCCGCAGCTGCGGGCGGCACGAACACCGCTGTCTTCAGTGTCGAGAGTTTCCTCGGCAAAAAAGACTTCTTCTTCGCGGCCAACCTCAACACGGCCGACGCTGAGCGCATGGGCATTTCGGGCACGGAACGCGACTTCAACGCGCTGGAGTTCAACACCAAGGACTATCTCCGCGGACAGTTTGGCAACGACGCCAAAAAGCCCATCCCCATGAGCGCCGCCCTCCGCGATGTCGAGTCGCCCACCAACGCCGTGAGCGGACTCACCGCACTCACCAAGAGCGAGGTGCGACTCGAGCGCTGCTTCGCCCGCATCGACATCACCCCCCAGGCTGAAATCGGTAGCGCCTACGGACTGGCCTACATCACACCCTACGATTTCAAGATCACCGGCATCCGCATTGTCAATGTCCCCGCCAAGTTCTCGGTGGGAGGCCCCATCGCCAACTACGACCTTAAGCACGCCGCCAACGCCACCGACTACGATTATCTGGCCTACGATCTGCCCGTCGGCACACCCACCGAAGATTTCACCGGACTGGTGCGCACCTATCCCACCATTTCGATCTATGTGCCTGAAATTTCGTATCGCATCCCGTCTTCGGGTCGGCTGATTTCAACGGCATGACCTACCTCGAAATCTCCTACACCTCGCAGTGGGGCACCGAGGGTCCCCGATCCGAATACCCCGACCCCCAGAGCGGCAAGTGCTACTACCGCATCGGCGAGGCCAAACAGGGCACACAATACTACGGACAAATCCGCCGCAACACCGTTTATAAGTGTTCTTTCAAGCTCGGCGAGAAGTTCGACGATTCCAACCCCACCATGCGCCGACTCAACGGACGCGTTCTCAACTAAAACCACCCATCTGCAATGAACAAGCATTCCTTATCCGTTCGCAGTCTCGCGGCTGCATTCAGCGCTAAGCGAAGCCTTCCCGCACTCCTTGCCGCAGGCTTGCTGATGGGATCCTTCGCCCAGCGCGCACAGGCCCAGACGCCGGCCACTCCCGCCACCCCCACGCCCACACTGGCCGAAGAAACCACCCACAACCTCCAAGACCGCATCACCCTCATCAAGGCCACGGCCGCAGGTACCGTCACCTTCACCCTCGCCCCCGAGGACCCCACGAAAGTGACCCGCGAACACTGGCCCATCGTCTTCATCGACTACGAAAACGACGGACAGAACATCCGACAGATGTATAATCTGACGGAAGACCGCACCTTCACCGTCAATGTCTCCGCCACGCAGGGCGGCGTCATCAAGATCACCGGCGAAGAGGGCATGTGGAAACTCGTTTCGGCCTCGCAAAAGATCAAGGACGCCGACTTCACCAAGGTGCCCTCCATCCGCTACATCGATCTCCACGACAATGTGCTCGGATCGGCCAACGCACAGGCGAAATACACCTTCGACAACGTACTCACCAACGTCGAAACGCTCAACCTCGCCACCAACCAACTCAAGGATATCGACTTCGGCCGCACAGACGAGACGATCCGCGAACTCAATGTTTCGGAAAACCTCCTGGCGAACTTCCCTTCCACCAGCTTCACCAAGCTCCAGAAGGCCGATCTCTCCAAGAACCTCCTCACCGACATCGGCTATTCGGCGAACGACCGCCGCTTCGGCGACGATAAGTCGTTCAAGGAAGCCACCTGGACGGTGTATAAGGGCGGCGATGCCGCAGCCTTCAACCAGGCCCTGGGCGGCAACAATGCCAATATCTACGCCTCGCGCGCCAAAGCCACCGATGCTGAGCTCAACCTCACCGTCAATAAGCTCAACATCCTCACGTTGCCCACCAAACCCGAGAACGTGACCGACGAGCACTACTACTTCACGCTCCAAGAGCGCTACGTAGTGCCCCAATCGCCCCGTGGCGACGACACTTGGCGCCCGCTCGAAACCATGACCCTCAGTTCGCAGAGCTATGCCAGGGGATTGGCCAGCTCCTTCAAGACCACCAAGTACGAACTCTGGCGCGAAATCAACCCCGGCACCGACGAATACATCCGCGTGCCCGACAATGAATTCTCCGTCGATCAGCACGGCGATCTCACCTTCCGCCGCGCCTACGGTCCCGGCACCCGCCTCTTCGTGGCCATGACCAACGAAGGCTTCAACACCGGTGGCGGACGTCCCCTCGAATCCTTCGAGCGCGGCACCGGCACCATCACCACCGACGGTTTCGACCAGGTGCTCAAACAGCCCGAAGGCACCCCCTCCGCCGACCGCTCCACCTACTTCGCCACCGTTTCCACCACCGGCGCCAACGACATCGGTGACGGTGACACACGTGCCCTCCCCAAACGCTTCTTCCGTACCAACACCTTCACCCTCGACGGTAGCAAAAACAACTATTGGTACGGCTATGTCAGCACCGACTGGGCCAACAAAGAAAACTGGACCGGACGTTTCGTGCCCAACACCCTCGCGGCCAACTATGCCGACAACGAGCAGTCGGATGTGGTCTTCGCCTCGGTCAACGACAATACCCCCGATCCCGTCACCGGCGTCGCCGCAGAAAAGTATGGCGAATCCGCCATCCGCGACCTCTATGCCGACCAAGATCGCGTGGTGCGCAACTACATCAACGCCACCGAAACCGGACGTGCCATGGTCGCCACCCCCGGCAACCAGATTCTCCTCAAAGAGAAAGCACTCCTCTGGGATCTTACGACCAGCACTGCCGCCGCCACCGAGCCCTTTGCTTCGCGCGGCGTAGCCGACTACACCGTCGTGCAGGCCGAAGAGGGCAAGCCCAACGGTACCTTCCTCCTGGCCAAACCCGCCGACAACGCCAACTACAAGGCCAACGTCGAGATGTTTGCCAAGTCCTTCGACGGCAACCGCAACAAGGCCTACGCCACCTGGCAATACTTCGGATCGCCCGTCAAGAGCGCCGATCGCAACCAGCTCCCCCTCGAGACCACCTGGGTGCGCAAGTACGATCGCACGCTCAACGTCCCCAACTCCGACGAGAAGTGGACCGACGTCGACAACGGCACCCTCGCCCAGGGACAGGCCTACGAAATCTCGCAGCCTAAGCCCGCCACCTATCGATTCATCGGCGAGCTCAACACCGCAGACTTCACCTTCCCCGTCGACGGCATGGCCTCCGCCACCAACTATCAGGACATGAACATCCTGGCCAACCCCTACACCGGCGCCATGAGCATCGACAAACTCGACTTCTCCGGCGCAACGGCGGCCGACAAGGTGGTCTACCTCTTCAACACCGGCTCGCGCAAAGACTGGATTGCCAACAGCGGTCCCACTACCAACGGCACCACGCAGGGACAATACACCAAGGCCATCCCCGCCAACCTCGCAGGGCACGTGGCCGGCATGCCCAACCAGATCCCCTCGCTCTCCAGCTTCATGGTCAAGAGCACCGCGGCCGGCAACCTCAAGTATCGCTATGCCGACCTCGTCACCGCCACCGAGGAGAACCGCGCACCCCAGCGCCACTTCCACTCCCTGGCTGTCGACGTCGAAAGCGCCAAGACGGCCGACCGCCTCTGGCTCGTTCAAGCCGAAGGCACCACCGATCGCTACGACAACGGTTGGGACGGTGAGAAGATCTTCGCACCCGGCGAAGCTGCCCTCTACGCTATGCAAGATCGCAGCTACCAGGTGACCACCACCGACGCCATCGGCGAAACCAAAGTCGGCTTCGTGCCCGGCGACGGCGAGCAGAACTACAAGCTCACCTTCCACCTGGACGGCGGCGACGGCACGCAGCAATACACCCTCCTCGACAAGCGCACCGGACTCACCCGCGCCATCCACGACGGCGACACCTACGAGTTCACCGCTACCAAGGGCGATGCTGCACACCGCTTCACCATCCTCGGCAACGGCGCGAAGGCCACTGCAGATCAGCGCGGATTCCAAATCTCGGCCGACCTGCGTCGCAACTTCACCGTCAAGAACTTCACCGACCAGCCCGCCGAAGCCCTCGTCTTCGACGCCGCCGGTAAGATCCAAGCCCGTTTCACTGTCGAACCCGGCAGCGAAAACACCGGCACCGTCGTCATGCCCGGCGCCTATGTGGTGCGCGTGTCCAACAAGGTCACCACACTCACCCAGCGCTTCGTCATGCCCTAAACGATCCCCTTGCTCAATGTGCCCTTCGGGGCTATATACTCCACCGCTCGCACAGCTTCACAGCCCGTGCGAGCGGTTTTTTTGTAAGGTCGGGCAGCATCCGCGATTTTTCCCCGCGGGCTTTTCGCCTGTTTCGCACCGCCCATCACGAAAAAAATCCGTAACTTTGCCCACACAACTTGCCCATCTCCTCTCCCGACGGTGAGGGAAGGCAAAACGCAGCGCAGCCCTTTCGCCCTTTTCGCTCACACCGCGGCAAACGGCGCGCCCCTTCCACTTAATCCCCCATAGACATTATGGCACAAATCAGCAAACAAGAAGCCCTCGACTACCACGAAAAGGGCCGTCCCGGCAAAATCGCCGTCGTTCCCACCAAGCCCCACGCCACCGCCCACGACCTTTCCCTCGCCTACAGCCCCGGTGTGGCCGAACCCTGCCTCGAAATCGAAAAGCAACCCCACGACGCCTATCGCTACACCAACAAGGGCAACCTCGTCGCCGTCATCTCCAACGGCACCGCCGTGCTCGGCCTCGGCAACATCGGCGCACTCGCCGGCAAGCCCGTCATGGAAGGCAAAAGCCTCCTGTTCAAAATCTACGGTGGCGTAGACTCCTTCGACATCGAGGTCGATGAGCACGACCCCGAGCGCTTCATCCAAGTGGTCAAGGCCATCGCCCCCACCTTCGGCGGCATCAACCTCGAAGACATCAAGGCCCCCGAATGCTTCGAGATTGAAACCCGCCTCAAAGCCGAGCTCGACATCCCCGTCATGCACGACGACCAGCACGGCACCGCCATCATCTCCTGCGCCGGCCTGCTCAATGCACTCCAAGTCGTGGGCAAGCGCATCGAAGACGTCCGCATGGTCGTCAACGGTGCCGGAGCCGCCGCCATCTCCTGCGCTCGCCTCTACCTCTCCTTCGGCCTGCGCCGCGAAAACCTCGTCATGCTCGACTCCCGCGGCGTCATCTCCACCGCCCGCACCGACATCAACGACCAGAAGCGCGAGTTTGCCACCACCCGCACCGACGTCCACACTCTCCAAGAGGCCATGCGCGGCGCCGATGTCTTCGTCGGGCTCTCCAAAGGCAACATTGTCGACGCCGAAATGGTCCGCTCCATGGCCGAGCGCCCCATCATCTTCGCCCTCGCCAACCCCGTGCCCGAAATCACCTACGAGGAGGCCAAAGCCGCCCGCACCGATGTGCTCATGAGCACCGGCCGCACCGACTATCCCAACCAGATCAACAACGTCATCGGCTTCCCCTACATCTTCCGCGGTGCCCTCGATGTCGCCGCCACCGCCATCAACGAGCCCATGAAGCAGGCCGCCGTGCGCGCCATTGCCGCCCTCGCCCAGCAGCCCGTGCCCGAATATGTGGCCCAGGCCTACGGCTTGAAGGAGCTCACCTTCGGGGCCGACTACTTCATCCCCAAGCCCGTCGACAAGCGCCTCATCGTCGAAGTCTCCTCCGCCGTGGCTCGCGCCGCCATCGAGAGCGGAGTGGCCCGTCGCCCCATCGAGGACTGGGACGCCTACCGCGCCCGTCTCGCCACCCTCATCGAGGAGTGAGCCCCGGCGCACGGTGCTGCGCGCTGTGCCCCCCCGATCCCCCGTTCGCAACGCGAGCGGCCCGCCACTCTCGGCGTGCCGCTCGCTTTTTTGTACCCCGATGTGGCCGTGAGTTCGCCGGGAGCGCGACCGAGAATTCGCCCGGTCTGCCCGCAGCGCCCACGGCCGCCGAGGCAGCAGCCGATGTCGTGCCGTCTTCGCCCCGCAGGCTACGTCATTTCCCTTCTCTGAAAAACAGCCCACCCAAAAGAATATCGTATTTTTGCACGTGTGGGGCACCGCCGCCCCTCGGTCGAAACGTTGCCGCGCACCTACGCACGAGGCACTTGCGGACTTCGCGTGCCGAACTTCGGCAGTTGCCGATCGGTCTCGAACGAACGGCAAGAGTGTTACCTGAATTAACGATTTGGCGGTTGTAATACCGAAAAACAACCCGTGGAGGTTGTGATGTAAAGTGTAAATAATGCAATGAAAGGTGTAATTACGGCCGATGTGGTCGGATCTACGCAGATCAAAATCGAGGATCGCGGCACATTGCCTGCGCTCCTCAACGAGCTCATTCGCGAGATCGCGCAGTGCCGCCCGGAACTGAAGCTCCAGGTGGACATTTTCCGCGGCGACAGCTTCCAGGTGTGGGTCGAAAAGCCCGAATGCGCACCGCTGGTGGCCCTTCTACTCCGAGCAGGCCTGAGAATGTCGGCACTCCGTGCCGGCGAACAGCAGCTAGATGCGCGCATCTCGGTGGGCATCGGCGACGTTGCTTATCGCGATGCGACCGTTTCGCAGTCCGACGGGGAAGCCTTCGTGCTTTCAGGGCGAGGGTTTGACCAATTGGGCAAGCAACAAAGACTCATGGTGCAAACCCCTTCCGAAACTACGAACGAAGAGCTTCGCGTCGAAACGGCTTTTGTCGACGACATCGTCTCAAATTGGAGTGCACTCCACAGCAAAATCATGTACCAAGCCCCTGCTCTATGAGACGAGTCAAGGCGAACTGGCTGAAAAGAATGGCACCTCGCAGCAAAAACGTGAGGAAGCGGCTCGAAAAGGCAAAAGTGAAATTGATCAGGATGTACTTGGATCGAGTCGCATCGCTCATCATCGCCATACAAAACCAACGAAATAACCCATAATCCCCTCCGTGAATACGATAAATGCTTTCTTGATGGTGCGTTTGCTTCTTGCGCATTTCATAGGCGACTTTTTGCTGCAGTGGACAGCCATGTGCGAGGAGAAAAAGTCGCTCCCCGCCCTCAGTGGCTGGGGCTATCAGGCCCTGCATGCTCTCATTTACACCGCCACAGTCTATGTTTTCATCGCCGAATGGCAGTGTTGGACACTCCCCCTGCTGGTCGGGAGCACGCACTTCGTTGTTGATGTGCTCAAAGCCTTAGCCGAGCAGCGCATGACCCCACCTGCCGATAGACAACGCGGGGCAGACGAGGGCAACAAGCCCTTCATCGATCGCAAAAAGATGATGCTCTTCCTCTTCGACCAAATCTTCCACTTGGGGGTCTTGGTTTGGGTCTATTTCCGGCTGTCGGGCTGTCTCGATCTACACCCCATCATCGATTGGACGGCGGTCGGCATCTGCGCTTTGGCCTATCTTGTCGTGCTGAAGCCCACTGCTGTTTTCATCCAAATCTTTTTCAGTGGATTTGCCCACACCACCGACAAAAAGAGCCTGCCGCTCGCCGGCACCTACATCGGCTATTTGGAGCGGGTCATGATCGTATCCTTCATTTTGAGCGGATGGATGGAGGGCATCGGCTACCTGCTCGCGGCAAAATCGGTGTTTCGTTTTGGGGAACTGCGCAACAACAAAGAGCTCATGCGCACCGAATACATCTTGCTGGGCACTTTCCTGAGTTTCACGGTGGCCGCAATCGTTGGCTTACTCGCTCACCGCGTGTTGAGCGTATTCCCCTTTGTGAAGCCCGCGGCACAGAGCTCCGTCCCCGTGCCCTTTGCTCCGACTGCGGCGCGATTCGTCGACCTCTTCACAGTCATCCATCGGCCGAAGCGGCACGAAGTCCGCAGCAGGGCGGGGACTCGAAGGCTCAGGCAGCGCACATGGTGGGCACACCCCACAACGCAACGCGAGAGGCACCCTCAAGGAATGAGGATGCCTCTCGCGTTTTTGCGTCGGTGTGCGGGCGTGCAGTGCGCCGAGGCGCGGTGCCCCGACTATTCGTCGTCGTCTTTGTTTTTGCGGCGGAACAGGCTGAAGAGCGTGAAGCCGATCAGCGCGGCGAGAAAGCCCAGGCGCACCAGCGTGGTTGTGGGCGAAGGCGTGGAAGTGAAGTAGAAGACGGCAATCACCACTGCCAGAGAGATAATGATTTTCAGGAAGTTGGGCATGGGGTGGGGAGGGTTTGTTGTGCGGCGCGCAATACGGTCGCCGCGATCGCTTGTTTACTCGTCTACCGGTTTACTTGTCTACGAGTTCCCGCGTCGACTCGTTTACGTGTCCGCGGGTTTACTTGTCTACCGGTTTACTTGTCTACGAGTTCTCGCGTCGACTCGTTTACGGGTCCACGGGTTTACTCGTCTACCTGCTTACTTGTCTACGAGTTCTCGCGTCGACTCGTCTACGGGTCTACCTGTTTACTCGCCTACCGGTTTACTCATCTGCGAGTTCTCGCGTCGACTCGTTTACGTGTTCGCTTGTTTACTCGTTTACCGGTTTACTTGTCTACGAGTTCTCGCGTCGACTCGTTTACGGGTCCACGGGTTTACTCGTCTACCGGTTCACGCGTCTACTCGTTTCCCCCGTCGACGGCGTCACAATTGTCCGCGCACGGCAGGGAGGATCTGCGCCAGCTCTTCGACCACGCGGGCCCGTTCGAAGCCCTCGCGGATCACGGCCAGAATGGTGTCGTCGCCCGCGATCGTGCCGCACAGGCTTTCGGGTTCGTGCGCATCGATTTCGGTCGTGATGCTCGTGGCATAGCCCGGCCGGGTGCGCATCACCACCAGGTTGCCCGAGAACTCCATGCTTAGGAAGCCCGACGAGCGCAGAAATTGCGGCGTGTGGATCGATGGTGCCAGCTGACGAACGTAGGCCGGGTGCTCGGGCAGCACATAGCGGTAGCCCCCGTCGCCTGAAACCTTGGCCGCCTTCAGCTTCTGGAGGTCGCGAGAGAGCGTGGCTTGCGTCACTTTGTAGCCCTCTGCGCGCAAGAGTTCGAGGAGTTCTTCTTGGCTCCCCACCGACGTGCGGTTCAGCACCAGCCGAAGCATGTCGAGTCGTTTGTCACGGTTACCCATATTCTTGCATTGTTCGTTTTTTTATCCACGGCAAATGTACAACTTTTTTCTCATTTCGCCCATTTACCCCGCGAAATGTTCCACTTTTTTCTTGAAAACAAGTCTTAAAAGGAAACAACCCCCTATATAATAGGGGGTTCACGTGCTTTCTGTTATCCTCTCGTTTGAGGACGTTATTTTCTTGTTGGTGCAAAGTTACAAAGTGCTTTTTTTACACGCAATAGAAAGACCGATTTTTTCACTCTGAAAGGTTAAAGTGTGTTTCATTGAATGCAGAAACGGCGGTTTTATACCTTTTCCTGTTGGTATGGTTGCAGTGATAAGGGGCTATTCTCTTTCATTGGTGATATATGGTGCTCTATTGTCGTCTATCATTATTTATTTGCCGTGTGCGCTCTTCTTGTTTCATTGGTGGTATGTTGTGCTGCTTGTCTCCTTATAATGCGATATAGGGCAAATAATAGCCCTTTCTTGTTGTAGGTTGTCCTTACAAGGCAAAGGGCGTTTCTACTCTTCCATATTGAAAGGTATTATTTCCTCCTGTGTGGTTTGGTCTAATAGTCCGCGCGCTGTATGGTATTGTATCTTCATCTGCTTGTAAGGCGTTTATTTCCTTTCTGCTGCACGTTCTTTTGTTTGGTGGTGGATTGTGCTGCTCTTTCCGATTGAAGTAATTAGACGTGGTTTTATATGCTCCTGTGTTCTGTTTGTTCCAAAATTGAAGTGATAAGGATAAAGCAAACGGCGTTTCATTTTGAGCGGTTGAAGTTATGTTTAATATCCGCGGTTGTTGTTCTGCTTGTTCAGATATGAAGATATTATTTGCCGCGTTCCTGTTTCTCCTGTGTGGTGGTAGGGCGTTTCTGTTTGTCCATGATGAAGTAATTAGGCGTGGTTATTTCATCGGTTTTCATCTGCTGATATGAAACGTTGATACCTACACGATTGATATGTGGTTTGTTGTAGTGGTTGTTATCGTGGATACATTGATATAATCCTATTATGGTATAATCCTACTATATAATATAATACTATATATAATCCTATTATGGTATAATCGGTTATATGGTTTTATATAGGGTCTTTCCTTTCAAGTATTACATTCATGAATCGTTTCACTCTCATTCATGTATGAACTCGTTTTCACTCGTTCATGTGTTGTTATCATAGATACATTGGAATGATTGATATATGGTTATTGTTTCCATGATTGATATAATCCCGTATTGGTGTTATCCCTATGTTATACCAACGATTCCATCGTTGTCATAATCCATAGGTTGTTTTTTGTAGTTTATATATAGGTTTTGTAGGTGTCCAGCATTTCTTTTTTATTATATAGAACAACACAACCAAGAATATATCTCAAATAAGAAAACCTGGACACTTTTGAAAAACTGATAAAAATCGTTGCTGTTATTTCCATCAATCCACAACAATCCTAAGACGTTCTAAATACAAGTAACTCAATGTATCATTGGAGATTAGAAACGTCGATACATTGGAATAATTGATATATGGTGCTCTTGCTTGGTGGTATGGTATTATATCTTCATTTGGTTGCTTGTCTTATTTGGTAGGTGCTGCACGTTCTTTCATCTGCAAGGGGCGTTTTTTTGAGGGGCTGAATTACTTTAGAAAAATTGCCGCGCGTGAAAAACAGGGGGGGCGTGTGGTTATCCTCCAAATGATTTTTTTTGACCCCTCGGGGGGGTATCCTATGAAGTGGAAAGGGTGCATTTCATTTGCTTTCTTGTGTCTGTTCTCCTGTATGGTCGCTCTATGTGGTAACTATTGAAGTGTGTAGAGTTGAAGTATATAGCGTTTTATTTGCCGTGTGTGCGTTTTATCCTGTTTGTGGTAGTGGTTCTGCTTGTTTCCTTATAATGCGATATAGGGCGTTTTAATATGGTATTGTACCACTCGTCCATATTGAAAGGTATTATTTCTCCTGTGTGGTGGTTGTCGTTGAAGTGTGTAGAGTTGAAGTATATAGCGTTTAATAGCGTCCTGTATCGTTGTCGGTGGTTCTCTTGATACTTTGTTTATCTTCTTAGCGTTTAATAGCGTCCTGTATCGTTGTCGGTGGTTCTCTTGATACTTTCATTACAATGCATTAGAAAGCAAATAAGACGGCATAAATAGATTCTCCTTTGCCGTTGAAATAAATGCTTTCTCTTATCTTGTAATATAATGCCTGTTATATTGAAGTGGTTTTTATATGGTGGTATTGTTTCATCGGTGGTATATCGTTCTGCATTTAATAGGTTGTGGTCGTTCAGGTATGAAGATATTATTTGTCGTTGTCCTTTCATCTTATGGTAATGTGATATGGTGCATTGTGGGGCTGCTTGTTAGTAGGTTTGCATTACACTTTTTGTCGTGGGTGGTAGTATTGAAGTGGTGGTATCTTTTTCATCTGCTGATATATGGTATATAGTACTCGTTTCACTCGTTATTATATAGCGTTATACCCTACACGATTGATATATGGTTTATGGTTATGTGTTGCGCTTGACCGATAATTTCTTTTTTTATCATATAGAGGTGAACCGAGAAGAATGTATGTCAGAAAGAAAAAATCGGTCAATTGAAAAACTACTCCTTTTATTGGTGCTATTTCCTTTGGTGGTTGTGTGATATGGTGATATATTGTGCTGCTCTTCCATATTGAAGTAATTAGGCGTGGTTTCTGCTCCTGTTGCTGTGTATTGCTTTATTTGGTGGTAGTGGTTGAGTAGGTATAAAAAAAGGGCGTTGCAGTTATTACAACGTCCTTTATATTTGCCGTGGTGGTATGGTATTATATCACCTGTTGAAGTTTCCAATGCAAGGGCGGCCGCCGCTTTGCTTTCAATCGATTTGCGTTTGTCTTGTGCTTGTCGTTCAATGTAATGTTTGAATATAATAGCTATGTCCTTATGTCCTGTAACGCTTTGCACCTGTTGTGCTGTGTAGCCAAATTCCGCAAATGCAATACTTGCAAACGTGTGTCGTGCGCAATGTGATGAGATATTTTGCCACTTGCTGCACTCTTTCCATATCATCGCATTTCTGCCACTATCTTTGCCGCCGCTCGTCCAACAAGATATTATCTCATCTTCCAACACGCCGCGTTTTACAAGGTCTTGAAAGTAGAGTTTTATGTGTCTATTGTAGCCGTCCCTTTGGAAGTAGTCAAAATCGTGCGCCTTTTTTAGCAGCTTTGCGGCGTTTCCCGTCTTCCTATACTTGTCGATGATACTTTGCATACTTTCCGCGGGCATTACCTTAATAATATCCTTAATCGTTTTGCGGCGCTGTTGGTACTGTTTTATGTAGTCTGTTATCTTGTCCTCTACTCTCAAACGTTGCAGCAAAAGGGGCAAATTCCTATCTTTTGAAAGGCGGTCAAATACTTGCAAGGTTTGCCCAAAGATTGGAACAAAGCACGTTTCATTTGTTTTGCGTGTCGTGTATGATATTTGCCCCGTTCCTGTTTCTTTTATATCTTCTGCGATATGGTTATAGTTTGACTTGATAGCGTCCATAACCTTTGCGACGTCGCTAACACGGCAAGCCGTCCAACACTGAATTAAAAAAAGCCCCGTGCAAGCGTGCATTCTTTTGCTCGTGCTTGGTAGTGGAAGTTTGAGCCAATCGGCCGTAACGCTTTGAAGTTCAGGAAGGGACAAGGTCGGTTTCTTCATTGTGTCCTCGTCGCTTTGTACCTTTTCTTTCTTGAATGTTATGCGCTTGTCTGTAATTTGATAATAAGCGCTCGCAAATGATGAAAGGTATTTGTTTGCCGTTCTTTTAAGTCGTGTGTTTTTTATTTCCTCTTCAAGGCGTTTTATATCGGCCTTTGTGAGTTTCTCCAAACGTTGAGACGTAACGCCGTACTTAATGAAAGCCTTTTCTAATTGCTCGGGACTTTGCGTGTTGAAGTTTAATTTGTCGCTGTTTGGCGTTTTCTTGCTTGTAAGGGTGGCAAAGATTTTGAGGACTTGTTCAATGTCGATATTTGTTTGCCCGTATGCGATAAACTTTTGAAGTAGTGTTTGTCCGTCCTCGTCCTCGTCTGTGTGGTGCTCCTGTTGCTGTTTAGTGCTTTTATGTGGTGCTATTGTTTCATCGGTGGTATCTTGTTTGGGTGCTGTTTGAAGTTTTGCAAGCTGTTGAAGTAATGCATTAGCGTCTTCCTTTGTTAGTTTGGCTTGATTTAGGCGGTTTGTTATATCCGCGCATTGGTCTTTGGCAGATTGTAGGCGCTGTGCAAGTTCTTTTAATTCCATATAGCCCGCCGTGTTCTCTTCAAATTCCGCAAATAGGGGGCGTTGGTTTCTTGTGCTCCACAAGGAAGGAAGTATTTTTACTCCTGTACTCTTGAAAAGCGGCTTGTCGTTCCAACTTGTTCTAACTTGCAAGTAAATGAAAAGCGGCTTTTTCTTCTTTCTTCTTTCCGCGTTTCTTTGTTTTTGGTCGTGGTCGTTTCTCGCAAAAATAAAATCACACGTGCTCTTGTAAAAATTCCATAGTTACATTAATTTGAAAATGTGAAAACATAATATCGCCCCTATTTTTTTGAGGGCGCAAAAAAACAGATACAAAATGCTGATATTTGGGGGCTTTTTCCCGTTTTCTGTTTTCAAAATTGTAGATTCCGAGAAAAGTCAGAGTTAATATCTGAATTATATATACTACAAAAGCAACGGAAAAACAAGAATATGCGCTTGTTTTCAGTCTGTTAACAAAGTAGCGAGCGTTTAAGGTTTCAGCCTTTGCAGATGGGATTTTGTTTGTCGATTTGTTGATTTGGTGCATTTTTTGAGCGTGTAAGTGTTATTTTCAGGACAACAAAAAAACACGTTCTAAAAAGGGTGCGACTTCCCTTTGCTGATGGGCTTTTTCTGTATGCGATTAACATAACAGAAAAGAAAGCCCCTTGTTTTTCTTGAAAACACCCCGCTTTTTGAGTTTAGTGTGGGGATTGGTCGTTTGGTATATTCGCAAAGTCAGTGTGATGAAGAGCATAATTCGCGCCAGGAAATCGGCTGAAATGCGTAATTTGTCCCCGCTTTCGTCGTGCATACGGCCTTCGTGGCGCGGTAGCCGGCAATCGGCACGAAAAAGGGCGAGCCGCTCCCGAGGTGGAAGGAGCGGCTCGCCGAAATTGTACCCCCTGTGGGGCGATGGCGTGGGGTGCGATCGAGGTCGCAGGCGGGGCGAGGCACAAGGCCGTGAGGGGATCACCAATGCTGGTCGACGCGCTGGCGCAACTGGGGATTGACCATGGCGGGATAGCGGCGCTTGAAGATCACGGTGATGGGTTCGCCCTTCGTTTCGCACGTGCCCGAGCGGATGATGCGGCGGTAGTAGACCACGGGGGCGAGGCGTTGCGTTTCGGTGTAGGAAACGTCGGTGCCGACGTCGGTCCACGTCTTGCCGTCGAGGCTGCGCTGCCACACGTAGGTGCGGGTGGCGGGACCGGTGATGAGACCGGCGGTGAGCAAGAAGGGGTTCTTGTGATCGATCACCACCCGACGCTCGGCCGCACTCATGGTGACGGTGATGCCCGGGTCGACGGTCAGGGTGCACAAACCGCCCACCGCGACGCAGTCGCCCAAGCGAGTGGTGCGACGCAGGTAGTAGGTGCCGGGATAGGCGGCGACGTATTCGACACTCTTCTCCGTGGCGCCGAAAATGGGCTTCCACGAGTTGGCGTCGGTGGGCGTCTTGGTGTACTGCCACTGGAACTCGAGGTCCTCTTGGTTGACGGTTCCGCCGTTGAGCGTGGCCACCGGATCGGCCGGCGCGAAGACGGCGCTCTGACCGGCGCAGGTGCGCTGCGTGTGTGTGCCGGCGCTTTCGGTCAGGTGGCCGACGCCGAGCGTGTAGGTGCCGGTGATGGTGGCGTTGCAGGTGTTGAGCTGGATGTCGACGGTGTAGTCGCCGGCCTTGTCGGGCGTGCCCACGAAGGAGAGTTCCTGATCGTGGCTGTGGGTGCCGTCGGGAAGCGTCCAGGTGTAGGTGGCGCCGGGGAAATTGACGGCTTTGATGCGCACGGGATCGCCGTCGCAGACAAAGAGGTCGCCGGCGATGCTGCCCGAAATGGCGGCAGGGTCTTGCAGCAACACGTCTTGGTGCACGTGCGTGAGTCCGCAGGAGTCGGTGGCTTCGATGCGGTAGCGAGAGCCCAAACTGCCTTGTTCGAAGGTCACGGCGCCGTGGGCGCTTTTCTTCTCCACGAGGGTGCCGTCGAGCGTGCGCAGTTCGTAGATGTAGGGCTTGTGTCCGCCTTTGAGTGCCACGTTGATTTGCCCCGAGTGGGCGCCGGCGCAGAAGAAGCTCACCGTGTTGGCACGGTCGAAAGCCAGGGGGTTCGTAGCCGATGTCGTAGGTGTATTGGCGCGTGCAGTAGTTGCCGTTGGGGAGAGTGAGGTTGATGTTGAGTTGGCCCTTCGGCTTATACGTTTCGACCGGGTCGCCCCAGTTGAGATAAGTGTAGGGATCGCTGTCGAGTGTGTAGTTTTGGAAGGTGGCCTCCTGCCCGGTGTCGGGGAACTTGGCCGTGCCGGTGGGCGTGAAGGTGATTTTGCCGTCGCAATCGATCTTCACATTCTTGATTTTCACCTTCAATTCCAAGGGCGGCTTGTAGGTGACGGTGAAGGAAGAGGTGAAGTTGTTGCAGGCGGTGCGGACTTCGAGGGCGTAGGTGCCGGGTTCGAGGGCGGGAGTGACGTTGCGCACCGTGTCGCCGGGGGCGCGCACCTCGCTCCACGCGGAGGGCGAGAGATAGCCCCGATTGGTCCGCGTGGTGTTGCTGTAGGTGGTGTTGGTCGGGTCGCCGCTGAAGTCGAGCGCCACGTAGGTTTTGCCCGTTGCCGTGTTGCGCACGACGATTTGCTTGATTTGCTCGAAGACTTTGTCGCCCGATCCCGCTTCCCAGTCCACAAGGAGCCTGCTGAGCTCGCTGTGGGCGCCGGCGGTCTTGGGGGGCAGGCTGTCGCAACTGCCGCCGAGCTGGATGTTGTCGTAGGCATAAGCGTTGGGCAGGACGTATTCGGCCTTCCAAGTCATGTGGTTGGTGGTCGTGCCGTCCGCTTCGACATATTGCAACGTGTACTCCTTGTTGCGTTCGAAGGGGAAGTTGCGCGCGGCATCGCCGGTCAGGTCGCTCAAGTGCGGGGCGTCGAGCACCGTGGCGCCCGTGGCTTTGTCGATCACGCGGGTGTGCTTGTCTTCAAAGCAGTCGCCTTGGGTGTAGAAGTCGTAGAAGATCTTCCGGCACGTGGCGGGGCGCTCGCTTTGCGCTCCAGGAGCAGGGCGTTGGAGCGCGAGGAGAGCATATAGATGTAGGGATCCATTTCCTCGTTTTGCGAGGTGATGGTCAGTTTGTAGTTCTCATTGCTCGGGAACACGAGTTCGTCGGCGAGTTGCGGCGGGAAGTTGCTCTTGTAGACCAGCGTTTTCACTTGGTCATACACGGTTTGGTTGTCGCGGGTGCGCACCACCACGATGCGGTAGGGGTGTCCCGTGTCGTACTCGGTGAGTTTGGCCTTCGTCTCGTTGCATTTCGAGTCTTCGGTCGAGAGCTCAAAGGGATTGCACAGTTTGTGCTCGTCGAGATGCACGTGTTTCATCGTGGTGGGGCAGCCGATGAGTCGATAATACACGTCGTAGCCGCCCGAAAGGTCGAAGCGCGCGCGACTGTGGACGAAGGTGGCCGAGTTATAGTCGTAGGAAGGCGAGCCGCCGTGCGACCATTTGTGCTCGTCGGGCGCGGTGCCGGGCGGGGTCACCTGCACTTCGTAGTTCAGGTAGGCCCCTTTGCGCTGCGCTTCGGGGAGATCGCGGAAATCGAAGTTGAGGCGGAAGCTCAGCACGTTCGAGTTGAGCTCTTTGGTCTCGATGGTGACACAGCTGCCCCCGGTGAAGCGCGCTTTGTCTTCGAGCTCTTTGACCTCGGCATTGGGGATTTCGATGTCGGTACATCCGTCGGTGACGAAGAGTTTGTAGGTGCCGGGCGCCAAATCGTTGCCCCAACAGGTCAGATGGCTCTCGGTTTGCTCCTGACTTGTGTAGCGCCAGCCCTCGGCATAGTCGTCATAATTCTTGCGGCCCTCGGTGTTTGGTCAATTCACGGCGAGGGTGCACCGGTCCGCTGGGCGTTTCGGTGACGTAGACTTTGAGGCGTTTCAAACTGCCCTTGTCGGTGTAGAGGCCTACGCCGCCGCTGTTGCCGCAAGCATAGGAGGCTTTGCCGGCGTAGGGGGCGCTGCGGGCCACGAGAGTTTGGTACGAACTGCTCAAATAGGTGTAGTTCGTCGATTCGTAGCTGTGGGGTTGTCCGTCGAATCCGCGGAGCACCACGCCGGTGGCCTTGATGGTGTAGGAGCCGGGCGCCAGTCCCGGGAATTCCTTGGGCTGTTCGGGGGTGGTGGTTTGGCCGTTGATGGAGGCCCCTCCGTCGGGCGGCACGATTTCGTAGTTGATTTGGTCGACCGTGCCGTAGCCTTTGAGCGCTTGGACGGTGATTTTACCGTCGTTGGCGCACTGCATGCTGTTGGTATTCACGACAAGCTGGAGCTGGGCTTCCGGGATGTTGACGTCTTGGGTGTAGACCTGTCCCATGTAGCAGCCGTTGAGGCCTTCGACTTCGAGGCGATAGTTGCCCGGCGCCACGCGGAGCGAGTCACTTTTCCCGCCGCGTCTGATTTCTTCGCTCTTCACTGCGCCCGAATTCGGGTCGATGAAGCGCACGCGCACGCGGTCGTTGGGCGAAAGTGAGTTCAGAAAAAGGATCACAATGCCCTTTTGCCCCGGCGGGGTGGCGGAAGTCAATGAATAGAGGGGCAGAGCAGATGAGATGTTGATGTACGCGTAAGCGTCGAGGCGCTTCTCACCATAATAATAGTACACCTGGTAGCCGCCCATGGGGAGCGGTTTACTTATCCACTCAGTGATGATGCCTGTCGAGCTGGTCGATTCCACTTCGGTGTAGTGGCAGGAGCCGACGGGGTGGTGTATTTTATCGCGTAGACGACGATGCGTGTGGGCTTTTGCGGAGCGCCGTTGGCCAGAAGGCGCGAGGTGACCAGCAGTTTCCCGTCTTGACAACCCGGCACGGCGTTGATGGGCGTCACATTCAGCGCCCCGTCAAGCAGCGGGTCGGTTGTTTTCGGCACGAGGGCGGTGAGATAGAGTTTTTCGGTGCAGTGCGTGCCGCACTGGGTGGGGAAATCCATCTCCACGTAGTCGGGCAGGTGGTTGAACTCCGCGGTGAATTTGCTCTTGGGCTGGCCCGTGTCGGGATTGGTGATGGTTTTGGTTTGAATCACCGTGCCCTCGGCGTTGCGGAACACGAACTTGTAGTCGCCCGGCGGGGCGTAGAAGTCGATCTTGAGCGTGTTGTCGTCGGCCGTTGCGCCGGTTTCGACGCGATAGCTCTTTCTGTCTTTGTAAGGGATGACACCCGGCGGATCTTCGTCGAAGGGGAAGGCAGGAGAGGGCTGTCCCGGGGGAGTACTTCCCGGGTAGTCGATTTCATATTCCTTGATCTCCACCGTTTTGGTGAAGGCCGGGAGACAAGAGCCGGGATCGACGGGAGCCACCTTGACGGTGTAGGTGCCGGCACCCAGGTGGTCGAAGGTGTAACGTGTGTCGCGGGCGGTGATTTCCTTTGAGCAAGACACCGGAAGCGTCGCGCAGTTCTGCGTGCTTCACGTCATTGTAGAGGAAGGTGTTGGTTTCTCCGTAATTTTGGTAGTAGTTCAAGCTGATACTGCCGTTCGAGGTGCAGAGTTGGTTGTCGGAGACATTCACCGTGGGCTCGATGTGGAGGTTGTCCAGGTGGAGCGGTTCGGTGTAGTGCGGTGCGTCGGGGCAGTCCACCCAATATTCGCAGATGTAGTCGCCGTTGGGCAGGTCGAGTTCTGCGGTGGTGTAGAGGGGAGCGCCCATGCTTTTGGTTTCGGCCACGAGGGCTCCCGTGGTCTTGTCCTTGATTTTCACGATGCCGTTGCCCTCACTCTTTTTTTGCAGGTAGAATTTCACGTGCGTCTTGTTGCATTCGAGTCGTGTGATCTCCTTTCCAGTTTGGGGCGTTGGCTTCCCGGTTCGTTTTGCTTCGACATGAGGAAACCGCTGCCCCTGAAGAGAACGGGATCACCGCACGAAGGGCGCATGACGAACGAGAGGGAGCCGTCGGTGGGGGGCACTTTGATGTAGAAAGAGAGCTGTTGGTTTTTAGATGCCCGTTCGGCCAGCTGATCGGCGGGGATGGGGCCATTGGCCACCAGCTTCCCGTCGGGCGAATACACCTCATAGGAGGCGCCGTCCAGCGCATTGTGAATGTCGGCCTCCGTGATTCCGTAGCCTTGGAAGTCGACACGCACGTTCCACACGGGTTTGGGAGAGCAGAAGTCGAAGTTTTCCACGTAGAACATCAAGCTCTGATTGAGCAGGCTCGGCACGTTCTTGGCCGCGATGGCGGTTTCGGCTTCGGCCGTGGCGCCGCACTCCGTGCGCAGGGCGAGCGAGTAGGCCCCCGGCAGCAGATCGTCGATTTGTTTCGTGGTTTCGCCCGCATTGAGGTTGACCGAGCGCACCGCCGTGCCGTTGAGCGAAAGCGTCAGCGTGGCCGGTTCGTCGAGCGTGCCGCCTTCGAGCGTCACCTTCATGCGGCCCGTCGGACTGCAGTAGACATCGGCCGGCGAAGGCTCCACTTTCAGCGTGCCGGGCGTCACTGTTTGATTTCCACGGGCGTGGTCATCGTCTGGCCCCCGTAGGAGGTGGTCAGGGTGTAGGTGCCCGCCGCGAGACCCGTGAACTGTGTGCGTTCGGTCGCCACGTTGCTGCGCACTTGTGGCGTGCCGCCCGTTGTGGGCGTGAGGGTGAAGTTCACCGGACAGGCCGCCGTGGTGCCTTCCACCGCCACTTCGATTTGCCCCGCCGCACAACCCGCGTAGGTGTGGCGCACGATCGTCACTTGGGGCTGGACGAGCGCACCCGCCGTCACCGAAAACGAGCTTGTGGCGCGGGCTTCGCAGTCGGTCGAGGTGGCCTGCACCTCATAGTCGCCGAGCGGCAGACCGGTGAAGGTGTGCGAGAACGCCGGATAGGCCACCGTGGCCGTTTGCAGCGCAGGAGCGCCGGTGGCCCGCTGACCTTTTTTCCAAATTTCGTAGCGCAAACCGCCGATGCCCACCACTTTGGCCACATCGATCGTCACGCCGCCCGGACACGTGCCGCGGGTGAGGATGGGGGGTGGGGATCACGGAGAAGTGCTCCACGTCGATGGGCTGTTCCCACTCGTAGGCGCCGTCTTTCCACGCAGCCCCCGGCGCAGTGGGGGTGCAGCCGGGCGTGGCGCGCACGTGCAGCGTGTAGCGGCCCGGCGCGAGGTTGAAAAAGAGCGTCTGCTGGTAGGGACTGCGCGCCGTGAGATTGCCCACCGGCACGGCCTGTTGGCCGGCGCGCACGGGGTCGCGCTCCAACTTATACTGCACGCGCGAGAAACCGCTCACGCCAGTCAGGCTTACACTCACGGCACCGCTCGTGGCCTCGCAACCGCCGGCCGGCGTCACCACAGGGGTGGCCAGCACATCGGCCGAGGTCTTGACGTGGTAGACGATTTTGGGCAGCACCACGCGGGGCTGCTGCGTGCCGCAGGTGGCCGTGGCGCGAATGTAGATGGGGTCGCCTTCGTTCCACCCGTCGAGCGGCAACACCGCCTCGCTGCCCGGGCGCGGCGTCACCACCGGTGTGCCCCAAGTCGTGCGATCTTTCGACACGCTGTAGGTCATGGCCGTGAAACCCGCCACGGCGTTGCGGTAAACCACCGAGAGGCGCGCCGGGGTGTGGCAGTCGCTGTTGGCGGCTATGAGGGTGGCGGTGAAGTCGCCCGTGTCCAACGTCGGACACCCCTGCGCCGCCACACGCTGTGGGAGGCCGAGGAGCAGCACGAGGAGCGCAACGAGGACCGTTGCGCTTCGGCGCAGCAGGGTGGGGGTGAAGAGACGGAGGGAGGGGAAGTGGTTGTTTCATCTTGACGTTTGTGAGGAAAAGGGGGTGAGGCGGTGACGGCGACCGCACATTTCGGTAAGTTGCTGCCACAAATATCTGAATAAACTGCAAGTTGACCAATTTTTAGAATGGAATTAACGGCCTTCGGAGGTGAAATAACCGCTTTTTGTCGTCAAACTTGCACGAAAAACGGGAAATTGCGCACCCGCAGCGGCCGTTCTCTGCCCATTGTGCCCCACGAAGCGAAAGGGCAAAGCGTTGATTTTTAGCCTCGACGCGGGTTGCCGTTGGACGAGTGGACAAAGTGAGTGGGTCGAAGCGTGAAAATGCACAATTTGCGCCGCAGCCTCTTGTGCGTTGTCGATTCTTTTTTGTTTTTCGTTCGCGAAGCCTTGAAATAAAATGAATATCTTGCCTCCTATTTCCTTCCGATCCGACGAAAGGTGCGAATTTCGGCCTGTATTTCCGCGGGTGTGCACGGCGTGAAAACGTGTTTTTGCTGATGGTTCGGCGGTGAGAAGTTAATGTTTTCGTCCTTTCGGCGATTGTGCCCGTGGTTTCGCGCTGCTTTTCGGCCTTTTGCCGCCGCGCTCCCGCCGCGACGAAGAAAGCGGGGCGTTATGGCACAAAAGCTGCGGGTTTTCGTCGGCCGGTCGCCGCTTTTTTGCGAGCACCGCGAGCTCCGTCGGTGCGCAAGTCGTGCCCGTCCGCCCGAGTGCCCCCTCGGCGTCGGCGGGCGGTGCCGTCGTTTCGCGCCGTGTGCCGAAGCGGCTCGTGCTTGCCCCGCGGTGGGGCGCCGCCCTCCTCGGGGCCGCCCGACCGCCTCCACGCAAAACACCCCGCCTGCACCGTGAGTCGGTGCAAGCGGGGTGCGTGGGGCAGTGGGCGCAAGGGCGCCGCGGGTCAGAAGCGCGGGCCTCTGCCGCCGGGGCCGCCGTGTCCGCCACCCTGCGGGGCATGACGGGGCGGAACTTGCCGCCGGGCCGACCTTCGGGGCCGTGGCCCTCAGGCGGCTCGGGCATTTTGGCGCCGCCGAAGAGGTTGAGACGGTAGATGGCGTGGAGCATCACATATTGGTTAAGCATGTTGGTCCACGAGTCGGTGCGTGCCAGCGCGGTGAGCGAACGGCTGATCTCGCTCTGCCGGCCCAAGAGGTCGAAAGCTTCCAGGCGCAGGGTGAGGGCCTTGTTTTTCAGCAGCGACTGCGAGAGCGAGGCGTTCCACACGAGCTCGTTGGTGTTGAAGGCCGAGGTCGAAAAACCGCGGCGCGAGGTCATGCGCAGATCGGTGGAGAAAGTCATGCCCCAAGGCAGGGTGAAGTTGGCCTCTGCGCCATAGGCGAAGCTCCAGGTGTCGAGCCGGCCGGTGGTGAGCAGCGAGGAGTTGGAGTGCTGGTAGGCCACGCGTCCGTTGAGGGTGGCGTCCCACCACGAGCGGCGGTAGGACAGATCGAGGCGCTCGGAGAGGGCGGTGACGGCGGTGCGGCTCTTGTCGGCATGCACGCCGGCGAAGAGGGCGTTCACCTCACGCAGCGAAGGCGCGTCGGGCAGGGTGGCGGCGGTGCCCGAAGTGGCCACGTAGCCCACCGAGCGGCTGAAGTTGGCATCGGTCGAGGTGGCGAGGTTCAACACCTTCTCGCGGTCGAGGGGCGTGTTGAAGGTCAGGCCGACGGCGGAGTTCCAGTTGCCGTCGATGTTTTCGGGGCGGGTGAATCGGCGGCCCGTCACGTCGTCGTAGATGGTGAGTTGCGAGATGTTGCCCGTCGAGAGGGTGAAGTCGGCGTGTGCCATGAGCCCCTGCAGGCGTTCGGCGTTGTAGGCATTATAGAAGAGGTGCATCTCGTGGTTCCACACGGGGCGCAACCCGGGATTGCCCACCGAGATGCGGAGGGGGGTTGGAGTTGTCGACCACGCCGATGAGCTGCGTCATGGAGGGTTGCGAGGAGCGTCCGCGGTAGTTGAAATCGAGGTTGGCGGTTTTCGAGAACGCATAGCGCAGTCGCACGTTGGGGGCGAAGTTGAGCACATTGCGCACGGTGTCGATGCGGCCGATGGCGGCGCGCTCGTATTGCAGGCGGGTGCGTTCGGGCGAGAACTGCACACCGGCCGAGAGGCGCACGGCCCCCACGTTGTAGCGCAGGCCGAGGTTCACGCGGTGGTTGTCGTAGCGATAGGTGGCGTGCTGCGAGTTTTGGGCATCGCGCACGGCCGCTTGCACGTCGTCGGTGTTGAGGCGGCTGAGCAGTTGGGCGGGATCGAGCCACGAGAGGGTGCTCGACGAGCCCGGCACGTAGAGTTGCGAGATGGTGCCCAAGCCGGTGTGCGCACTCAGGAAGTCGCTCAGCGTGTTGTAGCCGTCGAGGCTCAGGAGGTTGTAGAGGGTGCGGTCGCCCGTTGTGTATTTGTGTTCGTAAGCGTAGCGGGTTTCGAGCAGGAGTTTGCCCACGAGCGGTTGCACGTAGGAGAGGCCCACGCGATAGTTCCACTGCGTCGAGGGGCGGTCGGAGAACTGGTGGGTGCCGCCCGCGGCCAGTCGCGGTCCGGCGGCGTCGGCCGCTACGCGCTTGTAGAGGTCGGCACGCGAATAGGCGTCGGCCGTGGTGGTGGTGTAGCCCCCGCGCGCTTCGAAGGCGAGGTTGCGGCCGTTGCGCCCCCCGATGAGGCGCGTGAGGTTGAGTTCGCCTTCCACCTTGTGGGTGGTGGTGCGCGAAAGGTCGTAGCGCGTGTTGACGTTCTTGAGGAAATCGTCGGCCACGTGCACCGTGTCGCCGACAAAGCGGGTTTTGTGGACGCGCGCCAGCACGTCGTCGACGGCACTCACCCCGTAGCGCGCGAAGGGATCGGTGTCGAACGAGGCCGAGCGCGAGTTTTGCGTCGTGCGGCCCGTGCTGAAGTCGTAGTTCGGGCGGAAAGAGAGTTGCGTGAGCGAGTCGGGGTTCCACTTCAGGCGCAGACGGGCGTGGAAGTCCTGGTTCAGGCCGTGGCGGTCGGCGTGGGCCGCGTCGAAGCTCCCTTTTTGCGTGGCGGTGACGAAGTTTTCGACCGACGAGATGGTCTCCGTGCGGTTGTCGTTGCGGAAGTAGATGGCGTTGCCCCCCAGTTCGAGGCGGCCGGCTTCGAATTTGCCGCGACCGTTGTCCCACGAGAAAGTCGGTGCCCGCCATGGTCGAAGTGGTGCGCCCGGCGTTGTTGCCCCAGAAGCCCCGCGGACCGCCGAAACCGCGGTCGGCCACGTTGTTGTGCGAGCCGATGAGGCCCACGCGCGAGCGGTCGGTGAAGCGCATGCCCATGAGTTTGGCCGAGTAGAGGCCGTCGCCCTTGTCGTCGCGTCCGCCCGCCAGGTCGAGGTTGGAGATGAGGCTCTGATTGAGCTCACGTTTGGTGGTGATGTCGAGCACAAAACTCTCTTCGCCGTCGTCCACACCCGTTTGCTCGGCGTAGTCGCTCTTCTTGTCGTAGGTTTTCAGGCGCGAGACGAGGTTGGTGGGCAGATTCTTCATGGCCACCTTCGTGTCGCCCTTGAAAAAGTCTTTGCCGTTGATGAGAAATTCCTTCACCGTCTTGCCGTTCACCTTCACCGTGCCGTCGTCGCTCACCTCGGCTCCTGGCAGTTGCTTGACGAGCGCCTCGAGCGTGGAGCCTTCGGCCGTGCGGAAGGCCGAAGCGTTGAACACCGTGGTGTCGCCCTGCTGTTCGACGCGGGCAGCGGCCGTGCTCACCACCGCGGCGCGCAGGGCCATGTCGTTGCCGTCGAGCTGAATCGTGCCCACATCGAGGCTGTCGGCACCGCCCGCGGCGAAGTTCACGTCGCGCCCCGCGGAGCGCAGGCCCACGAAGCCCACGCGCAGCCGCAGGGCGGCCGTGGTGTCGGTGACAATGCGGAAGCGGCCGAGGCTGTCGGTCACGGCGCCGGCCAAACTTCGTGGTGTCGGCGCGCAGCACCAGGCGAGCGGTGGCCAACTCGAGGGGACGCCCGTCTTTCTGCGAGACCACAGTGCCCGTGATCACGCGCCGAGGGGCGGCAAACGCCACGCCGGCGCCCAACAGTAGGGCAAGGGGGAGATAATGTACCTTCTTCATGGGGAGGATGCGTTAATTCTGTGAGGCGGCCGGCTGCACTTTGTCAATCGCAAAGCCGAAAAGGCCGTCGTATTTTCGTATTCTGTGCCGCAAAGTTACCCATTGTCACGCACTTACGCCGCGACGGCTGTCACAACAAAGCGAAACGACCCAACGAAAAAGGGGCGAAAATCGACGTTTTCCGCCCTTTTGGCGACCGAAGGTGGCGATCGGCTCCGCTTTTATGCTTATATTTGTCGGCACACCGCCCCCCGCGGTCACAAAACCCCCAGGCACATGGATTTTCACTACGCAACTCACATCCGACGCATCGAGATCAGCAGTCTTTGGAACGGGCGAAAGCCCATCGACTGGACGCTGCGGCCCGATGTCAACGTGCTCAGCGGCAAAAACGGCGCCGGCAAGAGCACCATCCTCGCCCGCCTCGTGCAGCGCGCCGCCCACCTCGCGCCCTCCGGCACCCTGCGCGGCGGACAACACGACGATGTGGCCCTCACCCTCGCCCCCGACGATGCCGAACTCGTGCGCTACGATCTCGTTCGCTCCGTCGACAGCCGTATCCTCCCCGCCGAGCGCATCGCCACCCTCGCCGACGGCGCCATCGTCACCGAACTCGACTGGCAACTCTACCGCTTGCAACGCCGCTATCTCGACTACCAAGTGAACGTGGGCAACCGCATGATCGCGCTCCTCACCGAGGGGAGCGACACCGCCCGCGAGGAAGCCGCCGAAGCCGCCGCGGCCAAGACGCAGTTTCGCGACCTGATCGACGACCTCTTCAGCGAAACCGGCAAGCACCTCGACCGTTCGAGCAACGAGCTCCGCTTCCTCCAATACGATGAGCCCCTCTCGCCCTACGTGCTCTCCTCGGGCGAGAAGCAAATGCTCATTCTCCTGCTCACCGCCCTCGTGCAAGACCGCCGGCCCACCGTCTTCTTCATGGACGAACCCGAGGTGAGTCTCCATTTCGATTGGCAGAAGCGACTCATCTCGATGGTGCGTGCGCTCAACCCCCGCGCGCAAATCATTCTCACCACCCACTCGCCCGCCGTGATCCTCGACGGATGGGAGGACCACGTCACCGAAATCGAGGACATCACCCGCTGAGGCGCTCGCCGCCGGCTGCTTTGCGGTCGCCCCGCCCGTGTCGCCCCGCCGGCCGCGCAAGTTGCCCTCGTGTCCCGCACTTTTTCGTCAACTACTGCCATGTCTCGCCTCTCCGCCCAACTCAATTCTGCCTACATCGCCGCTGCCTCCCGCCTCGAAGGCCGGCGTGCCCGACCGCGCGCCGTGGCCTACGTCGAGAGCTACGACGACATCCTCTTCTGGCGCGACGTGCTCACTCGCGCGGCCCCGCACGTGCAGTTCGAAGTGGTCCTCCCCTCGCGCGTCACCCTGGGCCGGGGCAAGAAGATCGCCTTGGCCAACCGACTCGGCCCGCACATGATTGCCTGTGTCGACGCCGACTACGACGTTTTGATGCAGGGCGCCACCCCCACCAGCGCCATGGTGTGCCGCTCGCCCCACGTTTTGCACACCGGGGTCTACGCCATCGAAAATTTGCAGTGCCATGCCGAGGTGCTGCACCGCGTGTGTGTCATGGCCACGCTCAACGATCGCGAACTCTTCGACTTCCGCGCCTTTCTCCAAGCCTTCTCCCGCACCGTCCACCCCCTCTTGGTGTGGAACGTGTGGGCCTATCGCTACGGCGCCTACACGCAATTCTCGCTCACCGACTTTGCGCGCACCGTCGAGCTGCGAGAGGTGCAACTTCACCACCCCGAACGCATGATCGAAGCCCTCCGCCGCCGTGTGAACCGCCAGATCGCCACGCTGCAACGCCGTTTTCCGCAGGCACGCGCCACCTACAAGCCCCTGCGCGACGAGTTGGAGCAACTGGGCGTGACGCCCGACAAGACCTACCTCTATATGCGCGGTCACGACCTGGTGGATGTGGTGCTGGGCCCCCCTCCTTGCGGTGGTGTGCGACAGCCTGCGCCGCGAACGTGAGCGCGAAATCAACCAACTGGCCTGCCACGCCGTGCAACAGCAGAACGAACTCGCCGCCTACCGCCATGCCGTGGCGCCCTTCGAGGAGATGCTGCGCAAACACACCGCCTACCACAACACGCCCGAGTTCCTCCGCATCGAGGAGGCGGCCCGACAGCGCTTTGCGGGCGACTGGGAAACGCGCGATGCCACTGCCGACGACGCAGCCCTCGATCTGGCCGACGAGCGCCCGATCGGTGCGCTCCCGACGGCCTGCTTCGCCGCCGAAGGGCCCGATGCGGAGGGGAATGCTCCCGCCCGTGTGAGCGAACGTGCGACCGCGGCACCCGAAGGGCCCAACTCCCCGCGGAATGCCCTCGCCGCCGCTGCCGAGCCCCCGACGGCCACCGAGATGCCGACCGCGGCACGCCCGAAGCCCCCGACCGCGGCTGCCCGACTGCGCAACGGCGTGTGGACCTGGGGCGACGACGACGACGAGGTGGACTGAAACGCCGCCTTTGTGCCGCCACGCACCCGACGGACTGAGGAGGAGGTGCAAAAACGCGCAGACTTGAGCCGAAAGTAGCCTACTTTCCGCTCAGGTCTGCGCGTTTTTTGTGTGCTCGGCACGCTGTTTTGGCCTTGCCGCGCGGTGTTGCCGTGCTCGCGATCGGGCTGTTTCCTCGGCAGTGGGAGCGATGCACTTGGGCTGCGTCGCCTCGTCGACCTTGCCGCGCAAAGACGACGAAGCCCGCTCCGACGAGAAGTCCCACAGTGGGGGCTTCCCGCACAGAGCGGGCTGCAATGGAGCGAGCGTGGCGCCTCGAGAGACGCCGTGCGGCAGCTTTTAGAAGATGCCGGTGCTGTTGAAGTCCATGTCGTCGCTTTCGTCGGCGGCTTGGTCGTCGCCCCAGATCGAAAACTGCTTCTCGAAGGTTTGGGCACGTCCGGGAGTGGTCTGACTGCTGCTACTGGTCTCGAGGCTTGTGAGCGTCATCAGGCCTTCGGTAGCCATATTGTACTGCGTGAGTACGGGAGTTGTGTACTTTTTCATCTTGATGATTGAGTTTAGTTGTTGAATATATTCTCGTTGTTGAATGCGGTTTCGATGAACGCGGAAACAAGTAAATGCGCGAAGGGGTCGGGCATTTACTTGTCTCACGGTTCATAGAGTGGGGTTGGGCGCCGCAGGGCGCAAAGGCCTTAGCGCTGCAAGAACTTCTTGCCGTTTTGCACGTAGATTTGTCCGGCCACGGGCTTCGTCACGCGACGACCGCTCAAATCATAGATGGGTGCTTCGGCTTCGGAGGCGGTCTTCACGCTTTCGACGGCGGTCACACCCGGGAAGGCCAGGGCGGTGCGCGTGCCGGCCGAGGGAGCGGCGCTCACAAAGGCGCGCATGCCGCGAACGAAGGAGGGCTCGACCTGGATGAACTCACCTCCGGTGAGCACGCGACCCTCTTGTCCGGCAGGAACTGCCGAGGGAGTGAAGCGGCCTTGGAAGGCATTGACGCTGACCGTGGGGGCGCCGTCCTCTTCATCGGAGTAAGTGAGCTGAATCGTCGTGGAAACGGGGCCATAGAGCAGCACGGGCGTGTCGGCCGGGATCACATTGCCCTGAACCTGCGTGAGGTTGATGCGCTGATGGGCGGTGTCGTATTGCGAAGCGACGTAGATTTCCACGCCGTTGGGCACTACCATGTCATAAGCGGGAACGAAGGTGGCGAGACCGGCCGAGTTGAGGTGAACGGGCACGGATTCCACTTCTTCGAGCTGCAGGTGCGTGAGCACATGGCCCGTGTTCTTGCCGCCCGAACCGTCGACACCCGGTTTCGAAGCCTCCTGCCAGAGGTGCATCGTGGCCGTTTGTGTGCCTTGTTTGACGTAGACTGCATATTTGTTGTCGGGCGTGGTGCCAAATTCCACGGTGCCAAAGTTCGTTTCGTCGTACTTGGCGAGCTTGGCTTTGCTGCCTCCGCTCAAGTACACGGCGCGGCCGGTGGAAAGCGACACGAGGTGCGAGCCGTCGTAGCCGAAGATCGTGCCTTCGTCTGTGCTGTCGGTCGTGGTTTGCAGCTGCCAAGCGTCGTCGGTGGCGCCGTTTGCCGTGACATAGCGCAAGCCGTCGTTCGATTTGATCTTGAGGAACATGCCTTTCTTGGGCATATTCAGTTCATAGAAGTGGTTGTCGGCGTGGGCAGAGAGGAGTTGCTGATATTCCTGGAGCGTGAGGGGCTCGTTATCCAGGAGTTTATCTACGAGCTCGTCGACTTCGTCCGTCAGCGTGCGCTGGCCGAGTTGCTCACCCGCGTCTGAGGGAGCGGGGATGAGTTCAAAACGCCGCATGGCTGCGGAGAGCAGTGCACTATCGTCGATGTCGTCGGCGTTTTCGATCGTCCAAGTCGAGGCATTGTTGGCGTCTCCGCTGCCGGCTTCCCAACGAACCACATTTACCTTGTCGCCGGCCAGGTGCAGATAGTTCAGATCGGCGTTGATGCTCACGTTGCGCAGCGAGATCGTGTTGTTCTTGCCGTTCGACAGCAGATCGTAGCGCGTGGCATCGCTCGTGGTGGAGGGAATGGCTTGGTCGCGGCCGGGGACGTTGGCCAAGTTGCGGCCCGTCACGGCGTGTTGCAGAGAGAAATTGTCGTTGTCGGCGTGATATTTCAGCACGAACACGTCTTCTGCATTCTTGGTTTCGGTGGCGCCGGCCTTGAAATCTGTCGAGAGCGTGAGGTAGTTTTTCGCGCCGCGACCCGTGTTGGCGAAGCGCACTTGGTGGTCGTCGAGGGCCTGGCGGAAAGCTTTGAGCGCAGCGGCGTAGCCTGCTTCGTCGCTCGCGGCGTCGATGGCGTTGTTGGCGGCGGCGGCAGCCGAAGAATCCACAGCGGCGAGCGCTGCGACGCTCGATTTCACCAAGGCCTTGGGGTCATACAGGCGCCAAGCGGAGTTGCCGTCGTTGGCATCCCAGTAGCCCACGTGCTTGCCCGGGGCATAACCCTGGTAGAAGTTCCACGAAGCGATGGTGCCGTCCGTGATGGCGGCGCTGCCCACCTTTGGGCGCGATGTCGAGCAGCGTGGCGTCGCTGCCGTTGTTGTTATTATAGATGTACCATTCGGAGGGGGTGTCCGAAAGGGTCACTTGGTCGTCGGCTTTTGTGGCCGTGGCACCGCCTTTGTTGGCGAACCACTTGCCGCTCTTCACGTCGTAGATCTTGTAAACGTGGTCGGTGGCGTTGACGGTCACGATGCGCACGGGCGAACCTGCGGCCCGGCCGGTGATTTGTCCGCCGTCGGTGTTGATGCGCGCGGCGAGGTTGTTGCCCAGTACGATGAACACGTCTTTGCCCGTGGTGTTTTCATTGGCTACTGCCACTTCTGCGACAGTGCGAACAGGATTGGTCTGCGCGAAGGCCGTGGAGGCGAAGAGCGCAAGGGCGAATGCAGAGAGATATTGTTTTTTCATACGCCGTTTGTAGGTTTTTTTGCGTGCCCGGGTGGGGGCGTCCCGATCGCGAGGCGTGGGCGAGCCGGAACAGCGCGTGACCGTCGAGCAACTGCACGAAAGTCTGTGTTCGAATGAGGGGAACAGTTGTTAAGTCGGACGCAACCGGAGCGACGCGGATTGAGGTAGTTGTGTGTCCGAAGGGGACACGAGACGTTGATTGCACGGCAAATATAAGCGCCGTCGGCCGATTGTGCACGATTACCCCCCAATTTTTTCTCGCGTGTTAGACTTTATTGTGTGAATGCGCGGCATTTGCCAATTGTTCTGTGCAAAGCGCGGGGCGTTCGTCGCGCCTTGTCGCGGGCGGTGCGCAGGCGCTCGAAGCGAACGCGCGCAGGGCAGTGCCGCACGGGGCGAAAAGGCACCCCCGCCACGGCCCGAGGCGCCGAAATCGCAGGGGCGCATCCACCGAAAACCCCGCCCGCTGCCTGCCGACGGAAAGCAACCGACGACAGCAGCGGGCGGGGCACACCCAGCGGCCCACCTCACGCCGACACCGCGCGCGGGCAAGCCGAAACGGCGCTCATTGCACCCAGCGCCACACCGTGGCGACGATCACCGTGACCAACACGCCGAGCGAAAGCGGGAGCAAGGCCGAGAGCGCCGTCCAGCGCCAAGAGCGCGTCTCCTTATATATAGAGTAGAGCGTCGTGGAACACGGGTGGTGCAGCAGGCAAAAGAGCATGAGGTTCACCGCCGTGAGCAGATTCCAACCGCCCGCCAGCAGAATCTGCCGCGTCTGTTCGGCGCTGCCCTCCGTGAGTACGCCCGCACTCGCCGCGTCGACCTGCCCCAACGCCATGAGCGTGAGCATCAAGATGGTGGGTATCACGATTTCGTTGGCTGGAATGGCCAGTACATAGGCCAGGAGGATAATGCCGTTGAGGCCCATGTACCACGCCGGCGCGTCGAGCCAACTGATGAGGTGAGCCGCGATCGAAGCGCCGCCCACCTCGATGTTGCAGGTGAGCCAAATCAGCGCACCGGCGGGGGCGGCAAACGTCAACGCGCGCCACAACACGATGATGGTGCGGTCGATGAGCGAGGTGTAGAGCGTTTGCCAAAACTGCGGCGGACGATAGGGCGGCAATTCGAGGTGGAACGTCGACACTTGGCCCCGCAACACGGTGCGAGACAGCGCCCAAGACGAGGCGAACATGAGCACAATGCCCAAACCAGCACGCCGATCACGGCCACTGCCGCCACCGTCGGACCGTATTCGCGGGGAAAGGCCGCCGCCACGAAGAGCGTGGCCAAAAGGATCTGCGTGGGCCAACGACCGTTGCAGAGCGAGAAATTATTGGTTAGGATGGCGATGAGCCGCTCCCGGTCGGAGTCGATGATGCGCGTGGCCACGACGCCCGCCGCGTTGCAACCGAAGCCCATGCTCATGGTTAGCGCCTGTTTGCCGTGGGCCCCCGACCGCCGGAAGAGTTCGTCGAGATTGAAAGCCACGCGCGGCAGGTAGCCGAAGTCTTCTAACAGCGTGAACAAGGGGAAGAACACCGCCATCGGGGGCAGCATCACCGCCACCACCCACGCCGTGGTCAGATACATCCCGTCGACGAGCAGGCCGGTGAGCCATTCGGGCGAATGCATGGCCTCGAATGCCGAGCGCAGCGCCGGATGCCCCCAACCCACCAGCAGCGAGTCGAGCCAGGCCGAGGGGTAGTTCGCGCCGATGATGGTGAACCAGAACACCAGCGAGAGCAACACGAGCATGATGGGGAAGCCCCAGAAGCGATGCGTGAGGATGCGGTCGAGCTTCACGTCGAGCGGCAAGAGCCCCTCGCCGCCGGGACGCCGAACGGCCGCGGCACAGATTTCGCCCGCGCGGGCATAGATCTGCTCCATCCAGCGGTCGTGGAAGTTGTGGCCGATGGCCAGGTGTATCTCGTCGGCCAGGGCGTTGAGCTCGGGGGGTGGCGTAGGCGCGCCGCACGCCTTCGTCGCGTTCCAGCAGGCGCGTGGCGATCCACTCGGCGTTGGACAGTTCGGGGTGGGCTTCACGCACCGCTGCGGTGAGGCGATTGACCTCGGCGGCCGTATCAGCCGGCAGATCGAAGCCGCGAGGGGGCCGACAAACGAAGGTGCCCGAGGCCACAGCGCGCACCGCTTCGAGCAGTTCACCGATGCCCCGACCCGAACGCGCCGAGGCGCCCACCACCGGGATGCCCAGACGCCGAGAGAGCGCCCGGAGATCGATGGAGATGTGGTTGCGCTCAGCCTCATCGATGAGGTTGACGCACAGCACCGCCCGATCGGTGATTTGCAGCACCTGCAAAACCATGTTTATGTTGCGCTCCAGGCGCGTGGCGTCGGCCACCATCACTGTCACATCGGGCTGACCGAAGAGAATGAAGTCGCGGGCGATCTCCTCGTCCTCCGAGGTGGAGGCCAACGAGTAGGTGCCCGGCAGGTCGACGATGCGATAGCTCTCGCCGCCGAAGTCGAAGAAGCCTTCGGCCTTGCCCACGGTCTTGCCCGGCCAGTTGCCGGTGTGCTGTTTCAGCCCGGTGAGGCGGTTGAAAACGGTGCTCTTGCCCGTGTTGGGGTTGCCGGCGAGGGCCACGACATAGCGCGTTTCGCCTCCCGTTTCGCCGTGACGGCGCAGGGAGTGGAGCGAAGCGGTGGGACACGCGGCGCAGGCCGCGTGCGGAAGTGGAGCGGAGGAGGAAGAAGAGGGGGATTTCATAACGGAGTGACGATGATTTGGCGCGCTTGTTCGCGGCGCAACGCGATGGCAGTGCCGCGCACCACATAGGCCACGGGGTTGCCCAGCGGACTGCGCATGCCGACCGACACGCGCGAGCCGCGTACGAAACCGAGATCCATCAGTCGGCGGCGCAAGGCACCGCGGCACGAGGGCGAAAGTCCCGCCACCACGGCGGTTTGCCCCTCGGCGAGCCGACTCATGCGGAAGGCGTCGGCGGGCACTTCGGCGGCTTCGGCCGGCGTGAGGGGGCGGAGGTCGATGGCGGCGAGGTCAGCGGCGGGCAGCGCGAAGTGTTCGCCCTCATAGTCGAAGGCAAAGGTGTCCTCTGCGCTCGCAGCCACGTGCAACACGGCGTCTTTGGCCAAACCCGTGGCGGCAATGCGCGCAAAGCGCCGCGCGTCGTCGTCTTCGATGTGCACCACGCGTAGTAACGTCCCCGCTTCGGGCAGGCCCTCGGCCGCCGTGTCGCGCGCACCGGCGGGCAGGGCGGGCAGGGTGAGCCCGGCGGTGGGAATGGGGTCGCCGTGGGGGTCGAAAAGGGGGTTGCCCAGGAGCGAGGCCATGCGCTCGCGTTCGCGCGCATCGAGGCGGTGCTCCATGTGGTGGGCACGTTCGTGCCACTCGGCGGGCGCATAGCCCGAGTGTTCGGCCAGATACTGCTCATAGATGCGGTGGGCGCGCATCAGCGCCAGGGCGTCGCGACGACCCGTGGGGGTGAGGGCGACGCCTTCGGCCGTGATGTCGACACGCCCCTCGAGGGCGAGCCGACCCAACGTCTGGGCGGCGGTGTCGGACTCGAGGGCAAGCTGGGCAAACAGCCCGTCCCATGCCGAGCGCGGCAGGGTGCCGCCGGCTTCGAGCAGGGCTTTGAGGAAGTCTTCGGCGCGTTCGTTGCGACGGTCGTCTTGACGACGAACGAAGTAGCGGCGCAACCGGGCTAAGAGGGAGTTCATAGGCGGTGGACTGTGGGAGGGTGGGGCGACGGGGCGACTGCGAGGGGCGAAAGGCGGGGAGCGAGCCGAAAGGCCCCTGTTATTGAGCGGAGCTTCCCCGTTTCGGCGCAAAAAAACGCGATGGTTTTTCCCGCCTGCGCCGTGCGCGCCTGCGCAAATATACGCAATCTTGCCGAATAGTCGAGTGCGACGCATCGAAAAATGCCGCGGCCTCGGCGAATGTGAGCACGAGGCCGGCGTTGTGGAGGCGGGAGTGGTACCGAGATGACCGTGTGGACCCGCCGGCTGCCCTCCTCGCCGGCGCCCTTCACCACGTCACCACGCGATCCACCAGTGCGCGTTGCTCACCGCTCGACTGCCGGAGATAGATGCGCGTGGTCTCGATGCTCTCGTGCCCCAAGAGGTCGGCCAGCAGACTCAAATCGGTGTGAACGGCCAAGAAGTTTTTGGCAAAGCGGTGGCGGAAGGCGTGGGGTGCACCAGGGTGGGATCGAGGTGCGCCTTTGCGCCCAAACACGGAGCATGGCGCCGATGCCCCGCGGGGTGATGCAGCGGCCGCGGTAGTTGACAAAGAGTGGCCCGACGAGGTCTGCGCCGCGTTGCGCGATCCACGCCAGCGCCTCGTTGCGCAGCGTGAGGGGGATGTAGATGCGCCGCTGTTTGTTGCCTTTGGTGTAGAGATCGACGAAGCCGCGGCGCACATGCTCCACACGAAGTTGCACCAATTCGCTCACCCGCGCACCGGTGGCGGCGAGAAAGCGCACCACGAAGTGCCAACGCAGTTCGCCCAACTCTCGCAGTCGCCGCGAAAGATAGAGGTAGTCGGCTTGGCTGATGACGTTCTCCACGAACGAACGCCGCCCGAGTCGCACGCCTTTGAGCCGCCATTGTGGCCGCCGCAGCGCGAGGAGCCAACGATTGATGGCCATCACGCGCTGATTCACGGTTTTGGGCGAATAGTGCTCCATGAGGGTGCTGCGATGCCGGAGCAGATTCTCCTTGTTGAGCGCCGAGAAGCGCGCCAAGAAGTCGCGCACCGCTTTGACATAGGCGCGCACGGTGTTGGGGGCGAGGTTGTCGTCGATGAGGCTTTGCTCAAATGCCGGCAGACTGGCATGGGGATCGATGTTCTTGCGCATAAGTGTAGGGATTTGAGGGGATTTCCGAAACCAAGTTACGGCTTTTCGCCCAAATGCTTCGGTTCCCACGCAATTATCGGAAACCCGCCGTATCAAGTGCTCGATGGAGGGGAAGCTTCAGAGGATGCGGCTGCGCCAATCTACCACAAATTCGTAAAAAGCGCCTTCGAGCTTGGAGATACTGTGAGTATGATTATTCCTTCTAAGTGGATGGTAGGAGGAAGAAGTGAACTACGTTCATTTCTTGAAGAGATGAAAGACAACACCGGATTGGCATACATAAAAGATTACCGAGACGATCGTTCAATATTTCCCTCTGCTCACAATGATAGTGGAATATGTTATTTTAGATGGCATAAGAACAAAACGATTCAAGGCATAGATTATACCTATGTTTCGTTGGAGGGCGAAGAAGTACAAGCCAATGTAAATCTGAGAAACGACTTTTGCGACTTTGTGCTTCGTGATATTAGGGTAATACCAATATTGAACAAGGTACATAGCCACAAGTCTGTAAGTTTTTCTTCTATCGTATCTAAGACACGTCCCTTTGGATTGAGAAAGGATTTGTTTAATTCTCCCGAGAAGTACCCCAAGCTTCATTTATCTTCTGTGCCTTTTGAAGGAGCAATTAAAATCTTTGGAGTCAAAGGACGAAAGGGCGGAGCAAAACGAGTTTCGGGATATATCACTTCTCAGAGTGTTACAGACAAATACAAGGCTGTCGAACAATATAAATTGTTCTTTACGACAACTTATTCCTCTGATGCAATGATTCCACCTGCGCATATACAAGCAATGCCTGGGGAAATTTGTACCGAAACTTTTTGCTTATAGGTCCCTTTGCGAGTGAATATGAAATGAAGTGCTGTTCTTCTTATATAGAAACCACCTTTTTCCGCTTCATATTATCCCTTGGTCATGGTACAATGCAGGTCAACAAGAATGTTTTTTCTTTGCTACCTATGCAAGATTTCTCCGAAAAATCGGACATAAAATGGACGCTTTCAACCGATGAAATCGATCGCCAACTCTATCGAAAATACGGACTTACGCCACAAGAAATAGCCTTCATCGAGGAAAAAGTAAAACCGATGCAATAAAAATGGCGCACCACAAATGAGTGGTGCGCCGTTGTTTTATGATTGATTCTCTTCTAAGGTGCGCAGGATGAGGCGTTTCATCGAGTCGTCCACCTCGAAGAGGACATAAAGTTGGGCATTCACGTCGCCGGCATAGTCGATGATGCCATTGCCGTCCGTATAGTCGAGCAGATCCGGCACCATTTTGGCGAGCGAACTCAGACTTTCGTCTGTGAGTAGGAAAGTGTAGCGTACGAAATCGGTTTGGCAGTAAGCAAAGAAGTTACGCGCTTCGCGTTCGGTGGCGAAAGTCTTGAGCGCCACGCGCGATCGTCCGAAAAGCACTGCGGTCGTCGAGCACCTCGAGTTGGTTACTTCTGTTATGCCCTCCCGGATGCGCGCTCGATACCACCACCTTCCAGCGGCGGATATACTCCTTTCCGGTTGTAATCACATCTTCTTTTGCGGTGTACCAACGTGCGCGGCCACCAGAGCCTGCTTTGTCATTCGTGAGGAGTTTGATTTCATCGGCGGCAAGGACATCGCCCTCTTCATAGGGGCGCACTGGTTGGGGTTGCGCTCTACGAAATCGCTTTCAATGGAGAAAAAGTTTTTGAGAAAGCACAGCATCGTGTAGAAAAGCAAAGCGTTGCGCGGTGATGCGCCGTATGTTCTCACCGATGGTTGCGGCCTCGGGGTCGAGCACAAACATGTCTTCGCCGGGTGATTGGGCACGTACACTTCGGGTTACACCATTTTGAGTGTAAAGGTAGTCGAACCCCATTGCGTTCTTCTCACGATCTTTGAAAACTACGGAAAGCCCGTCGGTAATATCTACTTCACGGAACACTTCATTGGAGTTGGGATAGAAATGCAAGCGCGCCAAATGCGGGTCGTTGATTTGTTTCAATCCAAAAGTCATCATTCCTTTTTCCCCGAACGGTGGATCCAGCGCACAGCGGGGTAGATTAAAGAGGAGTAGTGCGGCTGTAATTGATCGGACAATTCTTGGAAATACTGAAAAAAACGCTACTACTTCGTTTCTGCCCATTGGCCGTTTCCTTTTGCGCCACCACCACTTGATAGGGCGGGTTACCGATAATTGCGTCTAAAGGAAACCCTTTCCCCTCAAACGCGACACCGATCCCCCTCGCGTGCCCTCTTTTTACCTAAATCCACCCCAAGCCTATGCCCACCTACTCCAGTTCCATGCTGCCGCAAGTCATTTATGTCTTCTCCACAGACTATCCTTTGCACAAAGGGTGCCTGAAAATCGGCATGACCAAGCTGACCGAAGACTGCAAACAGCTGCCCGCGCCCAACGATCCCCTGCTCATCGCTGCGGCACGCGAGCGAATTGATCAGTACACGAAGACGGCGGCCATAAAATATGAGTTGCTCTACACCGAGTGCTCTGCTTTTATTCACAAGGGAGTCCTGCAATCGTTCGACGACAAGCAGGTGCACAGCGTTTTGCTCCGTTCGGGCATTCAGCGCCCTGAATTTTCGGACGAAGGCCTCGGCAAAGAATGGTTCGAGACGGATTTGACCACCGTGAAAAATGCCATTTCCGCCGCCAAGGAGGGGCGCAGCAGTCTCTTTCCCGAAGAGAAGGCGCAAAACGAGCCCACCCCCATCGTCTTTCGCCCCGAACAGCGCGAAGCCATCGACAAGGCGGTCAAGCATTTCACCAAGAACAAAGGCAAGGGACAGCGCAAAATGCTTTGGAACTGCAAGATGCGTTTCGGCAAAACCCTCTCCGCGCTGCAGGTGGTGCGCGAGATCAATGCCCACCGCACCCTCATTGTCACGCATCGCCCCGTGGTCAATGCCGGATGGTATGAGGATTTTGAGAAAATCTTCTATGATCTGCGCGCGGCTGAGCCCGTTGCCGACGGCAGCAAGGGCGCGGGCGCAGCGAAAAAAGGCGCACTGCAGGGAAAATACAACTACGGTTCGGCGCAAAAGGGGAGCGGCTCGACCAACTGCTGCTGCAAGCCGACGAAGGTGCGCACATTGTGTGTTTTGCCTCCCTGCAAGACCTGCGCGGATCGGAAGACGTGGGCGGAAAGCACGAGAAGAACGACAACATCTTCGCCACCGACTGGGATTTGCTCATTGTTGACGAAGCACACGAGGGCACGCAGACTGAATTGGGGCAAGCGGTGATCGACCAACTTCGGCATCCCAACACCAAAGTGCTGCAACTTTCGGGCACGCCCTTCAATCTTTTCGATCAATATGACGAAGACGAGATCTTCACCTGGGACTATATCATGGAGCAGCGCGCCAAAACGTCGTGGGACGAGTACCATGTCGGCGATTCCAACCCCTACGCCTCGCTGCCCGCCATGCACATTTACACCTACGACCTGGGGCGGCTGATGAATCGCTTCGCCGATGAGGACAAAGTCTTCAACTTTCGCGAGTTTTTTTCCGCACCGACGAGCACGGCGCCTTCGTGCATGACGACTATGTGGGGACTTTCTCGATCTGCTCTGCCGCAACGACGCAGATCTCGCTCTATCCCTATGCCAAAGCCGAGTTCCGCGACATCTTTCGCCACACGCTCTGGGTACTTCCCGGCGTCAAAGCGGCCAAAGCCCTGAGCCAAAAGCTGCAAGCCCACCCCGTTTTCGGCGCCTTCACCGTGGTGAACGTGGCAGGCGAGGGCGATGCCGACGAAGAAAGCCGCGATGCCCTCGAAAAGGTGAACAAAGCCATCGGCAAAGACCCCGGTGCCACCCTACACCATCACCCTTTCTTGCGGTCGCCTCACCACCGGCGTGAGCATACGTCCCTGGACGGGCGTAGCTCCTGGCCGGCCTGTCGTCGACCCTCGGCCGCCGGCTACATGCAAACCATCTTTCGCGTGCAAACGCCCTTCGAATACCAAGGTCGCGTGAAGGAAAAATTGCTACGCCTTCGACTTTGCCCCTCGATCGCGCCCTGCGCATGCTGGCCGAAGCCTCGAAAGTGTCGTACAAAGCCGGCAAGCAAACCGCCGAAGACCGCCACACCCTCGCCGACTTCCTCAGCTTCTGCCCCGTCATCGCCCTCGAAGGCAGCCAAATGAAGGCCTTCAACGTCGACAACCTCCTCACACAACTCAAACGCGTGCAGATTGAGCGCGTGGTCAACGCCGGTTTCGAAGACGGCGCCCTATATAATGATGAGTTGCTCCGCTTAGAAGACGGCGATGTCGCCGACTTCAACGGCCTGCGCGCCAAGATCGGCACCACCAAGGCCCTCAAACCGGTCGATAAAGTCAAAGTCAGCGACAACGGGCTCGACGGTAACAACGCCCAACCGCCCGCCGCGCCCGACAAGAAGCCCTCCAAGGAGTCCGATCCCGAGGCCGAAGCCCAAAAGGCGCTGGAAAACGAACGGAAAAAGCAGCGAAAAAACGCCATTGCCATCTTGCGCGGCATCTCCATCCGCATGCCGCTGCTCATCTATGGCGCCGATCTGCACGACGAAGCCGTCGAACTCACGATAGACAACTTCGTTCATCTGATTGACGACACTTCTTGGACGGAATTCATGCCCGCCGGCGTGACAAAAGACGACTTCGCGCGCTTCCGCCGCTACTACGATCCCGAAGTCTTCAGTGCGGCCGGGCGCCGCATCCGCCAATTGGCCCGCAGCGCCGACAAGTTCACCATCGAGGAGCGCATTTCGCGTCTCACCGCCCTCTTTTCCACCTTCCGCAACCCCGATAAGGAAACAGTGCTCACGCCTTGGCGCGTGGTCAACCTACATCTCTCCGATTCGCTGGGCGGTTATTGTTTCATGGACGAGCGTTTCGAGCATCCCCTCGAGACTCCGCGCCACATCGTGCGCAGCGGCGTGACCGATCGCGTGTTTTCGCCCCGAAGCACTGTGTTGGAAATCAATTCCAAGAGCGGTCTCTATCCACTCTACGCCGCTTATAGCATCTACCGTGCGCGGTTGGACGAAGAGTGGTGCAAACACAACGCCATCGCCCCCGATCGCGCCAAAGCACTTTGGGAACAAACGCTCAAAGAAAACATTTTCGTGGTATGTAAGACGCCGATGGCCGTCGCCATCACCAAGCGCACGCTCTGCGGCTTCCGCACGGCGGAAGTGCACGCGAAATATTACCCCGATCTCATTCAATGCCTCACCCATTCCTCGCAAGACGTCGTCAGCAACTTGCGCGATGCCAAAGGATTTTGGGGACTAAACGATAAAAAAGAAATGAAGATAGACGCAATTCTCAGAAGTGGAGGAAGATAATCTGCAGAGAGGGGGCGAAAACGGGGCAGGGGCGTCGAAAAGCGGGAGGGCAATTAGGGAGAGGGTGGGGCGGAGGAGGTCGACGAAGCGGATTTTGCGATGGTTCTTGTGTGTGATCGGATCGCGCTTGCCCCAATCGCGCAGCAGGCAGTAGGTGCCGTTGTGCAAATGGATGTTGTCGCTCGCACAACCCGGGCAGGGAGCGGTGGTGGCCGTGGGATCGGGGGCGAAAAGATCGAGTTCGCTGTGCGTGGTGGCGTGGCACGAACCCGGAATTACGCCTTTCAGTCCGTCCATTTGCCATAAATTCCAGGCAATGACGTAGGCCACGGAAAGGAGTGTCTGGGCATGGAGCGCAACATCGGGGAAAAACTGATGCTGGTGCTCGATGAACGTCTCGAGCAGCGACTCCCGCGCCAGCAAAAGGCTGTCGCCTTGCCACTCATAGCCCAATGTGTGCCGATAGGCCTCAATGCCCAGGTGCGCCACGCCTTGTATTCCGTGGCTTGTTGGGCCGGGCTTCGGTCGGTGGGGGAGGAGAGGGTGTTTTCGGCCACGACGCGGAGCTTGCGATCGAGCAAACCGATGCGTTGCCCGAGGGGAATGAATTCGCCCGTCACCGAATCGTAGCGACTCACCAGATAAGGGCCTTCGCCGCAGGGTGATTTCAGGCGGGTGGCGCGAACATAGTCTTGCCACGTCTTGCCTTTCGGAAAAACAATGCGCTCGCTCGTCGTTTCCCAACTGTGGGTGCGCTCGTCGCTGACGTTGAACACGTCGGGACGTCCGAACCAGGCTTCGTCGACAAGGTTGTTTTGCGCATTGCAAACCCAGGCCGGGGTGAACACTTCGGCCATTTGCTTGGTGCGGTCGAGCTGTTGTTCGCGCGACTTGAGCACCCGCGGCTGAATCACGCGCCCGTGTTCGCCCGTGATGCGCTCGGGCGTGATCGAATCGTGCCATTGATAGCCGACACCCAGGTGGGCATAGTGGTCGGTGGCCCAGAAGATGGGACGATGCGTCGTGTGGTCGAGCAATAGGGCCTCTAACACTTGGGGATAGCGGCGCAGGAGTTCGTTCTCGGATATGTCGATGTTGTCGAAGCCCATGGGATCTTGAATTGCAGTATGATGTCTTCCCACAAAGGTAGGCATATACCATCCGCCGACCAAGCAGAACGGCCGGAAAAAGGCCCGCTTCCCAACGGTTTTTATCTTTTCCGCGTGGATTTCCTCCGCCCGAAGGCAAAAACCTCCCCACTTTTGCGCTTTTCACCCCGAGAATACTTGGGAAAATATCGAATAAGTTTTAATTTTGCACCCGGAAATAATTATACAGTCAGTCAAATTCAATTCAATCCATGGAATGGTTCATTAAACTCATGCAGAACCCCGAGAGCTTAGCTCACTTGGTTATTCTGTATGCCCTGGTCATTAGTCTCGGCGTCCGCCTGGGGCGTTGGCGCATCGGCGGCAAAAACGGTATCGCCTTCGGCGTGACGTGGGTGCTCTTCGTCGGTATTCTCGTCGGACACATCTGCACACATTATCTTTATGCAGATCCTGTCGCCGCCGTCGCCGGACAAAAGCACGTGATCGACATGGTCAAGGAGCTCGGCCTCATCCTTTTCGTCTACTGCATCGGACTGCAGGTGGGCCCCAGCTTCTTCCAAACCTTCAAATCGGGTGGTCTGGGCATGAATATGCTCACTCTCAGCCTCGTGCTCCTCAATGTGGCCGTGATGATCGGCCTCTACTTCCTCGCCACCGCCCTCGGCATCTTCGGCGACCCCCACTCGCCCAACAATCTCCCCATGATGGTGGGCGTGCTCTACGGAGCGGTGACCAACACCCCCGGTCTCGGAGCGGCCAACAACGTGCTACCCGACCTGATGACGGGCGTGAAAGACGTGCCGGTCATCGC
>BNJU01000453.1_pt1 | contig 158978 bp, 147 predicted proteins | sample 8539281 | NCBI WGS metagenome assembly BNJU01 (sample SAMD00202456, study PRJDB9452) | human saliva metagenome | isolation source: human saliva | place: Japan
GCCGCCCGTGAAAACCACGGGCGGCCCCCCTGTAGACGGCACCGTCGCAAAATCTAGACAAACAAGGACAACTTTGGCAACGCTATCAGATTCAAAGATTGAGATCACGCACCAGAAACAAGTATCGCATCAATGCGAAGACGGTACTATCCTCGCCGACCTCCACAACTGATTATCGACAGCATAACGCAAGGTAGTTGCGAGCCAATCAAGCAATCCACAAATGAACACGTTATAAAATAAACACAATTCTAGATCTGGTGCATTACACAGCGCGGAATGCGCAAGGCCATTCCTAGAGCCAACAAAAGAATTCAAATACTTTTCAACAACACCCCATGAGTAATAATACTCAGTCTTACGAGCAATAGCAGAAGTCTCTTTCACAGCGAGATTACCAGGATCCTGCTGACTCAACCGCAGCTCAGGAACTGACAGACCCAACCATTGCAAGATCCGCTCGAATTGTTTTGGCTTCAGATTAGAGTTAGCTCCAAATAGTTCAGGATCATACAAATCTGGCTGCTCCTTTAGAATCAGCCCGTGATACAGATCAGAGTAGTTATTAAAAGTGCTCGTTAGCTCAGCTTTACGCAAAACTTTCGTACACTTAGAGAATATCTTACGATGATGCGCCAGATACAGCGACTCATTAAGATCAGAGTAGTGTTCAGATAGATTCTGAGCCAAAAGCACATAATCCTTCACGCTTTCTTTGACAATTGCCTCCCAATATGAATACAAAGAAGAGTGAAATTTCTACGCGATAGGCGAGCTGCCGGCTCAGCTCCACCCCTAAGGTCAGCAACAACCAATGGCAGCTCCTGTTTCATACGAGCAAACCTAGCATCTAAACTATTCTCAAAATGCTCCACACTAGAAGGCTGACCCACAAGATATCCTAACCCTCACGCTTAACGAGCTTCTCAATACCTATCGGCACAACAGCATGAATGCGCTGCTCAGTTGATTTACCAGTCGAAAAATCAGATATATTATCTGATACCCACATATCCTTAACCACAGCGACCGGGTCATCAACCACATCCAAACCATGATAAACAGCATAGCCAAAACCACAGGCTACCGCCTCAAAAGCAGTCAGATTGAACCCCTGAGTGAATCGACCGCTTCGCGCATCCCATTTACAAAACAATCTCTCTTGCTGCTCACCGATCAAAGAAAAAGTATCAGCGATCAGCTTTTCAAACCGATCCTCCACACCCTCATCAAACTTCTCAGCAATTTCCGCAAAGTGCTTATTCAGCTCATCAGTGAAGTGTTTAATTGACTTAATTGCCGACACATCCTTGCCGCACATAAAAAGAAAACGAAGAATCAGCTCCTCAGCATAAGACTCCTGTTTCTTACTTTTGGACAAGCCTAGCAAACTATCAAGCAACTCAGAGGAGGATATTCGATGCAACCAGTTCACAAATCGCGGATTAATTGAATACAGACTCGTATTCCGCACCTCTTGTGCAGTAAGAACACTCCCAAACGAATTTAACCTTTCAAACAAATCAAATTTCGCATGCCCCCTCGACTCGCTCAGCACAATCTTAATATCAATTGATGCTCGTTTAATGAGTCGCTGATACTTTTCAGGCAAACGATACTGACCTTTTTCACGATCTGGATTATCCCACACAGCACCCTCAAGAGTTGGCAAATACTCCGTACCCATTAGGGAAAGAGGTGGATAACCTTGCTCCTTCAACAACCCAAAGAACTGCAATAGCGTAGAAACACGTTGCAGTCCATCAACAATTTCCCAACGACCGTCGCTGTCGGTAGCCACAAAGATTGACGGCAACGGAATGCCAAGCAATATCGACTCAATCAATCTGGTCTTTTGGAGGTTCGACCAACGAAATGTTCTTTGAAACTCCGGACTAATGATTAAATCCTGGTCGCGATAAAGATTCGCAAGCTCACCGAAGGTCATTATGGTGTCATCAGTTTGCACCGTCTTGCGTCCAGCTTCGATTTCACTTTCCAAGCTCATAACAGCCCTTCTCCTTCGATTGCAAGCTCTGACACATATTTAGCATACAAGTGTAAAACCAGCAAACGTTCACGCTGCACGTAAGCAATAGACTGGCTCTTCAGGGGTGGGTGTGGGTGGAGGCGTCTAGGCCTCCTGCGATGAGGAGCATTCGGAGTTGGTAGTTGGTGGGGTTGCGGTAGCCTCTGGCGACTCGTCTTCCTAGTTCGATGACTTGCGTTGATGGCTTCGGTGCGGTGCGTTGCTGGCTCCGCCGGTGTCGAAGTAGGCGTCGAGTACGTCCTTCCACTTGCGTAGGGTCCGCCCCTAGGCGAGCGATTTCAGGGATGGGACAGGCTGGTAGGCGCTGGATGAGGTGTGCGGCCAGGCGTTGGCCTTGGGCGGGTGTGGCTTGGTGGAAGACCTCGCGCACTTGCCCGGTGAAGGTAGGCGACTTCGACACTAATTGTGTGCCTCATCTGCCGTGAAGGCCTCACGGAGTCGTTCTTGTTGGCGTGGGGTGAGCTTGCGTGTGTGAGGCGCGCAAGAGATTGCGGATCTGATAGAGGGGATCGCCTGTGCGTCCACGGTGTCCGGTCGTGTCTTGCTGGACACGGCGACGCACCTCAACCGGGGTATCACTGGCGAGCGTGACGATGTGAAAGGCGTCGAGCACGCTGGTGGCGTCTTGGATCTGGCCAAGCGATGGCGTTCTTGCTGTCCCTGGAAGGGATCCAGTGTCGCGATCTGGGTATTGGTTCGGGAGTCTTCTCCGCGCTCGGTCAGCCAGTTCTTGCGTACGGTGCCAGACCTTCCTGGGACCAGGTCCACTCAAGCGGGCCGTGGGATGATCCTCCCCTCGTGTCAGGTCTACGATGCCGGTGAGCGCGTGTGGGCCCCGGCGGCGTCGGTCCTGGTGGTGCCACACGCCTCTCATCAACCCCCAGCACCCGCACCCCTGCGAAACGAGCGGGGTCATCAGATGCGGCTTGCAGACACGGCTTGATATGGGACCACACGGTATTCCACGTGGTTGCCAGTTGTCGAGCCAATCCTGCAATGGTGGCTCCCTCGAAGCGCAACTGTCGGATCGCCCAGCGGATCGCCCGCACACCCAAACGCGCCCTGGGAGCACACACCGAGTGGTTCTGCTCAGTGAAAGTCGCGATCTGGCAGGTGTGTTCGCGGCATATCCAGCGTCGCTTAAACCACCGGATCCGCGCCGGATCCCCGGCCCAGGGCGCGTCGATCACCTCCACCACCACACGCCCGTGGCCTTGAGCGATTCAGCCCACACCCAGGGCAGCCAGCAAGGCAATCACAGGACTCTATGTCGAGCACCAGAGCATCTGGGGCGCGAGCCACGCTCATCAGATGGAAACCCTCCAAACCGACGAGCAGATCACACCGATCACAACGATCAAGCGACACGGAGCAGCAGCAGGTAGGATGAGACACTGCCCAAGGTCCTTGAAGATCGCGGGGGTAGAAGTCCGCTCATCACCTGGGACCTCGACCTCTACACGCAACCCCCGACCAACAACCGGTCACCCACACTCAACACGGAAGAGCCGGAATACTCAGAATTACCCTTTCAAAACGAACGCTTCATAAGAACCAGCACCGCCGAGCCAACTTTCACAGTTGGTCCTTGAACTGTCTTCGGGCAGAATATAATTCTGCATATGAGCAACAACCCTTTTGAAGATCTCGCCACGCACCTCGAAGCACTCAACTCTACGAACGAGAGGTACACCTCGGCGCTCATATCGCTCGCGGGAGACACACAGTGGTTCGACTTCCATGCTCGGGTCATCCAGTGCCTCTTCGAGGCCAAAGAACTCGCTCGTGCTAGCAACGCCGACGACGCTGCCATCTTCCTTCTCGATGAGATTCACCAAACTCTCCTACTCCGCACCAGCAGCTGGGATGACTCATACGTCACATTCGACCTTCGTGACGTCTCCATGCTCCGATACATCGGTAAGGACGTTGCCAGCCAGGGCCTTCTGCCCCCGCCCCTCACCACGGAGGTTCGCGATGCTCTTCACGATGCTCTTAAGAAAATGCAGACCTACATCACCGGGCAATCCTCCGGTCTGCCCGAGCCTGCTCTTGGCTACCTGCGATACCTGGTCGCACGCTGCCTTGATCTCCTCAACGGAGAAGATGTAGACCTTGTTGCGCTTCGCGCCCTGAGTACGCAGGCAGCTGGCACAGCGCTCACCCTCGGAACGAGTATCACGAACGAGGACGAGCGGAAGGATTTCTGGTCTTACTGTGGCACCATCTTCAAGACGTGGGGTCCCCCCATGCTCACAGGCGCTGCCAGCAACCTCATCTCTTCTAGTGTCGAGCACCTGATGATAGGGTCCTGACAGAGTCTCACTCTCTGTACGTTCTCCTCTCGCTTGGATGCGACATTGATGTTTTTTCGCGATAGCTTGAATGCCCCAAAGTACGGATGGTTTCACTCCATCCTTGCCACGTCCGTTAGACGATGGAGGCAAGCCATATCGCGATGAAAGTGCTCACAAAACTCACAGATACCTGCCCTGCAACGGAACGCCGCTATTACTGACATCGGTGAGAGTTTGCGTCTTATTCGCTCTTATCAACTCCCCAGTCAGGCCAGGCCTTCGTTCTCATCTCTTCCCATGCCTTGCGAACGAATATGAATCGAGCACGATGCCAATAGGGCTTTGTTGCTCAGCGACGCAAGTAGGCCGCAGGAAAGGTGCAGTGCCACATACGGCACTGACGCTGCCAGAAGACACCTTCCAGACGGAAACTCACCTGGAATGAAACAAACGGATGTAGACACCCAGAGCGCGCCCAGATGCGCGGACAGTCCACTGAGCGAGGCTCCTGCGAAGCGCAAGGGCTGATCGTAAGGCAGCTGGGGGCAGCCCGTGGAACACCACGGGCTGCCCCCTTCGCACATGAGGTAGCGGCGCTGCACCCAATGCCTAGGCTTCAATCAGCACGCGTGCCGCAGATGTACATGGATGTTGTTAGGGTGACGACATGGCTATTAAGACGCTCGACGAGTTCCTCGCGACCATCCCCGACGACGACAACCGCGAGCGGATGGTCGACGTAGTGGTGTGGGTGGGGCTCACCTACCCGGAGCTGGAGCTGCGCATCGCATGGAACCAGCTGATGTTTACCCACCACGGGACGTACATCATCGGGTTCTCCGCCGCGGCCAAGCACATGGCAATGGCACCCGAGCGCGCCACCATGATCCGCTTCGAGCCGGTCATGCGCGAGCGCGGCACGGACTTCGGCACAATGTTCGCGCGACAGCCCTGGGACAAGCCCTTCGACTACGAACTCCTCGACGCCTTCATCCAGCACCAGCTCGAAGAGAAGCGGGACATCACGTCGTTCTGGCGTCCCAAAGAACACGAAGTCGCAGCCGCCGAGGCCGTCGCCTCCGGCACGCAGCCTCCTGTCGTTCGCGAGTACACCGAGGACGATGACGAGTGGCTCCGTGCCACTGTTCTGCCCGCACTCGAGCACTACCTCGCGCACCCAGAAAGTGCGCACACTCTCGAAGAATTTGATGCTCTCATCAAACAAGCTGTTCGCGACTACGAGGAACACCCCGATGACGTCTACACCATCGACGAAGTGCGGGCATCACTCGGTCTGAACTGACCACCCCCACAAACTCGGGTGCAACCCGCGAGCGCACGTTGCTCCTCCGTCGCCTCGGTGCGAAGCTTCCAGGTTCCGCCGACAAACTCCCCGCACAGCCAGCCCTCCAGCTCTGATCGCGGCGTTTCTCCCTCACCCTACCGGCGCGTAGGATAGGCCAGTATCATTGCGCTGCTCAGGCCTCGCCCGGTGGCGCTCACTCAAGCCTCCAGGGGAGCACGCATGACCGACAAGGAAACCACGGCCTCGTCCAACAGTGATGAAACGACGCGGGCGCAGACGACCACAGAAGCCCTCGAGTGGCACGCACCCGTCATGGTGCGCATTGACGAGCACACGACGATCCCCCACCTGCTCAAGGAGCGTGTGCAGCGCGGCGCGACCCGCCCTCTGATCCTGCGCAAGGTCGGCATCGGCGACACGTGGCGCTCGATCAGCGCCCGCGACTTCTACGACGAGGTGCAGTCCGTGGCCGCCGGCCTCATGGCGCGGGGTCTTGAACCGGGCGACCGGGTCGCGATCATGAGCCGCACCCGCTATGAGTGGACGCTCCTCGACTTCGCATGCTGGGCGGCCGCCCTGGTGCCCGTCCCCATTTACGAGACCAGCTCCATCGACCAGGTCGCCCACGTCCTGGTTGACGCGGACGTCAACCTGATCGTCACCGAGACCGTGTCCATGGCGGAGATCGTGCGCGCGGCTGCCGAAAGAGAACACCGGGACAACACGCACGTCCTCTCCCTGGATTCAGAGGCCATCGAGACCCTCATCGCTGAGGGCGCAACCGTCCCGCGTGACCGCGTCGCTGCCCGCGCCGATAAGCTCACGACGGACGACATCGCAACCATCGTCTACACGTCGGGCACGACGGGCACGCCCAAGGGCACGGTCCTGTCCCACGAGAACTTCACGAATCTGTGCGTCAACGCCCACGTGTGGATGCCGGAGATCGCTGCGGGTAAGAACTCGCGCCTGCTCCTGTTCCTGCCCTTGGCCCACGTGTTCGCGCGTTTCCTGCAGGTCTTCCAGATCAGCGGCAACGGCGTGCTCGGCCACGCGCCCAACATCAAGAACCTCCTGCCCGACCTGGCATCCTTCCGTCCGAGCTACCTCCTGGTGGTGCCGCGCGTTCTGGAGAAGATCTACAACTCGGCGGATACGAAGGCGCGCGGCCCGAAGCAGAAGATCTTCCGGTGGGCCGCGAAGGTCGCGATTGCTTACTCCCAGGCCCTCGATACGGAAGAGGGCCCCTCAGTGTCCCTCGAGGCCCAGCATATGCTGGCCGACAGGCTCGTCTACCAGCGGATCATCCGCCTGGTGGGCGGCAACGCGGACTACATCGTGTCGGGCGGCGCGCCCCTGGCCACCTGGCTCGCCCACTTCTACCGCGGCGTCGGCATCCCCGTTCTGGAAGGCTACGGCCTGACCGAGACGGTCGGTCCGGTCTCCGTCAACACGCCCCGACTGTCCAAGATCGGCACCGTGGGCCCGGCACTGCCGCCCATGTCCTTCAAGATCAGCGACGAGGGCGAGATCCTTCTGAAGGGTCCCAGCGTCTTCCAGCGCTACCACAACGACCCCGAGGCCACGGCCGCGTGCTTCACGGAGGACGGCTGGTTCCGCACGGGCGACCTGGGGAGCCTGGACCGCGACGGCTACGTGTCCATCACAGGCCGCGCGAAGGAGATCATCGTGACGGCGGGCGGCAAGAACGTCGCCCCGGCCGCCCTCGAAAACACGATGCGCTCCCACCCGCTCATCTCCCAGGTCCTGGTCGTGGGCGATCAGAGGCCGTTCGTGGCCGCGCTCATCACACTGGAAGCGGAGATGCTCCCCGATTGGCTCGCCGCCCACTCGCTGCCCCCGATGAGCGTGGCCGAGGCGGCCTCGAACGTCGAGGTCCTGGCCTCCCTGCAAAAGGCGGTGGACTCCGCGAACGAGCACGTTTCGCGCGCCGAGTCGATCCGTAAGATCAAGGTCCTGACCACCGACTTCACGGAGGCCAACGGTCTGCTCACGCCCTCCCTGAAGGTCAAGCGCCTGGAAGCCACGCGCCGCCTCGCATCCGTCATTGACGAGATCTACGGCGGCCCGGTACAAAACTGACGCACGCGCGATCCGCGTGCACATGAACGAGGCCGTGGCAAGCTCGCGCTCCCCGCTTTCGATTGGGGATTGCTGAGTCGGCCACGGCCTCGTATGTGTCTGCGGCTACTGCGACGCGAGGGCCGCCGTCGGAGGCGTGCGCGCCGCGCGAATCGCGGGGTAAAGCCCGGCGATAGCACCGATGAGGACGGTCGCGCCCAGGCCAGCGGCGATCACCCACCAGTGGAGGGTGGGCGGCCACCCGTAGGCGATGCACATTCCCCACGTCACTCCCCCGCCGATGAGGCACCCGGCGACTCCTCCGAGGAAGGACAGGATGAGGGCTTCGGCCAGGAACTGGACGCTGATGTGGCTGCGCTTGGCCCCCAGCGAGCGGCGCAGGCCGATCTCCTTGCGGCGCTCCAGCACCGAGATGATCATCGTGTTGGCCACGCCGATGCCGCCCACCAGCAGGGCGATCGAGCCGACGCCCGCGAGCAGGGTCGTGAACGTCTGATCCGCAGCGTTTTGGGCGGCCAGTGCGTCCGAGGGGCGCGACACCTTCAGGCCCGTGGACCCTTGGGGTGCCAGGGTCGGCCCGAGCAGGGTCCGCACGTTCTCCACCTGGTCCTCAGAGGAGCGCTCGTAGATCGTCGTCGGAGTCTTGCCCGCGTCGAAGTAGGTCGAAGCTGCGGACACACCGATCAGCGCGGAGTTGTCGAGTTCTTCGGCCAGTGGCGCGGGTTCCAAGATTCCCAGGACCGTGAAGGATCGCCCTCCCAGCCACACCTGGGTGCCCGGCTGGACGACGCCGAGGAGCTGCGCGGCCTTCGACCCCAGCACGACGCCCGGGTACTTCGCGGTCGCCTCGTTGAGCCAGGCACCGCGCTTCATCTGTCCGGAGACGACGTCAAGGAGGTTCGTGTCGGCCGCCATCGTGATGATGCCGCCGGTCGCGTTCGGGTCGGACAGGCGCGAGCGGTACACGGACACACCGGAGAGCGTAGAGGTGGAGGCCGCCGACGTGACGCCGGGGATCATGCGGGTGCGCCCCACGGAGTCCTCGGGCAGGATCAGCTCCGCGCCGCTCAGGTCCGCGCCGCTGCGCGCCGTCAGCATGTTCGTGCCGAGCGCCCGCAGCTGTTCTTGTAGGCGGGCCTGCGAGGAGGCCGAGACTCCGACGACGCCGACCATCGCGGCGATACCGATGGCGATACCGAGCGCCGACAACACAGCACGCATGGGCCGGGCGCGCAGCCCGGTCAGACCCAGGCGGGCGACGTCGGAGGCGCGCAGGCTCGACCGATAGGCGCGCGCGTGCTTCCTACTCGTCATGGCTACCTCCCCCGTCTCCCGGGCGTCCCGAATCGGACACGATTTCGCCGTCACGAATGGCGATCTGGCGCGGCAGCGACGCCGCCAGGTCATTGTCGTGCGTAATCACGATGATGGTGGTGCCGGCCTCGTTGAGCTCGCGCAGGAGCGCGACGATGGACGCACCCGAGCGCGAATCCAGGTTACCGGTCGGCTCGTCCGCAAGTAGCAGGGCCGGATGACCGATGATGGCCCGGGCGATGGCGACCCGTTGGCGCTCACCGCCCGACATCTGGTGGGGCTTGTGGTCGATGCGATGCCCGAGGCCCACTCGGGTCAAGGCCTCACGCGCGGCCTCGCGGCGCTTGGCACGGGGCACGCCCCGGTAGAGCAGGCCGTCGGCCACGTTGTCCAACGCGGATACGCCGGCCGTGAGGTGGAACTGCTGGAACACGAAGCCGATCAACGAGGAGCGCACTCCCGACAGCTCCGTGTCACGCAGGGAGGACACGTCCGTCCCGTTGATACAGACGCTCCCGGAGGTGGGCCGGTCCAGCGTTCCGATGAGGTTGAGCAGGGTTGATTTTCCGGAACCCGAGGGGCCGACGATGGCGACGAATTCGCCCTCGTCGACGCTCAGGGATACTCCGTTGCAGGCGTGCACGGGCGGGCTGCCGAAGGACCGGTGCACGTCGGTCAGTTGCAGGATGTGGCTCATCGGTTGGGCACCACCACGCGCTGGCCTTCGGCGATTCCGTCGCCGCTCACTTCGACGCGGTCGCCCGCGAACAGGCCGACGGTGACGGGAACCCGAGTAATGGAACCGGCCTCGTCGACGACCTCGACGCCGAACTGGTCGGCGCTGAGGCCACGAGGGCACCCAGGGGCACGGAGAGGACGCCGCTGCGCGACTCGGAGGTGAAGCCGAGAGACACGGACGCTTCCTGCAGGCCTTCGAGAGCCGACGGATCATCCGGGGTGATGGTGACCGGGACGATGCGTTCCTTCGACGCTTCCTTGTTGCTAGACGACACGTCGCCGGGCTTGTCGGTCGGCGGCTCAACCGCGCTGATCGTGCCGGTCGTCGACTTGGCCGAGCCTGGCAGTCGGATCGTCACGGAATTCCCGACAACGCCCAGGGCTTGGTCGGAGAGCTTCAGGTTCGCGGAGACGATCTGGCGCGAGGACGAGGCCGTGAACAGCTCCGTCTCCGTCGTTGCGGTGTCGCCCACGCGGGCCTTTAGCGCACCGACGCGCAGGTCCTCAGGGGCGAAGAGCACGGAGCCGAGAGGCAGGGTCCCGTCCTGGGGCAGGCTCAGGGCCTTCTGCCACTTCTTGATCGCGACAATGGTGTTCCAGTCGAAATGCCCGTTAGGAGTCTGCTCAAAGTAGCCCAGAGCGGACAGAGCGGTCTCCAGCTGGACGACGTCCTGGCCATCGCTCATGCCCTCCTCGAAGGAACGCCAGGAGGGAATCGCGCCGTGGAGCAGGTAGGCGTTCGTGCCGGCCACCGTGTAGACGTGGTCGCCTTGTCCCAGCGTCGTGCCGGGCGTGGGCAGCGCGGTGATGACGCCGTTAAAGGCGCTCTTTTGCACGTAGGAGTCCGCGTAGCGCAGGTTGCCCTGCACGGCCGTCTCCCCCATCAGGTCGCCGCGCTCAACCGTCGCAGTCGCCCCATCGAAAGACTGCGGCGCGTCGGAAGCCACACTCGACCCCTGGCAGGCGGACATCGCCAGCGCGCCGACAGCGAGGAGCGCTGCGGCTGCCACGGCGCGCGCGGATCGTGGTCGGTTCACTTGGCGCCCCCGGCCTGCGCGAAGCACTTGTTCAGGGCGTCCTCGGGGATATCCGGCAGGTTCAGGCCCTCGCCGGGCTGGGGATCCTTCACGTCGTAGCCGAGGCCGCGCAGGCATTCAGCTCCCTTCACCATGGCCTCGCGAACGGCCGGGTCGTTGGCGATGTTGCCTTCGCCGGTCAGGTTCGACACCTTCATCATGCACTCGTTGAGGGCGTTGTTGAATGCGTCGGAGGTGTCGTTGAGCTGGTCGGGAGTCAATCCCGTGTCGGGCACGTCGAAGCCCTTCTCGCGCATGCACTGGGCGAAGACCAGGTTGGGGTCGTTGCTGGCTGCGTTGGAGCCCGCGCTCGGTGACTTGGTGCTGGGCGAGGAGGACGAGTCGGTCGTTCCACACGCACACAGTGCCGCCGCCAGGGTGAGAGCGATAACTGCAAGGGCGCGCGTCTGCGGGCAAGTCTTCATTGAAACTCCTTGAAGAATTTTAGGGTGTGGGTCTCACTTCCAAGGATGATTACAGTCCACTTATCTGGAAGCTACCTGAAAACTATCAGGGAGCGGCCGTAGAATCTCATCAGACAATCCTGAGAGTAACGAAACGAGGCCATTTCCGCCTGGTCGCAGCCCTGCGCCCACTCAAAGCGGACCCCGCCCAGGCCTCGTCGCCCCTTGACGCATAGCGAGGCAGGGAACGCCTGTGCGTTCCCCGCCCCACTCCTCACCCGACGATCTATCCGTCAGGAGTCTTTGACTCAGTCCTCCACGGCCTCAGCGTGAGCCATATTCGCCTTGAGGGTGGCGACGATGTCGCTGTGCCTCTTCTCGCTCAGGGTGACCCTACGCGCGAAGACGAAGAACGCCAGGACGATGACGCCGAGGGGCGCGTAGAACGCCGCAGCCTTGAAGGTCTCTATGTTGGCGGTCGTCAGCAGGTCGGGGTTGACATCGTTAGTCATGGCGGCCGCGATGGCGACGAATCCGACGATGGAGTTCGAGAGAGCACCGGCGATCTTGTCCAGCATGGGTCGCACCGAGAGGGTGACGGCTTCGTTGCGCTTGCCGGTCTTGAGCTGTCCGTACTCAACCGAGTCCGTGATCGTGAGGATCGCGGTCATCTGGATGCACGTGGCAGGCAGGTAGAAGAGCACCAGCGCGATGAAGACGACCGTGAGGTTCGTGGAGAAGAGGATGAACAGGACGTAGGCGATGGCCATGAGCGCCATACCGCCGAGGTAGAGGTAGCGGCGCGGCACGCGGCGGTTGATCGCCGGGTACAGGGGCGTCACAACCAGGCCGATAACGAAGGCGATGATGCCGACGAAGGAGTAGTTGTCGGGAAGGCGCAGCACGAACTTGAAGAGGTAGATCATGAAGCCCGTGGTCGCAACATTCGCGATCGAGTAGAGGACGTAGGACAGGGAGACCCACAGGAGCTGGTCGTTGCGTCCGATGGCCTGGAAAGCCTGCAGGGGGTTGGACTTGTCACCCGGATCGCGCAGGACACTTTCTTCCTCACGGGTGCCGAAGGCGACGGCCAGGCAGGTGACGATGCCGAGGATCGCGATGACCGCGCCGAAGCCGGTCCAACCCTCCTGGCTCTCAGAGCCAGCTCCGGCGAGGCCGCCGAAGAAGGCGACCACGGGGACGACAATCGCGGTGACGCCGTTGTAGCCGATCGAACCGGTGAAGGTACCCAAGGCGGTGTAGACGCTTCGCTCCTCCGAGGAGGAGGACAGGGCAGGAATCATGCCCCAGTAGGAGATATCACGCAGCGAGTAAAGGACGTCGAGCACCACGAAAACGATGATGAAGACGACGATGAAAACACCCTTGTTGGCGTTGACCAGGCCAAAGAGGCCGGTGAAGATCGCGAAGAGCAGGATCGATGAGCCGACACCGCCGATCACCTGCCAGGGCTTGAAGCGGCCCCAGCGTGAGGTTGTGTTGTCGACCAGGTTCCCCAGGAGCGGGTCGATAAAGATCTCGGCGATGCGGATGATGAAGACGAGGGCCGTGATGATAGCGATCATCGCCTTAGCCTCGGAGTCCTCGTAGTCGCGGAACAGGGTCTGCGCCGCGTAGTACGTGACAAAGAATGTCGACAGCGCGTTGTAGTACGCCGCCTGTCCCAGATTACCGATCGCGTAGCAGATGCGCGATACCCAGCTCTTGTGTGCACCTCGTTCGTGCGACATGGTTCCTCTCCTTCGAAGCAACTCTTGCATGGATGCCTTTAAGTTAATGCATTTACCCGAGCAATGCAAAGGTAGTATTGATTATCAGCACCATCATAGTTATGTTATTGTGCGCTTGAGTAAAAAGGTTTACTCTGATGGCAGAGCAAGTTCGCTCCATCGCAACGTCGCACGCTCGGAGGTCATCATGTCCCGCACCGCTCTTATCAACACGCCCGACCTGGCCTGGCTCCACGATCCACGTGCCTTCGCTGTCAATCGACTGAGCGCCCGCTCCGCACATCGTTCCACGGCACCCAGCCAGAGCCTCGACGGCACCTGGGAAGTCGCACTCACTTCGGGCACCCGTGTATCCCTTGAATCCCCTACCGACGCATTCGATCAGGGCGATGTCCATTCCCTCCCCGTCCCCTCCACCCTCGAAACGCAGGGACTATGGCCACCGGCATACGTCAACATCCAGATGCCATGGGACGGACACGAGGACCCTCAAGCCCCGGCCGCCCCCAGTGACTGCCGCGTCGCCGTCTACCGCCGTTCCTTCAACCTGGACGAGGCCGTGGCACAGACCCTGGATGCGCGCGGCAGCGTGCGAGTACGCTTCGACGGCTTCGCGACGGCCCTCTACATCTGGGTGGACGGCATGTTCGTCGGCTACTGCGAGGACGGCTACACGGCCAGCGAATTCGATATCACGGACGCACTAGCCGACGAGCAGGGCACCCACGACATCGTCGTCGTGTGCTACGAGTACTCCAGCGCCTCATGGCTGGAGGACCAGGACTCGTGGCGCTTCCACGGCCTGTTCCGCTCGGTGTCCCTGGTGGCGTTGCCCGCGACCCATGTGGAGAACCTCGCGGCGCGTGCAGACTACGACGCGGCAACCGGAGAGGGGACGCTCACCGTCGCCGCTTACATTGAGGGCGCACTCGAAAACACGACGATCACCGCAGAGCTGAGCGCCCCAGACGGACAGGTCGTCTGGCACCACGACGGACCCGCGAGCACCCAGCGCCTCAACCTCGATGCGAAGCTGGCGGGCGTGCAGCCGTGGAGTGCGGAGTCCCCGTCGCTCTACACGTTGACGCTGACTCTCGAGGACGGGGACGGCAGCGTGGAGCGGGTAACCCAGCGGGTGGGCTTCCGGCGTTTCGAGATCGTCGACTCGGTCTTCACGCTCAACGGTCAGCGCCTGATCTTCCGCGGCTCGAACCGCCATGAGTTCAACGCACGAACGGGCCGCACGATGTCAATGGAGGACATGATCACGGACATCACGCTGTGCAAGCAGCTCAACATCAACGCGATTCGTACCAGCCACTACCCCAACGACACCCGTTTCCTGGACCTGTGCGACGAGTACGGTCTCTACGTCATCGACGAGGCAAACCTGGAGACGCACGGCTCGTGGTGCACGCCCGGTGACATCCCCACCCCTGCCACAGCGATCCCGGGTTCGAAGATGGAGTGGGAAGGAGCCTGCGTGGACCGCCTAGAGTCGATGGTTCGCCAGGACTATAACCACCCGTCCGTGCTCATCTGGTCGCTGGGCAATGAGTCGTTCGGCGGCGAGGTCTTCCGCTCGATGTACCAACGCTCGCACAAACTTGATCCGGCGCGTCCGGTCCACTACGAGGGCGTGACCTGGGAACGCGAGTTTAACGACACCTCAGATATTGAGTCGCGCATGTATGCCCGGCCCGACGCGATTGAGGAGTACCTGCGGGATAACCCGACGAAGCCCTACCTGTCGTGCGAGTACATGCACTCGATGGGTAACTCGGTGGGCGGCCTGCAGCTCTACACTGCCTTGGAGCGTTACCCCGCCTACGGAGGCGGTTTCATCTGGGATCTGGTTGATCAGGCGCTCTACCACGAGGCGACGGCCGGCTCGGGCGGTGAGTTCCTGGCGTACGGCGGTGATTTTGAGGATCGCCCCTGCGATTGGGAGTTTTCCTGCGACGGCATCCTCTTCGCTGACCGCACTCCGAAACCCCAGGCGCAGGCCGTTAAAGCGCTCTACGCCCCGGTGACGCTGACCCCGAGCGCCGAGGAAATCCGAGTCAATGCGGTGGCTCTGCCCGCTGCTTTGTCGGATCTGCGTATCCGCGCTCGCGTGCTCGCCGACGGCGAGGTCGCGTGGGAGGAGATGTATGAGGCCGTGGCTGCCCCTGGCGAGGAGAGCGCCGTGGCCGTGGGCTGGCCGAGCGACCTCCTGGCCGACACACAGCGCGAGATCATCCTGGAGGCCGCGCTCGTCCTGGCCTCCGACACACCATGGTGCGAGGCCGGACACGTCGTGTCCGTCGGGCAAACGATCCACTCGCGTCCCGAGGTGGCCGACACCGCGCCTGCGGGCGGGGTCTCCTTTACGGTGGGCCTCTGGAACATCGGCATGCGCGAGGGTGACAACGAGGCGTTGCTGTCTCGCACGGCGGGCGGCATCGTCCAGTGGAAGCGCGGGGAGACGGCCATGGTGGCACGCCCACCGCGCCTGACCACATTCCGTCCGCTCACGGACAATGACCGCGGCTGCGGCCACGGCTTTGATCGCGCGTGCTGGACGACGGCTGGCGCCTACGCACGCTGCGTGGGCACGCGCGTGGATGAGGGACCCGACAGCGTTGCCGTGACCTACGACTACAAGCTCGCGGGCGTGCAGGACGTGATCGTTCCGATCCGCTACGAGCTGCGCGCCGACGGCACGATCCGCTTGACCGCAACCTACCCGGGTGCACAGGGTCTCCCGACGATGCCCTGCTTCGGCGTGGAGTGGGCGCTGCCCTCCTCGATTGACCGCCTGCGCTTCTACGGCCTCGGTGCCGTTGAGGCGTACGCGGATCGACTGGACGGTGCAACGCTGGGCGTGTGGGAGGCCAGCGCGGCGGAGAGCATCGCGCCCTACGCGGTGCCGCAGGAGTGCGGCTACCACCCGGGTACGCGCTGGTGCGAGGTGACTGACGCCGAGGGGCACGGCCTGCGCATCGATGCCTGCGGCGAGCTGGGCGTCTCGCTCCTGCCCTATTCCTCGGCGCAGATCGAGCAGGCCGCCCACTGGTGGGAGCTACCCGCACCCGAGGAGCGCGCAGCGACCTACCTGCGCCTCCTCACCGCACAGATGGGGGTCGGCGGCGACGACTCCTGGGGATCGCCGGTCCACGATGAGTTCCACGTCGACGCAAGCGGCACACAGGTGCTTGACGTGACGCTGTCCCTCATCTGACACACGCGGGCGGCGGGGGTATGTGCCCCCCGCCGCCCACCTGTGTCTGCGCCGCTGTTAGGACTCGGACGTCTCCTCGGCGGGCACGAAACTCTGGCGCGCGACCAGGCGGGTCGACAGCAATATATGATGCTTGTGTTTGAAACGACCCACAATCGAATCGGACAGCAGCATCAGAGTCGTCTCCGCCAGCTCGGAGGGTTCGATCGCGTAGGAGCTGAGTGGCGGTGCCGTGTACTCGCAGACCTCCAGGTTGTCGATAGAGACGACCGCCACCTGATCGGGCACGCGGATCCCGCGCGCAAACAGCGCCTGGAGGACGCCGACCGCGAGCGAGTCCGCGGCAACCAGGAGCGCATCGGGCACGTCCTGGCCGCACGCGTCGAGCAGCGCCTCGGCCTGTCGGCGACCGTTGTCTACGGTAAAAAGACCGGTCGCGAATACCCGGCCCTCAACCGGCATGTTCAGCAGGCGTGCCCACTCGTCGAACGCGATGGTTCGCGGGTCCTGACAAAACAAGTGAGATCCCATCATGTGTCCGTCCCCGCCAATGAAACCGATGCGAGTCCGGCGCTGCTCGCGCAGCGCATAGATCGCTTCAATGACGGTCTGCTGCAGGTCGGGGCGCACGGAATGGAAGAGAGTGGGCGCGGGGTTGATGTCGATGAAGACGCCGTGGGGAAGCGCCTTATGCAGCGCGGTCAGGTCTTCGCGCGTCAGGGGCGCGGGACCCAGCGAGACGAAACCGGAATACTCGTCGCTCGCATCGATCAGGGAGCGCACGTCGGGGAAGAACGACAGGCTCATCATATTTTCGATAGCGCGCTCGCTCAACGCCTCGCGCACATCGGAAAAATAGGAATCACGCGGGCCGGGCGAGGAGTCGAAGTTTTCCAGCACCGCAATCGTCTGGGGGATGCCAGAACGAGAGGTGCGCAGCGCGTAGCCGAGTTCGTTGGCAACCTGGATCACGCGGTGGCGGGTCGACTCTTTCGCGGTGAAGCTGGGGTCACCAGATAAAACACGAGACACGGTCGCCTTCGAAAAGCCCGTCGCCTTCGCGATATCGCCAAGATTAACCATCGATCCTATCCCCCAAACACCCTCTAGCCAACTCGTGACAGTCTAACCGACGCGGGACGTGCGAACGCGGATGAACGCCGCTCTACCCGGGGGTGTGTCGATGGACGAGGCCGTGGCTGGGTTTTCCTTCACCACTCGGCCCTGCGCGGCGCTTAGAGGCTGGAGGACTCGTCGTATTCGGCTTTGATGTCCTCGTGGTGGCGGATGACCTCACGGACCATGAAGCCCAGGAACTTCTCGGCGAAGTCGGGGTCGAGGCCGGAGGAGGCGGCCAGCGTGCGCAGGCGCTCAACCTGGCGGGCCTCGCGGGCCGGGTCTGCGGGTGGCAGATCCAGGCGCGCCTTGATGTGCCCGACGCGCTGCGTGCAGCGGAAACGCTCGGCGAGAATGTGCACGAGCGCGGCATCAATGTTGTCAATGGTGGTGCGAGCCTCGGCCAGCTCGGCGGGTACACCACTCACACCTCGGTCGGCGGAACCGGCAACTCGGGCTTCGTCACGATCCTGCATGAAATCCTCCCGTTACGTCTCGACTGATCAGAAGTCTAGCGGGAGGAGTCAGGCGCTGCGCTTACCTTCCGAGGAACGTTCGGGATAGAGTTCGGCATCCCCATAGCCTTCGACGAGATCGCGCGTGACGAGCACGCGGGCGACATCGTCGCGGCTGGGCAGGTCGAACATAAGGTCGGAAAGGGTCTGTTCCATGATGGAGGACAGACCGCGCGCGCCGGTCTTGCGTTCGTTCGCCAGGGTGGCGATAGCCAGGAGTGCGTCGTGGGTGAACTCCAGTTCCATACCGTCCAGCTCAAACAGGTGCTGATACTGGCGCACGAGGGAGTTCGACGGTTCAGTCAGGACGCGGACTAGGTCTTCCTCCGTCAGCTCCTTCGTGGAGGTCAGGATGGGGAGTCGGCCAATGAACTCGGGGATCATGCCGAACTTGTGCAGGTCCTCGGCGTTCACGGCCTCGTAGAGGTCACCCATCTCCGAGGTGCTCTTCAGTTCGGACCCGAAGCCCGTGGAACGGCGGCCCAAGCGGGCCTTCACAATGTCTTCGATGCCAGCGAAGGCACCGGCGGCGATAAAGAGGATGCCGGAGGTGTCGATCTCGAGGAACTGCTGGTGGGGATGCTTGCGCCCGCCCGTGGGAGGCACGGAGGCGACCGTGCCTTCGATGATCTTCAGGAGGGCCTGCTGCACGCCTTCGCCCGACACGTCGCGGGTGATGGAGGCGTTCTCGGCCTTGCGGCCAATCTTGTCGATCTCGTCGACGTAGATGATGCCCTTCTCAGCCTTCTTGATGTCACCATCGGCCTCCTGAATGAGGCGCAGGAGAATGTTCTCCACGTCCTCGCCGTAGCCAGCCTCCGTCAGGGCGGTGGCGTCAACGATGGCGAAAGGCACGTCAAGCAGGCGGGCCAGGCAGCGCGCCAGGTGGGTCTTACCCGTGCCCGTGGGACCTAGCAGCAGAATGTTGGACTTCGTGCCCAACATGTCCTCAGCATTGCCGGCCTCACGCGAACGCACGCGCTTGTAGTGATTATACACCGCGACCGAGAGAGCACGCTTTGCGCGATCCTGACCAATGACCCAAGTATTCAGGAATTCGTTAATCTCGCGAGGCTTGGGAAGGGGGGGCAGCAGACGTCAACGCCTGCTGCGCGCCCAACTCTTCCTCAATAATCTCGTTACACAGCTCGATGCATTCATCACAGATGTATGCGCCGGAGCCACCGATGAGCTTACGCACCTGCTTCTGACTCTTCCCACAGAAAGAGCACTTGAGCAGTTCCGCGCCATCAGTCAGACGAGCCACGAGACCTCCTCAAAATTGAACGTTTTCCGTTCGGTCGAATATGCATTTGCACTTACTACAAAATAACCTAGTGCACAAGGGAGAAAAATCCATCGCGGCGCGCGCATTGTTACGAAATGTTCACTTATCACAACACGTCAGATCGTAACACGCATCACAGCAGACTTTCAACGCGCTCAAAAAAGGGCTTTCCCGCAACATTGGTCGGACACCATGCCTTTGTTTCGACAACGAGGCCGTGGCACCCGCCGCGCATTCACACACGGGGAAGCCACGGCCTCGCCGATGACGACAACGTCAGAGAACCTTACGGGACTCAAGCACCTGGTCAATCAGACCATACTCGGCCGCCTGCGGGGCAGTAAGGATCTTGTCGCGCTCGATGTCGCGGCGCACCTGCTCCACCGACTTACCCGAGTGGTACGAGATGGTGTCCTCAAGCCACGCGCGCATACGGTCGATCTCGTCAGCGACAATCTGGATGTCCGAGGCCTGCCCCTGCATGCCCTCCATCGCCGGCTGGTGAATGAGGATACGAGCGTTGGGCAGCGCCAGACGCTTTCCGGGCGAACCAGCGGCCAGCAGCACGGCGGCTGCAGAGGCGGCCTGACCGAGGCACACCGTCTGCACCTGCGGCTTGATGTACTGCATCGTGTCGTAGATCGCCGTCAGCGCCGTGAAGGAACCACCAGGCGAATTGATGTACATGGTGATCAGCGAGTCGGGATCCTGGGACTCCAAGACCAGCAGCTGCGCCATCACGTCATCGGCGCTGGCGTCATCCACCTGCACGCCCAGGAACACGATGCGATCCTCGAACAGCTTCGTGTACGGATTCTGACGGCGGAAACCGTAGGCCGTGCGCTCCTCGAAATCGGGCAGCACGTAGCGGGCCTGCGGCATCTGGCGGGCGACCGCCTCAAAGTAGGGCTGAGTGCTCATCAGTTCTCTCCTCGCGTTCCGATCTCCTGCGGGCTGTCGATCACGCGATCAACGAAGCCGTACTCAAGGGCCTCCTGCGCGGTGAACCAGTGGTCGCGATCTCCATCGGCCTCCACCTGCTCGACAGTCTTGCCCGTACGAGACGCGGTGATCGCCGCGAGTTCCTTCTTCATGCCCAGGATCAGGTCCGCATTAATGCGGATCTCGGTCGCCGAACCGCCAGCGCCACCCAGGGGCTGGTGTAGCAGCACGCGCGTGTGAGGCGTGATGTAGCGCTTGCCGGGAGCGCCCGCGGTCAGCAGGAACTGCCCCATCGACGCGGCCAGCCCCATGCCGACCGTGACGACGTCCGGCTTGATGTACTGCATCGTGTCGTAGATGGCCATGCCGGCCGTCACCGAGCCGCCGGGCGAGTTGATGTACAGGTAGATGTCGCGGTCCGGATCCTCGGCCGCGAGCAGCAGCAGCTGCGCGCAGATCGCGTTCGCGTTCTCATCGCGGACCTCGCCGCCCAGCCAAATGATGCGCTCCTTGAGCAGGCGCTGGTAGACCGAGTCGCCCAGTCCCAGCTGCGAGCCATCGCCGGCAGCCCCGGTATTGTGCACGCTCACGCGTACCTCCTCGTCTGTTCGCGGGCCCAGGTGGCCCCATTGGTGTCAACCGTACCCGGTGCGCGGCCCGCAGCGCGCGCGCCGGGCCGCCGTTTCGCTGTCGGCACATGCGTTCGAGGGGCGAGGCCCAGGCCTCGCCCCTCGACATCAGATCGGGGTGATTCGCAGCGCAAAAGTCTCGCGCCCGCACTCACTCCTGCTCGTCGGCGACCTCGGTGATGATCTCCGCGCCCTCTTCGGTGGCGGGATCAGTGCCGAAGAACTTGGACAGATCAACGTCAGCGCCGTTGGTGTCCTTGACGGTGACGACCTTGAGGGCCTCGATAAGAGCCTTCGAGCGGCCAAGGTCAGCGACAACGTTCGACATCTGCTGGGGGGAAGAGAACAGCTGGTTGATGTCGATGCCGAAGTTCTGCGACATCTGGATCGCGTAGTCGATGAGCTCCTGCTGGGAAACCTGGACGTCGAACTTCTTGGCCAGGGCCTCGGAGAGCAGCTCGGTGCGAATCTCCTTCTCGACGGCTTCGCGAGCTTCCTTCTTCTCCTTGGGCTTGGCGTCCTCGCCGACGCGGTGCTCGACCTGGTGGTCGACCGCGGACTCGGGCAGAACGATCTCAACCTTGCCGAGGAGAACGTCGATCAGGGCGTCGCGCGCGGCGAGGGCCTGCTGGGACTCCTTGGACTCGGCGGCCTGCTTCTTGAGGTCTTCCTTGAGTTCGTCGATGGTGTCGAACTCGGAGACCATCTGAGCGAAGTCGTCGTCAGCCTTGGGCAGCTCGCGCGCCTTCATAGCCTTGACCGTGATGGTGACTTCAGCCTCTTCACCCTCGTGGTCGCCGCCCTTGAGCGTGGACGTGAAGGTGACCTCGTCGCCGGCCTTGGTGCCGCGCAGGGCAGTGTCCTGGCCGTCGAGCATGGTGCCGGAGCCGATCTCGTAGGAGACGTCGGAGGCGGAGTCAACCTGCTCGCCGTTGATGGTGGCAACCAGGTCGATGGTGGCGAAGTCGCCGGTCTTGGCCTTGCGGTTGATGGTCTTGAGGGTGGCGAAGCGGCCACGCAGGTCTTCGAGTTCCTTCTCCACGTCCTCGTCGGTGACCTCGGTGGGGGCAACCTCGACGACGATGGACTCGTCGATCTCGGGCAGCTCGAAGGCAGGGACCACGTCAACCTCGGCAGTGAAGACAAGCTGGCCACCCTGAGGGCCGGTCACGTTCGGGATCTCGGTGACGTCGACGGTCGGCTGAGCCATAGGGCGCAGGTCGTTCTCGTTGACGGCGTCGGAGTAGTGGCCGGGCAGGACCTGGTTGACGACCTGCTCGATGACGGCGGCGCGGCCGAAACGCTGGTCGATGATGCGCGGAGGCACGTGGCCCTTACGGAAGCCGGGGATGTTGACCTGTCCGGCGATCTCCTTGTACGCCTTGTCCATTTCGGACTTGAGTTCCTCAAAGGGAACCTCAACGGTCAGACGAACCTTGGTGGGCTCGAGGGTTTCGACGGTGCTCTTCACGTGCGTACGCTCCGTAGTCTACGAATAGGGGAACGCCCACTTCGGGCGCATAACAACTCGCTCAGTGTACGCCACGGCCCCGGCGATGTCTCTCTTCGCTGTGCCAAATCGGGCGTATGGACCCGATCACGGCCTGATCTCGTGCGCAATTGCACACGCTTGACGTCTCGTGCGCCTCAGTGACGAGGCCGGGGTGGAGGCGTCGGGTCGCATGTCCTCAGGTTGTCAGGTAGTGGGAGCGACCGCGCACGACGGCGGCCAGACGCGCGCGAGGCACGTCGGCGACCTGGCGCACGCCACCGACGATAGCGGCGTGAGTAGCCCGGGCCTCGGAGTCGTCGACGGCGGTGAAGCGCGCTGTCACACGAGGCTGACCTGCGGTGATGGCGATGTCCCAGGATTCGAGTCGGGTCACGGCACGCGCTGCCTGCTCGACTTCTTCGGGTCGGCACCCGGGTGCCAGCGTCGTGACCGTGAGGATGCTCCGATAGGACGGCATGACCTCTCCCCTGCTGACGTTTTGCGCGACAGTGCTGCCGCTGATGGTCGGGGTGACAGGATTTGAACCTGCGACCCTCTGCTCCAAAGCAGATGCGCTACCAAGCTGCGCTACACCCCGAAGGACTCGTGTCCGATGCACCATCATACGGGAGCGGATGCTAAATGTCGCGCACGTGGACGTTTGACGCTAGGATTTTCCGTGTCCCCCTCGGGGGTACGCGGATGTAGCTCAATGGTAGAGCCTCTGCCTTCCAAGCAGATCACGCGGGTTCGATTCCCGTCATCCGCTCCAAAAGAACGTCACTCTGGATACAAAGGTTTCCGGCACGGCCAGGAACTATCCAGGGTGGCGTTTTCGCTGTTCTGTGGCGGTTTTGGGGTGTTGAAGCCGGGTGTGTGGTGCCGTGGAGGAGCCCCTGACGGCGGTTGATCGGAGCCTCGGAGGGGCGACTCAGGGGCTCGCTCGGTGCGTCGAGGCAGAAAGCATCAAAAAATGTGGCCTTGCGTCAAAAGGTTAAGCTCCGCGTCAAAAAGTAAAGCCTCGTGCTCTCACAGATCAACCAGAAAACGACAAGGTCCCAAGGAACGCCCGGAGACCGAGTTTGAAAAACCGGGACATGTTGGATTTGGACCAAACGTGTGCTGAGGTAGTACTTCACCCTTGCTGGATCATGGTTTGCATTAGCTATATTTTGTATGTTACTATTACCCGTTTATCCAAATAGGTAGGCTTACCTCAATCTCGAAGGAGCATAATTAGGCTAAATCATAGTCAGATCTGAACATTCTGAAAGTTGCCCCCTGCTAATCTCACATTCGGCCTAGCCTGGTTGTATCATAGTAACGCAGGTGACTTTCTGTTACCCGAATATGTTCAGATTCTGAGAGATTGGACAAGTCATGGTCCCCTTTGACCTTGACACCCGTGTTGAAGAGGTTGAGGAAGCTGTTTGTCCTCAAATCACCTCGACGTTCCTGTGCACCCCTGGGTGCCCAAGCGGCGGCATTGCACGCTTCACTACCCAGTGTACTAACGGCTGCAGCATCTCTGTTGGCTGCAAGTGGTTAGTAGCTTTGTCACAACAGTCGGCCCTGGAGGTAAGGCATCCTAGACCTTACCTCCAGGACCGTTTTCTTTGAAAGGTAGGCCATGCCAGCTATATCGGTAACTGATTTGTCGGTTGGGTACAAGAATTCCCCAGTAGTGAGCGGCATTAACTTGCAGCTAAATACTGGCAGGATAATCTGCCTCCTTGGACCAAATGGAGCAGGTAAAACCACCTTAATGAAAACGCTCCTTGGTCGGATAAAACCAGTAAGTGGCCACATTAGATACGATCAGACAGACATTAGCGAAATGTCAGCTGCAATCGACCATCCAAGCCACTTTCCATATCTGAGTGGTAAACAAAATGTACAGGTCGTCGCGGCATTCTGGGGTCTGGATGTTGATCCTGAATCGGCCTTGGATAGTGTGGACATCGTCCGCGCTGCCCACGGGCGGAAAGCCAAGGACTACTCGACCGGCATGAAGGAACGGCTGGAGCTTTGTCTTGCTTTATTATCTAGACCAAAATTTTTGTTCCTTGATGAGCCACAGAATGGTTTGGATCCAGATGGCATGATCTCCTTGTCTGCGACGCTTCGTCGTTATCGGGACGAAGGGAACTGCGTTGTAATATCAACGCACCTCCTCCATGAGATTCAAGGCGTCCCGGATGAGTGTGTCGTAGTTCGTAACGGCAAAGCCTTGCATATCCCCGACCTCAACGGCGTGAATCTCGCGGACCTATATCACCGGAGGTAGGGCCATGCCAATCACTTCAGCTATCCGTGCTTTGCTTACTTACTATTGGAATATCTGGTATTTTCTCGCGGCTATATTGGGCTCAATGGCGTCGCTATTCCTCGGCGCATGGATTTCAAGTGAGGCAAGCGGAACTCCAATAACAGGGGGATACAGCTTCTTCTTTACTGGAACGCAGCCACTGATTTCCCTCGCATTACTCTTTATACTTGATGCTAGGGTTTCCGAGGTCCACTATGGGGGTTTGCCTCGGCAGGTATACATTGCTTGGTTACCTAGCGTCCTGCGCACTATCTGTCGAACGCTTTTAATAATTCTTGTGAACCTGCTTAGTGTGCTGTTATTCGATCTAACAATGGTTTTGTCTGGTTCGAAGATGCACTCAGGGCTAGCGACCCTGCTTTGCTTTCTTACCTTCCAAAGTATACTAATTGCTCTGATCTACTCAACATTAGAAAGTCTCTCAAGACCTCCGGCTGCCGCGGTAATTTCAGGTGTTCTTCTGTACTTCTGGATAGTGCTACCCGGTAACCTAGCTGACAATGCTACCCCATACATATCAAACGCCGTCCACTTGGTAGGGCTGAATCTCAATGGTACCACAAACTCGTTCGTAGATATCCAGGAGCAATCAAATTTGGGTTTCTCTGCGCTTATCCCGATAGCAATCCTAATTATTATCTATGTTCTTGTGACTAGGTTTCGAAGTGAAGGAGCATTAAGAAAATGAAGTTTTTGTGTTCTATCGAGCGAATCGCAATCATTCGTTGGGTCACGATTGCTTATATCGGTGCACTATTTCTTCCGGTGCTGTTTCTCCGTTATGGAAATATCATTGCCGTAGCGCAATCCGCGTTACTCATCATGCTCCCAATTGCCACGGCAGGTCTAGCTTTATCGCATACTAAGGTCCCTGCCTCGTATGTCTCGTTTAGTATTCACGATAAAGTTCTGCTCCGGTTCATTGCTAAATCACTGCTTCTCGCACAAGTAGTTAACCTTTGTTTGAGTCTGCTTTATGTCTCTGTCATTGGCGAGCTTGTTAATGAGCCACTGTCGAGCCATACTGCTTTAGTACTTGTTTCTCTTCGGTTGTGCTAACTCTGGCCTGTTTTGCGCTTCGGCTTTGGACTACTTCATTAGTTTCATGGATTGTTATCATCTTTTTTGTGGTGGCAGGTCTTCCGATTAGCACTGGTGATTTTGCAAACTCACCTGTCTTGGTTGCTATCGTTCCCACGACTTGGATTTTAAAAGGTGCCACCTTTGGCTCTTATATATTTTCTACCGGGATTCTGTTGGCTGCGATAAGTTCGGGGTTTTTACTGAGGTCGGTGAAACGTGCATAGTTATACTATACTTGGAAAACCGTATGTGAGGATAGCTGCACTTCCAACGGATAGATTTCCAAGTGACGGCAAATCGGTGTCAGCGTTTGCTAAAACTGTTCTATCATATCCCAGTTTGAGATCGGTCCTTTGCAAGTTCCACACCTTCGTTTTATTCCGCTATCACGAAGGCTATTTCCGATGGAGCGTTTGACGATCAAACAGTAGCACCAAAGATTAACCGAAGCGCATTAAAGCACCTTTCTCGACTCGCATCTAGAGCAACTCCCTTCTCAACTTACGCAACCGTTGCAACCACCGCTAGAACCTAGACTGGGGGAACGTGGAAGTGTCGATAACATAGCGGTAGCGCACGCGCGAATCCACGATGTTGTCGTAGGCGGTCGTGATGTCCTCACCGGTGATCATTTCGACCTGCGGGATGACGCCGTGCTCGGCGCAGAAGTCCAGCATTTCCTGAGTTCGGCGATGCCGCCGATCTGTGAGCCAGCGAAAGACTTGCCGCCGTTAACGAAGGCGCGCAGCGGCAGCGAGACAGGCTCGGCGGGCAAGCCCACATCGACGAAGACGCCGTAGGGATGCAGGGCGGCCATGTAACCAGCGTAGTCGAGGCCGTCGGCGGAGACGGTACACAGGATGAGGTCAAAGGAGCCGCGCAGGGACTCGAGCACGCCCTCCTCGCTGGTGGCGTAGAAGTGGTCAGCACCGAAGCGGCGGGCATCGGCCTCCTTGGAACGGCCATGGGAGATGACGGAGACGTTTGCGCCCATGGCCTTGGCGATCTGCACGCCCACATGTCCGAGGCCTCCCAGACCCAGGATGGCCACGCGCGAGCCGGGGCCCACCTGGTAGTGCTTGAGCGGCGAGTAGGTGGTGATGCCGGCGCACAGGAGAGGGGCGCAGGCCGCAAAATCCAGCTCGGACGGGATATGGAGCGCGAAGTCGGCGCGCACTGTGAAGCCCCGCGAGTAGCCGCCGGTCGTCGGGTTACCCTCGGCGTCGGCACGGTAGGTCCACAGGGTGCCCGGCGTCGAAGTGCACCACTGCTCGTAACCGGACTCGCACATCCACGCTGGGCATGAGAACTCCTTTGTCCAATCAATTCGGGATGACACAAGCATACTGCAGCAAAAAGCCCCGACGCCGAAGCGCCGGGGCATTGGGGTGGCTGACGGGACTCGAACCCGCGACGTCCTGGACCACAACCAGGTGCTCTACCAACTGAACTACAGCCACCATCGCGTCGCCGTGAAGGCAACGGATAGAGCTTAGCACTACCCTGCCGAGTTTGAAAACTCGAGAGACACCTTCACGGCGGTGGCGTGCATCACCAATGGGCGCGCGAGGAGATCGCGTCAGCGAAATTGCCCAGGGCACCGGGCGTCGAGCCGAGGTAGAGGTCTGCGTCCACGAGGGAGACCTCCATAACCAGGAAGGATCCCTTGCCGTCTGGAACCAGGTCCACGCGGTTGAAGAGGAACAGCTCGTCGTGACCCAGGCGGGCTCGCACGTAGTCGTGCAGGACACGGCGGATCTGCTCACCCCATGTCCACGCGACGGAGTCGGCGGCCTCGGCGGTCACCACGGCCTCGTGCATCTCGGGGTTGGTGACGGAGGCGGGGTGCAGAGCCGAGCGCTTCTCAACGGCGTGGGAGACCAGACCGTTGAAGAACACAAGCGAAATCTCGCCGTGCAGGTCGATTTCCTCAACGTAGCGCTGAAGCATGACGGAGCGCCCCTCGCCCAGCAAGCCCTGCACCTGGCGCATGGCGGCCTGACGCTGGTGGATGTCCACAGTCGTGTAGCGGCCGATATCACGCACGCCGGAAGACACGGCAGGCTTGACGACGAACTCTCCGAAGGCCGGGAAGCGCGTGTGGATCTGGTGCTTGGTGAGCTTCTGGGAGGGTTCAAGCCAATTGGTCGGAATCGTCGGCAGCCCCATCGCCGCGAGTTCCTTCAGGTAGTGCTTGTCCGTGTTCCAGTTGAGCACGTCCTTCGAGTTCTGCACGCGGTGCAGCTGGCGCGTCCACTCCAGGAAGGCGGGACGATCCTGCGCGTAGTCTGAGACAGAGCGGACGACGACCATACCAGCATCGGCCCAGTCAACGTCGGGATCATTCCAGACCTTGATCTGCGGGTCGCATCCGCGCGACGCCAGTTCGTCAAGCAGTCCTTCTTCGCCGGGGAAGAGATTGGGCAGTGCCTGACACGTCACCAGTGTGACTTTAGGCTTGGTCGTCATGTGGGTCCTTTAGGGTCGGGATTGTGAGAATGGACGAGGTCGGGGCACGGCCGCGGGACACGCGCAGATGCGGGTCACCGCGGCCGTTCCCTCAGCGCAGCCCCAGGGGGCGCTGCGACGCTTCGGTGAGCAGTTCGCTGAGCAGGTCCGGGTAGGACACACCGGCGGCCGCCCACATCTGCGGGTACATCGAAATGGGCGTGAACCCGGGCAGCGTGTTCACTTCGTTGATGATGACAGTGTCGGTGTCCTCGTTGAGGAAGAAGTCGACGCGGGCCAGGCCTTCACATTCGAGGGCATCGAAGGCGCGCCACGCGGTCTCGCGAATGCGCTGAGCGTAGGCGGGAGGCACGTCGGCCGGGCAGGACAGACCAACGACGTCGTCCACGTACTTGTGTTCGTAGTCGTAGAACTCGCCTTCGGGCACAACGATCTCGCCCAGCGGCGAGGTGCCACTTTGCCAGTCGGGACGCGAGCCGAGCACTCCGCACTCGACCTCGCGGCCGGTCACGGAGGCCTCGACGATGATGCGCGGGTCGTGGTTTGCGGCTTCCTTGATGGCGACGGGCAGATCCTCGCGGCAGGTGACGCGCGAGATGCCGACGGAGGAGCCGGCGCGGCAGGGCTTGACGAAGACGGGGAAGCCGAGGCGCTCGATGCGGTCCATGCACGAGGCGGGGTCGCTCTCCCACTGACGGGTGGTGATGCAAACCCAGCGGCCTACGTCGATACCGGCGGCGGCGAGCACCGTCTTGGTCAGGTGCTTGTCCATGGAAATCGCCGAGGAGGTCACGCCGCATCCGACGTAGCGCACGTCGGCCATCTCGAAGAGGCCTTGGATCGTGCCGTCCTCACCGTAGGGGCCGTGCAGGAGCGGGAAGACGATATCGACGTGGCCGAGGTCTTCGACGCCCACGACGCGGGAGTCCTTATCCGAGGGGTCGCCGTCGTAGGTGAGTTCGACGAGGTTGCCCTCGCCCGGCGTGAGGGCCACGCGGGTAGAACCCGCTGTCACAGTCTGTCCCTTGCCGTCCTTGAATGCCCACGCCGACGGGTCGTCGGCGACGCGCACCCACTGGCCGTCCCGCGTGATACCCAGCGGGATCACGTCCCACTTGGTGCGGTCGATGGCCGTGAGGATGCCGGCAGCCGTGGCGCAAGAGATTTCGTGTTCGGAGGAGCGTCCACCGAAAACGATGAGGACGCGAGGACGAGTTGGTGCAGTCATGGGTCCAAGCCTACCGCGCGTCAGGCTTTCCCCGCCCGCGCGTGCACCTTTTAGACCAGTTCGATCTTCCACCCATCCATCTTCTGCGGGCGTGCCAAGAGCATGCGGCCCATGTCTGCGATGGTCGCGCGTCCCTCGACAACTTCGACGACAGCGCTGGTGATCGGCATGTCAACGCCGACGGAGGCGGCGACCTGGAGGATCGGCCCCGCCGAAGCGACACCTTCGACGACGCCCGGGGACAGGGCCATGGCCTCGTCCAGGTTCATACCCGAGCCGAGCCGGTGGCCCAGGGAGAAGTTACGCGACAGGCGCGAGGAGCAGGTCGCGACGAGGTCTCCGATACCGGACAGGCCCGCGAAGGTCGCGGGGTCAGCCCCCAGGGCGGTGCCGAGCCGGGTCATCTCGGCCAGGCCGCGCGTGATGAGGGTCGAACGCGTGTTGATGCCCAGGCCCATGCCCTCAGCGGCACCAATGGCGACAGCGATGACGTTCTTCGTCGCACCCGCCATCTCGGTTCCCACCACGTCGGCCGAGACGTAGGGGCGGAAGTAGGAGTTGTGGCAAGTCCGCGCGATCTCCTTGGCCAGCTCGACATCGGTGGAGGCGACAACCGTCGCGGTGGGCTGGCGCTCAGCGATTTCGCGCGACAGGTTCGGGCCGGAGAGCACGGCGATGCGACTGTGGGGCACACCCGAGGCATCGGCGATGATCTCGTCGACGCGCTTGAGGGTGCCCAATTCGAGGCCCTTAGCCAGGGACAGCAGGGCCACGTCGGGCACGAAGGACGCGCGTGCGGATTCCAGCGTCGCGCGCACAGCCTTGACGGGGACGGCAACGACGACCAGCGGCTTACCTGCCACCACCTCTGCGATATCCGTCGTGGCCGTAATACGCTCAGACAGCGTGATGCCCGGCAGATACGTCGGGTTTTCGTGACCGTTGATAAACGAAATCGTGCCGGTGTTGCGCCCCCACATGGTGACGTCCACGCCCGCATCCGCGAGCACCTGAGCGAATGTCGTCCCCCACGCTCCCGTTCCCAGGACCGCTGCTGTTGTCATACTCATCGTGACCTCCCTGTCCAGCTCAGTCTACTAGGATGGGAAACTGTCACACCCCATGGAGAGGCTTTGTCTCACCGTCGTGTCGTTCTCACCGCCGAGCACGCCGCCGCTATCCTCGCGCTCGCCGCCTGCACGCCCGCGTCCCCGCAGGTGCAGGCGAGCACACGGCCCGCCCCGGCCTCGTCCGTTCAGGTCTCCTCCCCCCACCCTCCAGTCGGGCGCAACCGGCGAGGCGAGCGATCCGGGCCTGGACGTGACAAAGCCGATCAACGCGGACACCTGGACGTCGTCGAACCCGGGACTAGCCCTTCTTCTTGGCGGCCTTGGCAGCCTTCTTGGCGGCCTTAGCCTGCTCTTCCTCCCACCAGGGGCCAGCCTGCGTGGCGGGGTCCCACACGCTGTCGGGCACGGGCAGTCCGCGCAGCTGGCCGACGCCTTCACGCACCGCCTGAAGGATGCGCACCGTCGCCGCGTTGACCGCGTCGTGGTCCTCGGATCCGGCGGGGCCGATCAGGTCGGACAAGTCGACGGGCGCGCCGAAGTGATAGGAGAGGCGCCGACCCGGGCGCATATCCATGCCCTTAGCGTTGTAGGGGGCCATGATGTCCTGCGGCCCCCACTGGGACAGGGGGATGACGGTAACGCCCGTGTCGAGGGCCAGGCGGGCGGCACCCGACTTGAACTCCATCGGCCACTGATCCGGGTCGCGCGTGAGCGTTCCCTCAGGGTAGATGCCGACGACCTCACCTGCCGTCAAGGCCTCGCGCGTGGGTGCCAGGACAGCCGAGGGGTTCGAATCACGGTTGACGGGAATCAGGCCCATGCCCTTAATTATCCAGCCGAACACCGGGACGGAAAACATCGACTTCTTCGCCAGGAACCGCACCGCGGTGTTGCGCTTCATGAAATACCAGCACAGACACAGGGGGTCGACGTTCGACAGGTGGTTGGAAACCAACAGGAAACCACCCTGCGTGGGGAGGTTCTCCTCACCGGTGACGGTGAACTTCACCCAGGGGGTCATGATGGGCGTCAGCACGCCCTTCGCGAAGGCGTAGAAGCCGGAAACTGCACTCATAGGCCCATTCTAGGGGGACCACTCCCCCACAGCGCAAAACCCATGCTCTGCCTTACGCAGCAACCGAGCGCAGCTCACAGGCACGGTGGGCGCGCCGTACGCGATGACAACCTCAGACCAGGACGGAGACGACGCCGGGAGCCACGTCCACGGTGAAAGGAATCGACGCAATCCGATCCCCATCCGCCATCGCGATCATGCCCGCGGGTGCCGAGAAAGACACCATGCGCGCAGTTTCGACCTCGATGGCCGGGTGGTTCTTCGCCCGACCACCCACAACACGGGCCAAGATCGGCAGGGCACGCGCGACCGACATCGGACCCACGTGACACACCTCGAGGATGCCGTCGCTCATGTCCGACGACTCCACCAGCGTGATACCCCCACCAAAGCGCCCCGAGTTCGACACGGAGGCAAGCCAGCCGCTCAGGTCACATTCGCGACCATCCACCGTCGCAATGATCTCAGTGGGTTCGTGCGAGGCCAGGGCCGCGAAAGCGCCGTAGCCGTAGGCCAGCGGCCCCGACGTCAGCGACGACTCGTTCGCCAAAATGTTCGCGCGCGCGTCCAAGCCCACCGACACGACGCCGAGCGCCAGGCGCACACCGTCGCGCGAGCGCACCCACATGCCGTCCAGGAGGCGCACACGCTTCACCAGTGAGTCCGCGCCATGACGGACCCGCCCAGCCACGGCCTCGTTCCCCGAGGAGGCGGACGCAAAGCCGAGACGAGCCAGATCCCGGGCACGCGCCAAGGGGTCGGTGCCGATACCGAGCGCGCGGCACAGATCGTTACCGCGCCCGCCCGGCATGGGCGCGAAGATGGCACCGGACTCGTGGCATCCGCGCGCGACCGCACTCAGGTAGCCGTCCCCGCCCAGGGCCGCCACGATCGCGTCGGCGGCTACCTGGCCGGCGAGAGCCGCCGGGTCGTCCCCGGGCGTCGTCAGGCGAACAGCGACCTCCCAGCCGCCGCTGCGCAAAATCCGCACAATGCGCGGCCCCAGGCGCACGCTGCGCCCGCCCGCCGACATCGACGAGACCAGCAACAGAACGCTGCGACGCACCCCCCGCCCGGCCATGTGCTCAGGCGTCCAGGTAACGCACGCGCGCATCCAGCTTGTGGAGCTTGCGCGTGAAGTGCTCGTAGCCGCGCGAAATCACGTCGATACCGGACACGGTGGACGTGCCCGTCGCGGTCAACGCGGCGATCAGGTGCGAGAACCCGCCACGCAGGTCCGGGACCACGATATCCGCGCTGTGCAGCGGGGTCGGACCCGAGATAACCGCCGAGTGATAGTAGTTCTTCTGGCCGAATCGGCAGGGCGTGCCGCCCAGGCACTCGCGGTAGACCTGAATGTTCGCGCCCATCTTGCGCAGCGCCTGGGTGAAGCCGAAGCGGTTCTCGTACACGGTCTCGTGAACGATGGACAGGCCCTCGGCCTGTGTGAGCGCCACCACCAGGGGCTGTTGCCAGTCGGTCATGAATCCAGGGTGCACGGCCGTCTCAAGCGCGATCGAGTGCAGCGGCTCGCCCGGGTGGTAGAAGCGGATGCCATCGGCGTCAATATCGAAGGCACCGCCCACCTTGCGGAAGGTGTTGAGGAACGTCGTCATGTCGGGCTGATGGGCACCACGCACGTAGATGTCACCGTGGGTGGCCAGGGCAGCTGCACCCCACGAGGCGGCCTCGATGCGGTCCGGCAGGGCCGTGTGGCGGTAGCCGGTCAGCTTGGCCACGCCCTCGATACGGATGGTGCGATCCGTGTCCACGGAGATGATCGCGCCCATCTTCTGCAGGACGTTGATCAGGTCAAGGATCTCAGGCTCGATGGCCGCACCCTTCAGGGTCGTGATGCCCTCGTTGCGTACGGCCGTCAGCAGGGTCTGCTCAGTCGCGCCGACGGACGGGAAGGGCAGCTCGATGATTGCGCCGTGCAGGCCCGTGGACGGTCGCTTGATGTGCACGCCGTCGGGCTGCTTATCAATGATTGCGCCGAACTGGCGCAGCGTATCGAGGTGGAAGTCGATGGGGCGACCGCCGATCGCGCATCCGCCCAGCTCGGGGATGAAGGCCTCGCCCAGCTGGTGCAGGAGCGGGCCGCAGAACAGGATCGGGATACGCGAGGCACCCGCGAGCGTATCGATATCCGAACGCGAGGCGATCTTAACGTTGGAGGTGTCCATACGCAGCGTGCCGCGGTCCTGATCAAAGTCGATTTCGACGCCATGCAAGCTCAGCAGATTCGAGACGACGTCAGTGTCGCGGATGAGCGGGACGTTGTAGAGCTCGGAAGGGGTGTCGGCCAGCAGCGACGCGACCATGGCCTTCGGCACGAAGTTCTTGGCACCGCGAACGGTGATCTCTCCGTGGAGGGGGATGACCGCCTTCGACTTGCAGAATGGATGGCATGGGGGAACTCCTCAATATGACGTAACTGGCCCCTACTCTAGCTAGGTAGGGGCCAGTGTGCGCAGTGCGTTCAGTCGCGGGCGGACAAAACCTCTTGCTTTGGTAAGAATTTCGCCGGCAGCGTGCGCGGCTTGAAGGAGGGGCGCGCGGCCTCGTAAGTCTCGATCTCCTTCTCGTGGCGCAGGGTGAGGGCGATGTCGTCCAACCCTTCCATGAGCGTCCAGCGCACGTAGTCGTCGATCTGGAAGGTGCCCGAGATCGCACCGGCGCGCCAGGTCTTGTCCTCCAAGGAGACGGTGACCTCGGTGCCGGGCTCGGCCTCGAGGAGCTTCCACAGGGACTCGCAGTCCTCCTGGGAGATGATGCCGGTCACCAGGCCTTGCTTGCCGGAGTTGCCGCGGAAAATATCGGCGAACTTGGGGGCCAAGACGACGCGGAAGCCGTAGTCCTTGAGCGCCCACACGGCGTGCTCACGCGAGGAGCCGGTGCCAAAATCGGGTCCGGCGATGAGGACGGAGCCGTTCTTGTAAGCGTCCTGGTTGAGGACGAATTCGGGATCGTTCCTCCACGCAGCGAAGAGGGCATCCTCGAAGCCCGTGCGGGTGACGCGCTTCAAGTAAACGGCGGGGATGATCTGGTCGGTGTCGACGTTGGAGCGGCGCAGCGGGACGCCGACGCCGGTGTGGGTAATGAACTTTTCCATGGTGCGTCAGTCTTTTCTTCCGTGGGGGACGAGGCCGTGGCCCTCCCCCGTGATCGGGTGGCGGAGGGCGGGCCTCAGAGATCAGCCGGGGAGGACAGGGTGCCTCGCACGGCGGTGGCAGCCGCGACGAGCGGGGACACCAGGTGCGTGCGGCTGCCCTTGCCCTGGCGGCCTTCGAAGTTTCGGTTAGACGTGGAGGCCGAGCGGTCTCCCGCGTCCATGGTGTCGGGGTTCATACCCAGGCACATGGAGCAGCCGGCGTTGCGCCATTCAGCACCGAAGTCCGTGAAGATTTTGTCGAGGCCCTCGGCCTCGGCCTGCAGGCGCACGCGGGCGGAGCCGGGCACGACCATGACGCGCACACCATCGGCCTTGTGGCGTCCCTTGAGGACACTGGCGGCGGCGCGCAGGTCCTCGATGCGGCCGTTCGTGCAGCTGCCGATGAAGACCGTGTTGACGGCAATCTCGCGCATCGGGGTACCGGCCTTGAGGTCCATGTACTCCAGGGCGCGCTCGGCGGCGGCGCGGGCGGTCTCATCGGTGAAGTCCTCGGGGGCGGGGACTGCGGCCGACAGCGGCACGCCCTGGCCAGGATTGGTGCCCCAGGTGACGAAGGGCTCGATGTCAGCGGCCTCGAGGACGACCTCGGCGTCGAAGACGGCGTCCTCGTCGGAGGCCAGGGAGGACCAGTACTCAACGGCGCGATCCCAGTCTTCGCCCTCGGGGGCGTGGGGGCGGCCCTTGATGTAGTCGAAGGTCGTCTGGTCGGGGGCGATCATGCCGGCGCGGGCACCCGCCTCAATCGACATGTTGCAGATCGTCATGCGGCCCTCCATGGAAAGCTCGCGGATGGCCTGGCCGCGGTATTCCAGGACGTAGCCCTGGCCGCCGCCGGTGCCGATCTTGGCGATGACGGCGAGGATGATGTCCTTCGCGGTCGAGCCTGCGGGCAGGGAGCCGTTGACCGTGATCGCCATGGTCTTGAAGGGGGCCATCGGCAGGGTCTGGGTCGCGAGCACGTGCTCGACCTGGCTGGTGCCGATACCGAAAGCCAGTGCGCCGAAGGCACCGTGCGTGGAGGTATGGGAGTCGCCGCACACGATCGTCATGCCGGGTTGGGTGAGGCCCAACTGGGGGCCGACGACGTGAACGATGCCCTGATCGGCGTCGCCCAGGGAGTGCAGGCGCACTCCGAACTCCTCGGCATTCTTGCGCAGCGTGTCGATCTGCGTACGGCTCGTGATGTCCGCAATGGGCTGGTCAATGTTGACGGTCGGCGTGTTGTGATCCTCCGTCGCAATCGTCAGGTCGGGGCGGCGAACCTTGCGTCCGGCCAGGCGCAAGCCCTCGAAGGCCTGGGGGCTCGTGACCTCATGCACGAGGTGGAGGTCGATGTACAGCAGGTCGGGCGCGCCGTTCTCACCCTTGGAGACGATGTGGTCGCGCCACACCTTTTCGGCCATCGTTCCACTCATTGTTCCTCCTCTGGCCTCCCTTTTGGAGACACTGTGTCAGTCATGCTTCGAACCCAATCGAAGCGCTTTGACCGCGTGTCAACCTCACCGATCTCACGTCTCGGACGCTCCTTTGACGCGTTTCACTATCCGGCAGTTTGCCATCTCAATTAATGAGATATTAAATAGTTGTATGGAAGAGCAAACATCCAGTGGCGTTGGCGTTCTCGATAAAGCTGCGCTGGTCCTCAGCGCTCTCGAAGCGGGTCCCGCAACCCTCGCACAACTTGTCACCAGTACCGGGCTCGCACGCCCGACTGCTCACCGTCTGGCTGTCGCCCTCGAATATCACCGCATGGTAGCCCGCGACATGCAGGGCCGATTCATTCTGGGACCCCGCCTACAGGAACTCTCCTCCGCGGCTGGCGAAGACCGCCTCCTCCAAGCCTCCATGCCGGTCCTCCAGGCCCTGCGCGATCACACCAAGGAATCTTCCCAGCTCTTCCGTCGCCAGGGCGACTACCGCGTGTGCGTCGCGGCCTCCGAACGCGAAATGGGCCTGCGTGACTCGATCCCCGTGGGTGCCACGCTCTCGATGAGCGCCGGATCTGCCGCCCAGGTACTGCTCGCCTGGGAAGAACCCGACCGCCTGCACCGAGGCCTGTACGGCGCTTCCTTCAACGCCACCATGCTCTCCGAGGTACGCCGACGCGGCTGGGCGCAGTCCGTGGGCGAGCGTGAACCCGGCGTCGCCTCTGTCTCCGCACCCGTGCGCGGGCCGTCGGGTCGCGTCCTGGCGGCCCTGTCGATCTCCGGCCCCATCGAACGCATGGGCCGCCAGCCGGGCCGCCAGCACGGCCCCTCCGTCATGGCCGCCGCCAACAGGCTCTCCGAGTTTCTCGCCACCGTCGAGGACGCCGCCGACCTCTGAGCGACAAAAGCCGCGAACAACGTCAACGGGCGGGCCGGGATGACTGAGTCGTCCCGGCCCGCCCGCGTATCGCCGCTGGCACCTCAGGGCACGAGGCGCCCGTTGGCATCAAAGGTGTAGGCGGTGCCATCCACGACGACGCGGCCCGTCACCATCGCCCCAGAGGGCTGGCAGTAGAACCAGGACTCGCCGTCCTTAACCCAGCCAGACGCCATGTGGCCATCACCCGTCAAGAAATACCAGGTGCCGCCCAGCTTCAGCCAGCCGGTCGCCATCGCGCCACTGCCGTGCAGGTAATACCAGGTATCACCCATGTGCTGCCATCCGGTCGCCATTTCGCCAGAGCCGCTCAGGTAATACCAGGTACCGTCGTCATCAAGCCAGCCGATGGCCATGACCCCCGTCTCCGGATCCAGGTAGTACCAGGAGCCGCCCGTCGCGGTCCATCCGGTCGCCATCGGACCCTCGGGAGCGTAGTAGCGCCACTGGCCCTCTTCCTTGTCCCAGCCGGTCTTCATCCAGCCGGACGCGTCAAAGGCGTAGGTCTCACCGCCCAACTGAACGCGCTCGTTCACGGGGAACGTGCCATCCGGGTAGCTCAGCCACCAGCGCCCGTCAGCCGCGCGCATCCACGTGCCGTCCTCGGCGACGGGGCCAGGTTCAACCCGCTCCCCCGCTGCCTGTGTGAAGACAGCGACCGTGCGTGCGGGGACCGCGACGATACCCGTCTTCGCCGAGAAGGAAGCCTCCTTGACGACAGAGTCAGCGCCCGTGGCCTGAGCGTCATGCAGCTTAAAGACACGACCAGCCAGGCCGTCGACGCGCTGCGTCAGTTGCTTGTCCGTCGCGTTGAACACGACGAGCGCACCGTCAAGGGCCGGATCAACGTCCGTCCCAGCCCCGGCCTCGTCGTTGATAAGCATCATGATCGTCCCATCCACGGCCTCGGGGCCGGAGTTCGGGAAGGTCACCTTCTGGTTGATGAGCTCAGCACTGCCCAGCGTGAACAGGCGCGAAGACGAACGCACGCGTAGGAAGTCCATCGCGATCTCCGAGGAGGTGTCGATCTGCTCCGGGGTCGGCTTCAGATCGGGATTCTCCAGCAGGGGACGCATGTGGTCCCAGGCCGCGCCGTTCTTCGACTTGACGGGCAGGCCGCGACCGAAGCCATTGTCCTTCATCGTCCAGTCAATCGCGTTGAAGTGATCACCGGAGTTGAAGGAATCACGATCCAAGGACTTCGAGCGCAGCATCTCTGTACCCGAGGCCCAGAATGAAGGCGACTGAGCCAATGCCACGGATGCCTGACTGATCAGTGACATGCGCACGCGGTGCTCCATCGGAGCGTCCGCGGGCATCTTGTAGGTCACCAGATCGAAGAGCGTCTCATTGTCGTGGGCGTCCACGTAGTTGACGTTCTCCGCAGGCTGGGACGCGAATCCCGCGCCCTGACCGTTGTAGTCCAGCTGCGACCCCTTCACGGTCTGACCGTCGTAGGTCGTCAGCGCGTAGTCCTTCAGGTTGCCCGCAAGCCCCAGCTTCACGAGGTCCACGCGATGCAGGTAGTCCGCGCGACGCTCCGCGTCGGAGCGTGTGTCGAGGCCGTTGAAGTCCGAGAACGCGCCCGAACCGAAGCCCTGCATCACGCGGTGGTCGTCATCGAAGGGACCACCGCCGTGGACGGCGTCGCGCAGACGGTCGTTGAACGCGCCGATACCTGTGCCGTCCAGCTGGCCCTGCGTGGCCTGCGTGAACAGCGCGTTGTTCGCAACCTCACCGAAGTTCCAGCCCTCGCCGTAGATGTAGAGTCGCGATCCGTCCACGCCGTCCTTCTCGAGGGTGAGCTGCGAGAGAGCCTCCTTGGCACGCTTCATCTCTTCGGCCGGGTGGTGACCCATCAGGTCGAAGCGGAAGCCGTCGACGTGGTAGTACTTCGCCCAGTGAATCATCGAGTCGATCATGAGGCGTTCACTCATGACATTCTCGGTAGCAACGTTCGAACAACACGTCGACGTCTCGACTTCACCGGAGGCGCTCAGACGCTGGTAGTAGCCCGGAACGACGCGGTCGAGCACCGAGTGAGCATCCTGGCCTGCGGCCGGCGTGTGGTTGTAGACCTGGTCGAGGACGACCTGCATTCCGATGTAGTGCAGACCGCCGACCATGGAACGGAACTCGCGGATGCGCGCGCCGCCGTTCTGGTGCCAGAAGGTCGCATACGAGCCCTCGGGGGCCATCCAGTGCAGCGGGTCGTACCCCCAGTTGTAGGCGTCCTGATCAGCCACCGCGGACACGGCCGCCTGTTGAGCCTCATCCGCAGGGCCAGCGTCCTTCGGGATCGCGGGGACCAGCTGCTCGGAACGCTTCTCAGGAATCGTCGCAATATCGAAGGTCGGCAGCAGGTGCACCGTGTTCATGCCCGCGGACGCCAGCTCCACCAGGTGGCGCATGCCGTTGGACTGGTACTGCGTAAACGCCATGTAGGTGCCGCGCATGTCCTCGGGGACGGACTTGTCGGTCGCCGAGAAGTCACGCACGTGCAGCTCATAGATGGAACGCTGTGCGTCATCCTCGATGACGGGGGCCTTGGTGCTCTTCCAAACGTAGGGGGCGATTGCAGGGTTATCCATGTTGACGGCAACCGAGCGCGTCGAATTCGCGGTCAGGCCCACCGAGTAGGGGTCAGTCACTTGATTAGTCTCCACGGCACCGGTGGAGGGCACGTAGACGCGCACCTCCCACAGGTACTGGGCCCCTTCGGTGATGGCACCGTCGGCATTGTCGACGCTCCAGCGTCCGTCGTCGGTGCGCGTTGCCGCGGTCCGCACGGGCGCGCCCGACACCTCGGGGTCAGCGCCGCGCGGAGTACGCGTGTTCCACGACAGCAGGGTCACATCCTTGGCGGTGGGGGCCCACAGGGCGAAGGTCGGCTTACCCGCGTCGTTCCATCCCACGCCGTACGAGGCCTGGGCGGCCTTGGGCGCATAGATGGAGTCGAGCGCGGGGGCGATCTGCACGCCCGTGAAGGCATTCACAGTCTCACCGGACTTCTGTGCAAGCAACACCTGTCCGGTGAGCGCCTCGCCCGCCCCGGCCTCGTCGAAGGGGGCCTTCAGGGCGATGTAACCGTTGAGGTTCGGGTGAGCCATCGTGACGTCCGCGGGCAGGTCGCCGACGACGGTCAGCGGCGTAAGGGTCGCTCCGGTGATAGCACCGTCCGTCAGGGCAGCACCCCCCTCGGGCGCGGTGGCCAGCTCGTAACTCAGCTTCGCGGAGCCGTCGAGGACCTGGGCACGCGTGATTCCCTGGGGCAGCAGCGATGTCGGCCACGCCAGGGTTGTGGCATTGACCCAGTAGGCGCGCTGCTCACCCACGCCGACAACGGGAACGTCAGCGGAGGCGATGTCCAGCTTGTGGGTCGCGGAATCGTAGGTGAATGTCACGAGCTTGTTCGCCTTCGTCGCAAACTGGTAGTTAGCACCACCGGCGGCACCATCTTGCCCGTAGTTCTCATCCCACGAGCCGCCGACAGCAACCTTCAGCTCGTACGTGCCCTCAGGCAATGCCGTCGTCTCGTAGGTGTAGGTGCCTCCGCCCACAGGCTCCAAGAGCGGGGCCAGGCATTCAGGCTTCCAGTTGTCGGCGCAACCCAGGTCCTTTTGGAAGGAACCCGGCAGCGTCACCATCTGGTCGGAGACGTTATTCCACACGCGGTGAGTCGCGTGGTTGTAGTAGAAAGTGACTGCAGTCTCTTCCTTCAGAGAGTATGCGATGTTCGCTCCCCCGGCTGCTCCCCCTTGACCGTAGGAGGCATCCCACGAGCCGCCCTCGGCGACCTTGTACTCGTAGTCGCCCGCGGGCAGGGTGAAGGTGGCGGTGTAGACGCCCGTCGCGTCGCGCGTCAGGGCGGCCTTGGCACAGTCGGGAGCCCAGTCGGCGTCGCACCCCATCGCCTTGTTATGGTTACCAGGGATTGTCACCAGGAGGTCCTCACCGCCGGCCGCGCCTTCCGCATCGACGGCCTCCGCGCCCGCGTCCTGATTTGTTGCCTCCTCCCCTGGCTCAGCCCAGGCTGCCGGGAGCGCGCCCCCCATCAGTGCAAGCGCAGCGCCTACGCCCAGGGCTCGACGCAGCAGCGTCCTGTTGTGTCGGTCTGTCACGAAAGACTCCCTCGTCCAAAACTATCCCCCCTACGGGGGCTGGTTACAAGGTTAGACACTGTGTAACGGTGAGCAAAGTTTTCTGCAAAGCACAAGAGAAACCGCGGCACTGCGGCAAACAAAAATCTCGCCACCGCAACGGTGACGAGGTCCGTGGTACCCCCAACCGGATTTGAACCGGTGTTAACGCCGTGAGAGGGCGTCGTCCTAGGCCGCTAGACGATGGGGGCCTCGATTCAGTTATGAATCCGTACCCCCAACCGGATTTGAACCGGTGTTAACGCCGTGAGAGGGCGTCGTCCTAGGCCGCTAGACGATGGGGGCCTCGACTGAAACTGACGTTTCAGATCGCTGGGGTACCAGGACTCGAACCTAGAATGGCTGAACCAGAATCAGCTGTGTTGCCAATTACACCATACCCCATTGGGTATCACCCGCTTCGTTCTCACGTCGCTGGCGACAGGAGATAACTCTAGCGGAGCCTCGCCCGCATGCCAAATCGAAAGCCAGTGGCAACGGTCACTCTCATAAATCGGGTGGTAGGGCGGGTCTTGCCGCAGGGTTGGGCCGCTCCTTTCCGCACGTAAACCCCCTGTCCCGCACGTGGGCGACCACGCCCACACTCCGATTAGCGGGTTCACGTGCGGAAGAGGGGCCAAGCTCCGAGAGGCCCGCTGCCACAACGAGTCCATACGACGTCGAACGACGCGTGCGCACATGACGATGCCCCGGCCTCGTCCCGTGAACAGGCGACGAGGCCGGGGCCGAGCAACGCTCTCAGGCCAGGGAGGCGCGCAGGGCGCGCAGGCGGGCCAGCGAAGAGTCGCGACCCAAGATCTCCATGGACTCAAACAACGGCGGGGAGACCTGGCGGCCGGTCACGGCGACGCGCAGCGGCCCGAAGGCCAGGCGAGGCTTGACGCCCATCTCGTCGACGATGCGAGCGCGCAGCGATTCCTCGAGGGAAGCGGTCGTGAACTCGGTCAGGCCCTCGACGGTTTCGATGGCGGCGTCCAGAACGTCCGCCGCGTTGTCCTTGAGCTTAGAGACGGCCTTCTCATCCATCTCCAGCGCGTCGTCGGCGACAAAAAGGAAGCCGAGCATACCGGAGGCCTCACCGAGGACCTGGATGCGTGTCTGAACGAGCGGGGCGGCCTCGATGAGGATCTCGCGCTCACGCTCAGCCAGCGCCTCGAACGAGTTGGCCGACACCAGCTCGTCACGATGCAGGAAGGGCACCAGGCGAGCCCGGAAATCCTCGCCGTCCAGCAGGCGGATGTGCTCGGCGTTGATGGCGATGGCCTTCTTCTGATCGAAGCGCGCCGGGTTCGGATTCACGTCCGAGATGTCGAAGGCGCGCGCCATCTCCTCCATGGAGAAGATGTCGCGGTCCGGGGCGATCGACCAGCCCAGGAGGGCCAGGTAGTTGTTGAGACCCTCGGGGATCATGCCGGCTGCCTCGTGGAGCAGCAGGTTCGACTCGGGGTCACGCTTGGAGAGCTTCTTGTTGCCCTCGCCCATGACGTAGGGCAGGTGACCGAAGCGCGGCATGAACTTCGCGACGCCAATGGCCTCGAGTGCGCGGTACAGGACGATCTGGCGAGGCGTCGAAGACAGCAGGTCCTCGCCGCGCAGCACGTGAGTGATCTCCATGAGCGCGTCGTCAATCGGGTTCACCAGCGTGTAGAGCGGGTGCCCATTGGCGCGCACGATGACGTAGTCCGGCACCGAGCCAGCCTTGAAGGTGATCTCGCCGCGGATCAGGTCCGTGAACGTGATGTCCTCGTCGGGCATGCGCAGGCGCAGGACCGGCTTGCGGCCCTCGGCGCGGTATGCCGCGACCTGCTCCTCCGCCAGGTCGCGATCAAAGCCGTCGTAACCGAGCTTCGGATCCTCACCCTTGGCGCGGTGACGTTCCTCGATCTCCTCGGGGGTCGAGTAGGACTCGTAGGCGTAGCCAGCCTCAAGCAGACGGGCGGCCACGTCACGGTAGATGTCCATGCGCTCGCTCTGACGGTAGGGGCCGTGCGGGCCGCCCTTACCGACGCCCTCGTCCCAGTCAAGACCCAGCCACTGCAGGGACTCGATGATCTGATCGAAGGACTCCTGGGAGTCGCGGGCGGCATCCGTGTCTTCGATACGGAAGACGAAGGTTCCTCCCGTGTGGCGGGCGTAGGCCCAGTTGAACAGGCACGTGCGGACCATGCCGACGTGAGGGGTTCCAGTGGGCGAGGGGCAGAAGCGGACGCGAACGTCGGCACCGGTGGCAGTTGTTTCACTCATGATTCCTCCATCCTACTCCAGGGGTGCCTATTGCATTTGCTTGATGCGTGGGTATGCTGAGCTGTGCGCCACGGCTGTGTGCCGCGTGCGGATTTACGCTGATGACGTGACCAAGATCGGCCACGCCGCATCCATCGATTCTTCCAGGAGGACACCGTGTCCGTTCGTCTTTATTCCGACTCCCACCTCTACCGCACCGGCTCCCTGAAATGGACCGGGATCACGACGGCGAGCGGTGAGCCGACAATCGGCGCGTGGGTGGCGGAAATGGACTTCGGGACGGCCCCGGAGGTGGCCGACGCGATGAAGGGCGCGATCGACGACGGCCTACTCGGATACCAGCCCACCTGGCTGGAGCCGCGCATCGCGGGCGCGACCGCCGAGTTCCAGAAGCGTCGCTTCGGCTGGGACGTGGAGGCCTCGCACGTACGCCTCGTGACCTCGGTCCTGCCCGTGCTCGAGGCGACGATCCAGCACCTGGTGCGCCCGGGCGCGCCGATCATCGTGCCCACCCCCGCCTACATGCCTTTCCTGACGATCCCGGGCAAGTTCGGCCACCCCATGATCGAAGTTCCCTCGCTGCGCGGCACGCGCGCCGGTGGGCACGGCTGGGCGCTCGACCTGGAGGGGATCCGCGCGGGGCTCGAGGCTGGGGCGGGCCTCGTCATCCTGTGTAATCCGTGGAACCCGGTCGGCCGCGTCCTGCGTGAGGACGAGTTGCGATCCCTGCACGACATTGTCTCCGATTACGACGCCCTCGTGTTCTCCGACGAGATCCACTCCCCCTTGGTCCTCGACGAGCAGAGTCCTTTCGTCTCCTACGCGTCGCTCGGCCCCTCGTTCGCATCCCACACGGTGACGGCGACTGCCGCCTCGAAGGGCTGGAACATCGCGGGACTGCCCTCCGCGCAGGTGATTCTGCCAGACGCGGCGCTGCGCGAGCGCTGGGACGTGTTCGCCGCGGACGTGCGACACGACGCCAACGTCATCGGCACGGTCGGCGCGATCGCCGCCTACGAGCGCGGGGACGCATGGCAGCGCGAGGTCAAGGACCTGATTCGCTCGAACGTGGACCTGGTCGAGCGCGCCCTGGCGTCCACGCCGATCGACTTCGTGCGCCCCGAGGGCACCTACCTGACGTGGTGGGGCTTCGAAAGCGTCGACCTGGGCACCCTCTCCCCCGCCGCGACGCTACGCGAGCGCGCCCGCATCGCCGCCAACGATGGCCGCACCCTGGGCGCCGACTACGCCTCTTGGGCGCGCATCAACCTGGCATGCGCCCCCGACGTCGCGTCGAGGATCGTGGAGCGTGTCCTCGGCCTCCTCTGATCTTCTCTCGCACGATACGAGGCCGTGGCCGGGAGCGGTGGACCCCACCTCCCGGCCACGGCCTCGTTTGTCTCTGTGCGTTCAGGCTGTCAGGGCCGCCTCGATGCCGGCGACCACGGTCTGGCGGGCCGCAGAGGCGGCCTCGATGACGGCGGTCGGGTCCGTGGGCGCATCGGCGAACGACAGGTCGGAGACGACCGACATGCCGGCGACGCGCACGCCGAGGGCGTGCAGGGTGAGGGCCTCCATGACGGTCGACATGCCCACGCAGTCAACGCCGAGGCCCGCGAGGATCCGGGTTTCAGCCATCGTCTGATACTCGGGGCCGCGCAGGATCGCGTAGACGCCCTCGCGCTGGCACACACCGCGCAGCGCATCCGTCATCTGGGCGTCCCACACGGTCGACACGTCCAGGAACAGCGGGCCGTCGAAGGGCGAGGTGCCGCTGAGGTTCCCGTGGTCAGTGATCGCCATGACGTCGCCGAGGTTCCAAGGCCTCAGGCAGCCGTTCGCGTTCGTGAGCACCGCGCGGCGAATCCCTGCAGCCACAGCCGCGCGGGCCAGGGCGGTGACGGGGCGGACGCCCAGCCCCTCGTAGAGGTGCGTGCGCCCCGTGGCCACGAGGACTACTCCCCCACGCGTCTCGTACGCGCGCAGCTCGCCACCGTGCCCGTCCGCGACCGGAGCGACGACGCCGGGGATCTCTCCCAGGGAAACGGTGGTCACGGGGGCTCCCCAGGCCTCGTCGAGAGCGTCAGCCAGGCCTGAGCCGAGCACAACGAGGGCGTCGGGACGTCCCGCGAGGTCAATGAGGACGCGAGCGCCGGCCACGGCCTCGTCATCCAGGAGAGCCTGTGTGAAACGCGGATCGACGCTCATTGCTCGCCTTCTTCCGCGCCTTCCGCGCCCTGCGCGTAGGTGCGCGAGGCCAGCTTCTCCTGCGCGCGCACGCGGCCCGCGCTGGTCGCCCAATAGCCGCCGAAGCCGACAACCATCGCCAGGAGGATGCCAATGTTGGCACCCGCCCAGTCACCCTCGCGACCACCCAGGGGGCCGAGGAGGTAGCCCTGCCACGACAGCCAGGAGGCGCTCGCATTGACGACGAGGCCCCAGCCCACCAGCGAACCAACGACCAAGGAAGCGACCGCGCCCCAGTTCACTGAGCCGTAGCGGCCAGAGGGAGTGAAGAGCGAAGGCTCGTCGTAGTCCTTGTGGCGCAGCGCGATGTCCGCCAGCATGACGCCGCCCCACGCGGCGATAACGACACCCAGGGTCGTGAGGAACGCCGTGAAGGGCGTCAGGAAGGAATCCGCGAAGAACACGACGACGATCGTACCGACCGTCATAATCGTGCCGTCAATCGCGGTGGCGACCGGGCGCGAGACGAGCACGCCCGTGGCCAGCAGCGACAGGCCCGAGGAATAGATGTCCATGACGATGCCGCCAATCAGGCCCAGGATCGCAACCAGTGCGAAGGGGATGAGGAACCAGGTGGGCAGCAGCGTGGTAAGCGCGCCGATCGGGTCGCCGCCGATGGCCTCGGACAGGGATTCGTCGGCAGAGCCGACCAGGAGGATACCGAAGAAGACCAGGATGACCGTGGGCAGCGCCGCGCCCACCGTCGTCCACCCGACCACGCCCTTCGTCGAGGCCTCGCGCGGCAGGTAGCGCGAGTAATCGGCGGCTGCGTTAATCCAGCCGAAGCCAAAACCCACGAGGAGCATGCAGCCCGCACCCAGGACCGCAGTCAGGGGCGCCGAGGGGCGCGAGGAGAGGACCGCGAAGTCGATTGTCGGTGCGACCAGGACCAGGTAGACGATCGTCAGAGCGGCGGTCGCCCACATGATCCACGTCTGGACCTTCATGATCGCCTCGAAACCGAGGATGCCCGAGCCGGCCGCCAGAACGACGACCAGGATCAGGGCGACGATCTGAGCGACGACGTGATTCGTAAAGCCCAGCGCCCCCATGACCGTGGCCGTGGCCTGGACGGCCATGATCGCCAGGAAGGTCTCCCAGCCCACCGTCAGGATCCACGAGATCGCCGCAGACACGCGGTTGCCGTTGAAGCCGAAGGCCGCGCGCGACAGCACGAGGGTCGGCGCGGAGCCGCGCTTGCCCGCAATCGCGATGAAGCCGCACACGAGGAAGGACAGGGTCACGCCCACGAGGGACACGACGATGGCCTGCGCGAGGGAGAGTCCGAAGCCGAGGACCCACGATCCCCACGAGATACCCAGGACCGAGATGTTCGCCGCGAACCACGGCATGAACAGGTCGGAGGGTTTTCCCTTGCGATCAGATTCTGGAATGACATCCAGGCCGGCCATTTCGACGGCCAGCGCGCCCGATGACTGCGGTTCGCTCACGGTGTGCTCCTATGCGACGGAGATATTGTCAGAACGACGTAATCCTATCACACGGGTCACACTGTCAGGCGCGAACGACAGGATTCATCAGGCTCCCAATCCCCTCAATCTCAATCTCCACGCGGTCGCCTGCATCCACGCGCCCGCAGCCCGCGGGGGCACCCGTGACAATGACGTCGCCGGGCAGCAGCGTCATCTGGTGGGACACGTAGGACACCAGCTCGAAAGGGTTCCAGATCATGTGTGCGGTCGAGCTGTCCTGTGCCTTCTCCCCATTCAGGTAGGAGCGGATCGCCAGGTTCGTGACGTCGAGGGTGGGGTCGACCGTGATCCACGGACCCAGCGGGCAGGAGGTGTCGAAAGACTTGCCGCGCGCCCAGGGTCCGCCCGTCATCGCGTCGCGGGCGGTAACGTCGTTGGCGACCGTGTAGCCGAGAATCACCTGAGGCGCGTCCGAGGCACTCACATCCTTGGCCAGGGACTTGATGACGATGGCAAGCTCGCCCTCGAAAGCCACGTCATCCGACCACGCAGGGATCGCAATCGGGTCGTCGGGCCCGATCACCGAGGTGTTGGCCTTCAGGAACATCGGCGGCTCGGGACGCTCGTCGGCCAGAATCGGCGTATCCGAATAGTTGTTGCCGATGCCCACAACCTTCGAGCGCGGGATCACCGGGGAGAGCAGCCGAACCTCGTCCAGCTCGTAAATCTGGCCAGACGGCTCCACGGGCGAGAACAGCGGGTCGCCCTTGAGGCCGACAATCCGCTTCGATCCCTCCTCGAGAGCACCATAGACCGGGTTTGTTCCATCGGAAAAACGTGCGATTCTCATGGCAGTAGCCTAACCCGCGAGCAGCCCAGCGTCGGGTGAAGCGCCGACAGCTTCGAGGCCTCGGCACAGAGGCGGAACGGAGAGGAAAAGGACGAGGCCGGGGAACGGAAGCGGGAAAGCGGCGAGTCCGGCACGCGAGGGGCGTGCCGGACTCGGAGAGGCGTCAGGTGCGTGAAACACAAAGTGTGCCCCGCGGACCCGATTTTCCTCTATGTCAGTGCTTCTTGTTCTTCGGGCGCTTCCAGACGTTGCCCGGGACATCGCGCGGCAAGAGCGGGTTGTTGTGGCCAACAAAGACGGGATCCTCGACGCCAGCCTTGCGCTGCGCCTGGTAGTCCTTGAGTGCCCCAACGACCCAACGCGACAGGAAGACGAGGGCGACCAAGTTCGTGATCGTCATGACCGCCATCGCGATGTCGACGGCATTCCACACGACGTCCAGGCTCAACAGCGCGCCGACCGTGGCCGACACGACACACACGACGCGCACGGTCCAGGTCGCCCAGGGCGCGTCGCCAAACACGAAGGACATGTTCGTGTCGGAGTAGACGTAGGCCGCGATAACCGAGGAGTAGGCCAGGACGAAGATCAGGATAGCCATGGGCACGATCGTCAGGCACCCAGCTCGTTGGCGACAGCCAGGGTCGTCAGGTTCGAGGGATCCACGCCGTCGCCGCCCCACACCTCGGGGCCCGCGAGCAGGATGACGAAGGCGGTCGCGGTACACACGACGATGGTGTCGATGAAGACGCCCAGGGACTGGATGAGGCCCTGGCGCACCGGGTGCGACACGGTCGCGGTAGCGGCGGCGTTGGGAGCGGTACCTTGGCCGGCCTCGTTGGAGAAGAGGCCACGCTTGGTGCCGTTGATCATCGCGGCGACGATGCCGCCCCCCAGTCCGCCGACCGTGGCCTGGGCGGAGAAGGCGGAGGTGAAGATCTGGCCGAGCACAGTACCGAACTGCGAGAGGTTCATCAGGCAGATGATCGCGACCATGATGACGTAGATCGTCGCCATGATCGGGGCCATCCACTCAGTGACGCGCGCGACGGTGCGGATGCCGCCGAAGATAACCATCGCGGAGAAGACGAAGATCAGGCCAGCGATCGTCAGCTGCGCGGCCGAGAAGCCACCGGCCCCCTGGAGGGGCTGCTTAGCGGTCTCGCCGAAGGCGCTGGTCAGCGTGCCTGCGATGGCGTTGGACTGCACGGAGGTGATGACGATACCGCAGGTTACGACGGTGATGACGGCGAAGATATTGGCCAGCACGCGGTTTTTCATGCCGCGTTTCATGTAGTAGGCCGGGCCACCGCGGAAGGAGCCGTCGGAGTGCTTCACCTTGAAGATCTGGGCGAGCGTCGCCTCGAAGAATGCGGTGCCCATGCCGACCAGGGCAACGACCCACATCCAGAAGATCGCGCCGGGACCACCCATGAGGAGGGCGGCGGCCACACCGAACACGTTGCCGATACCCACGCGCGCGGCCAGCGAAATCGCGAAGGCCTGGAAGGAGGAAATGCCGCCGTCTGCACCTTTGCGCGACCCCAGGACGGTGCGGATCATCTCCGGGAAGAGGCGCACCTGCACGAAAAGGGAACGAGCCGTCAGGAACAGGCCCACCCCGATCAGGACGTAAATCGTCACGTTCAACGTGATCCAGTCGGCGATGGCCTTTTCAAGCAGGGCGAATTGTTCCACAGGAACCTCCCGGGGTGTCTATCGACGAGGCCGTGGTTGCGTCGCGGGGCCTCGCGCACTTCGCGGGACACGCCCGCGCGCTGTAATGGGACCCGTTCATCTTGCCACAGGGCTTCGCGCCCGGCAGGCGACGTCTCGCCACGCGCGTGGCCGCACTCGTGCGCCTTCCCGGCCCCGGCCTCGTCGATGAGCTGCGGGAAGGGCCCGGCGGTGCGGGGACGCAGACGGAGGCGGGGTCTGGGACAATGAGGGTATGAGCGCGACTTTGAACGAGATCCTAGACGACCTGGAGGACGAGGGCCGTCTGGGCGACGACGACGCCTGTACGAGGCCTTCGTGTCCTGGGCCGAGGGTACCGGGCGTCCGCTCTACCCCCACCAAGAGGAGGCTCTGGTGGAGATCCTGGCGGGCAACCACGTGATCGCTGCGACCCCCACGGGGTCGGGCAAGTCGATGATCGCGCTCGCCGCGCACTTCACGTCGATGGCGCACGGGGGCCGCTCCTACTACACGGCACCGCTCAAGGCCCTGGTGTCGGAGAAGTTTTTTGACCTGGTGTCCCTGTTCGGCGCGGATAACGTCGGCATGGTGACCGGTGACGTCTCCCTGAATGCCGACGCGCCCATCATCTGCTGCACGGCTGAGATCCTCGCGAATCAGTCGCTGCGCGAGGGCCCCACGCTGGACGCGGACATGATCGTCATGGACGAGTTTCACTTCTACGGGGATCGTCAGCGCGGCTGGGCGTGGCAGGTGCCGCTCCTGGAGCTGAGGATCCCGCAGGTGGTGGCGATGAGCGCGACGCTGGGCGACACGACGCGTTTTGAGCGCGCGTGGAAGGAACGCACGGGCCGCGACGTCTCCCTCATCGACGACGCGGAGCGCCCCGTGCCCCTCGAGTTCGAGTACGTCGTGGACCGCCTGCCCGACACGGTCGAGCGGCTGCTGGGCGAGGGCCGTTGGCCCGTTTACATCGTGCACTTCTCCCAGCGCGACGCCGTGGCGACCGCGCAGTCTTTTGACCGTTCCTCGCTGATGTCGCCCGAGCAGAAGAAGGCAATCGCCGCGCAGCTGGCTGGCGTGTCGTTCACGAAGGGCTTCGGGCAGACCCCTCAAGTCGCTGCTCGCGCAGGGCATCGGCGTGCACCACGCGGGCATGCTGCCGCGCTACCGCCGCCTCGTCGAGCGCCTCACGCAGGCGGGCCTGCTGCCGATCGTGTGCGGCACGGACACCCTGGGCGTGGGCATCAACGTGCCGATCCGCACAGTGCTGATGACGTCGCTCGTGAAGTACGACGGTCGGCGCATGCGTCACGTGAGCGCGCGCGAGTTTCACCAGATCGCGGGTCGCGCAGGCCGAGCCGGCTTCGACACGGTCGGTTTCGTGCGCGTCCTGGCACCCGAGCACGAGGTCGACGCCGCCCGTGAGCGCGCACGCCTGAGCGCCGCGCAGGAGGCCGCACGCGACGCGCGCGAGGCCAAGCGCGCCGCGAAAAAGTCAGCGAAGAAGCGCAAGGGGCCGGGCGCGGGCGAGATCTCATGGACGCGCTCGACGTTCGAGCGCCTCGTCGATGCGGCCCCCGAGCAGCTCACGAGCCGTTTCGAGATGACGCACGCGATGGTCCTCAACGTGCTGGCCGGGGCACCCGCGGCCGGGCGAGACCCGGGCGAGCACCTCGTGTGGCTGGCGCGCAACAACGACGATCCGACCACGGATCGCAACCCGCACCTGCGCCGCCTCGGTGAGATCTACACGTCAATGAAGCAGGCGGGCGTCGTCGAGCACGTGTCCTCAGCCGAGGCCTCGGCGTCGGGTGAGCCTCGCCTGCGCGCGGCCACCGACCTGCCGGACGACTTCGCGCTCAACCAGCCGCTCTCCCCCTTCGCCCTGGCGGCCCTCGAACTGTTGGATCCTGAATCCCCGACGTTCGCCCTGGACGTCGTGTCGGTCATCGAGTCGGTCCTGGAGGATCCGCGCCCGCTCCTGTTCGCGCAGGAGAAAGCGGCGCGCGCCGAGGCCGTGGCCGCGATGAAAGCGCAGGGCATGGAGTACGACGAGCGCATGGCCGCCCTGGAAGAGGTCACGTGGCCGCGCCCGCTGGCCGATCTGCTGGGGGACGCGTTCGCGGTGTACCTGCACGCGAACCCGTGGATCGAGGATCAGGAGATTTCCCCGAAGTCGGTCGTGCGCGAGATGATCGAGAACGCACTGACGTTCACGGGGATCGTGGGCCGCTACGACGTGGGCCGCTCCGAGGGCATCGTGTTGCGCTACTTGACGGACGCGTACCGCGCGCTGCGCCAGATCGTGCCGGACGAGCTGATGAACGACGAGCTGCGGTCGATTATTGCCTGGTTATCGGCGTTGATCCGCGCGGTGGACTCCTCGCTGTTGGACGAGTGGGAGGCCATGTCCACGGGCCAGGCCCTCTCCCCCGCGTCCGATAGCGATGGCACGGAGGGCGCGGAGCTGGCGTTTGGCGCGCGGGAGGACGGGACCGTTCCGTTCAGCGCGAACCGTCACGCGTTCCGCACGGCGATCCGTGGCGCGCTGTTCGAGCGCGTGGAGGCGATGAGCCACGACAACGTCGAGGCCCTGGCGCGCCTGGACGAGGCCTCGCGTACTCCGGTGGTCGCACCGTGGGGCGAGGACGAGTGGGACGCGGTGCTCGAACGCTACTGGGCGGAACACGAGTGGATCGGCATCGACCAGCGGGCGCGCGCCCTATCGCTGTGTTCCCTGAACGAGGCCCCGACCCGCGAGGACGTGCTGGAGCTGGCCCCCGCTGTGGTGTCGTCAGATGTCGAGCGCGCCCAGGTGGCGCGCATCGAAGCAATCGCGGACGCGGTCGATCAGGCTGCGGCCGGCACGTTCTGGCTGGCCACGCAGACCCTGTTCGACCCGGAGGAGGACATGGACTGGCGCATCGTCGCCCTCGTGGACGTGCCCGCCTCGGACGAGGCGAACCGCGTCGCCCTGGCCACGGTCACCGTCGGGGCGCGGTAGCAGAAAACAGTCATCATCCAACGAACACCAGGCTTTGTTGGCTAGTCAGGGAGCAACTCTTCCACACAGCAGGCAGAGACAGTTGCATGACAACCGCCACATGATTACCATGTCACCATCGAGAAAGGACATGGCATGGAAGCCGCAACAGTCGCCCAGTGGGCATTTTTCAACGAGGTACCGATTCCCCAGGACGTCTCTAACATCCTGGTTCCCGGCGAGCAGCCCTACGCGGCTTTCGCAACAACGCGAGACTCAGCAATCTTTACCTCGCAACGCCTCATCGTGCGCGACGCACAGGGGATCACCGGCCGCAAGGTCGAGATCTACTCACTGCCCTACAAAAACATCAACATGTGGTCGACCGAGAACGCCGGCACAATCGATATGACTGCTGAGGTCGAGCTGTGGACCCGCGCAGGCCATATCAAGATTAGCCTGGGCCGACACATCGACGTACGCCGCATCGATGCACTCATCGCAAACTGCGTTCTGAACTCCCACTGAGAGTCGCCAACCTCAACATTGAACCCGCCTGCTCCACAACGGCTTGCAGCCCTGTCGAGCGGGCGGGTTTCTCAGCGCCGGGAGGGCGAAACAGCGCTCTCAGTCGCTGCTGCGCACATCCTGCGTGCAATCCGCATGCGTCTTCGACGTGGGCCTCTCGCCGATTTCCTGCTGGAGCCGCACAAGGTACCCGTCGGGGTCTTGGATGAGGAACTGCCGGACGCCGATCTCTACATCGCCCGCCCGGTACCACTTCTCTTCGGGTTCGACGAAGATCGGCCATCCTGCCTCTGTGATGCGCTGCAACGTGCCGTCCAGATTGTCGACCTGAACCTCGAAGTTGATACCCCGACCAAGGGGGAACTCAAAGGGGACCTGTCGCCCACGTCCTACCCTGGTCGATCTGGTCAAGCATCAGGTGCGCGTTACCCAGGACAAGGTAGCCGAATCCTTCCTCAGGCCGCTCATAGCGAAGGGAAAAACCGACGAGGTCGCACCAAAAACGGCGCGATGCCTCGTAATCGGTGACGGCAAGTTCAGGGACAAGCCCGGGCTCGTTGCTCATGGCCTCACTCTAGCGGCCTCGGACGAGACCGTGTCCGGGAGATGCACAGACCGTCAGCGCCGGGACGCCTTACGGATCAGCCAATCCGCGCCCGCGAAGAGCGCCATGAAGAGCAGGGCGCCAATCAGGATCGCCACGATGTTGATGGCGACCTGCGCGTAGCCGATACGCCAGACGTTCACGAAGCCGTAGGGGTACTGGTGCGTGAAGGAGCCCCGCACGAGCGTATACGCCACCCACGCGACCGGGATCAGCAGAGCGCGCCCGAGCGTCGCCCACGTGATGCCACCGCGCGGACCCGCGAGCGCGGCCACGGCCACGAAGGCGGCGGGGACGACGATGTGCTGCAGTGGGTTGGTGACCAGCGCGAAACCGGAGAGGACCTCGTAGGGGGCGATGAGCAGCGCGTACACGACGGCGGTCACCGTGATCATCATGAGGGCGCACAGGTGCGTGGCCCTCCCCCACGTTCCGACGCGACCTCGGCACGCGAGGAGGGTCGAGATGATCGCGACCATGATGTTGGACAGCTCAGTGAAGTAGGACAGGCAGTTGATGAGGCGCTCGGCCGCGCCCGCCCAGCCGTGGGCGGCCCCCGCGAAGAGCCCCTCTTCATGGTAGGTGGGCGGCGCATATCCGTCGAAGACCGTAATGATGAGGGTGGCGGCGACTCCTGCCCACGCGAGGGCGGCGACCACCCAGTAGACGGCGCACCCGCGGCGACTCAGTTCAGTCATAGTCATTACTCCCGATGATGTCACAGCCGCGGTACGGCCTCAATCAGTGCGCGCGTGTAGGGCTCGCGCGGGGCGGACATGATCTGCCGGGTATCCCCGGCCTCGACGATGCGCCCCACCTGCATGACAGCGATACGGTCGCACGTGGAGGCGACGGTCGCCAGGTCGTGGGACACGAGCACGAGGGCCATGCCCCGCTCCCGCGTGATCGACCCCAGCAGGTCCATGACGGAGGCACGCGTAGACATGTCGAGCGCGGAAACCGGCTCGTCGGCGATCAAGACGCGCGGCGCGGGCGCGAGTGCGCGGGCGATCGCGATGCGCTGGCGCTGTCCGCCCGAGAACGAGCCTGGGTACTCCCCCTGCGCGCGCCGGGTCGATGCCGACGTCGGTGAGGACCTCGCGCACGCGAGCGCGAGCCTCCTGGCCGCGCGAGACACCCAGGGCGTGGAGCGGTTCCGCGATGGACGCTCCGATTGTCATGCGCGGATCCAGGGAGGAGAACGGGTCCTGGAAGACAGTCTGGACACTGCGGCGCAGCGTGCGCATCGAGGCTGTCGACGAGGCACGGACGACCTCACCGTCCAGCAGCACCTCACCCGCGCTCGGCGCGAGAAGCCCGAGAAGCACGCGGGCGAGCGTCGTCTTACCACTACCCGACTCGCCGACGAGGGCGACGGACTCGCCCGCACGCGCCTCGACGCTCACGTCGTCCAGACCAGCGTCGCTGCCCGGGTATCGGAAGGAGACACCGCGGGCGCTCAGGATCGGCTCACTCATGGGCGTTCCCTTCGTTATCGGTCGACGAGGCAGGCTCCCCCCTCGCGCTCCCCCGCCTCACCGGGCGCGTGGCCGGTCTGGGAGTCGAGGCGGACGGCACCGATGCGCTCGAACACAGAGTCGAGTGCGCGCGCGGCGGACGCGATGGAGCGTGCCGAGCCGGAGAGTGTGTCCGGCGCGGAGCGGATGACCTCGACGGGCACGTCGTCGGTGATGCGGCCGGCGTCCACGACGATGACGCGGTCGGCCATGCGCGCGACGACGGGCAGGTCATGGCTGATGAACAGGAGGCTGACGCCTCGCTCGCGAGTGACCTCGTCGAGCAGGTCCAAGACGGTGCGCTGGACGGTGACGTCGAGCGCAGTCGTGGGTTCGTCGGCGATGAGCAGGGAGGGCGATGCGGCGAGCGTCATGGCCAGGGCGACGCGCTGACGCTGGCCACCCGAGACCTCGTACGGGAAGGACCGGGCGATGCGCGCCGGGTCGGGCAGGGCGACTTCGGCGAGCGCGCGGTCGATGGCCTCGCGCAGGGCGACTTCGGCGAGCGCGCGGTCGATGGCCTCGCGCAGGGCGGCTCCTCGCAGGCCGCGGTGGCGGCGCAGCGGCAGCGCGATCTGCTTGCCGAGCCGCATGAGCGGGTCAAGAGAGGTCGCGGGGTCCTGGAACATCATGGAGATCTGCGAGCCGCGCAGCGAGCGCAGCTCCCGCTCGGAGGCACCCACGAGCTCGCGGCCATTCCAGCGGATCGAGCCCTCCACGCGCGCGCCCTCGGGCAGCAGTCCCATGATCGCCAGGGACAGCATGGATTTGCCCGAGCCAGAGGACCCAATGATGCCGACGTGCTGTCCGTCGGGCACCTCCAGGGTGATGCCGCGCAGGATGTGCGCGTCCCCGATCCACACGTTCAAGTCGGTGATGGACAGGCTCACTTAGCACCTCCCTGGGTGGGGTCGATGAGGGAACGCAGGCCGTCGGCCGCGAGGTTGGCTCCCAGGACGAAAGCAACGATCGCGACGCCCGGGGCGATGGCACCCAGGGGCTGCGTCGTGAAGGTTGCCTGCGCGTCTTGCAGGAGGCGGCCCCAGGAGGCGTTCGGCGGAGGCGCGCCGAGTCCCAGGTAGGACAGGCCGGCCTCGGCGAGGACGGCACCGCCCATGGTCACGGCCAGGTTGGTGGCCAGGGTCGGCCAGATGTTGGGCAGCACGTGGCGGGTGAGGATTCCCCACGTGGACACGCCCGAGGTGCGGGCGGCCAGCACGTACTGCTCGGCGAGGACGCGCCGGGCCAGGATGCGTGTCAGGCGCGCGACGACGGCCGAGGCGGCCACGCCAATCGCGACGGTGACCGTGGCCAGGGAGGCACCGAAGCCCGCGACGATGAGCATCGCGAGGAGCAGCGTCGGGAAGGCGATGAGCACGTCGAGCAGCGCCGAGGCCACGTCGTCCGCCCACGGGCGGGCCAGCGCGATCACCAGGCCGACGCTCACACCGATGAGGGTGGCAACCGCGACGGCTCCTAGGCCGACGACGAGGGCGATGCGCGCGCCCACCATCATGCGCGAGGCCAGGTCGTGGCCCAGGCGGTCCGTGCCGAGGAGATGGTCGGCAGAAAAACCTTCGAGGCGTCCGCCGCTCGTGTCCTCGATCGGGTACGGAAGCCACGCGAGCGAGACGAGGGCGATGAGCGCGAGCACACCCACCAGGAGCGCGCCGACGAAGAGGGACAGCGGGATACGACGGGCGTTCACGGGCGACCTCCCGTGCTGAGGGTGGAGCGCAGGCGCGGGTCAATGACGCGCTGCAGGACATCCGCGGCAAAACCGATGACGAGGACGAGGGTCGTCGACACGAGGAGAACCCCCTGAATCGATGGGTAGTCGTGCTGGGCGATAGCCGTCGTCAGCATCGAGCCGAGGCCGGGAAGAGCGAAGACCTGCTCGACGACGACCGCGCCGATGAACGTGGTCGCCAGCTCGATGCCAGCGATAGAGATGACTGGGATCGAGGCGACGCGCAGGCCGTGGCGCACCATCGCCTCGCCGCGCGACTCACCCAGGGAGCGCGCGAACTGCAGGAAGGGCGCGTCGAGCACGTCCAGGGCGGCGCTGCGCGTGTAGCGCGTGAGCGAGGCCGTGGACACTAAGACGATCGTCAGGGTCGGCAGGACGAGGGTGCGCACCGCCTGCGCGCCGTTCGTCCACCCGCGCGCCGGGAAACCCGAGGCGGGCAGCCAGTGCAGGTTCACCGCGAAGGCCAGGACCAGGAGCATGCCAATCCAGAACACGGGCACGGCGATGCCCAGCTGCGCGAGAGCAGAAATCACCGTTCCCGCCCAGGAGCGGCGCGCACGTGCGGCCACGTACCCCAGCACAATCGCCAGGATCAGGGAAATTCCAAAGGCCGCCAGGGTCAGCGGCAGCGTCACCGCCATGCGCGATGCAATCTGATCGTTCACGCTCAAACCCGAGGTGAACGAGGTACCCAGGTCTCCGCGCAGCAGAGACGAGGCCCACCCACCAAACTGGCTCCACCACGGCAGGTCCGAACCCACCTGGCGGCGGGCCGCCTCGATCTGCTCGGGTGTGGCCGTACCCGACAAAAGCGCATTCGCCGGATCACCCGGCAGGAGACGCAGGAGAACGAAAATCGCTACGAGGGCTGCCACTCCGGTGAGGATCAGCAGCCCCGTGCGCCGCAGCAGGTACCGAGTCATCAGTTCTTAGAAATGCCCGAGACGACAAACTGCGAATTCAGGCCGTTCACGCCGTAGCCCGACACGTTCGAACGCGCGACGACGATCTGCGGGTAGAGGTAGAGCCAGGCGCTGGCCGCATCCGCCGCGATCTGTTCGTTGGCGGCGCGCAGCTTCTCGGTCTGCTCGTCCTCGGTGGAGGCCTGTTCGGCCTCGTCGACGAGAGCGGTCACGGCCTCGTTGTTGTAACCCCAGTAGAACGTCGGGTTGCCGTACCACACGACGTCACGCGTGTTGACGTGCTCCTGGAGGGTCGCCTGGAAGTCGTGCTCCTTGTAGACCTTCGAGTACCACTCGTCAGCGGTGATCGTGTTGATCGTGACGGTCACGCCCACCTTTGCCAGCTCGGACTTGATGAACTCGGCGACCGTGGGGTGCGGGTCGTAGGAGGGCGTGTCGAGCGTGAAGCTCAGGCCCTCAGCCCCAGCCTCGGCCAGCAGTGACTTCGAGCGCTCGGGATCGTAGGGGTTAACGGAGGTCAGGTCCTCGTACCACGGGTCCGACGGGGGAACCATCGAACCGATCACCTGTCCGGCGTCGCCCCAGATGGACTCGAGCAGCTTCTCGCGGTCGATAGCCGAGTAGATGGCCTGGCGCACGCGCGCATCGTTGAAGGGGGCCTGCGCGTCGTTGAAGGCAAGCAGCTCCTTCGTCGTGGAGGTACCTTCGGAGACCACGAAGTCCGAGTTGCCCCGGAAGGTGGCCAGCGCATCCGGGGACTGCAGGGACGTGATGATGTCAATGTCGCCCGCGCTCAGGGCGTTCGTCATCGCAGTGGCGTCCGTGTAGTAGTGGAAGGTGACCGCGTCGTTCTTGGGGGCGTCGCCCCAGTAGCCGTCACGGGCCTTGAGGGCGAGGGTCGAGCCCTTCGTCCACGCGTCCAGCGTATAGGGGCCGGTGCCGTCAGTCTCGGTCTGCGAGTCGAAGCCTTCGGGAACCATCCACAGGTAGGACAGGTTGTAGGGCAGGGAGATCGAGCGCTGCGAGAGCGTCACGGTCAGCGTCTGGGGATCTGTGGCCTCGACCGAGTTGATGACAGCCAGCTGCGACTTGCGCGCGGACTGGGAGTCTTCGGCCAGGACGCGGTTGATCGAATGCACGGCGTCGGCTGCATCGAAGGAAGAGCCGTCGGAGAAGGTCACGCCATCGCGCAGGTGGAAGGTGTAGGTCAGGCCTTCCTCGCTCACGTCGTAGGAGGTGGCCAGCTGCGGCTGAATCGTGCCGTCGTCGGCGAGGGAAAACAGACCCTCGTAGACATTGCCGTTGAGTGCCTCCGTGACACCCTGGCCACCGCCCGCGATGTTGGAGAGGTTGACGGGTTCGTAGAGCGAGCCGATCTCGATGGTGTTGGGATCGGTGGAGGCACCGCCCGAGCAGGCCGCGAGCGCCATGGCGGCAGCGATAGTCGCGGCGGTGAGGGCGAGGGGCTTGTGAGCTGTCATGCGGGGCACTTTCGTGTCGGGACGGGCCGGCGGTCCATGGATACCAGGCGAATCTACCGCAGGGCCTATTTTGACGCATGCAGCTTTCCGCCGAGTAAAACAACGTGACAGCTCGCCCCCGCATTCCATCCTCCGTCCGGGGGCCGGACGGAAACCGGACGAGGCCGGGGTCAGATCTGCGCGAGGTCCGTGACCTCCGCGTTCGTCAGTTCGACGAGATCCAGGGGACTCAGCTCGACGCTGAGGCCTCGGCGCCCGCCAGAGACGATCATGGTCTCGTGGTCCAGGCACGCCGAATCAATGAAAAGCCGATGCGAGGTCGTCTGCCCGAGCGGGCTGATGCCGCCCACGACGTAGCCGGTGCGACGCTGCGCGACGGCCGGATCGGCCATGGCGGCGCTCTTAGCACCGGCAGCTTTGGCGATCAGCTTCATGGACAGGTGAGCCAGGGCTGGCACACAGCCGACGACGAACTCGCCGGTGGGTTCCAGGCGCACCATGAGCGTCTTGAAGGCCTGCGTGGGGTCGATGCCCAGTTTCTCGACCGTTTCCTCACCGAACGCCCGGGCGGCCGGGTCGTGCTCGTACTCGTGGATGGTAAAAGCAACGCCAGCCGCCGTGAGCGCCTCGATGGCGCGGGTGGGGCCACCGCCGTGGTCCTTGCTGTGTTTACGAGCCATGACCCCAGTGTAGGACGCGTCAGAGGATGGACGCAGTCGGGTCGTCGATGACGACCTTGCCGAAGGGGAAGCAGGTGATCGGAATCATCTTGAGGTTGGCGATAGCCAGCGGGATGCCGATGATCGTGACGGCCTGCGCGGCAGCGGTCGTGATGTGCCCGATGACGAGCCACATGCCCGCGACAAGGAACCACACGATGTTCATGAGGGCCGAGCCAGCGCCTGCGTTCGGCTGTCGACAACGCGCTTGCCGAAGGGCCACAGCACGTAACCGGCGATGCGGAAGCAGGCCACGCCCGCAGGGATCGTCACGATGAAAATGCAGGAGATGATGCCCGCCATCACATATCCGAGGAAGAGCGGGAGTCCTCCGAAGAAGAACCAGATGATGTTGAGCAGGGTACGCATTGTTTTTGTTTGTCCTTTCCGTGTGTCGCGAACATTCTAGTGTGCCACGTGGCAGGCCCCTGCCAGCCCTGAGACGCCCCTGATTGAACCCCGAAAGCCACGCCCGCGTACCATGAGGCCATGAGTATTCCCGAGTCCATCGCCGCCGCCCGCGACCGCCTCGACAGCGCCACCTCCGCGTGTGGCCGCACCGATTCCGTGACGTTGGAGCTGGCGGTCAAGACGCGCACACCCGAGGAGTGCCGCGCCGCCGCAACTGTACTCGCCGAGGCGGGGCTGCCGATCCTGCTGGGCCACAACCGGGTACAGGAGGCGCGCGCGACGGTGGACGCGATCCGCGAGGTGCCCGGTGCCCGCCTCCACCTGATCGGTCCTCTCCAGTCCAACAAGATCAATCACGCACTGGCCTGCGTGGATGCAATCGAGTCGCTGGACTCCCCCGCCTTGGCTGCGAAGATCGACGCGCGCGCCACCGGCCCCTTCCCCGTCTTTGTCGAGGTGAATGTGTCGGGCGAGGCTACGAAGCACGGATGCGCGCCCGCCGACGTCGCGCGGCTCATCGATACGGTCGAGGCCTCGGCTCACCTCCAGCTCGCGGGCTTCATGACGGTGGGCCTGAACTCCTCCGTCGAAGCCGACGTGCGCGCCGCCTACGCGCAGCTGCGCGACATCAGGGACGAGGCGGCGGTGCGCCTGAGCATCGAAGAGTCCGAGCTGGCGCTGTCGATGGGCATGAGCCAAGACCTTGAGTGGGCCATCGCCGAAGGGGCGACCATCGTACGCCTGGGAACAGCCATTTTCGGCGCTCGCCGCCTCTAACGAGACGAACCACACGCCCGCACACGCGGCACTTAAGATTGAGGGTATGACGACCGTTCTCGCAGGAATCTCAGCGACGATCCTGGCGCTCGCTCCGATCACCAACCCAATCGGAGGCCTCGCCGCCTTCGCGGGCCTGACCGCCGCCGCCGACCCAGCAGCGGTGCGCTCCCAGGCGTGGAAGACCGGCATCTATGTCTTTGCGATCCTCACAGTGTTCGCTATCAGCGGCTCGCTCATCATGCGTTTCTTCGGCTTCGACCTGCCCTCCCTGCAAATCGCCGGTGGCCTGGTCGTCGCGCACTCGGGTTTCTCGATGCTGGAAAACAAGCGCCGCGCCACCCACGAGGAGGCTCAACACGCGACAGCCAAGGCGGACGTCTCCTTCTCCCCCATGGCGCTACCCCTCATCGCGGGTCCCGGCTCAATCGGTGTCGTTATTGCACTGGCCGCCCGCAACACCGCCGTCAGTTTTCACGTCGGCATCGTCCTGGGCATCCTGATCACGGCCGCCGCCATCGCACTGCTTCTGCGCTACGCGACACCCTGGATCGACAGGCTGGGACCTACTGGCGTCGGCGCGATCGTGCGTATCATGGGCTTCCTGATCCTCGTTATCGGCGTCGAGCTTGTCATCCACGGAGTACGCGCACTCCAGCTCTTCTAAGCGACAACCCGCCCCGGCCTCGTCCCCCACACCCCGGACAAGCCGCGCACGATTCCCGAGTACGCCGCGCCAACCACGCTAGGACAGTAGAGACACCGACAGGCGTTGGTAGCGCTCACGGAGCCAGGGACGCAGGTCGATGCTCCGTCCCCTGACGTTGATGCTCGTGAGACGAGTCGGCACCTCGACCTTGTCCAGTGCCTCGCCGTACGCGGCGATCATTGAGCGAACAGCTTCTTCGATGACACCTCGCTCAACACGACACATATCAGCGATACAACGGAAATCGTCCAGACAGATATCCGCAGAGATCTCTTTGCCACTGAGCTTGAGCGCCATGTCCTGGGGCCGATCAAAATAAACGGCCGTACACACCAGGTCATAGGCGGGCGAGAGAACACCATTGCGACGGTCGGGATACACCAGGCTCCAATTTTTCAGATGCGCATCATCGTTACCACACAACATGTTGAATACCGTCCGACGGACACACTCAACAAGCGACGGCAGATCGCAATTCCGATACGCGACCTTCATCACATACTCGACCGAACTCTGATATTTCGACCGCTGAAACCCCGGCAGATTACCCGCCTGACAGAAATCCTCCATATGGACGCGGCCTTGATCGCTCCTGTCAAAGCGCGCAATGCTGAATGCGTGTTCCTCGGCTGTTGCCCAATCAGAGGGCGCAATCTCGACGTTCTCCCGATGCACAACATCGAAGTCAGGAACCTCAATGCAACACGCCTTGGCGAGCGACATCACGTAGAACTCATTGTGAACGAGAGCGTCGTACTCACCCGGCGGCGACAGCTTGACGATACGGTCTCCATACTCACCACTGCCGGGCAAAGTCAGGCGCTGATCGCGAGACTTCATCGAAAACTTCAGGACATTGCCGGCAATGGATGCACGAATCAGCGAACCCGCTGAGGACGACGCGAAATCACCGGATCGCAAGGCGTCATCCGCCGAACCCCGAACAGGATCCCCGATACGGGACACCGTGACAGCTCCCGGCAAATCATCGCCGAGCGCGCTGAGAATTCCCGGCTCATCCTCCTCGCTCAGTCCATGCTGAGCACACACAATCGTTCGAAGCAACCCTTCAGGCAGGAGATTAGAAAACCACAGCGGAAGAACCGACTGGCCTTTCACACTTGTTTCACGGCGCATCCCATTCTCAAACCAGAAGCCAAGAACAGGCCGATCCACGCGCCAGTAGTAGTCGTCGGAGAAACGAAAGGAGCTCTTGGACGCATAGCATGAAATTGTGCCGATGTCGATGCCATGCAGGCGAACACGAAACTCAACGTCGGGTGAATAGAGCGACATCTGTGTTCCTTTCACGTCAATTCAACGGGGGCAAAGGCCACGTAATCCCACGCCATCATCAGTTCGAAGAATTCGTTCACACGCGCGGACAACAGTTCCTCACGCCGATCAACCAATTCCACCGGATTAGCAGAAGACTCGCAGTCCTCTACCGCCTCGGGGAGCATGAGCATGTTCCGGTGGGCTGTCATGAAGGCCAGGGCCGCATCCTCGTCCCGCAGAGCCTCCTCATTGACCATCAACACTCTATTTGCGAGCGACGAATATCGACTGACAGCTGTCCCCTCAAACCAACGACGCCCCACGTATTCCACGAGGAGATCAGCCACACTACCGTAGTCATCGACGAGCGAATCAAACACGGCAATCGACGCCTGACCCGCATAGTCGTCCGCCCGAACGTAGTAGGACCACATGGCACACACGCATGCCCTAGCATCCGAGCGATTCATGCGCGCATCGGGAATCGTGACGTGCTTCGAGGCCCCCCGCTCACCGACGCTCTCCAGTAGTCTCTGAACGGAACCGGATTCATCTCCGCGGCGCACGTCTTTCAGAAACGCTCTGGTTTGTCCGCTCGCACTGCTCAAGTCATACCGATAGTCTTGTAAATTGTCCGCCACACCCAGCGCTTGAGCAGCTCTTTATTGCGACGCTTCGGCTCGGGGAACAGCGCGAAGAAACGCGACACCACCACCAGAATCGCCCCGTACGGCAGCAACGTTGCATGGGGAATACAACAATTCTCTTGGAGGAATCGCGTCGCTTTCATCAGAACGCGTTCCGTCTCGGCGTATGCGGTGTCACGATCTTCGTCCGGAAAATCGCAGATTCTCCGTCGCTCGTCTCCAAACTCATCGCGCACATCGCGAACGTAGTCTGGATGCCGACGAGCTTTCAGTACATTCAAGACCTGGTCTTCCGAAATCAGCCCAAAGTTCGTTGAACGGGCAACGGCATCCGAAACCGAGCGCAAGTACGTCCATCGGATGCGGAGCTGTTGAGCGCTTCAAACACCTCGAAAGACTTGAGCTTCTTACCGCTCTGATTAATGCGATCAAAGATAACGCGGAGCTTATCCTCGTCCGCTCCCTCCAGCACAGTCGCCGGAACGCTCACGGCGTTAAAGGTATTGAAGGCCTCCTGGTATCGACCGCGCAACGCCTGGAATTCGGTGTTCTCCTCGAACCACTGCCAGGCGCTCTCAAAGTCGAAGAGACGAAAGAGGGGCATGACGGCGCGAGAATGACGCCCCAGAGTTGAAACAACGCAGGCATTTTCCAGGTCGTACCCAACCGCAAAACGAGCATCTCGTTGGCTGTCGGCGTCCATCGCGTTGACGATACTCGTCACGCGTTGCTGCCCGTCGACGAGCCATAGTGCGTCCGGGCGCTGAGGGGCGTCGATATCGATGGAACCAACGGTGAGCCGCTGCGCCGGGGCCTCACGTTTCCACATGAGCAGGTTCCCGATTGGATACCCATGGTGAAGGGAATCAAAGAGGGCAACGACGTCTTGGTTCGTCCACCGGAAGGAACGTTGAAAGTCGGGGATTCGCACTCGCCCCGTCGCCACCAGGTCACGCAATTCGGAAAGCCTGAAGGTTTCGTGTTTCGGCTGCATTGCTTCGCTCGACATGTGTCCATGTTACTCCGACACCGATTCTCGGACGCTGTCACGCGCGCAGCCGCGCGGGAACGCGAAGACCCGCCCCGGCCTCGTCAATGAGACGATACCGAAGCGGGCAACGGGAACGCCCGGCTCACACCAAGCGAGCGAAGCACCCGAACTCTCAGGGGATGCGGTGCACCCACTCCTCGCGCGCGAACTTCGTTTCGCATCGTGCGCGTGCGACCTCAAGGTCTTCGTCGGTGATGGTGCCGACCGTGGCGTTGTACTTCTCCTTGAAGTGGTCGAAGAACGCCTGAAGGATTTCCTCGCGGGGAAGGCCGGTCTGGGAGCGCATGGGGTCCACGCGCTTAACGGCGCTGCGGGTGCCCTTGTCGCGGATCTTCTCCATGCCGATGCGCAGGACCTCGTTCATCTTGATGGCGTCGATGTCGTAGGCCATGGTCACGTGGTGGACCATGTAGCCGTTCGCCCAGCGTTTCTGCGCGGCACCGCCGATCTTTCCGAACTCGGAGGCGATGTCGTTGAGCGGCACGTACGTGGCCTTGATGCCCAGCTTGTCGAGGACCTCCATGACCCACTGATCGAGGTATGGGTATGCCTGCTCGAAGCTCATTCCCTCCACGAGGGCGGTGGGGATGACGAGCGAGTAGGTGATGCAGTTGCCGGGCTCCATGAACATGGCACCGCCGCCGGTGACGCGTCGCGACACGGTGATGCCGTAGCGCTCCACGCCGTCCTGCTGGATTTCGTTCTGGTAGGACTGGAAGGAGCCGATGACGACTTGCGGTCCGTTCCATTCCCACAGGCGCATGAAGGGTTTGCGGCGTCCCGCCGCGACGTCCTCGACCAGGGTTTCGTCCATGGCGACGTTGATCATCGGGTCGACGACGGGGCCGTGGATGACGTCGAAGTCGATGTCGTCCCACGACAGGGCGGCACCCAGCGCGCGGCGCACGGCAATGCCGACGGCCTCGGGGGTCACGCCCATGAGAGTGTCGCCCTCGTGGAGGGCACCGGCGACGCGCGCGGCCAGGTCCTTGGCGCTCGACGAGGCCGGGGCCCCTTCGAGGGACGCGGTGATCCGGGTGAGCGCGTCGTCGGGGTCGAGGAAGAAGTCACCCGACACGCTCACGCGCGCGAGGCGGTCCTCCTCCACGTCGGTATCGACGACGACGAGCTTGCCTCCGGGGACTTTGTACTCTCCATGCATGCCCACGATTGTAGGCGCTTCACTCACGCCCAGTCAGGCAGGACGCGCACGCCGCCCTTGTCGGCGGACGCGGCGAGCATGCCGTACACGCGCAGCGCGTCGGAGACCTTGCGGGGGCGCGGCTTGGAGGGCTTCCACGGCGCGGCACCCTTTTCGGCGCGGCGGCGCTCGAGTTCCTCGTCGCTCACGTTCGCGCGCAGGACGCGGTTGTTGACGTCGATTTCGATCTCGTCGCCGGTGCGCACGAGGCCGATCGCGCCGCCGGCCGCGGCCTCGGGCGAGATATGTCCGATGGAGATGCCGGACGTGCCGCCGGAGAAGCGGCCGTCGGTGATGAGCGCGCACTTCTTTGCCCAGGCCCAGGCCCTTGAGGTAGGAGGTCGGGTAGAGCATTTCCTGCATGCCGGGGCCGCCCTTGGGGCCCTCGTACAAGATGACGACGACGTCGCCTTCGGTGACCTGCTTGCTGAGGATGGCTTCGACGGCTTCCTCCTGGGATTCGACGACGAAGGCCTTGCCGATGAAGTGGAAGAGGGATTCGTCGATGCCGGCGGACTTGATGATCGCGCCGTTGGCGGCGATGTTGCCGTAGAGGACGGCCAGGCCGCCGTCCTTCGTGTAGGCGTGCTCGACGGAGCGGATGCAGCCGGCCTCAGAGTCGGTGTCGAGGGACTCGAAGAGGTTGGCGGTCGAGAAGGCCTGCGTGGTGCGCACGCCGCCGGGGGCGGCGAGAAAACGGTGCTTGGCCTCGTCGGTGGCGCTCCCGCTGCGCACGTCCCACGCGCCCAGCCAGTCGGCCAGGCTGGAGGAGTGAACGGAATGCACGTCGCGGTGGAGCAGGCCCGCGCGGTCCAGTTCGCCGAGCAGGGCGGGGATGCCGCCGGCGCGGTGGACGTGCTCGATGTGGTAGGTCGTGGAATTGGGGGGCCACCTTGCACAGGCAGGGCACGCGGCGCGAGATCGCGTCGATGTCGTCGAGCGTGAAGTCGACGCCGGCCTCGTTGGCGATGGCGAGGATGTGCAGGACGGTGTTGGTGGAGCCGCCCATGGCCACGTCCAGGCTCATGGCGTTCTCGAAGGCTTCCTTCGTGGCGATGGAGCGCGGCAGAACGGAGTCGTCCTCGTTCTCGTAGTAGGCGCGGCACATGTCGACGATGCGCGCGCCGGCCTCGGTGAAGAGCTTCTTGCGTTCGATCTGGGTGGCCAGGGTGGTGCCGTTGCCGGGCAGGGCCAGGCCGATGGCCTCGTTGAGGCAGTTCATGGAGTTCGCGGTGAACATGCCGGCGCAGGAGCCGCAGGTGGGGCACGCGTTGGCTTCGATGCTGGCCAGCTGGTTGTCGCTGACGGAGTCGTCAACGGCCATGACCATGGCGTCAATGAGGTCGAGGCGGTGCTCGACGACGCCGTCGACGGCGGCACCGGATTCCATGGGGCCACCGGAGACGAAGATGGTGGGGATGTTCAGGCGCATGGCGGCCAGGAGCATGCCGGGCGTGATCTTGTCGCAGTTGGAGATGCACACGAGGGCGTCGGCGCGGTGCGCGTTAACCATGGTTTCGACGCAGTCCGCGATGAGGTCGCGGCTGGGCAGGGAGTAGAGCATGCCGTCGTGGCCCATGGCGATGCCGTCGTCGACGGCGATCGTATTGAATTCCTTGGCGACGCCGCCGGCTGCTTCGATGGCTCCGGCGACGAGGTCGCCCATGTTCTTCAGGTGCACATGGCCAGGCACGAACTGGGTGTAGGAATTGGCGATGGCGATGATCGGCTTGCCGAAGTCGCCGTCTGTCATGCCGGTGGCGCGCCACAGGGCGCGAGCTCCGGCCATGTTGCGGCCTTGGGTGGATGTTGCCGAGCGCAGCGGGCGACTCATGATGTGCCTTTCTGTTGCCGTGTAATGACTCCACAGTAGGAGCGTGCGCGCCGCGTTTCCGTGCGGGTTTCGTCTCGTGGACGAGGCCTGGGCTGGGTGCGGGGGGTTTTCGCGCGGCATTCCGGGTGCTTCGCCCGGCGAGACACCGTGTCAGTGTGTGGACGCTTGCTGGCGCGATGTCAAGGAAAACGCAAGGGACGCGTGCACGAATTCGCGTCTCGCCTCATGAGTGGCTGATCGCATTGGTCAGGGTGTGGACATTTACCCTCGTTCTCGACGCGCGAAACGTAGTCTGAGGGCACAGTGAAGAGAAAGGACTGCGATGACCATTCGCACCACTCATGTTGGTTCCCTGCCCCGCACCCCCGAGCTGATTGAGGCGAATCGCGCGCGCCGCGAGGGCTCGCTTGGCGACGCTGATTTCACGTCGCTTCTGCAGGATCAGGTTGACGGCGTTGTGAAGCGTCAGGCCGAGATCGGCCTGGATATCGTCAACGACGGCGAGTACGGCCACGCGATGATCGACACGGTTGATTACGGCGCGTGGTGGACGTATTCCTTCTCGCGTTTCGGCGGATTGTCCTTTGAGGACGTGCAGCGTTTCGATGTGCGTCCTCCGGCCGGACGCGACGGTCGTCTGTCCTTCTCATCGTTTGCTGAGCGCCGCGACTGGCAGCGTTTCGCGGACGCGTACGCGGATCCGGATTCGGGCATTCACATCGCGAACCGCAACCCGATCGCTTTCCCGACGATCACGGGTGAGCTGACCTACATCGGCGCCGAGGCCGTGGAGCGCGACATCGCGGGAACGAAGCATGCGCTTGCGGCGGCGGGCAAGCCCGTGTCGGATGGTTTCGTCGCGGCCATTTCGCCGGGTTCGGCAGCTCGCGTGGCCAACGCGTTCTACGAGGACGACGAGGCCGTGGTGTGGGCGTGCGCGGACGTGCTGCGCGAGGAGTACAAGCGCATTACGGACACGGGCCTGACGGTGCAGATTGACGCGCCGGATATCGCGGAGGGCTGGGATCAGATGAACCCGGAGCCGTCGGTTGAGGATTACCGCGCGTTCTCGCGCGTGCGTATTGACGCGCTGAACCACGCGCTGGAGGGCATTGACCCGTCTCTGGTGCGTTTCCACGTGTGCTGGGGTTCGTGGCATGGCCCGCACACGACGGATATTGCATTCAAGGACATCGTGGATCTGGCCCTGCTGGTCAACGCGAACGGCTTGACGTTCGAGGCAGCGAATGCTCGCCACGCGCACGAGTGGACGATCTGGCGCGATACCCCGCTGCCCGAGGGCAAGTACCTGATCCCGGGCGTCGTGTCGCACTCGACGAACGTCGTGGAGCATCCGGAGCTGGTGGCGCAGCGTATCCGCCAGTTCGCGGACATCGTGGGCGACGAGCGCGTCGTGGCATCGACAGACTGCGGACTGGGCGGACGTATCTACCCGTCGATTGCGTGGGCGAAGCTGGAGGCGCTGGCGCAGGGCGCTCGCCTCGCATCGAAGTGATCGCCTGATTGCTTATTGGGCGCGCGGGGTGGATGCTCATCCACCCCGCGCGCCTTTCCCAGGCTTTTCTCAGGCAAAGCTCCCCATTCTTTGAGCTTTGCCTCACACAATTAAACACGTGTTGCAGCCCCCAATCCTGGGTCGGCTCGCCGCGGTGGGGATCGCACGCCGCGTCGGGTTCCAGGACTGGGGGCTGCGGCACGTCCGGGGCATGTGCATGCCGAGCACCCAACTCACCTTCCTGTCATACAGGTGACGGAGTCGCTTCCTCGCTATCCTGGGAGAAGGCACCCGGATTCCAACTGTTCAAGGGAGAACATCATGGGAGCGCACAACAGGGAAGGCACGCACTTCATCCATTCGCGCGCCGGTCTGCTCGCAGCCGTTGTTGTCGTCGTCGCCACAGTATGCGGCTGCCAGCAGGCCACGCCCGCGGCGGAGGGGCCGTGGGCGGCCGACACTGAGCAGGCGCGCAGTGAGTGGGCGTCCAACGAGTTCGTTCAATCTGTCCTCGCCGACTCTTCCATCAGCGAGGCAGAACTCCAGGACATGCGTCAGCGTGTGCTCAGCTGTCTGGCGGACAAGGGCGTGAGCGGCGCGTCTTTTGGCCCGAGCGGCACGCTGAGCGTCCCCGATCAGCCGGTTGGCTCCTCCATCTCTGAGGAACAGCAACAGCGCTTCATCTCCGCCTGTTCCAGCGATGCCGGTCAGCCGATCATCGAGGCACTCGAGTTCAACATGCGAGTCAACCCGGATCACCGGGATTTCAACGAGCTGTACACGCAGTGTTTGATCCGTAATAAGGCGGTTGAGCCGCCCTTCACGGCCCAAGAGCTCGCGCGCGCTCGCAAGAGCGGAACACCTCTCGCAAGTGCGCTGCCATTCATCGACCCAGCTCAGGGGCCCGACATTTTGCAACGATGCCTCGAGGACCCCAGCACATGACCACAACCACCCTCAGGAGTTGAGATGGCATCTTCTCGCCGCTGGCTCACCCTCACCGCGTTCGTCGCTCTCATCGCCGGTGCGGGTGGGGTCAGCGCGGGTATTCTCATCACGTCGCCACCCCCCGGCCTCGCTGAGTTCGCCATCCGTCCCATCGACGTTCCCCGTCACCACCCGCGAGTTCACCGATACGCGCTCCCTCACCCTCACGATTCCCCCGGCCTCGCCTCACGAACTCACCTCCCCCATCGCCGGGCGCATCACGGCCCTCCAGGCAGCACCGGAAACTCCCGTCACGTCAGGTTCTCTCCCCTGCGAGATTGATATGGCCTTCCCCTTCTTGCCTTGGCCCTGTCCACTCCTCTCTATCAGGACGTGGTGGATGGAGCGACCGGACCAGACATTGCGGCCCTGAACGCTGAGCTTGCTCGGCTCGGGTATGCGGCTCCCGCAGATTCTCAGCGAGTCACGGCCGCCACGCGAGCGGCCATGGCCTCGGCGATGGGCGTGAACGACGGAGCCGGAGGTGTCCCCACCCGCATCGAAGCCTCTCACGTCCTGTGGATCCCCTCGCCGACCGTCACCCCCTCGTCGGTCCCCGTTCACCTGGGTGACAGCGTCGATACGAGCACTGTTCTCCTCTCTCTTGAGGACTCCCGCGACTCTTTGCGCCTCTCCATTCCACCGGACGCCTATCCCGCGAACCACGTCATCACCCTGGGAGACACGGACTACCCCGTTCCCGCTGACGGCGTCATCACCGACCCCACTCTGACGGCGACGATCCTGTCCTCGCGCGAATACACGGACTTCGTCCGCTCCGCCCGGAGCAGCGATGGACCCGTTCAGCTGCCCGTCTCGTGGAAGCTCGCCGCCCCCATCACCGTCACGGTCATCCCGCCGGCCTCAATGATCGGAGACGCGACGAACGCGTGCGTCTTCGCAAGCGGCACGCCGATCCCCGTCTCTGTCGTTTCCTCTCAGCTCGGCCGAACCTACGTCCTGACAGCTACCCCACTCTCCGCCGTCGACACCGCCGTCGAGGGACGCTCATGTCCGTCGAGCTAGACAACGTCGGGCACAAGTTCGCCGCAAGCCCGTGGCTCTTCCGCCATCTGAGCGCCCGCTGCGAGGACGGGGCCCTCACCGCCATCATCGGCCCGTCCGGTTCTGGCAAGTCAACCCTGCTGTCGCTGATCGCGGGATGGGACGCTCCAGCCGAGGGAACGATCAGCGTCCCCCATCCGTCTGATTCGCAGAGCCCCCGTATTGCGTGGGTCTTTCAGAACCCGTTCGGCGTTCGCTCGCGCAGCGCGATTGACCACGTGGCGCTGCCCCTGTTGGCCCGCGGCATGAGCCGAGCGCAGGCCGATGTGGAGGCACACCGGCTCCTTGATGCCTTCAACCTGGCGCATCTCGCGGAGCGCTCTTTTCGGGATCTGTCGGGTGGCGAAGCTCAGCGCGTGCTCCTCGCGCGTGGGCTTGCTTGCGCCCCTACCCTTCTCCTCGTGGATGAACCGACCGCGCAGCTTGATCAATCCACGGCGCGCGACATCGCCTCCACGCTCGGCTCTCTGCGCGAGGACGGAGTGAGCGTCATGATCGCGACGCACGATCCGTCGATTCGCGCACAGTGCAACGCCGTCATTGACCTCGCCTGTTTCCAGGACGAGGAGGGACAGTCATGAGCACACTCTCGTGGCGCGCGCTCTTATCTGAGGCGTGGAGGGACTGCCTGAGCGGGACTGCTCGCGTCGGGATTCTGACCATTCTGGCCACCGCCCTGGTCGGAGGCGTCATCTGCGCCGACGCGTTCTCTCTTCGTTCCGTCAGCGTTGAGGCGGCCTCTTTTCGTGTCCATCTGGGATCAGTGCGAGTCCTCCAATCGCAAGGCGGCATCGATGGGGCCGCCTGCGAGGCACTATCGCGAATCCCCGGGGTGCGCGCGGGAGCCGTTCGCTCGGTCGAATCCGGGTTGTCTCCGCTCGCCCTTCCGGCCTCGTCGCTAACCCTGTACGAGGTCACGCCCGGAATCGCCCCTCTCCTGGGGACGACAACGGCTGATCCGACAGGCATTCTGCTCCCCGAGCAGGTAGCCGAGGACCTCGGCACACCTCAAGGAACCCTTCTCCCCCTCGCACACGGGCAGGCCGAAGTCGCGGGCACCTACCCGTGGGACGAAAACGACGGGCGTCGTCCCGGCTACGCCTACGCGGCTCTCGCCCCCGTGCCAGCGATGGGGACCTTCGATGAGTGCTGGTACGAATCCTGGCCGCACAGCGACGACGTGGATGCCTTGGCGCGCTCAACCCTCGTTGGAAGCGACGACCAGAACGCCCAGGTCCTAGCCATGAACCCTTCGCGCGGGACGACTTTTGACGCGGCCGGACGACTAACGCACAGGCCAACCTGGTGGGCGTGGATCGCCGCGAGCGCCATCGGCGTGGCCGTGGGGGCTGCCGCCACGTGGTGGCGTCGCCTGGAGATTGCCTCGGCGCTGCACGCTGGGCTCCGCACGTCGGATACGACGTTCCTTCAACTGGTCGAGGCCGTGGCATGGGTGGGTGGCGCTTGTATCGTCACCTCCGGCATATGCCTCACGATCCTGAGCGGAGCAGCACCCGATGATCGCGCCGACCTCATGCGCTTGGTGGGGGCCGAGGGCCTGTGTGCCGCGTCGTGGACGCTCATCGGTATCGCAATCACCGCCATGTCGATCCGCGAGCGCCACTGTTCCTCTTCTTCAAAGGCCGGTAGGTATATACGCGTGATCGCAACTACAATTGGTGTATGAGCGTCCTCGTGATTCAAAACGACCCGATTGTCCCTGTGGGTCAGCTGTCCGCCTTCCTCGGCGGTCACGAGGTGGTGCGCGCCTGGGAGGACCCGCAGCGCCTCAGCGACTTGGCCGCCGCTCCCCTGCCGAGTGCCCTCATCCTGCTGGGTGGCCGAGCGAACGCCTACGACGATGAGGCGTGGCCGTGGCTGGAAGCCGAGCGCCAGCTCGTGCGCCGTTGCGTGCGCGCGAACGTGAGAGTCCTCGGCATCTGCCTGGGTGCTCAGCTGATTGCTGCGACTTTCGGCGGGCGCGTGAGCGTCGCTGACCCGGCGGGTCCAGAATACGGCGTGATCTCCCTGGTGTGGGGCACGAACGATCAGGCGGGCGGAGGCGGAGCTGTCCCCCTGCGTATGGCCCTGGCCTCGACCCACACGGTCTTCGCCGACCACGGCGACGCCATCGTCGCGCTGCCCCGCGGTGCGCGCGAGTGGGCACGCTCGGACAAGTACACGCAGATTTTTTCGTACGGGACCGCCCTCGGCGTGCAGTTCCACCCCGAGGTCACGCGCGAGACCGCGACCGTGTGGGCCGTGAACAACGAGGACGTCGACACGGAAGATATCGTGGCCGGGTACGACGCCCACGAAGGCGAGCTGGCCGACACGTGTAAGACCCTGGCCGACTGGGTGAGCGGCGTTTTCTGAGGCATACAGAGAATCGCAGTGCGGGTACCCCCACGCGGTACCCGCACTGCGATTGACAATCGGACCTCGTCGCAGCGAGCGGAGCCGAGGCCCGACCCCTAGTTTAGGCGAAAAGTCAGGACGAAGAAGACTTTTTCACAAACCAAGACCACCACGTGGGACGACTTGACAACGGAGTCAGCCACGGCCTCGTCCTCACGCGGCGGCTCACCCCGATCAGGGGGCAGCAACCTGAACGAACGAACCCGTACCGTACGCCCACACGCGACGCTCAGCCGCGGAGACAAACACGGCCTCGCCACGGCCGAGCTCGACGCTGTCTCCGCCCTGCTCCTCGCTCACGTGCAGCATGACCGACCCGGAGGTCACGATGATGATGCGCGGACCCTCACCGGGCACGGCCACCTCATCGACGCGGGAGGTGTGCGTGCCGGGGGCCAGCGTCGTCACGGACAGATCAAACTCCTGGGCGGGTGCCAGGAAACGGTCCGTCGTCGCCGAGGGATGCTCGGGTGCCACGCGCACGGGCGGCAGCGCCGAAAACTCAGTGATTTCCACGAGCTGCGCGGAATCCACGTACTTGCGGGTCAGGCCCGCGCGCACAACGTTATCCGACGATGCCATAACCTCGATACCCAGGCCCGACTGGTAGGCGTGAATCTGGCGCGGCGGAATGTAGACGGCCTCGCCGGGGCGCAACGACACCGGGTTCATGAGGAACGCGACGATAATGCCCGGGTCGCCCGGGTGCTTCTCCCCCAGGACGCTCACGAGCGTATCAGTGCGCGGCGAGGGGGACGTGCCCGACGCAAGGCGGCAGCGGCACGCCGCCACGAACTCTTCGACGCGCTCGGGGGTCGCCGGGGAATCCTCGTCGAAAAGCCAGGTCGCCAGGGAACGCAGGCCACCGCGCACGGTCGAGAGCTTGAGGCGGTGACGCAGGCGCTCGGCCAGATCACCCTCCAGCCCCACGAGGAGCTCACGCGCCTTACGCGGCACGCGGAAGCCGACGAGCGCGCTGAACTCGGTGAGCGCGTAGATCATCTCCGGCTTGTGGTTCATGTCCCGGTAGACGCGCCGCGGATCCGTGCGCTCAATCCCCAAGACCTCCTCGCGCAGGTATCCCTCGCGAGCGATCTCCTTCGTCGGATGCACCTGCAGGGAGAGGGTCTGGGCGGGCGCGATGATTTCGCCAAGTACGGCAGCGTCGAGCCGAAGGCGTAGAGCAGGCCGCCGCCCAGCGCGCGCTTGGGGTCCGCCGCGATGTGCTCCGCGAGCGTGTCGCCGCTCGTCAGCAGCGTCGGACCGTCCGGGTGGGTACCGAACCACACCTCAGACACGGGATCGTCCCCGGCGGCAGCGCCCAGGAACTCGGGGATCGCGTTCGTGGAACCCCACGCGTCAGCTTTTGTCCAGCCGATCAGTTTTTCCATAGGGTGCATCCTATCGCGAGCGAGCACACAAAGACGCGGGGGACGAGGCCGTCGCCCCCTCCCCCGCGCCGCTTGCGTGCGTCAGGCGCTAGGTTGAGCGTCGGTTTCGCGGGCCTCAAAGTGCGGCGAGCGCGCCTCCTCGGGCGCGCAGCTCGGCGTACGTGCCCATCTCGATGACGCGGCCGGCGTCCATGACGATGATCAGGTCGGCGTCGCGCACGGCGCTGATGCGGTGAGCGATTTCAACAATCGTCGAGTCGGCGGCGACGCGGGCGATGCCCTCGCGCACGCGCGCCTCGGTGGCCGGGTCGACCTGGCTGGTGGCCTCGTCGAGGACGTAGATGGGTGCGTTTCGCAGGAGCGCACGCGCCAGGGCCAGGCGCTGACGCTGGCCGCCCGAGAGGCGCTCGCCCATGTTACCGACGACCGTGTCCAGGCCGTCCTTTTCCGTGGCCAGCCAGTCGGTAAGGTCCACGGCCTCTAGAGCAGACTCGAGGTCCTCGTCGGTGGCGTCGGGTGCAGCGAGGAGCAGGTTGGCGCGCAGCGTGTCGTTAAACAGGTAGGGGCGCTGGGGCGCGTAGGCGACCGTGGAGCGCAGGTCCGTCAGGGAGGCGTCGGCGACGTTCGTGCCACCGATAGTGACCGTGCCCGAGGCCGGGTCCCACGTGCGGGTGAGCAGCGAGGCAAGCGTCGACTTGCCCGATCCGGAGGCACCCACGATAGCGGTGCGTTTTCCGGCGGGAATGCGGATGTTGACGCCATCCAGGACGGTGGGGGCGGGGACGGGCGCGTCCTCATCCGTCGGGTAGGCGAAGGTTACGTCGCTGATCACGATGTTGCCGGGGGTCAGCGGCACCGGGTTGGCAGGATCTGCGACGGCCGGGGCGCGGTCGGTGATCGCAAAGACGCGGGCGGCCGAGGCAAAGGCCTGATCCAGGTCGGCGGCGAACTCTTCGACAGCGAGAACCGGGCCGAAGGAACCCATGGCGATGCCGATGGCCAGGCCCACCTGGGGCAGGGTTAGGGCACCGCCGAGGTACTCGGTGCCCGCGACCATGGCGACGGTGACGATGCCGGCGGCCACGGCAGCCTGGTTGAGGCCGCGGCGCAGGGCGATCCAGCGGCCCTGGACACCCAGACCGGAGTCTATGCGCGCCTCGATGTCATCCATCTCGGCCTCGCGTCGCTCCTGCGCGCCAAATGCCAGGACCTCGCGCACGCCCTGCACCGAGTCGGTGACATGGGCGGCGAGCGCGCCTCGGGCGTCGCGCAGCTCGCGGGCCGCGCGGGCGGTCGCACCCGATCCCAGGAACGGGATGATCGCTCCAACAACGACCAGGAAGGGTCCCAGGACGGCGGCGACCGCCCAGGACACGGAGGTTCCCATCCACACGAGCGTCAGGATCGGCACAATGATGGCCGTGGTGACGGGGGCGAGCGTGTGGGCGAAGAAAACCTCGACGCGGTCGATGTCCTTCGTCACGCGGTTCATGATGTCGCCCGAATCCAGGCGGTCTGTGCCCGCAGGGGCCTGAGGTTCAAGCTGGTCGTAGAAGTAGTTGCGCAGCATCGCCAGGCAGTGGAAGGCCACAAAGTGTCCGGCGAACTGCTCGAGGTAGCGGGCACCGCCCTTGAGGAGGCTGAGAACCACGGCGCACACAATAATAACGGGGATCGACCACGCGCTGGTGCCGGCGGCCAGGCTCGCGACCGCCCAGCCCCCCCAGGGCGAACAGGCAGACGCCGATCATGAGGAAGACGACGCGCGCCACAATGGAGGCGGCCAACGGCGGCAGGACGCGGCGAGTGATCGACAGGAGCCGAAGAGAGAGTTGCCTGCGGGTCATCGGATCGTTCCTTCCTGGAGCGTCGCGACGCGGTCAGCGCCCTTGATGGTGGCGTCTCGGTGAGAGATCGTCAGGGTGGTGCGCCCGGCGCACACGGTGTCGAGGGATGCCAGGATTTCGCGCTCGGATGCCAGGTCCACGTGGGCGGTGGGTTCGTCCAGGATCATGATCGACGCATTCTTCAGGAAGGCGCGGGCAATAGCGATGCGCTGGGCTTCGCCACCCGACACGGCCAGGCCTCGGGCGCCCACGCGGGCGTCCAGGCCACCAGGCAGGGCCTCGTAGAAGTCGCCGAGGTGCGCGGCACGCAGGGCCTCAACGAGCTGAGCGTCGGTCGCCGTGGGAGCCGCGAGAAGGAGATTCTCTCGCAGCGTGCCGGAGAACAGGTAGGTGCTTTGCTCGACGACGGCACTCTGAGCGCGCACCCACGACAGGGGCGCATCTGCCAGGTCCACTCCGTTGAGGCTCACATGACCACTCCTGGGGCGCAGGTACCCCTGGAGCAGCGCGGAGATGGTGGACTTGCCCGCACCCGAGGAACCAGCCAGGGCAACGTGCTCTCCGGGGAAGATCGTCAGGCTGGCCCCCTGCAGGACCGGGGTGCCCTGTGTGTACGCGAAGGACACATCCTCCAGGCGGATCTCGCCGGGCTTGGCGGGCTTCGCGGGAGCCTTGACCCCCTCAACGTCCATGACGGCAGGAACCTGAGCGTTAAACTTCTTGATTTCCTTGTTGGCGGCGATGCCGCCCATGCCGATGTAGAAGAACTGACCGATGCGGTCCAGCGGATCAAGCATGATCGAGGAGAGCAACACAAGGGAGATGGCCCCGCCGACGCTCAGCGCCCCCTGCTCGTAGCGGATGAGGGCCAGCGTGATCGCGCCGGTGATCATACCCAGGGAAAAGACGGAATCGATGACGAGGAGGATCAGCTGATTGCCAGCCAGGTAGCTCATGACCTTCGAGCGCACCTCTTCGGCGGCATCAGCCAGGCGCTTCCCCATGTCCTTGCCCGCGTTCATGAGGGCCAGGTCGCCCAGGCCCTGGATCGCGTCGAGTTCCTTGGCGGCCAGTTGACGCGAGGCGTGACGATAGCGCGAGGATACCGGCTTGAATGCCTTGCGGAAGCCCAGGACGCAGATCGGCACGAGCGGGATCGCGATAGCGAGGAATCCGCCGGAGGCGGGGTCGAGGGTCAGGGCGACGACAATGACGACGAGGATCGGGGTCGTCAGCGACGCGATCATGGGGGCCAGGAAAATACCCTTGTAGGCGGCGACACGCTCGACGCCGTCGGTCGCGGAGTTGACGACGCGACCCGCCCGCTCGCTGGTGCGCTGCGTCGGACCCAGGGCAAAGACTGTCGGATCATCGAGTGGCGCAGCCTAGGTTCCAGCTGCTTCATAGCGGTCGCCCCGAGGGCGCTGACGGCCCACGCGAAGAAGCCCGATCCCAGGGCACCTACGAGGGCGATCCACCACGTCGACCAGGCATTGTTTCCCGCAATATCATCGATGCCCCAGCCGATCACCAGGTAGGCGAGCGCCAGGCATAGAGCCGCTGCCCACGAGCAGGCAACAACGATCACGCGTTTCATCGTTCTCCTATCAACACGACGCACACGAGCGTCCACAACCAAGGATAGCCTTAGTTAGGTTCTGACACCACTGTCAGGAAGAATCCGTGCCGCGCTGTGACCAGAAAAAGAAACCACGACCTCGTCCATTGACGAGGCCGTGGCTCCCTCACGCGTGAATACTCAGGCCAGGCGATACGTCCAGCCGTAGGGATCCTCGGCGCGGCCCCACTGGATGTCGGTGAGGTGCTTGTGGATCTCGCGGGTCTTGTCCCCCCACCGCGATCTCCACGTCGAAGTCGTCGCCAGCCAGGCGCGTGATCGGTGTGACCACGGCGGCCGTGCCACAGGCGAAGACCTCGGCAACGCCGCCCGAGCGAATGCCGTCCACAACCTCGGACAGGGCGATCTTCTCCTCACGCACATCCACGCCCTCGTCGCGCAGCATGCGCAGGATCGCGCTACGGGTACCACCTTCAAGGATGACGCCGGTGAGTTCGGGGGTACGGATCACTCCGTCGGCCATAACGACGAACATGTTCATGCCGCCCAGCTCCTCAAGGTACTTGCCCTCGTAGGTGTCCAGGAAGCAGACCTGCGAAAAGCCCTTGGCCTCGGCCTGGATCTGGGGCAGCAGGGAGGCCGCGTAGTTGCCGCCCGCCTTGGCACTGCCGGTGCCGCCGGGGCCGGCACGGTGATACTCGCGCTCCACCCAGATGGCCACGCCCGACAGACCGCCCTTGAAGTAGGGACCCGAGGGAGAACCGATGACGTAGTAGTCGACAACGCCCGCCGGGTGCACGCCCACGAACTCCTCGGAGGCAAACATGAAGGGGCGCAGGTAGAGCGAGGAGCCGTCGACGTCCGGAACCCACTTCACGTCGGCGCGCACGTAGTCCACGAGAGAGGCCACGAAGTCCTCGCGGCTCAGCTCAGGCAGAGCCAGGCGGCGGGCGGAGTGGTTCAGGCGCGCGGCATTGTAGCCGGGGCGGAAGGTCCACACGGAGCCGTCCGCTCGCTTGTAGGCCTTGATGCCTTCGAAGACGGACTGGCAGTAGTGGAAGACGGAGGCACCGGGGGTCAGCTCGAGCGGGCCGTAGGGGATGACGCCACGGTCACTCCAACCGCCCTCGCGGGTCCAGCGCATGTGGGCCATGTGATCCGTGAACTTCTTGCCAAAAGCCAGGGTCGACATGATCTCGCCGTACTCTTCCGGCGTCGCCGGGTGCGCGTTGGGGGTCAGGGGGAAACGGCCAGCCAGCTCATCGGCGGCGGGCAGGACCAGGTCGCCAGCAGCCTCAAGTTCCGTGGGGGTGTGCTGCGTCGATGCCATGAGGCCTCCTGTCGTGGTTTTTTCACAAAGATGAAGCCAGAATATGCCCGCCGTCCGCATTGCGGTCGGTTGATTTCGGAATGTGACCCACTCCCCCGCCCCCTGTGGACGTTCTCACCCACATGTCGGCTTACGAAGCCCCTCCCTTTTTCGCTACAGTGCCATCTTGCGTTCGCGTGCCGAACACCCCGACGCAGCCGCTGCGGCTCCGTCACCTAGCGATCGTCGGCGCGCCCTAGAAAGGTTTTTCTGCAGTGAGTTCTCCTGCATCTTCCGACCGTATCTCCCCCCAGCTGATCGGCGCAATCACCGCAACGGCAATCCTCGCGTTCCTGGGGCTCTTCCTCGAGACGGTCCTCAACGTGTTGTTCCCTGCCCTCATGTCCGACTTTTCCGTGACGATGGCCGACGTGCAGTGGATGACGTCCGGCTACCTGCTGGTTGTCTCCATCGTCATGCCGATCACGGGCTGGCTCCAGCGCCGTTTCACGCCTCGCTCACTGTTCTTCACGGCCGCCAGCTCGATCTTGACCGGCGCACTGGTTGCGGCCCTCGCACCCACGTACCCACTTCTGTTGGCTGGCCGCCTGATCCAGGGCATGGGCACAGGTATCGTCACTCCCCTGATGTTCACGATCATCCTAACCCGTTCTCCGCGCTCGAAAATCGGCGCGTTGATGGGTGTGGGCGCTCTCGTCCTGGGCACCGCACCGGCCCTCGGCCCGATTCTGGGCGGCATCATCGGGACGGTCGCGTCCTGGCGCGCGGTGTTTTGGATCTGCGCGGCGCTCGTTCTTGTGTCCGTATGCGTCGGCTCGGCCTCCATCACCGGCGGTCAAGTGTCGCGTGTCTCGCTCGATATCGTGCAGGTTGCCCTCATCGCGCTAACGTTCGTCGGCCTCGTCCTCGGTGTTGAACGCGCGGGGACCGCGCTGGCGGAGGGAGCCTCCCTCCTGATGTCCCTCGGTCTCATCGTCCTCGGCGTCGCTGGTGCCGTTCTGTTCGTTCTCCGCTCGCATTCGGCTCCTACCCCTGTGATCCGTCTGTCGGTACTGCGCGCGCCTGCCTACCGCTACTCGCTCCTAGCGTTCGCGTTCTTCCAGTTCGCAGCGCTCGGCCTCGGCTACCTGCTGCCCAACGCCGCCCAGTTGGCTCTCGGATCATCGGCGATGAGCGCGGGCTTGCTGGTTCTGCCCGGCGCGGTCCTTGGCGCTGTGATGGCACCAATCGGCGGCTCTCTCCTAGACCGCTTCGGCCCGCGCACTCCGATCCTCGTCGGTACGGTGATAACCCTGGTGTCCTGCATTGCCCTGGCGGCGCGTGGTACGTCTCTGTCCACCGGCTGGATGGCTACCTTCTACTTCGTGTTCATGCTGGGATTCGGCATGGCGTATGCGAACACGCAGACCCATGCGATGGCTCACGTGGATGGCCCACTAACGGCTGACGGAACCGCCCTCATGAACACGGTCCAGCAGTTCTTCGGTGCGATCGCGATGACGGTCCTGGCGACCATCGTGTCGATGACGCAGGCGGGCCTCACCTCGGCGAACCCGGGCTTTGCTCCGGCGACCGCGCGCGGCGTGTTCATCGGTTTCATTGTTGTGGCGATCGTCGTGGCCGCGGCGCTCGGCTTCGAGTTGCTCGCGATGCGTCACTCGCGCATCACCTCGGGCACGCAGGCGATAACGGCTGAAGAAATTATCGAGGCCGACGAGATTGAGGCCGCAGTCCTCGCCGAGATGGGAGACAACATCCAGGTCTCGACCCGCTGATACTCAGCGTCTCACTCGTCATGGGTCCACATGCGCAGGACGCGAACGGTGCGCTCCTCTTCGAAGACCTCATAGACGAGCCTGTGCTGAATGTTAATCCTGCGCGAATACATCCCGGCGAGGTCACCCACGAGGCGCTCGTAGCGGGGAGGCACCGCGAAAGGATCCTCTGTCAGAACCTCAATGAGAGCCTGCGCTTTCGCTTTAAGTCCGCTGGCAGAGAGCTTCTTCGCGTCCTTCGCGGCCTGCTTGGAGAAAACGACCCGCCACACGACTACCACTCCACGTCATCGAGGGCATCGTCAAGGTCCTCACGAGTGGCTTCCTTCAGGCTGTCCGTCATTCCCGGAATCCCCTGCAGGTAGAGGGTCTCCTGGATGGCAGACCAATCGGCCTCGCCGATGAGCACGGCATTCCCACGACGGCCGGTGATCGTGATCGGGGTTGACTCCTCGTTCACGGTGTCGATAAGCCGGTACAGATCCGAGCGGGCGGCAGTGGCACTCACAGCAGTCATGATCTTTCCTTTCCACTCCCATCATATCGTACGCTTTTACGTACGCATAGGCCTGTGCGCACCAATGCGGAGAAAGGATACGATCAACGCATGACGACTCTCCCCAAGTCCCTTGCCTCCGCCCTGCCCTCCCGCGAGCGCCGCTCCCCCGGTCTGAAGCTTCAGGACGGGCGCTGGCTGGCAGCCGCAAAGTCGGGCCTGTACGTCTTCGGAACCCAGGCCTCGTCCGGCGACGAGACGAGCGCATCCGAGATCTTCCCGTGGTACGACGTGGCGCGGGCGCGCTGGGAGGCGGAGGGCGAACTCTTCGCGCTGGAGTGGGTGGACCCGGCGCGCACTCCCCTGGCCGGGCGCACCGCGGGTGACCCGTCGGATTTCATGCGCCAGACGAGCGAGTACGTCAACCACTCAATCGTCATGCACGCCCAGACGGAAACGGACGCGGGGACAACGATCACGGCGTGGGTACGCCGGGGCCCCGACGGGCTTTTCTCGGTGCTGACGGCGGACGGTCCGCTGGACGGTAGCGGTCAGCGCGCGGCGAACGCCCTGGAGGCCAGCGTGCGCGAGGCGGTCGGCCTCGACTGATCGACGAGGCCGGGGCGCGCCTGCGCTCGCCTCACCCTCGCGCTGTGCACCCACGCATGAAGACGGGACCCAACCTCATGGCTGGGTCCCGGCCTTCTCTAGCGATGATCAGTGAACGATGAAGACGCGCTCGAAGGGGTCGACGGACAGACCCTGCTCGAGGATCGTCCGAGCCCACTCGCGCGCGCTGAACAGCGAGTGATCGCGGTAGTTGCCGCAGGAGTACACGTCCGTTCCCGGAACGTCCTCCCAGGTCGCCTCCTCGGCGATGGCGTGCAGCGACGAGGCGATAGCGGCAGTCACCTCCTTGACGCAGGGGGTACCCCACATGATGAGGTGGAAGCCCGTGCGGCAGCCGAACGGCGAGCAGTCGATGACGCCGTCGATGCGGTCACGCAGCAGAGAGGCGAGCAGGTGCTCGATCGTGTGCAGACCAGAGGACGGGATTTCGCCGCTGTTGGGCTGGACGAAGCGCACGTCGAAATTCGAGATCTGGTCGCCCTTCGGGCCGGCCTCCACGTTGATGAGGCGCACGTAGGGTGCCTTCACGGCTGTATGGTCCAGAGTGAAGCTCTCCACTTCTGCCATGTTGTATTAATCCCTTTCGGTGTAGTTTTGCCTGCGTTGTTCCAGACGCATGAGCGACCGGAAGACCTCAGAGTACTGCGGATCCTCCTCATTCATGCGCGACAGGGCCGCACGTGCTTCACCTAACTGTCTGGTGAGGTCCATGCGAACCAAGGCCGCGACGACGCCGCGGCAGTAGGAGCGCACGTCGGCTTCGCCCGCGACGGGCAGGGGGGTGACCGCCAGCTCGGTGACGGCAGGGCCGATGAACTCGCCCGCCGCGTCGAGGATGACCTGGACGAAGTGACGTGACGCCGCCAGGGTCGCGTTGTCTCCGGGGCCGAAGTGGGCCTCGGCCTGGCGCATCATCTGCGTGAAGGCGTCCAGGCCACCGGCCGCACGAATCGCGTCGTGGACGGCGCGGTGCGTGGGCACGGTAAAGGATTGGCCGTCCAGCTCCTCGAATCCGGAGCCGACGACGTAGAGCGGGTGCTGTAAGACCGCCTCGAGGGCCTGGCGCTCGACGCGGGTCACCGGATCCTCGGGGCCGCGGCGCACGGGGGTGGGGGCAGGGCGACCCGCACCGGCCATCTCGATCTCTCCAGGGCGCGGACCGGGGGTAATCACCTCAACACGGCCCGCCGCCCGGACTGCCTGCTCGACCGTACGCATGTCCATGCCGAGCCATCCGGCGAGCTGGCGCGTGTACTCGGCGCGCAGAGCCAGGTCCTTGATGTGCGCGACGATGCCAGCCGAGGCGCGCAGGCCCTGCACGCGCCCCTCGGCGCTACGCAGGTCCATCTGGGACAGGACCGAGCGAATCGCGAACTCAAAAAGGGGGATGCGCGAGTTCACCAGGTCGACGATCGCCTGGTCGCCCTGGGACAGGCGCAGGTCGCACGGGTCTTGGCCGCCCGGCGCCACCGCCACGAAGGTCTGCGCCGCGAAGTTCTGGTCCTCCCCGTATGCGCGCAATGCGGCCTTCTGCCCGGCGCTATCACCGTCGAAAGTAAAGACGACCTCGGAGCCGTGGGCACGCCCGCTGGAGAGCACGACGCCTGCGGCAGGGTCCGCATGATCGCCCAGCAGGCGGCGGATGATGCGCACATGCTCCGACCCGAAGGCGGTGCCACACGTGGCCACTGCGTTCGTGACGCCCGCGACGTGCGCGGCCATCACGTCCGTATAGCCCTCGACGATGACCACCTTGTGTTGCGTCACGATCGACTTCTTCGCCAAATCTAGACCGTACAGAAGCTGCGACTTCTTATAGATCGGCGTCTCGGGGGTGTTCAGATACTTGGGCGACTCCTTGTCGTTGTCGTCCAAGCGACGGGCACCGAAACCGACTGTCGCGCCCGTAATGTCGCGGATCGGCCACACCAGGCGCCCACGGAAACGGTCGTAGATGCCGCGGCTGCCGGTCGTGCCCAGGCCCGCGACCTGGATCTCCTGGTCCGTGAAGCCCTTCGAGCGCAGGTGTCGGGTGAGCGAATCCCACGAGGCCGGGGCGTAGCCGACCCCGAAATGCTCGCACATCGCCTGGTTGAAGCCGCGCTTAGCCAAGAACTCGCGGCCCTTGTGGGCTTCCTTGCTGCCCAACTGCTTGCAGTAGAACTCCTCGGCGACGCGGTGGGCGTCCAGGAGGCGCTGGCGCTTGCCCGGCTCCTCCGTGCGCACGCGGGTGCCGCCCTCCTCGTAGTGGAGCGTGATCCCCGCCTTTTGTGCGAGCATCTCCACGGCCTCGGTGAAGGGCAGGTGGTCGATCTTTTGCACGAAAGAAATGACGTCGCCGCTCTCCCCACACCCGAAGCAGTGGAACATGCCCAGGTGGGGGCGCACGTTAAAGGACGGGGTGCGCTCGTCGTGGAAGGGGCACAAGCCCTTGAGGGAGCCGATGCCCGCGGGTCGCAGCGCTACGTGCTCGCCGATGATCTCATCGATCTTCACTGCGTTACGTACCGCTTCGATATCGTCCTTGCGAATCAGACCCGCCATGGCTTCAGTCTACCGAGACCCACCCGCGCGCGTGGTCCGATTGTGCTTAGAGCTGCGAGGACAGCATCCCGCACCAGCGCGCGTGCCAGGCCGAGGCCGAGACGTCGGTAAGCGAAGCGACCTGGTCGATGACGGCACGCAGGCGCACGCGATCATCAGAGGCGGCCCGCCACTGCGCGGCGAACACCGGCTCAAGGGAGTCAGCCCCCGCCTCGTACAGGGCGTCGACCAGGTCCGCCAGGAGCGTGCGCTGCTGGTAGTACACCGGCTCACTCTCGCGAGGACTCATGACGTAGTGGACGGCCATGCCCTTGAGGATCTGGATCTCGGCGCGCACCTGCCGCGGCACGACCAGATCCGCACGGTAGCGGCCCAGCGGCTCATCCCCGAAGGTCTCGCGCGTGGCTGCGACGGTCGCCGAACAGAAGCGACCGATCAACTCGCTCGTCGCATCCTTGAGGTGGGCGAGGGACGCGTAGGAGCCGTCGAAGGAGCGCAGCCACACGGGCATGGACACGATGCGCTCGAGCGCATCCTCCAGGTCCGAGCGAGCCACCGCCGGACCGTACCAGTCCAGCGTCGAGGCGATGACGGCTGCGCAGTGCGCGTCGTCGAACAGGTCGGCGGGGTCGAGCTTGCGGGTCGCGACCGCGTCCTCCATATCGTGCACCGAGTAGGCGATATCGTCGGACAGTCCATGATCTGGGCCTCCAGGCAGCGCCTGCCCGCCGGCGCGCCCTGACGCATCCATGCGAACACGGGCGCGTCGTCCGGGTAGACCGAATACTTGCGCGTCGACTTGGCCAGGTCTGGGCCACCCGACTTGACCCACGGGTACTTGCAGATCGCGTCCAGCGTCGCGCGCGTCAGGTTCAGGCCCGCGGGCACATCTCCAGCGCCGATCACCTTGGGTTCCAATCGGGTGACGAGACGCAGGGTCTGGGCGTTCCCTTCGAAACCGCCAATCGAGGCCGCAGCAGTATCCAGGGCACGCTCGCCGTTATGCCCGAAGGGCGGATGCCCGAGGTCGTGGGACAGACACGCGGCATCCACGACATCCGGGTCAGCCCCCAGCTCTTTGCCGAGCTCACGGCCCACCTGGGCAACTTCTAAGAGAGTGGGTCAGGCGTGTACGCACGAAATCGTCCGAGATCGGACCCAGCACCTGCGTCTTTTCACCCAGGCGGCGCAGCGCCGAGGAATGCAGGATGCGCGCGCGATCACGCTCGAACTCGGTGCGCGCCGACGACTTGTGGTCCTCGGGCACCCAGCGCTCAGAATCGGCCGGGCTGTACGGGGAGGCCGCGTCAGTGCCATCGACACCCGGGATTGCCAAAGAAAACTCGTTCACAAACCTATGGTACGCGGCCAGCGCCCCCGCACTTGGACACCTACCCCGCGAGCGCGCCACGGCCTCGTCCATGATCGGTGCTCGGCAAGCCCCGCGTGGCCCGAGGCGTATGAGCGATAGAACCGCACGGACGGTGGCCTCGTCACGATGAGGCCCCTCTTCCTCATCAATCTCTGACACCAAGAATGTCCGGTCAAAGAAAGAAGGGGATGAGAAGATTACGAGAAGGCTCTAATGGGTTTTGATCTGGAATAAAAGGCATTGAAAAGAAACACCCGTTCAGCGTTTTTTGCTCATCTGCTGCAACGAGGTTGCAGCAGATGTCGAAAATTTACCAAATTGTTACTGTGAGATACCCCAGCGCAGCTTTCCTCATTTGTTCAAACATGCTAAACCTCAGGAGTCGCATTCAGCGTCGAATCTCATTCACGGAAGGAGTCCCCCGTGTCCAACACGGCACAGGAAATCCTCGATGCAGTCGGTGGTCCCGACAACATCATTCACTTTACCCACTGCGCCACGCGCCTCCGCTTTGAGCTGCGTGACGCCTCCGTCGTCGACAAGGACACGGTCGAGAACATCGACGGCGTTCTCGGAGCCGTGCCCCAGTCGGGTGATCGCTACCAGATCGTCATTGGCGGTGCCGTTCAGTCAGTCTTCAACGAGATCAACAACCTGCCTTCGATGAAGTCAGGCACCGCAGCCTCCAACGACGACGTCAAGGCCGCCGCCCGCGCGAAGGCGCGTGGCAAGAACGCTCTCGTCGACGCATTCTTCGAGTACCTGTCCGACTCGTTCCGTCCCCTCCTGCCCGTCCTGCTCGGTGCCTCCCTGATCCTGGCGTTCCTGGCGGTCCTCGACGCCCTGCACATCGTCGACACCCGCGCGGAAACCATTCCCGCGTGGCTGGGCTACGTGAACTCCATGTGGCGCGCAGTCTTCTACTTCCTGCCCGCCATGGTCGCCTACAACGCGTCCAAGAAGCTGGACATCGACCCGTGGGTCGGCACGGCCGTCATCTGTCGCTGCTCACCCCCAACTTCACGGGCCTGAGCAACGCCACCTCGTTCGCCGAGACGACCTGCACGACGAATGCCCTGGGCACCGAGCAGTGCGTCACCCAGGTTGGCAGCCTGCCCCTGCAGCTGTCCGACTACGGCGGCCAGGTGTTCGTGCCGCTGCTGATGGTGCCGCTCCTGGCTTTGGTCTACAAGGGCCTGAAGAAGATCGTTCCTTCGAACGTTCAGATGGTGTTCGTCCCCTTCATCTCCTTCGTCATCATCATGCCGCTGACGGCCTTCCTGATCGGCCCCCTGTCGATCTGGATCGGTAACGGCCTGGGCAGCGGCCTGGCCTGGCTCAACGGCCACGCCCCCATCGTCTTCGCGATCATCATCCCGATCATCTACCCCTTCCTGGTGCCGCTCGGCCTGCACTGGCCGCTCAACGCCCTGCAGCTGGCCAACATCGCCTCGACCGGCTCCGACTTCATTCAGGGCCCCATGGGCGCGTGGAACTTCGCCTGCTTCGGTGCCACCGCCGGCGTGCTCTTCCTGTCGATCCGCGACCGCGATACCGACATGCGTCAGACGGCGTCCGGCGCCCTGGCCGCTGGCCTCTTCGGCGGTATCTCCGAGCCCTCCCTCTACGGTATTCACCTGCGCTTCAAGCGCATCTACCCGCTCATGCTCACCGGCTGTGTCGTCGGCGGCCTGGTCATCGGTGTTGGCGGCGGCGCAACCACGAACACCTTCGTGTTCACCTCGCTGCTGACGATCCCCGTCTTCACCCCATGGCCGTCTACGGTCTGGGCATCCTGGCAGCGTTCACTACTGCTTTCCTGATGGTCGTCTTCTTCGACTACCGCACGAAGGAGCAGAAGGCTGTGGCTCGCGAGAAGAAGGAAGCCATGAAGGCTGGCGTCTCCGCCGCTCCCGCCGCCGCTGCCGCGGCTGCACCGGCCAATGAGGATGCTGCCGCTGAGGCTACCGCGTCGGCTGCTGAGGCTGCCCCCGCCCCGTCTTTCAGCGACGAGGCCAAGGCTGACCTGACGCTGACCTCCCCCATGGCAGGTGAGCTGGTTGCCCTCTCCGACGTGAATGATGAGGCCTTTGCCTCCGGTACGCTCGGCCCCGGCGTCGCCATCTCCCCCGCCGCTCACGCGGTCGTCGTCGCCCCCTGCGACGGCAAGGTGACGGTCGCCTTCCCGACCGGCCACGCCTACGGCCTCAAGTCCGCCTCCGGCGTCCAGATCCTCATCCACATCGGTATGGACACGGTCAAGCTGGACGGCAAGGGCTTCACGCCCCACGTCTCGAAGGGCGACATCGTCAAGCGTGGCGATGTCCTGGCTGAGGTCGATTGGGACGTCATCCGCGAAGCCGGCTACGACACCATCACCCCGATGGTCGTGACGAACAAGAAGAAGTTCGGCGAGATCACCCCCGCCGCTCCCGGCCCGGTCAGCATCTCTGACACGGTCGTGACAGTGACGCCCAAGGAGGCGTGAACGTTCCTAGCGTGTCGCTGACATAGCTGTGGGGGGCGGGCCTGGTGGCCCGCCCCCCACGTGTCTCTAGGCCTCGGAGCCCTCGACGATGTCGAGGACCGCTCGTGCCTGCTCGATGGTGAACTGTCCGGGGGCACTCCCCTCGGCACCGGGCAGGGTCGCAAACGTCGCGGCCGATCCGAGAGCAGAGCCAACCAGGCGCGTCGGCGCGCCGTTAGGTCCCATGGCGATACCGATGACGGGACGGTCGTAGGCCTCGCGCGCCCAGGCCTGCGCACCGAGTACGCGGGCGGCGTCGGTGGCGCTGTGGGCCATGCAGGCGAACTTGAGGACGTCGGCACCCGCATAGTTCATGTCGGCGAGCACCTCGGCAAGTTGGTCGTCGCTGGGGGTTGCCTCAAAGTCGTGGAATGAGCCGATGACGAGTGCGCCGGCCGCATGAGCGTCTTCGATGAGAGCCGAAGACCCGTCTCGTCTGATCTCCACGTCGACGCCTCCGACGTGGGGAGCCAGGGCGGCCACGAGGGCGCAGTACTCCTCGTCGTCCAGGGACGCTTCGCCGCCTTCGACGGAGGTGCGGATGGTCGCCAGGATGGGCAGAGGCGAGGCGTCCGCGACGTAGCGGGCCATGCGCACGAGGTCGTCGGCTACCTCGGAGGCGGCCACGAAGTGTGAACCCACCAGGGAGAACAGGTAGGTGTCGGCTCGCCACTCGACGATGTCAGCGCGGCAGGAAGCGAGCGCGCTAACCTGATCGGTGAGGGCGCGCGCGTCACCGCTGACGGGCACGATCACCTGGGTGCGTCCCCCGAGGGTCGCCTTTTTGGCGGCTCGTCCGATGGTGACGAGTCCGGGCGCAGGGTCGGGGTCGGGCGCAGATGAGTGAGGCATGATTCCTTCGCTTAGTATCCGATTTCTGCCAGGTGCAGGCGCTCTCGTTCGCGCTGCGTGAGGTAGGGGTGCTCCAGCCAGCCGTCGGGCAGGTGGGGTGTTTTTTCGCCGCCGGCTCGCCCTCGCGGCCCGCGGGCGGCTGGCGGGAACGCCTGGTCGAGGTCAAGATCCCTGAGGCGATCGTGCAGCTCTTGGAGGGTGGAGACCATGGAGAGGGTGTGGCGCTGGGGTCCTCCGACCGCGAATCCGCGCAGGTACCATCCGATGTGCTTGCGCATCTCGCGCAGTGCGCGCCTCTCGTCGCTCTGGTCGACGACGCACCAGGCGGCGTGGCGCTCGATGACGGAGACAACCTCGGCGAGGCTGAGGCCGGGCGGGATGGACCCGCCGTGGTAGGCGGCGACGATGTCGCGGAAGATCCAGGGGCGTCCCTGGGCACCGCGTCCGACGCTGATGCCGTCGCAGCCGGTGCGCTCCAGCATCGCCAGGGCATCGGCGGCCTCGAAGACGTCGCCGTTGCCGAAGACGGGGATGTCGAGCAGATCTTTCAGACGCGCGATCTCGTCCCAGTGGGCGCGTCCCGCGTAGTGCTGGTTCTGGGTGCGCGCGTGCAGGGTGAGCGCGGCGGCACCGAGTTTTTGCGCGGCCAGGGCGGCGTCCGTCGCGGTCTCGTGCTCGGCATCGATGCCAATGCGGATCTTCACGGTCACGGGGATTCGCGCCCCGCGCGCTCCCCGGCCTGGTCGCAGGCGCGCACGACGGCAGCGACGAGGTCGGTGAACAGGTCGCGCTTCCAGGGCAGGGCCGCTCCCCCGCCTTTCTTCGTGACCTTGGGGACGGGGCACCCGAAGTTCAGGTCGATGTGGTCGGTGAGGTCGCGCTCGACGAGCATCGTCGCGGCGCGGGCCATGACGGCGGGGTCAACGCCGTAGAGCTGCAGGGAGCGCACGCGCTCGGCGGGGTCGGGGCGCACCATCTCCAGGGTGCGCTCATTCTCCTCGACGAGGGCGCGGCTAGTCACCATCTCGGTGACGTACAGGCCTGCGGGCGCGTCCACGCGCGGGATGGCGACGTGGCGTGGTTCGCCTGCGCCATCGCGCGGGGGCTGAGGGGACGAGGCCGTGGCCCTCTCCCCCGGTTCGGCAGCCCAGGAGGGGGATGCCGGTGGGTCGCAAGTGGTCGGGCAGGCCCGACTCGCCCATGATGCGGCACAGGCGCCGGAAGGGCATGTCTGTCACCCCGGCCATGGGGGCCAGGACGACGGGCGTCCACAGGCGCAGCGGCCCCACGCGAAGCGGGGCCGCTGCGGACGTTGAGGCTATGGACAAATCAGCAGCCCAGGCGTTCGATCAGGTACGACTTGACCGTGTCGAGAGGGATGCGCACCTGCTCCATCGTGTCACGTTCACGGATGGTGACGGCGTGGTCCTCGATCGAGTCGAAGTCGTAGGTGATGCAGAAGGGCGTGCCGATCTCGTCCTGGCGACGGTAGCGCCGTCCCACGGCACCGGCGTCGTCGTAGTCGACGTTCCAGATGCCGCGCAGCTCGTCGGCCAGCTCCTGGGCGGGGCCGGTCAGTTCGGGCTTGCGGGACAGGGGCAGGACGGCGGCCTTGACGGGGGACAGGCGCGGGTCCAGCTTGAGCACGACGCGCTTGTCGACACCACCCTTGGCGTTGGGGGCCTCGTCCTCGTGGTAGGCCTCGATGAGGAAGGCCATGAGGGAACGGGTGAGGCCCGCGGAGGGCTCGATGACGTAGGGGGTCCAGCGTTCCTTAGTGTTCGGGTCGAAGTAGTCGAGCTTCGCGCCGGAGGCCTCGGAGTGGACGCTCAGGTCGTAGTCGGTGCGGTTGGCGATGCCCTCGAGCTCGCCCCACTCGCTGCCCTGGAAGCCGAAGCGGTATTCCAAGTCGACGGTGCGCTTGGAGTAGTGCGAGAGCTTCTCCTTGGGGTGCTCGTACTCGCGCAGGTTCTCCGGGTCGATGCCGAGGTCCACGTACCAGGCCTTGCGGTAGTCGATCCAGTACTGGTGCCATTCCTCATCGGTGCCGGGTTCGCAGAAAAACTCGAGTTCCATCTGCTCGAACTCGCGGGTACGGAAGATGAAGTTGCCGGGCGTGATCTCGTTGCGGAAGGACTTGCCGATCTGGCCGATGCCGAACGGAGGCTTCTTGCGCGCGGCGTTCATGACGTTCGCGTAGTTGATGAAGATGCCCTGAGCGGTCTCGGGGCGCAGATAGTGCAGGCCGGCCTCGTCGTCGACGGGGCCCAGGTAGGTCTTGAGCAGGCCAGAGAAGGCACGGGGCTCGGTCCACTGGCCGCGCACGCCACAGTTCGGGCAGACGAGGTCAGCGGTGGTCAGGGAGGACTCTTCGACGCCCTTCTTTTCGGCGAGCTCTTCGATGAGCTGGTCCTCGCGGGCGCGCTTGTGGCAGTTGAGGCACTCGATGAGCGGGTCTGTGAAGGCCTTGACGTGACCGGAGGCGACCCACACTTCGCGCGGGAGGATGACGGAGGAGTCCAGACCGACGACGTCGGCGCGGCGGCGGACCATGGCGTTCCACCAGGCGCGCTTGATGTTTTCCTTCAGTTCCACGCCGAGCGGACCGTAGTCCCACGCGGAACGGGTGCCACCGTAGATGTCACCGCAGGGGAAGACGAAGCCGCGGCGCTTGGCCAGGCTGATCACGTTGTCGAGGCGGGAGGGTCCCTTAGCCACTTGTCACTCCTTGAGTATCTGGGGCACGACTGGCTGTCGTGTCGCCATTGATACTAGTCGATAACCGCTGTTTGGGGCGGTTTCTCCCCGCTTGTGCGCTCATGGATCCCACCACAGGTGCGCGCCCGACCGATGACAGCGCCCCGGCCTCGTCCGAATTGAGCGGGACGAGGCCGGGGCAGGGTCAAGGGGTCATGTTCCCCAGGCGCAACTTGCGTTCAGTTGAGGCGGCGCAGGCGGCCTGTGAGGGTCAGGCGCCATCCGGCGGCGGCAACTGCGAGAGTGAGGAGGCCGAGCAGCCAGAAGGCGGGGTGCATCGGGGGAAGGTAGCCGGACTTGTGAACGAGCGTGAGGACCAGCCAGGTGACCGGACCTGCGATGCCGGCTAGGCCCAGTACAGTCGCCACAATAATGCCGAGAGCGACCGTCCACGGGCCTCGACCATGGCGCGAGGCCGCACCGATCAGGCGTCCGGCACCGTCGCAGGCGATCCAGGCGGCCACGACGATGAGCCACGAGTCCACTCCGAGGGGGTACTCGAGGCTCCCCAGGAAAAAGATGTGTGTCTGAGTCAGGGCGAGCACCCACCAGATCACACTGGCGATCGCGATAACGACAGCGCTTAGCACGTAGGTCGACAGTGCCAGGGTGCGGCGCGACGCTCCGCTCAGAGACGCTGCCCGCAGATACGTCGTCGTCGTGATGATCTGTGTGATGAGGAGGTAGATGCCCGTCGTGAAGGCAGCGTTGACGGCGGCCTGATCGACGTGCTGGGAGAAGTCATCGGAGGTCGCGTACATGATGGCGCTCACCGTCGAGTTAATGAGAAATTGACCGACGACAACCGAGGCGTACACTCCGAAAGCGAATCGCCAATCGACCATTCCAAGTCGCCAGATCGAGGGCTGAGAGGAAACAGTGGGTGCGGTGCTCATTGGTCGTTCTCCTGGATGAGGTAGGCGAAGGCGTCCTGGAAGGAACAGGGCGAGGAGGTCAGTGAGTGGGATACGAGCGTGGCTTCATCAATGGTGCCGCCACGCAGGTCCACGACGATCTCTCGCGTGGGACCCAGCTCGCGACTCGCGATGACGGCGAGGTCCGGATGAGCGGCGAGGAAGCGCTCGACGTCGGAGGCGTGGCCGGTCAGTGCACAGACTCTGCAGGTGAAGTCGTCGACGCTCTCATGAGCGAGGAGCACGCCTTTCTTCAAGACGATGACATCTTCGGCGACCTTTTCGAGTTCGGAAACCATGTGCGAGGAAACGAGGAAGCGGCGCTGCGGGCGCTTTCCTTCCATGCACTCCCCCGCCAGGGCGAGAATCTCCTCGTAGAAGGCGTAGCGCGTGGGCACGTCCAGGGGCGCCTGGATCTCATCGAGGAGGGTGATGGGTGCACCCGATGCCAGGGCAATCGCGCCGGTGACAACGGCCGCTTGGCCTGCGGAGAGCTTTCCAAGAGTCTTGCGGCTGCGGACCGGCAGACCGAAGCGCCGGGCGTAGTGGGCAAAAAGCCGCTCGTCCCAGGTGGGACGCAGACGGGCGTATTGGATCAGGATAGTTGCGGGGACATCGTCGAGGTCTCGGCTGGACGAAGCCATGATCGAGTCGGTGAACAGGTCGTCGGCACTGGTCTGTGCGGCATCGATGGAGATGCTCCCCGAGGTGGGTGCCAGCAGGCCTCCGAGGATCTGCATGAGCGTCGTCTTGCCCGAGCCGTTGGGGCCGACCAGAGCAGTAACAGTCGATTCCCCGAGGGTGAGGGAGACGTCGAGCAAAGCCGGCACTATCTCCCCTCGGTAGGTGTGGGTGATGGAGGTCAGGGTGATCATGAGTTGTCCTTGGCGGTTGTGTCGGCGCTGTAGGCGCGGACGTGGTCGATGATGGCGTCGATATCGAGGCCCAGTGCCAGGCCCGCTTCGACGGCGGGGTTCAGGGTCTCCTCCACGTAGGACGCACGTCCGTCGGCCACCAGGGCCCCCCGCGCGCCTTCGGCGACGAACATGCCGATGCCTCGCCGCTTTTCGACGAGTCCCTCGTCGACGAGGATCGAGAAGGCCTTGCCGACAGTGGCCGGGTTGATGCGGTAGGTCGCGGAGTACTCCGTGGTGGAGGTGAGCTGGTCCCCAGCGCGCAGGGTGCCGCGCAGGATCTGCGCGCGGATGTCATCGGCGATCTGCACGTAGATCGGGATCCCCGAGACGAATGTGGGTGCCATTGGCAGCCTCCTCGGTTCAGCGGTTCATTACATGACTAATGAACCATATAACCAACTAACCTGTCAAGCGATATCAACAAACAAACCTCAGATTGCACCCCACTTCCCCTGCTCACGCCCGCGCCCGAATGCAGACCGAACACTCCGTCCACACAGCTGGACCCGACGAATGGCAGCGCTAACCCGCCAATGCGCAGACCCGATAGATTGATTCGCCCCAGGTATTGCGGAGAGCGTCTTGGGCCAACCACAACACGGTTACACCACACGGACAGCCCGGGCGGAGGCCCGCCCAGAGGACTCGGGGATATCTAGTGGACGACTCCGAGCGACAAGAGGCTGCCGAGTCTCGCGGGCAGCCAGGCACGAAGGCACCCGCGACCCGGACAAGCAGCCACACCACCACCAGAAGCAACGGCAGAGCGGGGGGCGCTGCACCCGTTACGGGACCATGCACCCGATCAGGGGCGCTGCACCCGTTCAGAAGAGGTGCATTGCCTACAGATCGGGTGCAGCGCCCCAATACACAAGAACAAACGCGGAACTGGCAAACCGAGCCACTCCCCACTACAACCAGCCCGAGCACAGGACGCCAGGCGGGCACCGGGCGGATGTTGAGCAGCTTTGTTGCGCCCTCGGCCCACACGGTGCCCGAACACGCAAAGAACCCCGGCCTCGTCCCACGGGGATAGGGGACGAGGCCGAGGCTGGCTAGGCAGGAGGGCGCGGCGCGCTTACTCCTTGACGCCGCCGGCGGTCAGGCCGGAGACAATGTACTTCTGCAGGTACTGGAACAGCAGGATGACCGGGACGGCCGCGAGGACGGCACCCGCCGCGAAAATGCCCCACGGGGCGGTACGCTCATCGGCTGCCCACATGTACATACCGACGGCCAGCGTGAACTGATCCTGATCCTGCAGGACAACCTTCGCGATCACGAAGTCACCGAGCGAGGAGATGAAGCTCAGCAGGCCGACAACGGCCAGAACCGGGCGAACCAGCGGCATGATGATCGTCCAGAAGGTCTGGGCGTGCGTCGCGCCGTCGATCATCGCCGCCTCATCCAGCGAACGCGGGATCGAGTTGAAGAAGCCGTACAGCAGGAAAGTGTTCGAGCCGAGCGCGCCACCGAGGTAGACGCAGATCAGGCCGAGCTTCGAGTTCAGGCCCATGACCGGGAAGATGTCCTGGATACCCAGGAGCAGCAGGTACAGGGCCACGAAGGCCAGCATCTGCGGGAACATCTGGACCAGCAGGAGGCCGGTCAGCGTGCCACGGCGCCCCTTGAAGCGGAAGCGGCTGAACGCGTAGGCGGCAGCAGCGCCCATGAGGACAGTACCGATAGCGGTCGTGGTAGACACGATCAGAGAGTTGACGACCCACGACCAGTAGGCGGCATACTTGCCCGACCCCAGGGACATGTAGTTATCGAATGACACGTTCGAGAACAGCTTGTTCGAACCCGTCAGCGTCGCGCCTGGGTTGAGGGAGACCGACAGGACATAGAGCAGCGGGACCAGGCAGTAGATGATCATGACGATGGCGACGACGTGACGCCATCCGACCTCTTTCCACCAGCGCGCGCCCTTGAGGGTCGGCTCGCTCTTCTTCTTCGTCACTTTTGCAGCACTCATCACAGCTCCTCAAGGGTCTTCGTCTGGCGGAAACCGAGCCACGCGATCACGCCCACAACGATGAAGATGATGATCGACATGGCCGAGGCCAGGCCGTAGTTCGGGGAACCCGACTCGATCGCGATCTTGTAGACCATCGAAATCAGGATGTCAGTCTCGCCGACATCCATGCCCGGGTAGTTCGGGCCACCGCCGGTCAACATGTAGATGAGCGAAAAGTTGTTGAAGTTGAACGCGAAGGACGCGATCAGCAGCGGGACGGTGGACTGCAGCACGAGGGGCAGCTTGATAGACCACACGGTACGCAGTCCGGAAGCACCATCGATCTTCGCGGCCTCTTCAACGTCACCCGGCAGCGACTGCAGGGCACCCAGGCAGACGAGGAACATGTAGGGGAAGCCCAGCCACAGGTTCACGCCCAGGATCGAGAGCTTCGCCAGCGTTCCATCCGTGAGCCACGGGACGTGTGCACCGCCGAGGAGCACCTGGTTGATGAAGCCGAAGTCCTTGTTGAGCATACCCTTCCACACCAGCGTGGCCAGGAAGGCCGGGAAGGCGTAGGGCAGGATCATGAGGGACTGGTAGATCTTGCGGCCCTTGATGCGCTTGTCCGCGAAGACGAGGCCGAGGATGAGGCCGAGCGCGAAGGTCGACAGGACCGATGCGGCAGCGAAGATGAAGGACCATACCAGGGCCTTCATGAAGGGACCCGCCAGATCGCCGCGCGTGAACATGTTGCGGTAGTTGTCGAAGCCGACGAAGACGCGCCAGCCCGGATCGAGCTGATTGCCCTCCGCGTCAACGAACGCACCGACCTTACCGTCTGCCGTGTAGACCGTGCCCGTCTCGGTGTCGGTCAGCGTGTCCGCAGCTTCATCGTAGTTGTAGCGAGACTTCGCAAGGTAGGCGGTCGTGCCATCCTCGCTCTTGTAGTGGCCCGCGTTGGGATCCTCGGAGGCCGGGACGTTCAGCGCGAAGACCTCGGTCTGGCGCTTCAGAACATCGTTGATCTTGAGAACCTTGTACCCGTCAACGGCGGTGATCATGCCGGCGGACTGCGTGCCACCCACCTCATGGAAGGGTTTCTCGGAGTTGCCAACCTTGATACCACCGGTCTCGGCATCGACGATGGCCAGGCCGAGGCCCGAGCCGTCTTCAACGATAGCGGCCGGGAGATTCACTGCGCCGGGGGCGCGCTGCTCCGCAGACTTCAGGATCGACGCAACCGCGTCTTCCTTGGTCGAATTATGGCCCTGCCCGTAGTTCGTGAAGGACACGTAGCCCGTGTACCCCATGACGAACACCTGATAGATGAGCAGGAACACCATGCCGGGAACCAGGTACTTCGCCGGGATCATCCGCTTGGAGAAGTACACCCAGTTCACGACGAGAAGCAGCACGGCCAGGACGGCGAGAACCGTCCACGACTTCACCAGGTATGCGGTAAACATGCCGTAGAGCCCCAGGGCGTCGATGAGCATCATCAGGACGAGTTTCACGAAGAAACCAGGCTTGGTCACTTCGCTCGCATGCGAGGCCTTGGGCCCCGTCTTTTTCTTTTCTGTAGCCTTCGCTGGCTCAGACATCGTGTCCTCCACACGTGCGCGTACGCGCGTCATTGCGACGAATCCGCCTGACGGCGGTCAAAAAAGGCACCGCAGGTGCCTGTGCGCCGACTTGCGGCGTTGAATATCGATGGGGCTCATGCCCGCCCGCAACGCCAATGGGGACGGGCGGGCATGAGCACTCCAGTGCGTCGAGGTGAGGTCTTGCTCGAGCGACTATCGCCGAGCGAGGGGACTCACTTGGAGGCGATGGCACCCTCGATGTTGGTAACCATCATGGACCACAGAGCGTCAGGCGTATCCTTGCCGGTCACGATATCGGCCTCGGTCTGGCCCCAGAAGTTCCAGACGGCACCCATCGCGGGGATCGCGGGAGCGAGCGCGCCACCCTCAGCAACCTTGGAGAAGTCCTTGATGTCCTGGTCATCGGAAGCAGCGGCAACCTCAGGCATCGCGGAGGCGCGGCCACCGAGCTTCTGCATCTCTTCCTGGGCCTTGGGGGTAGCCAGGTAGTTGAAGAACTGCTTGGCGGCAACCGGGTTGGCGGACTTGGCGCTCTGGTAGAACATCTGGACGCCAACGAAGGGCTGGGCGGCCTGCGAGCCGGCAGCGGGGACAGGCAGGACAGAGACCTTCATTCCGGCCGCGCGGAAGGCCGCGACGTTCCAGGGGCCGGTCACCGTGTAGGCCGCGGCACCGTCAAGGAACTTCTGCTTGGCAATGTCGCCGGTGATCGAGGGGGACACGATGCCCGCGTCGCCCTGAGCCTTCAGCCAGTTGGCGAACTCGGTGCCGCCGGAGCCGTTCATAGCCAGCTCGGCGGTGTACTCGCCCTCAGAGTTGGTCTTGAAAACGGGAGCGCCGAAGGAGGTCTGGAAAGCGTAGAAGTGGTACGGATCACCCTTGTCGCCCATCTGGATAATGAAGGGGTACTCGGCACCCGACGCCTTGCCCGAGGAAATCAAGTCGTCGTAGGCGGTGGGAGTGTCGCTGGTCAGGGCGTCGTTACGAACCAGGGCGACAGACTCAACGGCGTAGGGAACACCGTAGGTCTGGCCGTTGTACGTCACGGCCTTGACGGCCACGTCGGAGAACTGGGACTTGGCTTCGCCCAGGTCGACGGGGGCGACGACACCGTTAGCGACGAGCGCACCGAGCTTGTCGTGTGCCATAACGATCAGGTCGGGGCCGTTGCCGGTGGGCACCTGGGTGGTGAACTCGGTGTCCATGTCAGCCTCGGACTTCTGAACAACATTGACAGCAACGCCCGTCTCGGCCGTGAAGTCACTGGCGAAAGTCTGGACCTGCGTGAAACGAGTGTCGTCCGCCCAGATCGTGAGGGTCGCCGTCGTGTCGTTGTCGGTCGCGGCCGGGGTGGTGTTGCCACTGCAAGCAGCCAGGGCGGTGACCGCCGCAAAGGCGCCGAGTGCTGCGATGCCACGTCGCATATTTACTCCTGTGTTGGTCGGGCTGGTCGCCTCCATCAGCGACCTGCTATTAGTCACTGTAATACGTCCGTTTTTGTTTCTGCAACAATTTTCCGAATTATGAACCAGCTGTTACATTGGTTATCGTCGAGTCGTGCGCACACACCCAAAGGAGAGCTGAGTCGATGACGAAAAACCGCACGAGTATGGCCGATATCGCCGCACACGCGGGCGTCTCGACGGCAACGGTCTCGCGCGTCTTTAACGGCGTCGGACAGGTCTCCGCAGACACGCGCCGCAAGGTCCTGACCGCGATTGACGAACTGGGATACGACCGCCCGACACCCGAACGTACCCCCGACACGCCGACGATTGGCATCATCGTCCCCGAGCTGACGAACCCGATCTTCGCCTCTTTTACCCATCACCTCCAGAAGGAGGTGTCGCGAGCAGGTGGTATTTCACTCATTCGGACGCAAACACCGGGTGCAACCTCGGAGTTCGACCACCTATCTTCTCTACTCGACCATCGTGTGAGCGGCCTCATTTTCGTATCCGGACGGCATGCTGACCTCCTGGCAGACCTTGGTCCCTATTTCAATGTGACACAGCACTCAATCCCTTTTGTGACCATCAATGGCGCACGTCCCGAGATTCCTGCCCCTGACTTTTCTACGGGCGACGCACTGGGAATCCGCGCGGCCGTCACCCACCTACACGAGCTCGGTCACACCCGTATCGCTCTCCTGGGCGGTCGCACCCACATCGTCCCCGCTCTGCGCAAGGCAGAGGCCTTCACACAGATCATGGGCGAGCTGATCGGCGACCACGCCCCCATCATCGAGGAAACCTTCTACACATACGAGGCCGCGGCAGCCCATACGGCCGGCCTGATCGAGCGCGGAGTTACAGCAATCATCACCGGGTCGGATCTACAGGCGCTCGGCGCAATCCGAACGATCACCTCCATGGGGCTGTCGGTCCCGGATGACATCTCCATCATCGGTTTCGACGATACCTTCCTCATGTCCCACCTCAGCCCGGGCCTGACCACCGTCCACCAGCCCGTCGCCTCGATCGTTTCCGCCGCCGTACGCAATCTTTTCGAGGCCTTGGCCACACCCAACTCCGCCCCTATTCACGAAGATTACGTCTTTTCACCCGACCTGGTCGTGCGCGGAACGACCGCGCACGCACACTAAAGCCCTGATCAGACAAGTTCGCTCTCCGAGAATGACTTGACAATCATTCTCACTAGGTCAGAGAATGATTCTCATGTCGAAAAGAATCCTCGTCGCCGCATGTGCGGCAGCTACAGCGCTCGCTCTGTCCGCTTGCTCCCCCTCCGCCTCGACCGGCGACAAGACCAGCAAGGCCAGCAAGGACGGCACCCTGACCGTGATGGCTTCCTTCTATCCCCTGAAGTACCTGACTGAGAAGGTTGGCGGTGAGCACGTCACCGTCACCTCGCTGACCCCGGACGGTGCCGAGCCTCACGACCTTGAACTCTCGCCCAAGATGGTCGACTCCCTGGCCTCCGCCGACGCGGTGGTCTACCTGGCCGGCTTCCAGGGCGCGGTCGATGAAGCCATCGAGCAGCATGCCCCCACAACCGTCATTGATGTGTCCTCCGCCGCCCAGCTGGTTGCGATCGACTCGACGTCCAACCATCCGGGCGAGGACGAGGGCACCGACGAGGCCCAGTCCGGCGAAGCTCAGTCCGGCAAAGCCCAGTCTGGGGAGGCCGCCGACCACGACCATGAAGGCCACGAGCACGAGGGTCACGACCATGAGCACGCCGACCACGACCACCACCACGACATGAGCATGGACCCGCACTTCTGGCTTGACCCGGCGCGTATGGCCAATGCCGCAACCCTGGTGGGCGACAAGCTCGCTGAGGCTGATCCGACCAACGCCGAGACTTACAAGGCCAACGCAAAGGCCCTGAACGAGGAACTCACCTCCCTGGGCGACAACCTCGTCACGAAGACCTCGACCTGCCAGATTAAGACCTTCGTCACCGCGCACACCGCCTTCGGCTATCTCGCCGACCGCACCGGCCTGACCCAGGTGGGCATCTCGGGCCTCGACCCTGAGTCTTCCCCCTTCCCCGCACGCCTGGCCGAGATCGGCAAGATTGCCAAGGACCAGGGTGTGACGACCATCTTCACCGAGGCCCTCATTGACCCCAAGGTCGCGCAGACCCTGGCCGATGACCTCGGAATCTCCACGGCCGTCCTGGATCCGATCGAGTCCCAGACCGACTCTTCCAAGGACTACGCCGCGGTCATGAAAGACAACATTGACGCCCTAACGAAAGCCAACAACTGCCAGTGATCACGACTGACACCACCACGACGGCGGGAGCCTCCCAGGCGGAGGCGACCGCCGTCGTGCGTCTCGATAATCTGCATGTGGCCTGGGATACGGACCTGATCCTTCACGGGATCTCCCTGTCCATTCCCGCCGGCCAGACCGTTGCCCTCACCGGTTCGAACGGGTCAGGCAAGTCCACGACACTCAAGGCCATTCTGGGCACCGCCCCCATCACGAGCGGTGATGCCCTCCTCTTCGGTCGCTCGATCACCGCGCGGGGCCGCGTGCCCTGGAAGAAGATCGGCTACGTGCCCCAGCGCATCTCTTCGGGCGGTGCTATCAGTGCCAGCGCAATTGAGGTCGTGCGCTCCGGTCTCCTTGGCCCGACACGCCTGTGGGCGCTGCCCGGCGACACTGCCCGCGCGATGGAGGCGCTTGAGCGCGTCGGCATGGCCCACCGCGCCCACTCCCCCATGAACATCCTGTCGGGCGGCCAGGCTCAACGCGTCCTCATCGCGCGCGCCCTCGTGCGCCGTCCCGAACTCCTCATCATGGATGAACCGATGGCCGGGATCGACGCCGCCTCCCGCGCACGCCTGGCGTCAATCGTCACCGACGCGAAGGCAGAGGGCACGACGATCCTCATCGTCCTGCACGAGCTGGGCGAACTCGGCCCTCTCCTCGACCGCGAGCTGCACATCAGCGCCGGGCACGTCTCCTACGACGGCCCTCCCCATATTGAGGATGACCACGAACAGCACCACGGAGAAGGCGACCACTGCCATCCCTCTGAGGCCACCGCTCCCTCACAGGGCGACCGAGGCCTCGTCAGCGGAATCTGGACGGGAGAGACGCATGATTGACGCCGTGACCACCCTTCTTTCTTCCCAGATGATGCAGCGTTCCCTCCTGGCCGCGCTCATCGTCGGGCTGACTGCGCCGATCATCGGCACGTATCTGGTACACCGCAGGCTCGCGATGCTCGGCGACGGCATCGGGCACATTTCTCTGACCGGTGTTGCGCTCGGCTGGTTGGTCGGCACGTTCGCGAACGTATCCCCGGCAGACTCGTGGGCTGTCCCGGGCGCAGTGATCATCTCCCTGCTGGGCGCGATCATGATTGAGCTGGTCCGCCAGAGCGGACGCACGTCGGGCGACACTGCGCTGGCGATGCTCTTTTACGGCGGTATCGCGGGAGGCGTGCTGCTCATCGGCCTGGCGGGCGGTACATCCGCCCAGCTCAACTCCTATCTCTTCGGATCGATCTCGACCGTGCGCTGGAGCGACATCTCGCTCATTACGATCCTAGGGATCGCGATCATCGTGCTCGGCGTGGGCCTGGCACCCGCCCTCTTCTCCGTGACCAACGACGAGGATTTTGCGCGCTCGACGGGTCTGCCCGTGCGCACGCTTTCCCTCCTCATCGCGATTCTGTCGGCCCTGACCGTGGCGGTCGCGATGCGCGTCGTCGGCTCGCTCCTGGTAAGTGCACTCATGGTCATTCCCGTTGCCATCGCGCAGCTGGGGGCGCGGTCGTTCCGCTCAACCATGGGCATCGCCATGGTGCTCGGCGTCCTCATCTGCACCTGCGGCCTGTCCCTGACCTACTTCATCGACCTGTCCCCCGGCGCGACCATCGTTGTCGGTGCCATCGGACTGTACGCGGTCGGGTTTATGATCAGGGCAGTCGTGGACCGCATTCGCCGGGTGCGTCGGCTGCGCGTGGCTCGCACGCACAACCAGCACCCCGAGCAGGCGGTCACCCACTAAATTCGCCACCACGTAAGGACCACACATGCAGCGTATGACCAAGCAACGCCAGGCCGTCTTGGACGAGCTGACGCGCGTGACTGATTTCCGCAGCGCCCAGCAGATCTTCGAGGACCTGCACTCCCATGGCCATCGCGTGGGCCTTGCGACGGTCTACCGCTCACTGCAGGGACTCGCCGAGGACGGGCGCGTCGACACGCTGCGCTCCTCCGACGGCGAGTCCCTGTATCGCTCGTGCACGAGCAACCATCATCACCACCACCTGGTGTGTCGCGAGTGCGGCTTCACCGAGGAGATCGAGCAGTCTCAGATCGAGTCGTGGGTAACCAGGGTCGCGCAGGCTCACGGATTCACGGGCGTCGAGCATTCCCTGGAGCTGTTCGGTACCTGTTCCACGTGTCACGATAAGGCCACCATGCACTAGGGATCCGGGCGGCACAGGGGGGATTCCCTCCACACTGATCGATAGGTTAGGATAACCTACGTTTCATTGTGTATCCGATGGAGGGTTCGTGCACACCGCAGGAATCGACAACATGGTCCCTGAATTCGCCCGCGAGGGGGATCTTCCTCTTCGTCTTTCTGTTCGGGGTTGTTTTCTTCCGCGCCCAGTCAACCTACTGGCTCGCGCGCGGCGTCGCCTCCGGCGCGATGCGCGCGTCGGGACGCACCGGATTCCTGGGGGCCATGGCCCGCTGGTTTGACGGCCCGGTTCCCCGCAAGGGCGCTGCCATGCTCGACAAGTGGGGCATTATCGCGATCCCTCTATGTTTTCTGACGGTCGGCATCCAGACGGCAGTGAACGCGGGTGCGGGCCTGGTGCGCATGCGCTGGAGCACCTACACGATCGCGATGATCCCCGGGTGCGTTCTGTGGGCGCTACTCTACGGCCTCGGCATGCTTGCAGTCTTCGCCGCGACGATCCGAGCGATTGCCGGATCCCCGTGGGGGTGGGCAGGCCTGGCGCTCATCATCGGTCTCATCACCGCCAAGGTCGTGTGGGGTCGCCGCAAGCGCGCCACCGTCGACCGCTCATTGGCCGAGGACCACAGCTAAGACTGCGCGACGCGATCAATCGCCCCGCCGAAGCGGCGATCACGCCCCGCGAACTCCTCCAGGCAGCCCCACAGCTCCTCGCGGTCGAATGCGGGCCAGGGAGTATCGACGAACATCATCTCCGCGTAGGCCATCTGCCACAGCAGATAGTTGGACAGGCGCTGCTCCCCCGACGTGCGGATCATAAGGTCCACATCGGGGACGTCGGGCAGGTACAGGTGGCGCGCGAAGGTCTTTTCGTTGACGCCGCGCGGACTCAGGCGTCCCGCAGCCACGCCCTCGGCGATGGATCGCGCGGCGTCGGCCAGCTCGGCGCGCCCACCGTAGTTGACGCACATGATCAGGTCCAGAGTCTTGCAATGAGCGGTCGCTCGGTCAGCCTTTTCCAACGCCTTGATCACGCTCGTCCACAGGCGCGGTCGACGCCCACTCCAGCGCACGTGCACGCCCCACTGCGCCAGCTGGTCGGTGCGCCGTGCGAGTACGTCGGAGGCGTAGTTCATGATGAAGGAGACCTCGGCGGGCGATCGCTTCCAATTCTCTGTCGAGAAGGTGTAGACGCTGAGGTAGCGCACGCCCGCGTCGATTGCCCCCGCGATGGTGTCCATAAGCGCATACTCCCCCGCCCGGTGGCCCTCGGTGCGGGTCAGGCCGCGCGAGTTCGCCCAGCGCCCATTTCCGTCCATGATGAGGGCGACGTGTGCGGGGACTTCGCCGCGTCCGAAGGAGGGCGCATTCACGTGCCACTGGCCGGGTCCCAGCAGGGGTGCCGTGGGATCGCTGGGGGCGCGGTCCATGGGGGTGGGGCGATGGGTGGTCATTGGTGACTCCTGTCGATAACGGTCAGCGAGCGCAGGCGCCTCTCGAGATGCCATTGAGTATAGGAGGAGATGAGGCCCGAGGCCTCGGTGCGCGCGTATGCCTCGCAGCGGTCCGCGCGCACCCAGTCGCCGCTGAGGAGTTGGCCGAGGAGTGCGACGGTGTCGGGCGCCGGGGAGGATGCGCCGGGCGGGCGGCAGGTGTCGCAGACGGTACCGCCGTCGGGGATCGAGAACGACCCGTGCGGCCCCTGCGCGCCGCAGACAGCGCAGTCGAAGCAGGACGGTGCCCAGCCCGCCAGGGCGAGGGCTCGCAGCGTGTAGGAGGTACGGATGAGAGTGGGGTCGTGCCGGCCTCGCGCGAGCGCGTTGAGGGCACCGAGGAGCAGCAGGTATTGGGAGTGGGTACCGTCGTGCGCATCGGCAGTCAAGCGCTGCGCGGTTTCGACGACGACGGTTGCCGCCAGGTAGAGGTCGTAGTCGGCGGCGATGGCATCACCGTATTGGGCGATGGACGCAACCTGGGTGAGGGTGTCGAGGGTGCGCCCGATGTAGAACTGGGCGTCGATGACGGAGAAGGGTTCGACGCGCGCACCGAACTTCGAGGTCGTCTTGCGTACGCCCTTGGCGACGGCGCGGACTTGACCGTGTTCGGCAGTGAGCAGGGTGATGATGCGGTCGGCTTCGCCCAGCTTGTGGGTGCGCAGGACGATCGCCTCGTCTCGATAGGACTTCATCACGGACACATTGTGTCACGGGTACGAGGCCGGGGTTGCCTCGCGCTCGGGGCGTCGCGATTGGCGAAATTCCTTGTGAAGTGTGGTGTCAGAATCGCCGACAAGTCTATCTGTGGGCGTTGTCAACAAAGTATGAGAAACTGACAGCGTGGTCGGTCTAACACCTTTAAGGTAGTTTTCGAGTAGATAGTTTTCTCGTAAGTGGTATGGTTTACTCGTAACCGTCGAAGGAAGGAAAGATATGGCTCCCCCGATTGATGCCCGTGAAAAGCTTGGCACTGCGCTGCGTCAGGCCCTGACGCAAATGCCGCTGTCAAAGATCTCTGTCAGCGCACTGACACGCGCTGCGGGGGTTACCCGTCAAGCGTTCTACTACCACTTCAGCTCGCTCAACGACCTCAATTCCTGGGTTTCCGCGAGGAGGTCACAGCTCGCCTGACCACCGGTTCGGGAGAATGGCTCGACGCCATCGAGACGACGATGATGTGGATGCATGAGCATCGTGATGAAACCGCCTCCGCAATGAAGACCATCGAACCGAACGACCTATGGGCCTTCTTTGCCTCGCACATCCAGGAACTCATCGAGTCTCGCCTGCCCGGCACAGCCACGGCCACCGCGCGCGACGTCGTCGCTCAGCACTTCGCCCTGGCAACCACCGCCCATATGGCCCAGTGGATGCTCTCCGGCCTGGAGGTCAACCCCTCGCTGGCGATCGCTCGCATGCGCGTCCTCATGACCGACCAAACCACCCCGGCTCTGGCGCGCCTGGCACAGTAACGCGGACCTCCCACCGACCGCGCGAAGGTGCACAGCTTGCCTCACCCCGGCCTCGTCCTCATCGACGAGGCCGGGATTCTTTCTACACACCTCCCCCACACTCCCCTGTGACGACAACCCCTGCACCATAACCTGACCATGGAAGCAAGGAAGTGTCACAACAACGACCCCACACACCACGCATGACACAGCGGCAAACCTTTACTACAATGCCAAATGTAACTTCTTGATTACGGTCAGAACATGGTGTCAAGACACAAAATGTGCGGCGTATTCACGTGTAAGAGAGGACACGCTACCCAAACAGGCAACTGTGTCTAGGCGCGGTATCTAGCGGTTCCGCATTCTGACATGTACAGTTCGCACGTAACCTCTCTCTTACCGCTGTCGAGGACTTCAAATGCCCCACCCCGATGCCAAAACGGCACTTGCGCGCGCCTTACGCGACGCGCTGACAACCACCCCCCTGTCTAAGGTGACAGTCTCCGGTCTCACGCGCTCCGCCGGCGTGACCCGTCAGGCTTTTTATTATCATTTCTCCGACATCCGCGACCTGACCGTGTGGGTCTTTAAGCGCGAGGTCGGCAACCAGGTCGCCACCCACTCCACCTACGACGAATGGTCCGACGGGCTGCTCGCCATGCTCGTGTGGATGCAGTCCCACCCGGAGGAGACCCGCTCGGTCCTCTCCTCGCTCGGCATGGAGGAAATCCAGATCTTCCTCCACAAGCAGCTGCACTCCGTCATGGAACCCATCGTCGACGAGCTGAGCCAAGGCCTGCGAGTCACCGAGGGCGACCGCATGTTCATCGCCGACCACTTCACGCTCTGCGTGCTCGGGCACGTCAGCCAGTGGCTGTCTTCCGGCATGACTTCCGACCCCTATATCCTCACAGAGAGGATCTCCCGCATCCTCGACGGCCAGGTGCCACACGCGCTGACGACATTCGCGCAGAAGCCGACCATGACCTCGGCACGCGCCTGATGCGCAGCAAAACACCGGCCTCGCCCATTGGGACGAGGCCGGTGTTTCCTCTGTCGATGCGCTCAGCGCAAAGCGCGGTTGACCGCCGAAATAACGGCCTTGTACGAGGCGCGCGTGATCGAGGAGTCGATACCGACACCCCACACGATCTGGCCATCCACGGCCGCCTCCACGTAGGCGGCGGCGCGTGCGTCGCGTCCCTGGCTCATCGCGTGCTCGGAGTAGTCGAGGATACGCACGTCCAGGTCGAACTCGTGCAGCGCCGAGACAAAGGCGTCGATCGGGCCCGTACCCATCGCCTGGACCTTCACGAACTCGCCACCGTCGACGAGCGTCGCATTGAGTTCGACGTGCTCGTCATCGATAGAGGACACCTGCGAGGAACGCACCTCGAAACGGCCCCACGGCTCCAGGCCGGGAGCGGCGCTGGTGGGCAGGTACTCGTCCGCGAAGATCTTCCACAGCGTCGCCGCGTTGATCTCGCCGCCGTACGTGTCCGTGTGACGCTGGACGATGCGGGAGAACTCCACCTGCAGGCGGCGCGGAAGCTCCAGGGAGTGCGCGGTCGACATGAGGTAGGCGACGCCCCCCTTGCCGGACTGCGAATTCACGCGCACCACGGCCTCGTAGGAGCGGCCCACGTCGTGCGGGTCAATCGGCAGGTAGGGCAGCTCCCACACGACAGCATTCTCGTCGCCACCGGCCGCATCCACCTTCGTCTTGCGGGCCGCGAAACCCTTCTTGATCGCGTCCTGGTGCGAGCCGGAGAAACTCGTGTAGACGAGGTCGCCGACGTAGGGGGCGCGCGGAGAGGTCTCCATCTGCGTGCAGTACTCGACCGTCCGACGGATCGCGTCCACGTCCGAGAAGTCGATGCCCGGATCGATGCCCTGGCTGAACAGGTTCAGACCCAGCGTCACCAGGTCGACGTTCCCGGTGCGCTCGCCTGGCCCAGCAGGCAGCCCTCGATGCGATCCGCTCCCGCCAGGAGTGCCAGCTCCGCCGTGGCCACGCCGGTGCCTCGGTCGTTGTGGGGGTGAACGGACAGGGCGATGTACTCGCGGCGGCTCAGGTTGCGGCTCATCCACTCGATCTGGTCGGCGAAGACATTCGGCGTTGCGCGCTCGACCGTGGAGGGCAGGTTCAGGACGATCTCGCGCCCCTCGCCCGGCTCCCACACATCCATGACCGACTCGCACACCTCGAGGGCGAAGTCCAGCTCCGTGTCGACAAAAATCTCCGGGGAGTACTCGAAGCCGAAAATCGTGTCATCCCCGAGGCGCTTCTCTGCCTGGGCGATGACCTCGCGCGCACCGAACTGGGCCAGTTCAATCGTCTGCGCCTTGTCCGCACGGAAGACCACTTCGCGGAACACGGGGGCGGTCGCGTTGTACAGGTGAACGGTGGCGCGCGGGAAGCCGACCATGGCCTCGACAGTGCGCTCGATCAGCTCGGGGCGCGACTGGGTCAGCACCGAGATCGTGACGTCCTCGGGCACCGCGTCATCCTCGATCAGCGAACGCACGAAGTCAAAATCGGTCTGCGAGGCCGAGGGGAAACCGATCTCGATCTCCTTGTAGCCCAGCTTGATGAGCAGGTCGAACATGTGGCGCTTGCGAGCCGGGTCCATCGGCTCAATGAGGGCTTGGTTGCCATCGCGCAGGTCGGTGGACATCCAGCGCGGCGTCTTCGTGATGCGCTTGGAGGGCCACTGGCGATCCGGCAGGTCGATCGGATTCGTATCCAGGAACGCGCGGTACTTGCCAATAGGCATGCGCGAGCCGGTGGGAACGGGAACGTCAGATGTAGTCTTCACACTTCGTAGTCTATCGACGCTCCTGGTGACGTGAGAGAGGGCTGCGCATACTGGACGTGAGATGCGGCGCGACGATCCGACGACGCATCACCAGGACACGTCGGATACGTCAAGGACCAACGGCCTGAAAATCCGCGCCAACATTCGTCAATCGCGCCATTCATATGCCATGATAAATGGGTCCAATGTCCCACTCAGCGATGCGCGGAGCAGTCATGACCCCCCTGTTGTTAGCCCAATCCTTTACCCCCTCGACGACGTCCGTCGCGGGCAACGTCTTCCTGACGGCCATCGTCGGCCTCCTCCCCCTCATCCTCTTCTTCGTTCTCATGGGCGTGTTCAAGGTCGCCACCCATTGGTGCGCGATCATCTCACTCGTCACGTCCCTCGTCATCGCGGTCCTCGCGTTCAAGATGCCCATCGGCATGGCGCTCCTGGCCGGTACGCAGGGCGCGGCCATGGGTTTCATGCCCATCATCTACATCATCATCGCAGCCGTATGGCTCTACAACCTCACGGAAAAGTCCGGCCGATCGTCCGATCTCAAGGCCGTGTTCAACACGATCGGTCGCGGCGACCAGCGCGCCCAGGCACTCCTCGTCGCTTGGTGCTTCTGCGGCCTGCTCGAGGGCTTGGCTGGCTTCGGCGCGCCCGTGGCCATCACCTGCGCCATGCTCGTGACCTTGGGTGTCCCGAAGATCAAGGCAGCCGTCGTCACCGTCGTCGGCAACGCCATCAACGTCGGCTTCGGCGCTATGGCCATTCCCACGACGACCGCCGGCAAGCTCGGTGGCGCTGAACCCGTCATCGTCGCAGGCGACATGGGCCACCTGACCTGGATCTTCTGTCTGTTCATCCCGTTCCTGATGCTGTTCATCCTGGACGGCGGGCGCGGCGTGCGCCAGCTCTGGCCCCTCGCCCTCGTCGCGGGTGCCGCAGCCGGCGTCGGCCACTTCTTCACCCCCTCCGTTTCCTACGAGCTGACCGCGGTCGTCGCCTCCCTCCTCGGCTTCGCCGCCTGCTATGTCTTCCTCCTCTTCTGGGGTCCCACGACCCCCGAGGAATTCGCCACGACGACCGACGAATCCGACAAGCCCACCGGGTCGCGCATCGGCCTGGCCCTGCTGCCCTACGTCCTCGTCGTCGTCATCATTGCGATCACGAAGCTGGCCAAGCCCGTCGCTGCTTTCTTCTCCTCCACGGATGTCAAGATCCACTGGCCCGGCGTCTACGGCAACCTGCTGACCGCCGACGGTACCCCCTCAAGCGCCGCGATCTACTCGCTGTCGATCTGTCCAACCCCGGCACCTGGATCTTCGTCACCGGCATCATCGTCGCCATCGTGTACGGCACGAACTCCTCGAACGGTCGCTTCCAGACGTCCGTGGGTGAGATGTTCACGGTCCTGCCGCGCACCATCTACTCGCTGCGCATGGCGATCCTGACGATTGCCTCTGTCATGGCGCTGGCCTTCGTCATGAACTTCTCGGGCCAGACCACCTCCATCGGTGCCGCCCTGGCGACGACGGGTGCTGCTTTCGCCTTCCTCTCCCCCATCCTGGGCTGGATCGGCACGGCCGTCGCCGGCTCCGCGACCTCGGCGGGCGCGCTCTTCGCGAACCTGCAGTCCACCGCTGCTGCGGGTGCGGGCCTCGACCCGTCCATCCTGCTGGCCGCCAACACCATCGGCGGTGGCATCGGCAAGATCGTGTCCCCGCAAAACCTGGCGATTGCCGCTACCTCCGTCGATTCGGAGGGTTCGGACGCGGAGATCCTCAAGAAGGCCGCTCCGTACTCGATTGGCCTGCTCCTGGTGCTGTGCGTCCTGGTGTTCGTCGCCTCCCAGGGGTGGCTGGGTTCCTACATGCCGCACTAATTCCCGTCATTGTGTGCGGTGGGGCCCGGCAGACGCGCGTCTGCCGGGCCCCACTTATTTGCGTGCACGTTGCGCACGCTTGTAGCCTCGACGCACTGAATGCCGCAACGACGCCCGTTGCGTCTCTCCGTCAGGAAGGCCCTCCGATGAAGATTCCCCTGCGTTTACTGACCGCGTTCGCAGCAGTCGCGGCTCTCACCGCCGCCTGCAACCCCTTCGGCTCAACATCCTCACGTGAGCGCCTCCCCGAAGATCCCCGATTCGCGGAATTCACCTACAAAACCGATGGGGAGATCAAGGTCCAGGAGCGCACCGATTCCTTCAACGTGCGCATGCCCACCCTGGGTGCGACCGAGGGACACGTCGCGGCGGCCAACTTCCCTGAGGGACGCGGACTGCCCTCCCCCGACCACCACTTCTGGGTGACCGGCGTCGCGACCGTCCCCGCCGACACGATCCAGATGCTCACGGACGGCACGGACGGGAACAACTCCCTCCTGCCCGGCATCTACCCGGGCCTCTACCGGTACGTGCCGCAGGACTGCCACTTCTACACGATCCCCTCCGATCACGCGAACGACGTCCTCAACACAAAGGCGAACGACATCTACTCCGACTGGGGGTCGTTTACGATCACCGACTTCGCGGCATCTACCGACTGCCACCTCATCATCGTCACCGGCGAGGGCACCACCGGCTGACCGCGCCACGCCCACAATTCACTGCCCCGGCCTCGTTCATGCCCCCTCCATGAACGAGGCCGTGGTTGCTGCGTGTGGGCACGCGACGAGAGGCAAACGATAAACGCAAGATCACCTTGTTCTAAGTCGGGTCCCAGAGGTCCTAGATGACCTGTTTGACGGCGATTTTCAACGGACTATTTACAACGACTTTTCCGCATATTTACGCCACTCTCACAGGTAACTTCGCGGGGACCCCACAGAATCGTTCTCCTGGGACCTCAGACCCAGTCATACTAATGGGCGACAGCACCTACGAGGAAGGATCCCCAGTGCGAATCGCTCTCTTTTCCACTTGCCTGGCAGACGTCATGTTCCCCCAGGCCGCCCAGGCGACAGTAACGCTGCTCGAGCGCCTCGGCCACGAAGTCGTCTTCCCTGAAGGCCAGGTGTGCTGCGGACAGATGCACGCCAACACCGGCTACTTCGAAGACGCAGCCAAGATCACCCGCAACCATGTCAAGGCCTTCGAGCCCGTGCTCGACGGCGAGTGGGACGCCATCGTCGTCCCCTCCGGCTCCTGCACCGGTGCAGTGCGCCACGAGCAGAAGGTCGTCGCCGAGCACGTGGGTGACCACGAGCTGGCCAGCAGTCCCAGCGCATCGCCGCGCACACCTACGACCTGACCGAGCTCCTCACCGACGTTCTCGGCCTGGAGGATGTGGGCGCTTACTTCCCCCACACCGTCACCTACCACCCGACCTGCCACTCGCTGCGTATCGCCAAGGTCGGCGATCGCCCCCTACCGCCTCCTGCGCGCCGTCGAGGGCCTGACCCTCGTCGACCTGCCCGACGCCGAGGTCTGCTGCGGTTTCGGTGGCACCTTCGCCATGAAGAACTCCGAGACCTCCACCTCCATGCTCGCGGACAAGGTCACCAACGTCATGTCCACGCGCGCCGAGGTCCTCGTCATGGGCGACTACTCCTGCCTCATGCACGTCGGCGGCGGCCTCTCCCGCCTCAACTCCGGCATCCGCCCCATGCACCTCGCCGAAATCCTGGCATCCACCAAGGACCAGCCCTTCGAGGGCAACATCTCCTTCGCACCCGAAAGCGCACAGGTGATCTGACATGACCGCAACGTTCATCGGAATGCCCTCCGCCCCCGACTCCCACACCGGCGGCTGGCGCACCACCGTCACCATCCCCGAGGACACCCTCCGCTGGGGTCCCTCCTTCCCCGAGGGTGCCCACAAGACGCTGGCCAACACCCAGATGCGCCGCAACCTGGGCCACGCCACCCGCACGATCCGCACCAAGCGCGCCCAGCGCGTCGCGGAGATGCCGGACTGGGAGGACCTGCGCAACGCGGCCGAGGCCGTCAAGTTCGAGGTCGCTTCGCGCATGCCCGAGCTGCTTGAGGAGTTCGAGCGCAACGTGACCGCCCGCGGCGGCATCGTCCACTGGGCACGCGACAAGCACGAGGCCAACCGCATCGTCGCGGACATCATCAAGTCCAAGGGCGTCACCGAGGTCGTCAAGGTCAAGTCCATGGCCACCCAGGAGACCAACCTCAACGAGTACCTGAAGGACCAGGGCATCAGCGCTCGCGAGACCGACCTCGCCGAGATGATCGTCCAGCTGGCCGACGACATGCCCAGCCACATCGTGGTCCCCGCCATCCACCGCAACCGCTCCGAGGTCCGCGGTATCTTCCTGGATCGCATGGAGGACGCGCCCCGTGACCTCTCCGACGACCCGACCGAACTGACGGCCGCCGCCCGCGCCCACCTGCGTAAGAAGTTCCTGCACGCCAAGGTCGCCGTGTCCGGCACGAACATGGGCATCGCGGAAACCGGCACCGTCTCCATCTTCGAGTCCGAGGGCAACGGCCGCATGTGCCTGACCCTGCCCGACACGCTCATCACTCTGATGGGCATCGAGAAGCTGGTCCCCCGCTTCCAGGACGTGGAGATCTTCTCCCAGCTGCTCCCCCGCTCCGCGACCGGCGAGCGCATGAACCCCTACACCTCCATGTGGACGGGCGTCACCCCCGGCGATGGCCCGCAGGAGTTCCACCTGATCCTCATGGATAACGGCCGCACCAAGGTCCTCTCCGACCCGATCGGCCGCCAGGCCCTCGCCTGCATCCGCTGCGGCTCGTGCATGAACATCTGCCCGGTCTACCAGCATACCTCCGGCCACGCCTACGGCTCCGTCTACCCGGGTCCCATCGGCGCGATCCTGACCCCGCAGCTCACCCAGGGCCTCGCTGAGGACGATCCGGTGCACACCCTGCCTTTCGCCTCCTCCCTGTGTGGCGCGTGTGGCGAAGTCTGCCCCGTCAAGATCGACATCCCGACGATCCTCATCCACATGCGAGCGCGCACGGTTGATGTCAAGCGCAACCTCGTGCCCGACGTGTGGGACCTCGCGCTGGGCATGGCCACGCCCGTCATGTCGAACTCGACGCTGTGGAAGATGGCAGGCACCGGCACGAAGGCCACCCGCCTGTTCGCCAAGAAGGGTGCCATCGGTGCACTGCCGTTCCCGGCCTCGCTGTGGACGCGCGCACGCGACCTGCCGGTCGCCCCGAAGGAGACCTTCCGTCAGTGGTGGAAGCGCACCCACAAGGACTCCGACGCCAATGCGCCGCGCACGGACCGTCCCGCTACGGGACTCCCGCTCGCTTCCGAACACGGAATGACCACCAACACGACCCCGAAGGAGGCGTGACATGAGCACCACCACCATGGACGCAAAGACCGCGATCCTGGCTCGCGCACGCGACGCCATCTCCCGTTCCCAGCAGGGCCGTCCCGTGCGCCCGATCCCCCGCGACTACATCCGTTCCACCGAGCACGCGCCCGGTTCGCAGGCCGTCATCGACGAAATGATCGAAAAGCTTGAGGACTACTCGGCAAAGGTCGTCGTGGTCTCCAAGGAGTCCGAGGTCGCCGACGCGATCTCGACTTTCCTGGCCGACCAGAAGGCCACCTCCGTCGTCGTGCCGACCGGCCTGGACGAGGCTTTCAAGAAGGCCGCTGCCCGCGACGGTCGCACGGTCCGTGAGGATAGCCGTGAGCAGGCCATCCCGACGCTGGAGCTGGATGAGATCGACGCGGTCGTCACGCGCTGCCGCGTTGCTATCTCTATCTCCGGCACCATCGTTCTCGACGGAGAGCCCGACCAGGGTCGACGCGCGATCTCGCTCGTGCCCGACACCCACGTCGTCGTCCTCAAGGCCGCCGACATCGTCCCCACGGTCCCCCAGGCAGTGGACATCCTCGGCAAGAACCCGACGCGTCCCATGACCTGGATCGCCGGCGGTTCGGCGACCTCCGACATCGAACTGGTCCGCGTCAACGGCGTGCACGGTCCCCGCTTCCTGCGAGTCGTCATCGTCAAGTGATCTGATCACAGTACAGCGGTGCCCGGCTGCCATTCGGTAGCCGGGCACCGCGTTATGCCTTCTTCGTGGGCTGTTCTGTCCCAGGGCATGGCAGCTCGACCCTTCTGAGGACCACAACACGAGGCCACAAAAACCCAGCAGAAGGCAACTCCCAGAAGACACCCACGTCCCCGGCAACCGCCACAACTGCCAGAAGCACGGGGGCACTACACCCGATCAGGGGCACTACACCCGATCAGGGGCACTGCACCCGATCAGAAGAGGTGCATTGCCTACGGATCGGGTGCAGCGCCCCAACACACAAGAATAAACGCGGCACTGGCAAACCGAGCCACTCCTGGCCCACAACCAGCCCGTGCACAGGGCACCCAACCGGTAATGACGACCCCCTCAGCGCAGGTAACGGCCCGTCACCGAGGCCTTGTTGGCCGCAATTTCGCTCGGGGTGCCCTGTGCGACGATGCGACCGCCCTCGATGCCGCCGCCTGGGCCCATGTCGATGACCCAGTCAGCGCAGCGGATCAAGTCCAGGTCGTGCTCGATCACGACAACGGTCGCTCCCCGCTCGATGAGGCGCTGGAGCACATCCACGAGGACCTGCACGTCGTCCGGATGCAGGCCGATGGTCGGCTCATCGAAGACGAAGAGCGCGCCGTCCTGACGCCTCCCCATTTCCGAGGCCAGCTTGAGTCTCTGCGCCTCGCCACCGGACAGGGCGGGCGTGGCCTCGCCGAGCGTCAGGTAGCCCAGGCCGAGGCCGGCCAGGGTCTCGAGGAGGACGCCTGCTTTCTTCAGCCCGCGCACGGCCACCCGGGCCTCGTCGACGCTCATCGCCAAAATATCGGGTAACGAGAGGCCATCGCGGCGAATCGATGCGGCCTGCGCGCCGTAGCGGCTCCCTCGACAATCTGTGCACTCAATGTCCACGTCGGGCAAAAATTGCACATCCAGGGTGATCTGCCCGGTCCCGTCGCATGTGGGACAGCGCAGCGAGCCCGTGTTGTAGGAGAACGCGCCGGGCTTCAGTCCAGCCGCCTGCGCCTCCTCAGTACACGCAAACGCCCGGCGCAGCTCGTCCAGCACACCGGAATACGTGGCCACGGTCGAGCGCACGTTCACGCCGATGGGTGTCGCGTCGATCAGGTTGACGCGGGTGATCCCGGCGGCATCCACGTCGCGCACATGCGCCGGCAGCGGGTCACCCGCCAGGCGCGCACGCAGTGCGGGAACCAGCGACTCCAGCACGAGCGTCGTCTTGCCCGAGCCGCTCACGCCCGTGACGGCCGTCAGAGAGCCGACGGGTATGTCCACGCTCAGGGACTGCACCGTGTGTATCTGCGAGGTTTCCAAGTAAAGCGCGCCGCGACCATCGTGATCCGCACCCCGACCCGACTCCCCCGCCGCGCGCTCAACCCGACGAGACCCAGCCATGTATGGGCCGATGCGGGATGCGGGGGCGTGGGAGGCCTCGTTGATGGGGCCCTGGAAGATGACGCGACCACCGTCCGCTCCCGCTCCGGGTCCGATCTCGATCAGGTGATCCGCGGCTGCGAGGACACGTGTGTCGTGGTCGACAACGACAACGGAATTCCCATCGGCGATGAGCTGACGGATGATCGCCAGGACACCGTCAACGTTGGCGGGGTGCAGGCCGATGGTCGGCTCGTCGAGGACGTAGAGGACGCCGGTCGTCTGGTTGCGCACGGCGCGGGCGAGCTGCACGCGCTGACGCTCGCCGTTGGACAGCGTCGAGGAGGCGCGGTCGAGAGACAGGTAAGACAGACCGAGTTCCACGAGACGCTGCATCGGCTCGGTCATCTCATCAACAATGACGCGGGCCATGGGTGCCACTTCCTCCGGGACGAGGCCGGGGACGCGCTGGACCCACTCGCGCAGTTCCGTGAGGGTCAGGCGAGAGGCCTCGCCCAGATCCATGCCGTCAATCAGTGTGGAGCGCACCCGCTCCCCCAGGCGCGTGCCGTCGCAGGCCGGGCACGTGCGGGTGATGAGGTACTTGTCGACGCGGGCGAGAGCCTTCTCGTCTTTCGCCTTCGACAGGGCGTTTTCGACCGTGGCGACCGCGTTGAAGTAGGTAAAGTCCAGCTCGGCACCGCCCGTCTTGGTGGCGACGACGATGTGGTGTTTTTCGGCGGGCCCCTCGTAGACGATTTCCTTTTCGGCGTCGGTCAGGTCCCGGAAGGGCACGTTCGTACGCACGCCCATCTCACGGGCGACGTCCTTCATGAGCTTCCACATGAGAGACCCCCACGGGGAGACGGCCCCCTCGTCGATAGTGAGGGATTCATCGGGCACGAGGGAGGCGCGATTGACGACGCGCTGGACGCCCGTCCCCTCGCACACCGGGCACGCGCCGCCCGAGTTGAAGGCCATTTCCTCCGCGCCGAGACCGTAGAAGGATTCCTCACACTGCGGGCAGGTGAGAGGAACCCCCAGGGCGACGTTACGCGAGGGCGGGACGCGGTGCCCGTTCGAACACAGGTAGGAGCCCGCGCGCGAGAACAGGAGGCGCAGATGGTTGAGGAGTTCCGTCGCCGTGCCGAAAGTGGAGCGCACGTCGGGCACGCCGGGGCGCTGGCGCAGCGCGAGCGCGGCAGGTACGTGCGCCACCTCGTCCACCGAGGCCTTGGCTGCCTGGGAGATACGCCTGCGCGTGTAGGTCGCCAGGGACTCCAGGTAACGCCGTGAACCCTCCGCGTAGAGCGTGCCCAGGGCCAAGGAGGACTTGCCCGACCCAGACACGCCCGCGACCGCAACGAAGACGTTCAGGGGAACGTCAACGTCCACGTTCTTCAGGTTGTGGACACGGGCACCGCGCACGCGGATGACGCTGGGCATATCAGAAGCCGAGGCGGCCCAGCATCTTCGGGTCGGACTGCCAGTCCTTCGCGGTGCGCACGTGCAGGTCCAGGAAGACGCGCTGGCCCAACAGCTCCTCGATGTGGGCACGCGACTGGGTGCCGATCTGCTTGAGGCGCGAACCCTTGCGGCCGATGATGATGGCCTTTTGGGAGTCGCGCTCCACGTAGACGTTCACGTGAATGTCGAGCATAGACGGGCGGTCGTCGCCCTCGCGGCGAGGTCGTTCGATGATCTCCTCGACCTGGACGGCCAGGGAGTGCGGAAGCTCGTCGCGCACGCCTTCCAGGGCGGCCTCGCGGATGAACTCGGCGATGAGGGTGTCGCGCGACTCGTCGGTAACGTCGCCCTCGGGGTAGAGCGGCGGAGATAGCGGTACAGTCTCGGCGAGCACCTCGCGCAGGTGGTCGATGCCCTTGCCCTCCACGGAGGAGACGGGGACGATGGCGGCCCACTCCCCCAGCTTCTCGATGGACAGGAGGTGCTTCATGACGCGCTCGCGCGGCACGGCGTCGCACTTGGTGGCCACCGCGATGATCGGGCGCTTGATGCCGCGCAGCTCGCGGGCGATGAACTGGTCGCCGGGGCCGATCCGCTGGTCGGCGGGCAGGCAGAAGAGCACGACATCGACCTCGGACAGGGCCTCGCGCACCATGTCGTTGAGGCGCTTGCCCAGCAGCGTGCGCGGCCGGTGGTATCCGGGGGTGTCCACGAGGACCAGCTGGTAGCCCTCCCCGTGCACGATGCCGCGGATGTTGTGGCGCGTGGTTTCGGGGCGTCCCGAGGTGATCGCGATCTTGTGCCCGACCAGCGCGTTCGTCAGGGTCGATTTGCCGACGTTGGGGCGGCCTACAATCGAGACAAAGCCGGCGCGGAAGTCCTCGGGAAAGTCCGGGATCTCGATGGTCGCTGCCGCGTCCTCACGCAGGGACGCGAGCGAGGTCAGCGCCTCGAACGCATCGAGGTCGGCGTCCTCCTCATCCTCCAGGCCCTCGAGGTCGTCGTAGTCCTCGTCCTCCTCAGAGTCCTCAGAGCCGTCAGAGTCCTCGGAGTCCGCGTCGTCGCCGGACTCAGCCCCGGCCTCGTCCGAGGTTTCGTCGAGGCCGGCCTCGATTTGCGCGCGCGCGTCGGCTTCCGTGTCGGCGGCGTCTGGTGCTACCTCGATGCGCGCGTCCCCGAAGGCGTTGGGGCCGGCCATGAGTTCATCGTCGGAGGGGAATCGCATGTCAGTTGTCCTTGTCGTCGGCGGGGTTGTGGTCGGTGATGAGTTGGGCGTCGGGGTCGAGGCGGCACAGGATCGTGGAGACTTGGCGGCGGCGTCCGCGCGCCTCTTCCGCCGTCATCATGACGCCGGCGAGGGTGCCGGTCGCGCCAGGCAGGGGAACCCGCCCAATCGCCTTGGCGAGGAGGCCGCCGACGGAGTCGACGTCCTCGTCTTCGATGTCGCGGCCGAGGAGCTCGCCCAGTTCAGAGATCGGGTAGCGTGCGGGCACGCGCCAGGTGCCCGGCTCTGTTTCCTCGGGTTCGATGGAGTGGTGGTCGTGTTCGTCGGTGAGTTCACCGACGACCTCCTCGAGGATGTCCTCGAGGGTGACCAGGCCGGCGACGCCGCCGTATTCGTCGATGACGATGGCCATGTGGAAGCGCTCGGCTTGCATCTGGCGCAGCATGTCGTCCGCGGGCTTCATTTCGACGGCGTACTCGGCGGGGCGCATCATCTGCTCGGCGCGCAGGTCCAGGTGGCCGCCGGTGGCCTCCCAGCGGGAGACCAGGTCTTTGAAGAAGAGGATGCCTCGGATGTCGTCCACGTCGTCGCCGACGACGGGGATGCGCGAGAGAAGCCGGAGCGCACGAACAGGCGCAGGGCGGAGGGCGCGGGCGTGTCCGCGTCGATGGTCACCATGTCGGTGCGCGGCACCATGACCTCGCGCACGAGCGTGTGCCCCAGGTCCAGGACGGATCGGACCATGTCGCGGTCCTCTTCCTCGAAGCTCTCGGGCTCGCCGACCTCGTCGACGATTTCGCGCAGGTCGGAGATCAGTTCGGCGCGCGCCTGCGCTTCGGTTGGTTCGGGGGCGGGACGCGAGGAGCGCAGGCGGGTCAGCAGCGGGTCTGCGACGTGGCTGAGGCGCGCGAGGCGATCAGCCAGCCCCGTTCCGCCCAACGCGATTCCTTCGGGGTTGCGCGCGCCCCACTGGGCGGGCAGGAAGGAGACGAAAATCAGCTGGATCACTGCGATGACGGACACCGCGATGAGGGCGATCGCCCACCATGGCAGGCGCGTGTCCACCAGGACGATGGTGCCCGTGACGGCGTAGACGACCTGCCAGAAGGTACGGAAAGCGCGCAGCGACAGCAGGGTGCGCCGACGGTGATCGACGAGGCCGTAGAGGGTGCGCGCGTTCCTGTGTTCTTCCTCGATGAGGTCTTCAACGCCGGCCAGGGTCAGGCGCTGAATCGCCTGCTCAACGCTCTGCGCGACGGACGCGAAGGCCAGGGCGATAACCGCCAGGATCAGGAGGGCCATGGAGGGCACACCGACGATTGGCGAGGCCGGGGCTGCCTCCAGGGGCACGGTGAGGGTCATCGGGTGGCCAGGAAGGTCAGCAGGAGCTTGCGCTGGAGGGCAAACATGATCTCGCGCTCGGCATCGGTCGCGTGATCGTAGCCGAGGAGGTGCAGCATGCCGTGCGTGGCCAGGAGCAGCATTTCTTCGGCGGCGCTGTGGCCGGATTCGGCGGCCTGGCGGGAGGCGATCGCCGGGCAGATGCAGATGTCGCCGAGCATGCCGGGGGGCGTGGGACGGTCGGCCGTGCCGGGGCGCAGCTCGTCCATGGGGAAGCTCATGACGTCGGTCGGGCCGGGCAGGTCGAGCCAGCGCACGTGCAGGTCTTCCATCGGCTCGGGGTCGATGAAGATGATGTTGACTTCCGCGTCGGAGCTGACGTGCATCTGGTCGAGCACGTAGTCGGCCAGGGCGGAAAACTCGGCTTCATTGATCTCGTAGTCGGTCTCGTTGATGACCTCGGTCATGACGTGTACTCCCTGCGTGCGGTGTTGTGGCTGCGGGTGCGCGCGCGGCGCGCGGCGTTTCGATCGTCGTAGCGCTGGTAGGCGTCGATGATCGCACCGACCAGCTCGTGGCGCACGACGTCGGCGCTGGTCAGGCGGCAAAATTCGATGTCGTCAATGTCGCCCAGGATGTTTCGACGACGGATAGGCCGGAGGTCTGGCTGCCCGGCAGGTCGACCTGCGAGGCGTCGCCCGTGACGACGACCTTGGAGCCGAAGCCCAGGCGTGTGAGGAACATTTTCATCTGGCCGACCGTCGTGTTTTGGGCTTCGTCCAGGATGATGAAGGAGTCGTTGAGGGTGCGGCCGCGCATGTAGGCCAGTGGCGCGACCTCGATGGTGCCGGCGGCCATGAGCTTGGGCAGGGCCTCGGGGTCGAGCATGTCGCCCAGGGCATCGTAGAGGGGGCGCAGGTAGGGGTCGATCTTGTCGGTGAGGGAGCCGGGCAGGAAGCCCAGGTTTTCCCCGGCCTCGACGGCGGGGCGGGTCAGGACGATGCGGCGCACCTCGCCGGAGAGGAGGCGGCGCACGGCTTGAGCCATAGCCAGGTAGGTTTTGCCCGTGCCCGCGGGGCCGATGCCGAAGACGACGGTGGCGCGGTCGATGGCGTCCGTGTAGGCCTTCTGGCCAGGGGTCTTGGGGCGGATCGAGCGGCCGCGCGCGGAGAGGATCTCCTCTGTGGGGGCTTCGCCCGAGGTGAGGCGTCCGAGCAGCCCGATGGCCTGCTCGACGGCGGTGGCGTCCAGCGCGGTGCCGCGTCGGGCCATGCCGATGAGTTCCTCGAGGAGTCCGGCGGCCACGTCGATGTCCGCCTGGGTGCCGGCCAGGGAGATGTCGCGCCCGGTCACGAGGAAGCGGACGTGCGGGAAGCCGCGTTCGAGGGCGCGAAGCACCTGGTCTGCGATTCCGAGGACCACAATCGGGTCCATGTCTGCGGGGATGGTGACGCGCCCCGTGGTGTGTGCGAGGGTGGCCGCCGCGAGCGTCGGCGCAGTGTTCTCCGTAGTCATACTGCTTCCAGTCTACTCTGCCGCCCCATCTTCCTCAGCCTCATCACCTTCGTATTAGCCTGTGTGTATGAACAAACAGACCGTGCACGGAGAAGCTGTCAGCGAGGACCAGATTGACGCGTGGGTCGCAGAGGCAGAAACAGGGTACGACGTTGAAATGCTGCGAAAAAACGGCAGCTCCGCGCAGTGAAAGCCCGTCAGCAGTATCACTCGCTTGTGAAATATTGAGCCATGACCACCCTCGAAGAACTTGTTTCCAATCCTCCGGAGCTGCCGGTTACGCGCGCGCTGGGCGCTATCGCGGCGGCGACGCGACCGGGCGGCTGCGCGGTGGTAACCGCTCCCCCGGGCACGGGTAAGACGACGCTGCTGCCGCCCGCTGTCGCGGTTGCGCTGGAGGGGCACGAGGCCTCGGCCGGGCGGGTGCTCGTCACCCAGCCGCGCAGGGTGGCCGCGCGCGCCGCAGCCCGCCGGATCGCCCGCTTGCTTGGCGAGGAGGTCGGCGGGCAGGTCGGCTATTCGGTGCGCGGGGATTCGAGGGTTAGCGAGCGCACGCGCGTGGAGATGGTGACGCCGGGCGTGGCGTTGCGCCGCCTGCAGCGTGACCCGGAGCTGCCGGGCGTCGCGGGCCTCGTCATCGACGAGTTCCACGAGCGTGACCTGGACACGGACCTGGCGCTGGCCTTCGCCTTGGATGCGCGCTCAGCGCTGCGCGAGGACCTGTTTATTGCTCTGACCTCCGCGACGCTGGAGGCTTCGCGCACAGTCTCTTGGCTGCGCGAGGCGACGGGCGTGGAACCCGCGCTCGTTGATATTCCGGGCGATATTTCCGCTGGAGCTGCGTTACGCTCCCCCGCCGCGCGGCGTCGAGGCCGTGGGCGCGATCGGGAATGAGCGCGTGGGCGTGCGCCGCGAGTACCTGGCGCACGTGGCGCGCACGGTCGAGGACACGGTCGAATCCACCGAGGGGTCGGTCCTGGTGTTCCTGCCGGGCGTGGGTGAGATTGAGGCTGTGCGCGGCGCGCTGAGCGTCCCCGGCGTCGAGGTTCTGACCTTGCATGGCCAGCTGGGTGCCGCCGAGCAGGACCGCGCGCTCTCCCCCCACCGATCAGCGCCGCGTGATCCTCTCCACTTCGATTGCCGAGTCGTCGCTGACGGTTCCGGGGGTGTCCGTCGTGGTCGATGCTGGCCTGGCCCGCGAGCCGCGCTTCGACGCGGGGCGCTCGTTGTCTTCGCTGGTGACGGTCCCCGCCTCGCTCGCTCGCTTGGAGCAGCGTGCGGGCCGCGCCGCACGCACTGGGCCGGGCATCGCCGTGCGCGTCATGGACCCCGTGGACGTGGCGCGCAGGCCCGCCCAGTCCGCTCCGGGCATCGCCACGCAGGACCTGACGGACGCGCGCCTGCAGGTGGCCGCTTGGGGCACGCCGGTGGAGGAGCTGGCCCTGCTCGACGCTCCACCCGCGGGTACGTGGCAGGCCGCCGGGGAGCGTTTGTCCTCCCTGGGTGCCATCGACGAGGCCGGGGCCGCGACCGCTCTCGGCCGCACTCTAGCGTCGCTGCCGCTGGACCCGCCCCTGGGCAGGGCGCTTCTGACTGCGAGCGCTCTCCCGGGGGCGTCGAAGGCGGCGCGCTTCGTCGCCCTGTTGTCGGAGGATGTTCGCGCGCCCGGTGCCGACCTGGGAGGCGTGGAGCGCCGACTTGGGCGCGGCGGGGACGCGGGAGTCGGCCGCGCCCAGGCGGCGCGCGTCAAGGAAACGGAGGCTCGCCTGAGGGGCCTCGCATCCAGGCTGGCAGACGGGAAGTTGCCGGGACTGGGCCTGCCCGGCGCTGACGCGTCTGACGCGACGCGCGGCAACGCACGGGCTACGGGCGGCTCCCGGGCGACGCGGCGGGGCGCGCGAACCCGCGAGGATGAACTGGCCCTGACCTGCGCGCTCGCCTACCCGCAGTGGATCGCGCGGCGTCGCCCGGCCTCGTCCGCGTACATTCTGGCGGGCGGCGTGGGCGGCGAACTGCCCGACGGTTCTCCCCCTGGAGGGCCAGGAGTGGCTGGCGGTGGCTTCCATTGACCGCGCCCCGGCCTCGCGCCACGCACGCATCCTCGCCGCCGTCCCGCTGAGCGAGGAGGACGCGCTGGCGGCGAGCACGACTCTCCTCGTCACCCGGATGGACGCGTCGATCGACAAGGGCGTGCTGCGCGCGACGCGCACGCGCAGCCTCGGCGCGATCCCCTTGTCTTCCTCCCCCGCTCGCGCCCTGAGCGACGAGGAAGCGACCGCGCTGGTGGCGCAGCACCTGGCCTCCCGCGGACTCGGCGAACTCGGCTGGGGGAAGGAGGCCTCGTCCCTGAGGGAGCGCATGCGGGCGCTGCACGAGGTCTTCGGCGAGCCGTGGCCGGACGTGTCGGACGAGGCCTTGGCGGGCAGCGCGCACCAGTGGCTGGCTCCGTGGGGGCGACGCCTCGCGTCGGGCACGCCCCTATCTCAGGTGTCGATGCTGGACGTGCTGCGCTCGCTGCTGCCGTGGCCGGAGGCGGCACGCCTGGATGAGCTGGCACCCGAAAAGCTGCCGATTCCTTCCGGCGGGACGCGCCCGATTGACTGGAGCGGTGCGCATCCGGTGCTCACGCTGCGCGTCCAGCAGGCGTTCGGGTGGACGGACACGCCGCGCCTGCTGGACGGGCGCGTCCCCCTGGTCCTGCACCTGACGGACCCGGCGGGGCGGCCTGCGGCGGTCACCTCGGACCTGACGTCGTTTTGGGCGGGACCCTACCGGGACGTGCGCGCGCAGCTACGCGGGCGCTACCCCAAGCACCCGTGGCCCGAGGACCCGCTGCACGCGGAGCCGACAAACCGGGCCAAGCGGCGGAGCTAGTGGGAAGTGCCAGTCCAATGCAAACGGATCATTGCGACCGCATCCGTGGGTTTGGAATCATTCAACGCGGCGAAAACACCTGCAACCCGCAATCGTGCGCAGCTTCGCGCATACGGTCGTCGTAGGTAACGATTCCGTCTAATTCACTGCCCAGCTCGAGGGCTGAGGCCAAGTGTATGGCGTCGAGACTGCGTAAGAAGGGATGCGGCAGGGAACCCGCCTGATTGTATGTTTCCGTGTCCAGTGTGAGGATGTCAAAGATCCCCACGGTCTCGGCCACAATTGCGGGGTCCAGCTGCTGACGAATCGCGACGCGACCAATCTCCGTGCGGGATAGATCGCACGTGAAATAGATGTTCGGCTCGCTGTTCATGAAGCGATGCAGGGCAGCAGTCTCAGCCTCATCACGCATAAGCTTAACGATGGCGGACGTGTCGAAATAGAGAAGCATCAGTAACGTTCCTCGTTGCGCATCTGCGCCAGAACGTCGGAGAGCGACTCCCCCTGCGTCGGCACGGGGAGTTTCGTACGTGATCGCGTTGCGGGCGCGATACGCCCCTGCGCCCGCAACTGCTCAATCTTGCTGGGGCGCGTCGCCGTCATCTGCGCGACCGGGCGGCCGCGATCAGTGATGGTAATGACCTCGCCGGCGGCGGCCCTAGCCACCACTTGGGAGGCGTTTTGACGCAGTTCCCGAATACCAACGGACTCCATGTGCTACATGGTAGCACATGGAGCCTGGTGACAAACTTCGTCAGTCCTGCAGTTTGCCGACGATGCCCCGCCCGTCAGGGAGGTTTTTGGACGGCATCTGGTAGGTGTCGAGGTCCGCCATGGCGGGACGCTCGAGCCCCAAGTCGCGCAACTGCTGGTACGTCGACATGCGCACAGGACCAAGCTCGGCGACAGGCTGGCCTTCTTGTGTGAGCGTGACGACTTCCCCGGATGAGGCCCGCGCGAGCGCGGCTCCTACATCCTCTTTGAAATCACCAATTTCTAGAGCCCTCATGGCTCTATTCAAGCATGCCGGAGGCACTTTCAACGACCGGCAGGACCACACTATGACACAGCGCTCCCATACAACAGCCAATCGACTGGCATCTCGCCGTTTGCGAGTGAAAAGCGACACGCCCGGGATGTTCACCCTGTGGAATAGATCCGCCGCGCGGTCGTTCTGATAAGTATCACCTCACTAACTGAAGGAGAAACATGTCCACGAACGCACTCGAGTCCGTCGACCTGCTGGTTGTTGGCGGCGGCAAGGCCGGAAAGTCCCTCGCGATGGAGCGTGCGAAGGCCGGCCGGAAGGTCGCCATGGTGGAGCGGCGTTTCGTCGGCGGCACCTGCATTAACGTGGCGTGTATCCCCACGAAGTCCTTGGTCAACTCGGCTCGTCGCCTGAACGACGCCCGCACGGACGAGGCGTTCGGCATCGTCGGTACCGAGGGTGCGCGCGTGGACTTGGCGAAGCTCCGCGCCCACAAGGAGGGCATCGTCGGCGCCATGGTGGCCGCGCACGAGAAGATGTTCGCGGCCCCCGGCCTGGATTTCATCCGTGGCGAGGCTCGTTTCACGGGCGAGCACACGGTGACGATCGCGCTTGAGGAAGGCGGTGAGCGCACGATCCGCGGCGAGCGCGTCCTCATCAACCTGGGTTCGCGCCCGGCGCGTCCCGCGATCCCCGGCCTGTGGGAGTCTGGCGCGTGGACGAACGAGGTGATCCTGCGCCTGGAGGAGCTGCCTTCCTCCCTGGCGATTATCGGTGCCAGCTACATCGGCGTGGAGTTCGCATCGATGATGGCGACCTTCGGCGTGGATGTCACGCTCATCTCCTCGGGGGAGCACGTGCTGCCTCGCGAGGACGAGGACGCCGCCCGCGTCGTTGAGGCTGGCCTTGAGGCCGCCGGCGTGCGCATCGTGCGCGGCCGCGCAGCGTCGGCCTCGCGCGAAGGCAACACGACGACGCTGACGCTCACGGATGGCTCCACGGTATCCGCCGAGGCAGTCCTGGTGGCCGTGGGTCGCGTTCCCAACACGGACGGCATCGGCCTGGACGAGGCCGGGGTTGAGTTGACGGATCGCGGTTTCGTCGCGGTGGATGAGCACCTGCGCACCTCGGCTGAGGGCGTGTGGGCGGCCGGCGACTGCGCGGGCACCCCCATGTTCACGCACGCGTCCTGGTCGGACTTCCGTATCATCCGCGCGCAGCTTTCCGGCACGTCACTGAACGATCCGACGACCACCACGAAGGGCCGCACGATCCCCTACGCCGTGTTCGCCACCCCCGAGCTGGCTCGCATCGGCCTGTCCGAGGGTGAGGCCCGCGCGGCCGGCCTCGACGTGCGTATCGCAAAGGTTCCGACGGCCGCGATTCCGCGCGCCAAGACGCTGCGTTACGCGGGCGAAGGCTTCTGGAAGGCCGTCGTGGACGCGAACACGCACCAGATCCTGGGCGCGACGCTGATCGGCCCGAACGTCTCCGAGGTGATTACTGCCGTGCAGCTCGCGATGGCTGGTAGCCTGACCTACGAGCAGCTCCGCTTCCTCCCGGTCGCGCACCCGACCATGACGGAGGGCCTGCAGGTTCTCTTCGATTCGCTGGGCTGACCCCCGGAGCGAGGCTAGGGGCGCTTCGAGTGCCCGAAGCCCCTTCCTCACTCTGGAACATATGAGCGGGCGGGTCCGAACCATACGCTCGGACCCGCCCGCTTTCTCATGCTCTCAGGAGAGCGCGAGGACACGTGACCGGGGAAGGGGCCACGGCCTCGTCAGTGGTGGCTCAGCGGCGCAAGGCACCCGACTTGTCGAAGGTGTACCACGTGCCATCGATCTGGACGCGGCCGGTCATCATCTGGCCGGACTCGTTCAGGTAGTACCAGGTGCCACCGTCGTTGACCCAGCCGGTCGCCATCGCGCCCGACTCCTGGAAGTAGTACCAGGAGTCGCCGATCTTCGTCCAGCCCGTGGCCATCTTTCCGGAGTCCACCAGGTAGAACCAGGAGCCGCGCACCTGCGTCCACCCCGTCGTCATCGCGCCGGAGTTGTCCATGTAATACCAGGCGTCGGAGACCTTGGTCCAGCCGGTCGCAATGCGGCCGGAGGTACCCAGCCAGTGCCATGCACCGTCGTAGGAGACCCAGCCGGTGCCCAGGATGCCGTTCTCGTCGAAGTAGTAGCTGTCCGCGCCGATGGCGAGCGGACCCTTCGCGCACGTCGAGTCGGTGTAGCAGTACTTCCAACCGGCGGGGTCGTTCACCCACGCGCCGCCCTCGTGGGCGGATGCGTCGACGTGGAAGTGCACGTCGTCCGCGACGTCGTCATCGGCGCGCTCGTCCTTGTTACGGCCCTCCGCGGTCACGGTGACCGAGGCGAAAGGCTCGTCGGCGGGCAGCTTGCTGGTGTCGTAAGGGCCGCCGAGGAGGACGACCTGGTTGCCGGTGAACTCGCCGGTGCCCTCAACCGTGACGGGATCCTGGTCCTCGACCTTCATGGTGGCCGTGGTGACCGGGCCGGTGACGGTGGTGCGCACGTAGATCATGCCTGCGACGTGGGCGTCGGCCAGCGGACGCCAGTCGGTGCCGCCGTCGTAGGAGTACTCGACGCTGCCCATGACGGGCTTGGGCTGATCCTTCAGGACCGCGTCGAGGGCGTTGACCAGGCCAGCGCCGCGGTATTCCTTGCCGTCCGTCGGCTCAGCGAGGCGGTCGTAGGTGTAGCCGGCCTGCTTCTTGACCAGCGCGATGACCTCATCGGCCGTGTAATCCGGGTGGATCTCCTTGACCAGCGCGGCCACGCCCGCCGCGTGCGGGGAGGCCATGGACGTGCCCGACAGGTAGCCGAACGGCGGGTCCTTCTCCCAGGTGGGCATCGTGGACCAGATGCGCTGGCCGGGCGCGGCCACGTCAACCGAGTTCTTGCCGTAGTTGGAGAACCCGGCGCGCTCGAGCTTCGCGGTGGCCGGATCGGCACCGGTCGGCAGCTTCAGCGCGGAGACGGACAGGACCGAATCGTTGAGCATGGCCGGGACGTCGATGCCGCCCGCAACGTTACGCTCGACGGCCGCACCCTCAACGTCGTTGGGGGAATCCTTGTCGATCGTCGGGTTGTCGTGGTCGTCGTCGGAGTTGCCCTCGGCGGCGAAGTTAACGACGCCGTGCTCCTTTGGAGTAGCGCACCGCGCGCGAGGCCGCTTCGAGGCCCGCGGCCTGGGAGGCCTCGTTCGGCATCCAGAAGGCGTAGGGGTCCATGTAGTAGCTGGAGTTCGACACGTCGACGTTGTGCTCGGCCGCCCAGTCGAAGGCGCAGGCCACGTACTCGGGGTAGAAGGAGCCGGCCTTGTTCGAGGTCTTGATGGCGATCAGCGTCGCGTCGGGTGCCACGCCGTCCACGCCGTATCCGTTGTGCGAGGCCGCGATGGTGCCGGCGACGTGCGTGCCGTGGTAGTGGTCATCCTTCCAGGCCGAAGGATCCTGGTTGGGGATGCCGTTGACCTGGCAGCCGACCGAGCGCGAGGCGTCGATGCGGTCCTTCAGGTCCTTGTGGTCGGGGTCGATGCCGGTGTCCATGACGGCGACGGTGACTGTCGCGCGGGGCACGTCGACCGTCTGGGCTTCGACCGCGCCGATGGCGGACAGGCCCCAGGCGTTGGCGTCGCCCTCGTCGGGGGTGAAGTCGTTGAGCTGGGAGTCGGCGGACAGGCCGGTCTCATGCTCGGCGGCGGCCTCGTTGACGGCGTTCGCTTCGGCGTCGGTCTTCGTAGGCTGCTCGGTGCGGACCTCGTCACCCGTGACGGTCTTGTAGCGGGTGGGGCCGATGGAGTCGTAGGAGATGCCCGCGGCCACGAGGCTCTTGCCGAGGTCGGGCGCGTAGGCTGCCTTCACCGACTGGACGAAGAAGGAGTTGAATTCGGGGTATTGGGCCAGGACCACGCCATTTTCCGAGGCCTTGGAGACGGCCGCGTTGAAGTCGTAGCGCGAGGCGGTGGCGGGCAGGTTGACCGCGTAGTTCATGACCTCGTCCTGGGCGCGCGCCTCGGAGGTGATTCCGGCGACGCCTTCTGCGTGGGAGGGCGCTCCGAACGCGGTGAGGGTTAAGCCGACCGTGAGGGCGGCTCCTCCCGCGATGAGGGCCTTCCATGAGCGTTGGTGCATCAGAGTTCCTCGTTTCTGTGCTGCTGTGCTAACGGAGACGCGGCCCCTGGTCAGTCCAGACAACGCGCCATAGTGTCAATCATCCCAAGGTTCCTGACAAACCTCCTAGGGGGTTTCATATTTTAAGAAGTCTTGACCTAATTTGTGGCGACAGGTAGGGATTTGAGCATTTTTGACGACAGACGGCAGGCTTATAGCAGCTCCCAGTCCCCAAATCCGCAGATGAATCCAACAATGCACTAGACAGTTGTTCACCAATTGAAATAAATAGCGATACTCAAGGCAACTCCCGTGCGGAAAAGTCCTTTTACGCAGGCATTGGTCGACTAGGCGCAACACTTGACAGTTGGACATGATCTGTCAGACATTCTATGCTACCGTCAGAGACGACAGTCACACGCAAATCTTGAAGCGTGACCAACAATCGCAACACAACCCCAACCCCTCACCAAACGGACGAACACCCCACACCAGGCGAACAATGATCGCAAACCAGGACAGAAACCCCAAACATAAGGAACGAACAGCATGATCATACTAGGAGGCGTCCATGGCGTCGGAAAATCATATTTTTGCAAAATGCTCAAACAGCAAATACGCATAACCACATACTCAGCGAGCACTCTGATAGCTGATCAGAAAAATAGCGCACTAACCAAAAACAAATTCACAAAAAACATCACCGAAAACCAACAGCATCTGATCACCGCTATAGAGGCAATCGAACAGAGACATACTAATTTATTACTCGACGCTCACTTCTGCCTCTTAGACGATAACGGAGCCATTGTCAAGATACCGCAAAACGTATTCAGACAACTCAAGCCACAAGCAATACTCATATTAACAGAAGATCCGCAAATAATCGCCGAAAGACGAAAAGCGAGGGATGACATTCTACTAGAAGCGCGAGAAATAGAGATGCACCAAAAGGAAGAATGCACACACTCGCTAACTGTCGCAATGCACTCGATATTCCACACCGAGTCTACAGAGGAAAAGAACAATACGCCGACGCGATCACCTTCATAGAAGCCCAACGATAGGAATATAAAATGTCAGGCACCTTTCAATTGAAGCAATTCAACGAACTCAACCTAGACGACCCTTTTTTCGACACTCTAAAGGTCGACTACCCAGGGGGAGGTGAAATCAAAGCATTTTCAGACTGGTTTAAAGAAAAAGCAAAGGAAGGGCGCACCGCACTAGTTTTCGAAGACGAAATAGGACTTGGGGCTTTTGTGTGCCTCAAAGAGGAAACCGAACAAATTACATTGACAGATCGAATCATACAGCCACAACCGCGTTGCAAGATTACAACAATCAAAATTGCGGAACGATATCGCGGCCAGCGACTCGGAGAAGGTGCAATCGGCCTCGTGCTTTGGAAATGGCAAAATCTAAACCTAGACGAAATCTATGTGACGGCTTACGACAAGCATGAACTTCTGATTTCTCAGCTTGAAAAATTCGGGTTTAAAAGGATCGGGAACAACCTAGGCGGCGAAGGAGTCTATCTCCGAAGCAAAAGATCCATCGATTATAGCGATCCATATAAATCATTCCCTTTCATATCGCCGAATTTTAGCACATCAGGATATCTCATCGTCGAGGACCATTATCACGACACGTTGTTTCCATACTCAGAACTTAAAAATACCTTACAAACATCGCTCGCCCTCAGCGTCAAAAACGGTCTCAGCAAGATATATGTCGGCGCACAGTATAGCCTCCCACCATATCACGTTGGAGAACCTGTTCTGATCTATCGAAAGCACACAGGCACAGGCCCAAAGTCTTTCAAATCATGCCTAACTTCTTGGTGCGTGGTTACCAAGATAGTTCCGGCAAAGAAAAACTGGACGACCCTTATGGATTTTGATACACTGCTCGAGAAAATCGGAAATAAGTCGGTTTTTGACGAAGCCGAACTGAGGAGACGATACAATGAAGACGCAAACGTTCTCATAATTGAGATGCTATATTACGGCTACTTCGGCGAAGGCAATAACGTCAACATGAGCACACTGGAATCCCGTGGCCACTGGTCCAAAAGCCATGGCAACCAGTGGCCAGCTTTAATCAAGCTATCACACGATGACTTTATTGACATTTTACAGATAGGGAAAGTTAGTGTCAACAATGTTATTATCAATTAAACCTCGCTACGCAAAGGTGATTCTTGAGGGAAAAAAACGCTACGAATTTCGGAAGAACAAGCCAAAGACTTCAGTTACACGCATAATTCTTTACGCATCCTCACCTCAACAACAGGTCGTTGGGGAAGTCATCATCGACGAAATTCTCGAGGGAAGCCCTGATGAAATTTGGAGCATCACAAAAGCATTCGCTGGAATCACTAAACAATTCTTCTCTTCATACTACGCTGGCAGAGGCAAAGCTATCGCATACAAACTTTCTGAGGTTACCGTATATGAGACACCTAAGCTTCTTTCTGATTTTGGCGTTGCGAGAGCGCCGCAGTCTTTCACGTACCTAGATTGAACTGAATTGGTGGCGGTATCAATGGACGCTAGCAATGTATTGGGCGTGTCTTCGTGTAAGGCATCGCATACTTGCCCGGTGGGCTGGTAGGCGACTTCGACACTGATGTACACCTCGTCTGCCACGAAGGCCCAGGGGAATCGTTCCTTTTGGCGTGGGGCAAGCCTGCGTGTGTGAGGCGCGCAAGAGAAGCCGGATTTGGTAGAGGGGATCACCCTTTGCGCCCCGGTGACCAGTCGCGTCTTGCTGGACGCGACGGCGCACCTCAACCGGGGCATCACTGGCAAGCTTGACGATGTGAAAGGCATTGAGGACGCTGGTTGCGTCCGTGGAGCAGGCCAAGCGATGGCGTTCTTGCTGTCCCCGGAAGGGATCCAGCGTCGCGATCTGGATACCGGAGCGGAAGTCTTCGCCACGCTCTTCTAGCCAGTTCTCATGCGCGGTGCCAGACCTTCCTGGGACCAGGTCCACTCAAGCGGGCCGTGGGATGATCCTTCCCGCGTGTCAGGTCCACGATGCCGGTGAGCTCACGGGGCCCCGGCGGCGTCGGTCCTGGTGGTGCCACACGCCTCTCATCAACCCCCAGCACCCGCACCCCTGCGAAACGAGCGGGGTCATCAGATGCGGCTTGCAGACACGGCTTGATATGGGACCACACGGTATTCCACGTGGTTGCCAGTTGTCGAGCCAATCCTGCAATGGTGGCTCCCTCGAAGCGCAACTGTCGGATCGCCCAGCGGATCGCCCGCACACCCAAACGCGCCCTGGGAGCACACACCGAGTGGTTCTGCTCAGTGAAAGTCGCGATCTGGCAGGTGTGTTCGCGGCATATCCAGCGTCGCTTAAACCACCGGATCCGCGCCGGAACTCCGGCCCAGGGCGCGTCGATCACCTCCACCACCACACGCCCGTGGCCTTGAGCGATTCAGCCCACACCCAGGGCAGCCAGCAAGGCAATCACAGGACTCTATGTCGAGCACCAGAGCATCTGGGGCGCGAGCCACGCTCATCAGATGGAAACCCTCCAAACCGACGAGCAGATCACACCGATCACAACGATCAAGCGAGGCAGAGCAGCAGCAGGTAGGGTGAGACACCGCCCGAGGTCCCTTGACGACAGCGGGGGTAGAAGTCCGCTCATCACCTGGGACCTCGACCTCTACACGCAACCCCCGACCAACACCCACTCACCCACACTCAACTCGGAAGAGCCCTTAACGCGACGATCTTGTAGAGCCAGTAGGCGAACAGCGCGACGTTAGCCGCGAGCGCCAGGGCCGCGCAGGCGATGTTGGCGCGCGGGTCCATGGTCGCGAAGTTGAAGATGTCGGAGGGCGGGACCAGGACTTCGGGCAGGAGCGTGTTCATCGAGATCCAGAAGACCAGGGTGAAGCAGCGGAACCAAATCCACTGGCCTTTGGCCGTTTCTGTGCTGCTGTGCTAACGGAGACGCGGCCCCTGGTCAGTCCAGACAACGCGCCACAGTGTCAATCATCTCAAGGTTCCTGACAAACCTCCCAGAGGGGTTTCACATTTTAAGAAGTCTTGACCTAATTTGTGGCGGCGGGTAGGGATTCGAGCATTCTTGACGAAGAATGGCGGGGTTATAGCAGGTCCCGGTCCCCACACCTGTATTCACATCCAACAATTTACTAGACAGTTGTTCACTAATTGAAATAAATGACGATGCTTAAGGGGCATATTATGCGGAAAAGCTCTTTTAGATGCACATTGGCCAGCTAGGCGAGACACTTGACAGTTGGACATGATCTGTCAGACATTCTATACTACCGTCAGAGACAACAGTCACACGCGAGTGATGGGAGGCACCGATGCCGACATCCGTTTACGTGAGCTTTGACGCTCCAGAGGGGGTGCCAGCCACACCCAGGAGGCTTCACGCTGCCCTGTCAGCAGTGTTGGACTTACCGCCGGGTATCAGCCCGGCCAGGGCTTCCCAGTTCCCGACGCTGGCGCACCGGCCACCGCACGGCGCGGGCAGCGTGAAACCGTATTCACTCGGGGAGCTATGCCACTCAGAATCCACGTTCGGTGTGGAGGTGCGTTTCCTGGATGATCGCCTGGTCGACACGCTGGATGCATGGCTGTCGTGGAGAGGCGTCATGCGCGTGGGCGCAGGCACCGAGGACGACGCGGTGCTGATTGCAACCGAGGGGCAGATCATCAACCAAGCATCCTGGGAGGAGCTGGCGCAGCAGGACCAGGACACCGCGTGGGAGATACGCCTGGTCACGCCGACGACGTTTTCATCGAAGGGACATCACGTTCCGAGCCTGTCCCCGGCGACGATTGCGACGAGCCTGCAGCAGCGCTGGTGGACGTGGAATCGGAGGCTCGCTCCCCCACGCATCGACCGCTACGCCATGGCGAGCGTGCTGGCAACCCAGGATTTCACACACTCATCCACGGTGTCACTGGCGATGCCACGCAACTCGGGCCAGGGCCGCCTCAGCTCACGCCAAATTCCCGCCCACGAGGGCCACCTGCGCATCAGCGGCGTCGAGGGGGCCGAAGCAACCCGCATCTTCTCGCGCCTCATGGCGCTGTCCGCATACACGAACGTCGGCTCACACACGAGCTTCGGCATGGGCGTCATAGACGCTGTGGCCGCATAAGAAACTCCGAAAGAATATAAAATGACAGTCAAACACATAACATTACGAATTGAACAATTCACAAAAGACGCTTTGAAATATCTTTTGAAGAAGACGAAACGATTTACAGCTTGGTTCAGAGGAAACATCAAACAAATCTTGATTCTCTTATTTATCGCCCTCATCGGATGTACCCTTTTATACTGCGGCTACAAGAAGGCTTCACCAGAAGACTTCAACAATGAATTTACCTTACCAGCATCATACACACTACTGGCGCTAGTACCTGGTTTATTCTTTGTGGACACCGTCAGCAAAAGGATACTTAAACTCAGAGAGCGCATAGATTATGGACTCAAGAATAAAGAATACTTCTAGCAGGCGATAAAGCTGAATGTGACAACGTCGAGGCACAGCTACACTACTCACAACTGTTCAACAAGAATAATATTACAAATGACGCAACTCTTATAACACCAGAGACGCCGAAGTACAGTTGCGATTTCAATACATTCACCGAGTACGATCTAGTTATCCTCTGCTTCATTGGAAAAAACAGAACAGCTATATCAAACGAACAAGCTCAGCTACTATCCGATACACTTACCACCATCGGCCATGACGAAAAAGTCAAGAATGACATTGAGGTAAATAATAGCGATGAAGCAGTCGTTGGACTAATTGTTCTATGCCCACTTGGATCCCTTCAGGATCCAGATGAGAAGAATAAGTTGAATCCAGAAAAGCATAAGTGGGATACAAATCCATTCAAACGCCCCTTCACTGCTGTCGTAAATCAAGCAGGAAGGCTATTAACCGACGTCTTCTCACTCCTGACGACGCTTCCCCCGCGCAGTGGAGAGTAGGCAGGAACCCGTCATGACAAATTACCTCGTCATGCTGCAGACGAACAGCAATCAGCCCTTCATCTTCTCCTCGCCTCGCTTGCGCGAGCAGATCGGCGCTTCCTTTGAGATCACCCTGCTGTCCCATTGGGTGGAGGAAGAGGCAAAAGAGTTACTCAGTCTTAAGGAGCTTCCTAGTTCTTTCTGGGTCTCCGACTCATCCGGCAAGGTGATCGTCCGATTCACCGAGACTGATGGCGATCCAACGGATTTAGCGAAGCGACTGATCCGAGAGGTCACGCTCCGTGCGCTGACTGACGCCCCGGGCCTCGACGTCACGGGTGTCTTCATTGAAACGTCATCTGATCCGGTTGATCCGGCGGACCTGAACAGACTCGACCGAGCCTTCAGTGAGTACACGCTGAACCGCCGACCGGCGGCGGCGCGCTTCCCGCAGTTCCCGTTCCTGGAACGCGGCTCAGAGTCCGCTCTTCCCGCATCTGCATCGCTTCACGATCTGAACCTCATCCAGGAGCCTCTGGAGCCGAATGACTTCGATGAGTCCTCACCCCTGTCCCTCCCATCGCGTGTGAAACGCGCGTTAGCGACGACATCACGACAGCGTCAAGTCGACGATGTGAAGGAGCGGCTCGCGAAGCGAGGAAAGGAACTTTAAACAAGAACCCCCGCTCGATCCAACTAAGCTTGCGGCTGCATTCCAAGACGGCGAGGAGTTCGAGGATGCCAAGGACATGTTGTCGTCGGTCGGAGTCGTCCATATTGACGGTAACGGCGTTGGCGCGATCATGCGCGATCTGAAACGTGCACATGATGCCGTCAAGAAAATTGCTAACAAGCGGCCGGACATGACGATTGTCTCCGGAATTGATGACTTCCAATCATTCATCATGTCGGTGAATAAGCGCCTCGACGCTGTCATGAAGGACGCCATCGCACTGTCTTGGTACAACGTTCAAGAGCTGACTCCCAAAAGATGCTCAGGAATCGACTCCAAAAACTGTCGTTCCCATCGTGCCCGTTCTCGTGGGCGGCGACGATGTCACGGTCTACACGGATGGGCGCTACGCGATCCCCTTCGCCGAAGCCTACATCCGCCACTATGAGAAGCTAACGAAGGACGACGATCTTTTGTCAGTTCTCGCCATTGTTGCTGGAGGAAAAAAGGCCGACGCACCAGAGCGGGACCACTTCGAAATCGACGACTACATCATTCAAAACCCCGGCCCGCTCACGGCCTCGGCGGGCGTGGCCATCGTGGGCCGCAACTTCCCCTTCCATATCGCTTACGACCTTGCGGAAGAGCTGGTGTCGCGCGGGAAGGAGCTCGGTAAGTATCCGGGGACGGTCCCCTGTTCGACGATCAACTTCCACGTCCTGCGCGACGCGACGGTCCTGTACCCAGATGACACGCTGGACGAGTACAAGGGCCGTACGCAGCGCCCCTTCCTGATCGGCCACTACGCGCCGGAACGTATCGGGTACGCAACCACGACATCGTCCGAGGAAGCACCCACTGCAGAGCTGCAGCCGTTGTCCTCATGGGAGCGCATCCTTCGGGCAGTCGCGGCCTTCGACGGCAAGAAACCGGACGATCCCACGCAGACCACCGGTGATCCGTTCCCGCGCGCCCGCGCGAACCGCATCGTCAAACTCCTCGCGGAAGGCGATGCCGAGAAGGCCGCAACAGAGTGGGACGACGCGCTACAGAACGCACCCAGTGCTGGACTCCTCGCCAAACAGCTGAAACTTCTTCCCCCTCATTCGTCGAGTTCCGATGAGGCTCACGAATCCCTCAAGCAGATCAAGTGGCTCCTGGACCTGATCGACCTGTCTGAGAACTTGCCCGACGGCTACCTCGCTTCACGGATTGGCGAGAACGCCGACGGCGATGACTCACCGGAAGCAGCAGACCATCCCACCAAAGGAGGTGCCAAGTGACCACCGATTCACCTACCACTTCTCCGAGTGCGAGCGGCCACGTAGCCATCGTGTTCACGTCCGACTGGGGCGTGTCCACGGGCGTTGGCCAGGCGGGGCGCACACACTCAACAATCGAGCGCAGCAACGGCAAGCCGGTCGTGCGTGGCACGGTCATCACGGGCGTCCTGCGAGAACAGGCAATGTTGGCGGCAAAGGCCCTCGACGGGCCGGAGGAGGGGAAGTGGACCAGCTTTGCCCTGTGGCTCTTCGGCCAAGACCCCAACAGCGAGCCGGGCTCAACTCCCCACCCGCGTCACGTTCTCTTCTCGGACGCAATCCCGGTCTCGTCGATCCCAGTCCACGACACGGTGTCCCTCTCCATCGACCCCGACACGGGGACGGCCCGCGACCAGTTCCTGCGCTTCACAGAGCGCGCGGCGGCCGGAGTCCTCACGGGCACGTTCACCCTCATCAACGAGGCAGGGGTTGAGATCTCCGGCCAGGAGATGCTTAAGGCCGAGGATAAGATCTCCGTTCAACGGACGATTGAGGCGGCGCTCTTCCTCCTGGGGGTCGCAGGCTCATGGTCCGAGGTATCGGCTCGGGCCGCAGCGGAGGCGACGGCGAGTGCACAGTCCTCGTGACCAAAAACAAGATTAAGGCGTGCGACGGGCAGTCCACGTCCGAGATAGTCACCTTCGCCTCGTCCCACGCACAGACGCTGAGGACGAGCCTCAAAAACCTGACACAGTGTTTCACGGCAGACGTTGTCAACGCACTCCCAGCCCCGCAGCAGAGCAACACACAACACCAGGTCGGGACCGTCGACGGCTCAGCTGCTACACGCAGCGGCGGGCACCACCTGATCCTCGACCTCACGCTCGACTCACCCATCGTGTCCTACGAGGTCCCATTCTCGAACGAAATCCGCTCCTTGGACTTCCTGCGTGGAACGGTGCTGCTCCCCTGGCTGCACCAGCTGGTGTCGCCGAAGAAGCGCGGCGAGAACGAAAACGAAGCAGTCATTACCAACGCAGTGACCGGCAGCCACTTGTTCGTCTCAGACGCGCTGCCCGTCATCAGTGACACTGAGGGACTCCCCGTTCCCCTGACGCTCAAGACGGACAAGACGCTGCCCTCGGACTCGCTCATCACCCTGTACGGCGACTCCCCCGAAAATAAGGGGAAGATCCCCATTCGCGGCGGGTACGTGTTCTTCGCGCCCAAGGGAGGAGACGGCGAAGAACCCGGCACGAAGACTCAGGGCTGGTACGGTAAGCCGCCCCTACGCGGGCGACAGACGACCGCCATCAACCATGAGACGGGCGCAGCCAGCAAGGGGGCAACTCGTCCTGGTCGAGGCCCTGCCCGAAAAGATGTGCATGCGCGCGCACGTCTGGGTGTCGGATGAACTCTGGGAGGCAGCCTCTGTCTCCGATCTTCCCGGTACGACCCGCGAGGCCCGGCTCGGGTCGCGCAAGCTCACGGGCACCTTCGGGTCCGCGACGTGCACGCTGCGCGAAGAGACAGACGATGAGCGGGAGTCGCGCAGCCGTTTCAGCAATGCTGGTATCGCGCAGCCCACAGGCGATGCATCCAAGTCTGCCAACGGGACGGCACCCGGCGAGGGCACCCCGGCCTCGTCCGACGATCAGACAGTCTCTCTGTGGTTCACGTCCGACGTGATCGCACGTTCCGACATGCTGGGGCCGGGCGGAACCGCCGACGATCTGATTCGTGCGTTCGAGCGCGAGGGCATCATCGTCGAGGCGATCGGTACCCCCTCGATCCGTCACCGCCGCGTCGACTCGTGGTCGCCTGCGGACAACGGGCCGCGCGCGAGTCGCCTAGCGATCCAGGCGGGATCGGTGATCCAAGTGCACGTCAGCGAGGAGGATCGAGACAAGCTCCTGGAGCTCGCCCCCTTTGGAGTGGGCGAGCTGACGGCGCAGGGCTACGGCCGCTTCGTCGTCGCTCATCCCCTTCTCAACATCCGATCCATTGAGGTCACGAAAGCAAAGCTCAAGCACTTTGTGTGCAAGGAGGCGCCCGAAGGAGGCGAAGATCAGTGACATTCACGCGCTATGAACTCACTATCCCCGTTGAGCTGACGTCAGAGCTCCACATCGGCGGTGTCGACGCTGTTCCCGACCGCGACGGAGAGGGAACCATCATCCGTTTCTGCCGCAACGGCCTTAAAGAGCCGACGATCCCCGGCCGTTCCATCAGAGGGGCCGTGCGCGCGGCGTGCGACGTCGCCCGCCAGGCGCTGGCAGACGCCAAGAATCCAACGACTCAGAAAGGCGAAGCCTTCTCGAAGGAAAATTGGATCTCCCTGTGGGGCGATGACTCGCTCGACACCGGCAAGTCACTCCATGATCGCCGCCTGCGCAGTGACGACTCCCTGCCGATCAGGCAGAGCGCACTGACCTTCCACGCGGTCTCCTTCTCGCAATACAGGGACATCGACTCCGGAGATTCCCCCTTGCCGAGGCGTCACGGCGTCGGCATCGACCGGACGACCGGGGCGGCCTCGGACGGGGCTCTCTACGAGCACGAGTTTCTTCCCCGCGGCACAAGGTTCGACATTCGCATCACCGCGGAGGGGCGCGATGGCGAAAAGATGAGACGCGAACAGTCGGATGGGATTCCGGGACCTGCGTCATCCGAGTCCGTTAAAGAGCTCCTCGAGTTCGTCGTTGACGTCCTGGAATCCGGCGCTGTATCCCTAGGTGGACGGACAGGCTCTGGTCAGGGAACAATCCAGGTTATTGGACCGAAGCTCCGTCGCACCGGCGGGACGACCGATTCCGATACGCTGACTGCACCTGCGGATGTTCTCGATACGCTCATCGGTCAGGACGAGGAAGGGACGCCGATTCCCCTCGAACTGGGCGGATGGAGTCTGGAAGAGCCCGCACATATCACGATCAATTGGTGGTCACCGACCGGCATTTTCGTCGCCGAGGACGAAAACCTGACGAAGCAGCGCAAGGAAAAAGCTCAGGAGACGGATCCCACCGCCGACGGAGTGACAGAGCCCCTCCGCGATCCATCTGTCCCCTGGGATGAGGCCCAACTCCTCATACCGGGAACCTCGATTCGCGGTGCGTTGCGCTCGCGGGCCTCGCGCATCGCGCGAACGGTACTCGCGGCGGAGGCGGAAAACACGAAGACGGAAAACAAATTGACTCCGTTTACGTCGCACGATGTTCACGATCAGATTGCCGCTGAGCCGAACCTGGTCCGCTACATGTTCGGCAGCACGGAGTACCGGGGCGCAGTCACCGTCCATGACTGCCTCTCCACTGAGCGCGGGAAACGCATCGAGGTCACGCACAACGCGATTGATCGTTGGACGGGCGGCGTCATCGACGGTGGTCTCTTCACCGAGGCCGTCTACCTGGGCACTCACTGGGAGCCGATCACGATCGACATTGATCTGCGCCAGCTCCTGAACAACATCGAAGCTGAGAAAGGGGAAGCCAAGAGCAAACCCAAAGAGGCAGAGAAAAAAGAGACAGAGCAAGATGACCAGAAGGACTCTCAGCAACGGGAGCATGTCTACGCCCACTATGCCCATGCTTCCTACGTATTGCTCGGGTTGGTGCTCGCCGAGTTGTCCGCGGGCACGCTCCCCTTGGGTAGCGATCGACGCGAGGCCTGGGCCAGGTCGTCGTTTCAACGATCGTGGTCCGTGGCAGTACCTGGGACGGCGTCGCGATTCCGGAACGAAAGCTCAATGGCGACAGGGCATTGGCACATCTGGGAACAGCAGTAAGCAACCCAACGCCAGATCGACACAAAGCACAGCGAGCGCTTGCGGGGAATGTCCTGGACTATTTGAAGAAAGTCAAGGGTGCGACGAGTTGGTCTAAGCACCTAGAGAACAGCCCCGAAGCCGCAAGCAAACAATCTGAAAGGACGGGAACCGCCGATGACTGACAAAAATCAGCAAGCGATACTGGCACACTCACCGATCCTCTCGGGTTCTGGTGACACACCATGCCTTGGATGTCTTCCTCGCATACGCACGGAAACATTCGGGTGAGAACATTCAGGGCCTGGCGTTCGCGTCCAACGGGACGTGGCCGGTGTTGGGATTCGATAAGGGGGTCCTCTACCGAGGCGCCGCAGCTCTCTGTCACGCCGATCGATGGGCGAGAATTCGATCCGACGAAGATCTTCGAGCTACGCCTGTGGGTACCGGTGAAAATGCGCGATGAAACCGCAGAGAACGACATTCTGGCTCTCGAGTACCGTTGGGTGAACGGCGTGGGCGCTGTCGAGCTGACGCTCACCTCCGGCACCGACAGCCCCCAGCCGAACGAGAGTAAGGGTTCTGGCAACAGGGGCTGGCTGCACGCCGTGCGATATCTGGAACACGTTCCTTCTAGCAACAGCGCGGCAAAGCCCGACCCTGGCTGCCCCGACGAGGAGTCGGACCAGAGCAGTGGGGGTACCGGGGCCACCCATATGACGGCACTCGAGTTCATCCAAGAAGAAGATAAGTACGGAAATACGGTCGTGGTCGACCAGCTATTAACGGGAGAGTGGAACTAACCATGCCGGACAAAAAGAACAAATTTCACTCATCAGTGAACCTAATCCCCGTAATACGAACACCAAACTTTACATTCTCGCAAGAACTACCTCAAAGCGAAATACAGAGCGACATCGCCTCGTTGTTCTCAGACAAGGCCCCAGAAACCTTAGACCATCTCGGCACGGGAACATACTCAGGCCAAATGCGACTCAGGATAAAAACAATGACAGCACTCGTATTTGGGCAACAAACTACACCCAACCAAAAAGCAAGGGAAGTCTCCATATACCGCGATCCCGAATCAGATAACCCGTTGATCCCTGCGACTATGGTCAAGGGCATGATTGCGAACGCATACGAGCGGGTCACAGCATCACGTTTTAGAATATTCGACAACCATAGCGAACCGTTAACATACCGCGCTGACCCAGCTGCCGCTAACAGCCTTATCCCGATTCGCTTAAACGCTAATTTTGAAAACGGCACACATACCGGGAAACTCCTATACGGACCTAACAATGCGCGATTTGCAAAGTATTTCACATTCGACCAGAAAGAAATGTTGAGCAATTCCATCCGACTGAAACACGGCGATCACGTGAAGTTCAGGGCACTACTCGTCGGCAAAACATTCGTGGTGACCGAAGTCTGGGACAATGAAGCAGAGCGCTATTCAACCCTTAAGCTTCCAAAAGGCATCAAGGATGCTATCGAAGAGATGAGGAAGACTGATTCGAAATCAGGTACAGAGCAAGAACCAACACAGATTGAAGGGAGAGAATATCACGGATGGTTTTATGCGACGACGCCAGATCACCTACTAGGCACTGCTGATCGCATAATCGACACAAAGAGGTCTGAACGCATTTTCTTTGATTGCGAACAATCCCAGATTGAACAGCCCGTTCCACTAGAAATTGCTCACACATATGACCGCGTCATTCTATCATACGCATACAACACAGACGAAGGAGAGGTTCCCCCCGAAAAAGCGAGCCGGTTTGTTTTCGAACGCAACAATGATGGGCTAATAGAGCCAGTCAATCATAATGGACTCTTGGCGTATGCACGCATAGACACTAACAATAAATTACTGAGATACTGCCTACGGAAGTTGGTCGACGCAACTACTCGCGCTCCCCTCGCGACCTGGCTCGATCACAGCAGATACTTCCGGCGACAGAACTAAAAGAAGCATCACCAGGCGACCGACTTTTTGGCTTCACAGCAGATAGCACGAGCAGCAGCGAGACAAAAGCCCCATCACTGAGAGGCAGAATCTACATAACCAATATTGACACGAGTAAAGTATTAACGAAGGAGGGAAAGGATTCTTTACTGAAACTACGCCCCCTTATGTCTCCGAAGCCATCATCCGCACGCAGATTTCTTACTGACGCGAACGGGATTACGATTGGCAGAAAGGCGCGATCCGAATACTACAGTGACGGACAACTGCTAGGAGCTAGCACTTATCCATTCTCACGAAAACACGCTAAGGCTGGAGGTGATGGCACCAATAGAAACGCATCAGAATGGAACTCAAGCTACGAACAAGATATTCTAAAGGACCATGTCGGATTACCTGGAGCCAAGGTTCAAACAAAAATATTGTCATGGATTCCGCGCGATCAACACTTTTTCTGCACACTCCGATTTGAAGGTATTTCTCGCGACGAACTCAGAATCTTACTGCTTCTCACTTCTCCAGATCTTATCGGACGCTATGCTCCAACTTCCGAGAGATTCGAAAAGAAGAATAAGCCCACTGGTTTTTTGCGAATGGGAATGGGTAAGCCATTCGAACTTGGTATTGTTAAGGTCTCTTGCGTTTACCATTCAATTTACCAAAACGTAGACGATGCGGAGCATCAAGGACTTGCTGACGATTATAAGGAGCTTGCGGGCTGTTTGGGCGCTCCTAGTGAATTCCTATCAGATAAGAAATACGGATGGGACTGCTGCTCATTCATCAATCAGGCTCATTCATTTTACGAATTATTGGCTTCAACACCATCAGCGAAAGCGTTCCTCCGGACTTGCATCGGATATCCAGGGACACACGAGGTTCGATATATGAAGCTTCGGGAGAATAGGTGGAATAATCAGACTAATCCACGGACAGGTATGCCCAGAGATGACAACGGCGTAGCACCGCGATCTCTTATCGACGATCAGTGGACTCAAGCACTAGAAGTTGGCGAAGCAAATTAGTCACAGTCTGACTGCAACGATAGTCGTCGATTCTACATATTTTCCGTCCATCCCTCACCAGACTCCCCGACACAGCCCCACATCGTCCAGCGCTATAGCCGCGCCGAGTATGTCGGCGTGGTCGGCGCAGGATGAGCAGATGGGGTAGATGTGGATGACGTCGTCGCTCTCAGAAATGAGGACAGCTAGAGACGAGCGGACACGCGCCAGCGTGGCTGTGTCGAGGCGGAGTTGGAACACGGATTCTTGGATGCGGTAGCCCCAGGATTCCAGTGTTTTGGCGACGCGGAGCCGTCGTTTGTTGTCGGCGATGTCGTAGGCGATGATGTAGATCATCGCCAGGCGACCCCGCTCTACTGGTAGTCGGGTTCGGTGATGGCGCGCGCCAGCATCTGCGCAGAGTGGGCGATGTATCTGCGCCACGATCCCGAGTATCCGGGGAGCGCGCCGGTGACGGATCACTGCACCCCTGCCTCGTACGCGTCGACGAGGATCTTCTTGCCGTCGCCACCCAGCCAGACTCCCCCAACCTCGGCCTCGACGACGCCGTGTTCGGGCCGGAGTTTGCGTGTGCGCAGGAGAGCCATGACGGTCTGGTCCACCAGGAGTGGGCGGAACTGTTCCATGAGGTCCAGTGCCAGGCTTGGGCGTTTGTCGGTAGGCGCGTGCGCGATGCCGAGGGATGGTTCGAGCCCGGCGGCATGCAGCGCGCCGACGCATTCGGACAGGAGGATCGCGTACCCGTAGGACAGGGCGGCGTTGGGCAGGTCGCGGGGTGGGCGTCGGCTGCGCCCATCGAAGGTGACGTCGGCGGGCACGCACGCGGCGAGCGCGTCGAAGTAGGCGTTGGAACACGCGCCTTCGATGCCCATGACTTCGTCGAGTGTGCGCGCGACCGCGAGGGAGCGCCGCCACGCGTGCATGTGCGCGGTCGTGTCGGCAACATGCACGGCTTCGTCGCGTCGGGCGATGCGGGTGAGGACGTAGATTTGGCCGCGGATTTTCGCGCCAATGAGGCTGGTGGCCAGGCGGACGCGCCGCTCATGATCGCCGGTGAGGGCCACTTGCGCGAGAAGCCGACTGGCGTGTGCACCCCTGTTCGCACCGATGAGGGCGCCTTGGTAGGAGCCTCGCCGCGACAGGCACACGACGTCGACGCCGCTGCGCATCGCCCACGAGCGCGCGCCGGCGGACAGGCCGACGTTTCCGGACAGGACGATGCGCGTGACGCTGTTTTTCGGCACGGAGGTCGCGGGCAGCGAGCCGGGTGCATCGACGAGGACGCGGCCCGCTTTGACGTGGATGCGTGCGCCGTCGCGGCCGACGTAGAGGATGCGGTCGGCTTGGCCTGTGGGTTCGTCGCTGGGCCGGGTGATCCATGGGTCGATGCCGACGCTCGCAAGGGCTTTCTCCTCGTCAATGTGCTGGGTCATCAGGTCGGTGACGCGCGCGCCCGCGTTGATGGCCGCGGCGGCGACGGCATCGATAGCCTCGGCCAAGCGCTGCTCGCTCGGTGCCGCGAGCATGAGGGCGGTTCCGACGCGCGAGTAACGCAGGCCTGCCCCGGTGGCGTACCTGTCAAGGTCCAGCAGGGCCGCGTCGGCGAGGACGCTCACGATCAGGTTCATGTCCGAGGCCTGGGCAAGTTCGTCGATAATGGTGGCGTCGGTGCCGGGCAGGCCCAGTGCCGCGAGTCCCGCACTGGTCACGAGGCCCGGGTCGGTCGGGCGGATCGTGGCGCACGCCAGGTAGTGGTTGCCATGGTTATAGTCGTCGACGACTCCCCTGCTGAATGCGTCGTGTCCTGCGCGCGTGTCGTCGTAGGTGCCGTGGGGGCGTTCTGCGGCGAGTCGCCGTTCGAGGGTTTCGCGCACCGATTCGGCCAGGAGCGCCCGAGTGATGGGGTCGGCCGTCGTGAGAGTGTTCGTGTCAAGTGCGGCGATGCGTGGCGGCGCCCAGTCGCTCGCGGCAAGGTCGCGGAGCTGCTCGTCAGTGAGGCTTCCTGGGGCGGAGATGTCCGAGCTGGTTGGGTCTGGGTGTATTGTGAGGAGTCGGCGTCTGGCGCGAGTGAGGGCCTCGGGGCTGGTCGCTTCTCTCAGGGACGAGGCCGTGGTAGGTGTCGTCATTGTCTGTCCTTCCACTCACCAAACTTGTAGTTACTCTACAAGCATGGAGTGTTGCGGCCTGGCGACACGCCGATAAGGGAGGCGATTTCCCGGGACAAAACCGGCCCCGCAGGCGGTCCGTGGCGATGCTAGCAACCGCAACGAAAACTCTGGTAATCTGGCCTCGTGCTTACTGGTCGAAGGGGTGCTTTTTCGACCACCGGCGATCCGGTACGACGTTTCCCCTGGTCATAGGGGGTGCGACACGCCGGGCAGTCAGAAAGCACCGAGCACCATAAGGTGCATTAAGACGTAAACTGGCCGTGGTCTTCGGGGAGGTCATTAATAGCGGTCAGAAAGCACCGAGCGCCATAAGGTGCATTAAGACGCATCAGACTTACTATCACGCTTCATCCTGCGGCCCGTCAGAAAGCACCGAGCACCATAAGGTGCATTAAGACCAAGGAACGCGCTGTCGCTTTGGCGGCGACGTTGGGCGTCAGAAAGCACCGAGCGCCATAAGGTGCATTAAGACCCAGTACTCCCACCCGCAACCGCACCCGTGGTCCGCACAGCGTCAGAAAGCACCGAGCACCATAAGGTGCATTAAGACCGGTCGAGCACGTCGAGGATGCGGGGGATAGCAGGGGTCAGAAAGCACCGAGCACCATAAGGTGCCTTAAGACTTGTCGCCCTCAAAGACATTGTGCTTCATATCTTCCTCGGGTCAGAAAGCACCGAGCACCAAAAGGTGCATTGAGACGTCGCACCGAACGGGTTGTCCGGGTCGTCCTTCATTTTGTCAGAAAGCACCGAGCGCCATAAGGTGCGTTAAGACTGTCAGCCTGTTGCGGTTCGGTCGTATTTGTGCGCGGCGTCAGAAAGCACCGAGCGCCATAAGGTGCATTAAGACTCAATCACGTCCGGCTCTGGATCCTTCGTGATAAGAGTGTCAGAAAGCACCAAGCGCCAAAAGGTGCATTAAGACCAGTCGTTGCGGACGCCTATCGCGTACGAGCAGAGGCGGTCAGAAAGCACCAAGCGCCATAAGGTGCATTAAGACTTATCCGGAGTAGGCTCAACCGGCTTATCCGGAGTCGGTTCGTCAGAAAGCACCGAGCACCATAAGGTGCATTAAGACTCTTGGATGAACGCTTGCTTTGTTTCGAGTACGACTTCAGTCAGAAAGCACCAAGCACCATAAGGTGCATTAAGACCCACGTCGGGGGCTTACATGCCGGTCCTGGCCCCCGCGTCAGAAAGCACCGAGCACCATAAGGTGCATTAAGACCCACCACCCGCGTAGAAGGACAGGACGGACCCGTTGGGTCAGAAAGCACCGAGCACCATAAGGTGCATTAAGACTGCCTTCACTGTCGGACTCCCAGTACCAATAGAGACGTCAGAAAGCACCGAGCACCATAAGGTGAATTAAGACTCGGAGGACACGCTCCCGAGGCGAGGCTGCACGAGTGTCAGAAAGCACCGAGCGCCATAAGGTGCATTAAGACCCAACCTTGTACGAAATGTCGGAGCGCTCTCCAAGCTCCAGTCAGAAACCACCAAGCGCCATCAGGTGCATTAAGACATTCAACGAAGTGTGTGCACCCTCGGAGTTACGACCTGTCAGAAAGCACCGAGCGCCATCAGGTGCATTAAGACGTGATGTCTTCGACATGGGATTGGGCTTCCTGGTATGCGTCAGAAAGCTTCGAGCGCCATAAGGTGCATAAGACGATGTTGCGCCCGTACAGGCTCATCCACCCGGCAACCATGTCAGAAAGCACCGAGCGCCATAAGGTGCATTAAGACGCTGTGGTGGCCTTCTCGACGTTCTCCGTGTCGCGGGTCAGAAAGCACCGAGCGCCAAAAGGTGCATTAAGAACTGGCCTCAACTCCTCTAGTGATGCCTGGTTCCAGAATTCGTAGACCATCCCCCACGGCCACGACGGGTAGCAGCCCGCAAGCTACACGAGTTCGTCCAGGAACTGGGCACGTGCCTTCATGGCATGAATGAGGAGCTCTCCGCCACCATCGAAAACTAACACGACCAATTCGAGAACACGCCCAGACTGGTCGATACCCACCACGAGCCATCGCCTGGGATCGTCCTCATCATCGAGAGGACGGGAATTCAGCGCATGCTCATACGCATACAGAATTGCTTCGTCAGAGAGACGATCACGCCCAAAGTGCTTACGTGCACTGGCGTGAACCTTAGGCGACATGGGTCCACTCGCGCACCGCCGCGCGAACCGCGTCGGAACGGCTCGCGATCCCCTCGGAGGCAGCACGCTCCATCAACGCCGCCAACGTCTGCGCGTCTAGACGCACCGTCACAGCGACGCCAGGCCCCTTCCCCACTGGAGGACGCCCCGGACGCGGCGAAGGCAAATCCGCCAGGTCATACCCGCGTTCGGCCTCATCAGCCCACGCCTGGATCTGTTCATCACTGACGGGGACTCCGTGAAGAAGACGCTCACTCATACGAATATCGTATACGAAATTCGTATCGTTGCCACCACCACCGCAAAATCGGCGCTCACTGCACATGCAAGGGGCCGCGCACGAGTTTTCGTGCGCGGCCCCGTTTTTGTCTCAGCCGGAATCTATCAGCCGGAATCTGTCAGACCACCGACACTCACGTCAGCAGGCGGCCCCGGGCGTCGAACTCGTAGCGCGTGCCGCCAATCCAGTGGGTGCCCGTCACCATCGCCCCCGACGAGGACAGGTAGTACCAGTGCCCGCCGTCCTTCAGCCAGCCCTTGTGCACGACGCCCGAAGAAGGATCCAGGTAGTACCAAGCCCCCTGAATGCGCGTCCAGCCAAAAGCCTGGGCACCGTCGCGCCCAAAATAAGACCACTGGCCGTCCACTCGGGACCAGCCGGTCACCACGTAGCCGCGCGCATTGAAGCGGTACACCTTCCCATCGATGCGCAGGCGCATATTCGTCGGGTAGGTGCCGTCATCAAAACGCCACCACGTGCCCCGGGCGGAGGTGACCCAGCGCCCAGCCCCGGCCTCGGCGACGCCAGAAGCCCCAGAACCGGACCCGGAACCGCCAACCCCAGAACCGCCAGCCCCCACCGTGAACGGCGTCGAGGAGACGACGTCGTCGTCGGCACGCGAATCGGAGTTGCGCCCGAAGGCTTCGACGGTCACGGACGTGTCGCCGACGACGGCAGGACCACCGGCCACAGGCCGCGATACGTCCACACCATCAACCCGCAGGGTCACGCCAGGCCCAGTGAACTCGCCGCTCCCCTGCCCGGTCGCGACCTCCTGGCCACCGACGAGCAACCGAGCCGACGTCACCGGCCCGGTCACGGTCACGCGCAGGGACACGCGCCTGGACACGGTCTGCCCGGACAGCGGTGCCCACGTGGAGCCGTCGGTCGAGTACTCGACCTCGCCGACCACGGGACGCGCCTGGTCCTTCAGGACGGCGTCCAGCGCGCTCGGCATGCCGGCACCCCGGTACTCGCGCTCGCCCTCGGGCGCGGCCAGGCGAGACCAATTCGCAGGCACACCCGCCTGCTTGCGCGCCAACGCGAGGATCTGAGAGGAATCCATCTCCGGGTGCACCTGGCGCAGCGTCGCGATCACGCCGGCAGCCACGGGAGCGGCCATCGACGAATCCCTCGCAACATCGCCGGGCGACCCGGCAGCGCTGGGCAGCGACGTGTACACGTTCTCGCCGGGAGCCGCGAAAGCAATCGTCTGTTTGCCCCAGTTCGCCGTCCGCGCGGGCTCGAGCGTGCCCGTCGTCGGGTCCTGCCCGTCCTCCAGGCGCAGCGTGGAGACGGGCACGACGTTGTCCATCATGGCCGGGATGGTCAGGCCGCTCCACGAGTCACGCTCGTAGGGTGCCCACGCGTCGGTCGGCGACGACGCGTCCTTGCTCGGTGGATTATCCAAGTCAATGCCGCCGCTTCCCGCGTCCATCACATTGATGACGTCCTTCGACGCCGCGTAGTCGATGGCGCGCCGCATCGCCTCGCGCCCCGCCGCCTGGTTGGGTTCGTGAGGCATCCAGTACTTCCACGGATCCGCCGCGAAGGAGCTGGCAGTCACCGAAATCCCGTGATCGGCAGCCCACACGAAGCCGCACACCACGTACTCGGGGTAGTGCATGCCCGTCTGGCGCGACTGCACGTCGATCGCCGCGACGCTCAGCGTCGGGTTCACGCCAGGCACGCCGCTGGAAACGCCCCGCCCCGCGATCGCCCCAGCCATCTGTGTACCGCGCGTTGCGTCCGTTGACCCCCACGTCCACGAGGAGATGGTCGGGATGCCGTTCACGTTGCAGGACACGGACTTATCGAAGTCGACGCGGCCATACAGATCCGTGATCATGTGGTCGAAGCCGTCCGCCATGACGCCGACCGTGACGGGCGCGCGCATGACGTCCACGCCCTGTGCGTCCAGCGCACTGATAGCCTTCAGGTGCCACTGGTTGTCGCTCGGCGGGGGCGGGTAGAGCCCGCCGACGATCACCGGCGAGTCTGCGCCCGGCCCGGCCCCGGCCTCGTCCGCAGCACCAGCGACCGGGTTCCCCTCCACGCTGATGGGCGTGATCGCCTCGTTGCCGAGCACCGGTGCCTGGCGAGTCGGCCCCACCGAGTGGAAGGAGACGCCCGCCTCGGAGAGCGCCGCGCCCAGGTCGGACGCGAAGCTGGGCGAACCCGACTGGACGAAGAACGTCCCAAAGGCCGGGTACTGCGCGAGCACCAGTCCTCCCAGGGACGAGGCCTTGGCGGCCGCACGCTGGAAGGTGGCCTCATCCGCTCCCGCAGTGAGGTTCACAGCGTAGTTGGCGGGCAGCTGGTGGGTCGGCAGGTCGGGCGAGATGATGCCGGGGGCGACGGGCTCGCCGGGGGCCGGATCTTCCCCCGGGTCGGGAGCGGGTTGCGGCGCGGGCACGGCGCTCGGGTCACGCGCGACCGTGAAGGTGGTTTCGGTGGTCGCATCGTCGTCGGCGTGCCTGTCGTAGTTGAGGCCCTCAGCAAACACTACCGCCGTGAGGGACGCGTACTCGTGGCCGTCGGGGATCACCTGACGCAGGTCCATCTCGTCGGCTTCCAGGAGCATGGGTTCAGCGAAGTAACCATCCTCCCGGTCGGTGGACACGGCTGTCTCACCCGGAATGTCTAGGTTCATGTAGGAGACCGGCGCGCTCGCTTCGACGCGCATCTGCACGACGTCGGCGGGCAGCACGGCACCGCTCAGGCTGGTCCATTCGCCGTCGCCGACGCGATACTCGACCGCGCGGATCACCGGGGACGCCTGGTCAAACACCATCGCCGCGTGGGCGTCGAGGAAACCGTAGCCTCGATACTCCGCGCCGTCACTCGGGGCTTTTAAGCGCCCGTACTCGTAGGCGGCCTGCTTGCGCATGATGCTGATGATCTGCGCGCCGGGCAGCGTCGGATGCACCGATTTGACGAGCGCGGCGATGCCGCTCACGTGCGCGGCGGCCAGCGTCGTGCCCGACGTGTATCCGTAGATCTGCGGGATCCACCCGTTCGGGTAGGTCGAATAGATCCACTCCCCCGGCGCGGCGAAGTCAACGGACGCCCCGTAGTTCGACCGTTCCGCACGCACCAGCGTCGCCCGTAGCGGCTCCGCGTTCCAGTCCTCCATGCCGACCGAGCTGACGGTCACGACGCCACCGACCTGCGCCGGGACCATCCGCGCGCCCTCAACGGAGCGATTCGGGATGGGCGTCGAATCCGTCGGCGAGTCACTATCGGTCGTCGGGTGGTCGATGTCGACGCCGCGGTCGCCCGCTCCCGCGATCACCGCGAGTCCACTCGACTGGGCGCGGTGAATCGCGCGCTCAGCGGCCTCGAGGGCGGCGGCCTGCTCGGGGTCCGTCAGGTTCCAGTACACCCACGGGTCCATCTGGTAGGAGTTGTGGACGATGTCCACCTGGTGGGTCGTCGCCCACTCGTAGGCGCACACCAGGGCCTCGGGGTAGAGCAGATCCGACTCGTTGAGCGCCTTGATCGACACGAGCGTCGCCTCCGGCGCGATGCCGTCAATACCGATGTCGTTGTGGTTGGCGGCAATCACACCAGCGACGTGGGTGCCATGCTCATCGCTGAACCTCCGGGCATCCTCAGCCTGGTTCGGGACGCCGTTGACGGCGCACGTGACGGACCGGGCGGTGTCCACCCGCCCCACCAGGTCAGGCTGCGTGTCGTCGATGCCAGTGTCGATGACGCCGACGGTCACGGGCGCACGAGTCACGGCGACCTCGGCAGCGCCCCGGGCATCCATGGTCTCGGCACCCCAGTTTGAGCGGGCCGAACCGACCCTGCTGTTCGGGTCCGGGATCGTCACGGTAGGCACGTCGGGTGCGTCTGCGGCTGGCGTGTCCGCAGCCCGCCCGTCCGCCGCGGGTGCAGCGGCGGACTCAGCTGCCGGGGCTGCTGGCGTCGCTCCGCCCACGGCGCGCTCGTTCTCTGGCACGGCGGCCACGCGGGTCGGGCCGATGGAGTGGATGCTCACTCCGGCCTTCGCCAGGGCGGCGGCCATGTCGGGCGCGAACGAGGCCGACTCACTTTGGGCGAACATGGTGCCCAACTGCGGGTAGCTGGTCAGAAGAACGCCGCCGACGCTTGGAATCAGGTCGGCGGCGCTGGCCATCTCGCTCTCCCCCGCGTCAGGGTCGAGGTTGATGGCATAGTTCATGAGGCCCGCAGCGGATCGGGCGGACGAGACCAGGCCGACGTTATCGTCGGCGCTGGCAGGCGGGGCGGTCGCCGCAGTCACGCTCATGGACAGAGCGAGGGCCGCGACGAGGCCGATGCGTGCAACTGTGCGGCGCATGGTTCCTCGACTTTCACTTGTCACTGCGCATGAGCATCGTTGCCCATGCAGTAACCATGCATCCACAGGTTTGATAGTTGAGACAAATGACGCACTAAATTCGTGCGAATACAAGCTCTTTAAGTGTTTTACAAGCTCAATATTTAGACACATATTCATACATCGCCTCGTCCCGCACGACCGAGGCCTCCCCGAAAACGCCCGGGGGAGGCCTCGGCAATGATGGACGCGGCAGGAGTACCTACGAGCGCGACCCCGCGTCTCTCTTGGCGGGGTGACGCCGATCCTCGCCCCTCCACCAGGGCATCCACGCGCGGTACCCGTCGGTGGGCGGGGTGGGCGAGTCGGGCTCGAAGCCGAGCTGCGCGGGCGTCTCGGGGATGCGATCGACGAGGAAATACTTGTCCCTGTCGTCGCAGTGCTCGCGCACGATGGTGCGGAACTCGGCCAGCTCGCAGTACAGGACACCCGTGATCGGGTTGCGCTTAAACGCGACGATCTTGTAGAGCCAGTAGGCGAACAGCGCGACGTTAGCCGCGAGCGCCAGGGCCGCGCAGGCGATGTTGGCGCGCGGATCCATGGTCGCGAAGTTGAAGATGTCGGAGGGCGGAACCAGGACCTCGGGCAGGAGCGTGTTCATGGAGATCCAGAAGACCAGGGTGAAGCAGCGGAACCAGATCCACTGGCCTTTCGCCCAGGTGAACGCGGGGATCGTGCAGGCGAGCAGCAGGGCGAGCGTGCAGTACCACGTGTAGTCGGCCAGGGAGTTGTAGAGGAAAGCGTGGTTCCACAGGTCGTAGGCGATGACCCAGGGCCAGACCATGTCCGCCCAGATGAGGCCGCGCACGGAGCGCTTGCCGGGCGAGGTGACGATGATTTTGCCGAGGCCTGTGATGGTGATGATGTTGAGGAGGCCGGCGGCGGCGGACAGGAGGTTCCAATACCCGCCGATGGTGCGGAAGCCCGTCTCCGGGTCGATGCCGACGTGGCGGGCGTCAAGGTTGGCGGCGACGTCTTGGTACCACTGCTGGGAGTGGAGGTCGGCGGTGACGCCGCGCGCCTCCGGCAGGCCGGCGATCATATCGATGGTGTGGGAGTCGTTAACGCCCTTCAGGCACTGCCAGTCCGCGCCGCACGCGTAATACGAATCCGCATTGACATAGATCGTCAGGTCGCGGATGTTCGCCTCCATGATGTTGACGGCCAGGCCGATCCACAGGGCCACGCCCAGCCAAATCGCGTACTTGTGAGCCTTGACGGGGTTGCGTTTCGCGTAGACCAGGACCGTGCCCGTCATGGTGGCGGTCAGGATCATGATCGCGTACTTGCCGAACGGGAACCACCCCACCATCGGGGTCCCGTGGATCCACGCGTAGGGCATCAGGGCGATGCCGCCCACGGTCCACACGGCGAAGATCGTCCAGTTCCATCGCCTGTTGATCTCCGCGACGACGATTTGGGCCGCCAGCACGAGCAGCCAGATGAGATACACCTTGGGAGTTCCAAACTCCCAGAGGAACAGCGAGTCCACAGCATTCTCCTTCGAACGCACAACAGGGCTAATAGTTGTCGGCTATCATAATCCCTAACACTAACCTAGTGTGCGGGGTTCGTCGTCGAATCCCACAACGCACCGGGGCTCCCCACGCTCCGCACCAGCGGAAGCGCCCCTCGTCAATTCCTCAAGGAGGAGGACCCATGACCCGTAACGCCCGATCCCGTCGCACCCTCTGCTGCGCCGCCCTCGCGGGGAGCGCCGCGCTCCTGGGCGGCATGTACGCCTTCAGCCAGCTCAGCGGCAAAGCCACACCCGAGGAACAAGCCTGGCGCTACCCGGGCGACGACCTGATCGACGCGAACTACGACAACGGATACTCCTCCACCTACGCGATCACAATCGACGCGCCCGCCTACGCGGTGTGGCGGCTCTTCAAACAGATCGGCGCGGAAAAATCCGGGTCTTTCTCCTCGGAATTCCTCGAGCGAGTCTTCGCGCGCCTCCCCTTCTTCAACTCCTACGAGATCCAGGAGGAATTCCAGCAGCCCGACTCGATGATGCCCGGCGACATCGCCGCCTTCGACTTCCACGGCATGTCCATGGAGTGGGCGGACGTCGTACCCGGCAAGTACATGGTCCAGTGGGTCGACACGAAAAACCCGCCCAAGGCCCCCGGATCCTACGCGTTCCGCTTCCCCGGCATGTCGCACTTCGCCGCCGCCTGGTGCTTCTACATGGTGCCCCTATCGGGCGAACGCACGCGCCTCATCAACCACTGGCGCATCGGCTACGAACCCGCCTCCCCCGCCATGAAAGCCCTGAACTGGGTCAACATCGAATTCATCGGCGGATGCATGACCCACCTGCAAAACCTCTACGTCAAGCGCGTCCTCGAATTCAAGAAAAAGCAGCACCTGACGGGCCGCTTCATGCGCGGCATGCTCGGCGGACGATTCTTCAACTCGGGCACGGCCGCCGGCCGCCACGACAACACTCCCCTCTTCGAGGAGACCTACACCCAGTGGTTCCGCTACGGCCGGTCCGCCCCCGCCGTCGCCGAAATCCGCCCGCCCGTCACCGACGACCCCTCCTGGCCGCCGACCGGGGCAGACAGCCCGTGGGCCTCCGAAATCGACGCCTCCTACTTCGACGGCTGGAAGGAGCCCGTCTTCTCCTGGGAGGAGCAGATCCGCCAAAAGATGGAGCGCAGCTACCTGCCGAACTGGGGCAAGGAACAACGCTGATGGGCGGCATCACTCCCCCGGACTACCCGACGCTCTTCTTCTTCGAGGTCGGCCAGTGGTGGGACTACGCGATGCTCCTCGTCGTCATCGCGCTGCTCGCGGGCGCGGCGTGGCTCGCGCAGCGCAACATGTGGGTCGTCCTCGCGCTCTTCGTGGCGATACCGGTCGCCCTGACCATCTTCTGGTGGCCGCACTCGACAGCAGGGACGGCCTCGGCGGGCTGGTTCCCCATCGTGAAACAGTACTCGGCGCTGGCGGGCTCCCTCTGCCTCGTCGCCCTCCAAGTATTCCCGAGGCTGCGGCACAACCGCTGGTACCTGCTCATCCCACCCATCATCCTCGCGGTGAACATCGCCGAGGCCGTGGTGCGCGACTTCCAGTGCTACGGGATTCACGGGGTGGACCCCTCGCAGGGGATGGTCACGTGGGGCGGGCCGTGGAACATCATGAACGGCATCGCCGGGATCCTCAACCTGCTCGCGATCTCCGGGTGGGTCGGCATCTTCGTGTCCACAGGCAAAGGAGCGCGCCCTCGTCTGGGGTGACCTGACAATCGGGTGGATCATCGCCTACGACCTGTGGAACTTCGCGTACGTGTACAACTGCCTGGCGGACCGCGCATGGTACTCGGGTGTGGCACTGCTGGCGGCGTGCACGATCCCCGCGCTCATGAAGCTCGGCCGAGGCGCGTGGATCCAGTACCGCGCGTACACGCTCACGCTGTGGTCGGGCGTGGTGCTCACGTTCCCGCACTTCATGCACGATTCAATGTTTGCCCACCGCAGCTCCCACAACCCCTGGGCGCTGCTCATCGTCTCGGCGGCCGCGCTCATCGCGAACGTGTGGATGTTCGTCGCGCACATCCGAGTCATCGTCACGAAGCGGCGCAACCCCTTCACCCAAGAGGTCCACGCCGACGAGGCCACCTACACCTCGTGGGTCCGTGACCTCGCGTCCGACGAAGACAAGGAACTCATCGCCGCGCGCCTCGGCACGACGCCACAGGAAGCGGGGTTCGTCGCTGCGGATAGCCGATAGGTTTCCTCTTTGGGAACCGTTCTGTGGGGCGGTTCTTACCGTTCTACGGGGCGGTTCTTGCTGGCGGGTCCGCGCACGTCTCGGGTGCGCGGCCCCCACCTTTTGTGCCGCCTGCGATGCCTTCCGCCTCCCGTGGGCGCTGCCCCTGAGCGCGAAGTCAGCGTGCGGTCTATCCCGCGACGGATTCACTCACGCATGGAAACCCGCTATCCGGAGCACTAACCCTCTTGTCCGCACGTCAACCCGCTGTTCCGTACGTGGGCAGCCTCGCCCAGGCTCCGATAAGCGGGTTTACGTGCGGATCAGGAGGCCCAGGCTCCGATAAGCGGGTTCGCGTGCGAGGCATCGGAACCCCGGGTGCACACCAACAGTGAATGCTCATATGCTCA